>Ga0207733_100011_pt1 | contig 309076 bp, 329 predicted proteins | sample A23P3SouthBayCA_FD_187735 | JGI IMG/M metagenome (GOLD analysis project Ga0207733, IMG submission 187735) | Aerobic enrichment media microbial communities from Eden Landing Ponds, California, USA - A23 P3 (SPAdes) | ecosystem: Environmental > Aquatic > Marine > Unclassified | place: Emeryville... | reverse complement strand
GGTGATGAACAAGTCCCGGCCGCTCAGCTACAACCCCTTCGAGAAGTCACACGTCCACGTCGGCGACCCCATCGTGAACGTGATGCTCAAGGAGTTCTCCCGGCTCGACGGTGCCTTCGTCATCTCCGACTCGGGGAAGATCGTCTCGGCCTACCGGTACCTCGAACCGTCCGCCGAGGGCGTCGACATCCCCAAGGGCCTCGGCGCTCGCCACATGGCCGCCGGGGCGATCACGCGGGACACCAACAGCGTGGCCATCGTCCTCTCGGAGAGCGACGGCATGGTCCGGGCGTTCAAGGCCGGCGAGTTGATTCTGGAACTCGATCCGGAGGAGTACTGATGGTCGCGGTGGACTGGCCCCGCGTCGTACGGAGCGTCTTCTCCCAGGAGACGGCGTTTGCCGTCTCGGTGGCCATCCTCGTCCTCGGCCTGGCTGTAGCCTACCTGGTCTGGCGGTGGGTCCACGGCGTCCTCGGTCGCATCGGGGTGCCGGAGTCCGTGGAGGGGACGCCCTTCGAGCGGACCGCCCAGAGCTTCGGGACGTCGACCGTCGGCATCGTCGCCCAGCTCGCCGCGCTGTTCGTCTACGTCACCATGGCGGTTATCGCCCTCCAGCTCGCCCAGCTCCTCGATGTCCAGTTCTTCTGGTCACGGCTGACCGGCTACCTCCCGCGCCTGTTCATCGCCGCACTCGCCATCATCGTCGGCCTGATCGGTGGCGACAAGGCGAAGCTCGAGGTCAGCGACCGACTGCGTAGCGTCAAACTCCCCGAGGCCGACATCATCCCGGAGCTCGTCAAGTACAGCGTCTTCTACATCGCGGCCCTCGTCGCACTCTCGCAGGTCGGCGTCGCGACGCGAGCGCTCCTGATCCTGCTTGCGGCCTACGCCTTCGGCCTCGTGCTCCTGTCGGGACTGGCGTTCAAGGACCTCCTCGCCGCGGCCGCCGCGGGCGTCTACGTGCTGCTCAGCGAACCGTACGCTATCGGCGACGAGGTCCAGATTGGCGACCACCGTGGCATCGTCCAGGAGGTCGACATCTTCGTGACCCACGTCGAGAGCGACAGCGAGGAGTACGTCATCCCCAACCAGCGCGTCCTCCGGACCGGCGTCGTCCGCATCCGGCAGTAATCACGTCCTACCGTCTCGACGGCGGAATTCGACGGTACACTGTGTCAGCGTATGGGGGGCTTACCCCGTCGAACGTTACTTTGGCACAGCCTCGGAGGCCGCCAGGGCGAACCAGGCACCGGAGAGCGCCGCTCTGCCGTCAATTCGGGGCAGCATGTTAACGACCCTCAGAGTAGTACTATAACCCTCCAGTTTGTAGATAGAGGTGATTATGAAGAAGCAAGAGCTCATCCATCTTCACGGGCTCCTCGCCCAGGTACAGAACCACTACGAACAGGAAACCGGCCAGCCTGTAGAGCACGACGAGTACACCACACTCGGCGTCCAGCCGACTTCGATTCACCGATCGAAAACGGACCATAAAGCAGCCGTCTTCGCCCTGGCACGTGGCATCACCTCCGAGATGAACACGACCGAGACCGAGCCGGTTTCCGCCGCCGCAGACTGAACTGTTCGCTGCTTCTCCCGGTTCGCTGCCTCCCTAGTGCCCACCCACGCATCTGAGCCTCTCTCTGCGGCCGCCCGTCCTACTCGTCGATGAGTTCCTCGAACTCGGGGAGGACCTCGTCGTCTGCCCGTTCGACCACGTCCGTGTCCTCGCCGTCGTCGATTTCGGTGTTCTCGTCGGACGTCTCGGTATCGTCCTCGCCGTCGTCCGGTATCTCCTCGATCTCCAGGACCTCCAGCGGAATGTTCTCCAGGCGTTGCCCGATCTCCTTGCGGGCGATGCGGGCCGCGTGCTCGTCGCGCTCGACGTTGAAGACCGTCATCTCGAGTTCGAGCGCCACGAGGCTCTCGTCGGCGGCGATGAAGGCCGTCTCGAGGGCCTCCCCGCAGTGTGGACACCGTCGCTCCCCCATGTTGATCTCGACGTAGTTGAGGTCCGGATTGAGCATCTCCCCCGTCTTGGAGATGGCAATCCTGACAGCCTCGTCGGGGGTCTCCACGTCGTAGACGGGGACGGCAGCCTCGACGACGACACGACAGTTCATACCAACCGTTTGACTGGGCAACACTATGAAGCTTGGCCCGGGCCCGAACCCGGAATCCAGAAGGGGACGGCACTCGCTCCGTGACTCATGGACCGCGGGAGGATAGACGTCGACTCACTCTCCGGTGGCCTGGACCTCCAGGCGACCGTCGAGAGCGGGCAGTCCTATCTCTGGTGGCGCGAGGACGGCCCCACCTACGCGGACGAGACCCACGCCGGCAGCGACGCCTGGTACGTGACGACCGTCCGCGACGACGCGGGCACACCCGCTATCTGTCGGGCCCGCCAGACCGACGGCTACCTGGAGTGGACCGCCACCGCCGACGTGGAGGACCGACTCCGCCGGCGTCTCGGTCTGGCAGACGACCTGCCGGCCATCCGGGAGGCGACGCCGGCCGACGACCTGCTCGCGGCCGCCTACGACGCGTTTTGGGGCCTGCGAATCGTCCGAGACCCGCCCTTCCCGACGCTCGTGACGTTCATCTGTTCGGCCCAGATGCGCGTGGCCCGGATCCACGCCATGCAGCAGGCGCTCCGCGAGCGCCTGGGCTCCCGGCTCGTCCACGAGGGCGAGACCTACCACGCCTACCCGACGCCCGCGCAGGTCGCCGCTTCCTCGGAGGCAGAACTCCGCGACCTCGGACTGGGCTACCGCGCACCGTACGTCCTGGAGACGGCGCGCATGGTCGCAGCCGGTGAGGCAGACCCCGCCACGGCACGCGACATGGATTACGAAGACGCGCGGGACTACCTCACCCGTTTCGTCGGGGTGGGCGAGAAAGTCGCCGACTGCGTGCTGCTGTTCTCGCTGGGCTTCCTGGAGGCGGTCCCGCTCGATACCTGGATCCAGGGGGCCATCGCCGACCACTACCCCGACTGCGACCGCGACTCCTACGCCGAGACCTCCCGTGCCGTCCGCGAGCGCTTCGGCCCGTACGCGGGGTACGCACAGACCTACCTCTTCCACTACCTGCGTACCGGCCGCGCAGAGGGGTGAGCCAGCAGGGCTTTTGCCGCCGGCGCTCCGACCCTCCAACATGGCAGATCGCACGCGCGCACACGTGTACGTCTCGGGACGGGTCCAGGGCGTCTTCTTTCGCGCCACGACGCGAGACGAGGCCAGCGACCGCGACGTCGACGGGTGGGTCCGCAACCTCGACGACGGCCGCGTCGAGGCGGTCTTCGAGGGCCCCGAGGACGCCGTCGAGGCGATGATCGAGTTCTGCCACGAGGGCAGCGACGCGGCCCGCGTCGATGACGTCGAGACGTCGCGGGAGGAGCCCCAGGGCGCGGACGGCTTTCGCATTCGCCGCTGAGGCCAGGTCGACACGTACAAGCCCGGTCTGGCCCGAGTACCCACCAATCGATGGACTACAGCCGCCGCGCTGTCCTCGCCGCCACGACCGGCGCACTCGCCGCGTCGCTCGCTGGCTGCACGGAGGAGGGGAGTTTCCACGCCTCGAACGCCGTCGTCATCCACCGCGAGGGCGACGACTGGTACGACTACCCCGAGGACGTGGGCGTCCGGGCCACGGTCGAAAACACCACGCCCAACCGGCAGTCCGGCGTGCTCGAAGTGACGCTCCGGCGGACCGACGGCGACGGCGAGTGGACTCGGGAGCGCGACGTCGATATCGGCCGTGGCTCGACGACTAGCCTAAACGTCGTCTTCGAGGACGTCGCCGATTCGTCGGACGCCGGGTTCGAGGCGAGCGCTACCATCCGGACGACGAGTTGAGGGAACCCCACAGTTATTTCGGGGCCGGCCGAAGGCCCGCCCATGCTCACCGGGTCGGAGATGGGGGTCGTGGACGCGAACGCCGAGGCGCTCGGCGTTCCGCGGAAACAGCTCATGGAGTCGAGCGGCAACGCCGTCGCCAGGGCCGTCCGGGAGCTGGTGGATCCCGGCGCGACCGTCACTATCGTCGCTGGCCGGGGGAACAACGGCGGCGACGCCTTCGTCGCGGCGCGGTTCCTCGACGACTACGAGGTGACCACCTACCTGCTCGGGCGACCCGACGCCATCACGACGGACATCGCCCGCGAGAACTGGGACGCCCTCGTCGCCGGGGACTACGCGACAGAGACCGTCGGCGACTCGACGGCACTCGACCTGGGCGATCCCGACCTCTTCGTCGACGCGATGCTCGGCACAGGGATCAGCGGCGACCTCCGGGAACCCGAGGCCAGCGCCGCCGAGGCGATGAACGCCGCCGACGCACCGGTCCTCGTGGTCGACGTGCCCTCGGGCCTCGACGCAGAGACGGGCGACCTGGCCCCCACCGCAGTGTCGGCCGACCACGTCGTGACCTTCCACGACGCGAAGCCTGGCCTGGACGCCCTCGACGCCGACGTGACCGTCGCGGACATCGGCATCCCAGCGGCCGCGGAGACGACCGTCGAGCGCGGCGACCTGCAGCGCCTCACCCGGGACCCGCACAGCCACAAGGGCGACCACGGCGAGGTCCTCGTCGTCGGTGGGGGCCCGTACGCCGGCGCCCCCGCACTCGCGGCCCAGGCGGCGCTCCGGGCCGGCGCGGACCTGGTCAGGGTCGCCTGCCCGGCGGCGGTCGCCCACGAGGTCCAGGGCTACAGCGAGGACCTGATCGTCCGCCAGGTCGACGGCTACAAGCTGGCACCCCAGCACGTCGGCCCGATCATGGAACTCGCCGGCGAGCACGACGTGCTCGTCATCGGCCCCGGCCTCGGCGCCGCGGAGGACACGCTGGAGGCAGTCGAGGGCATCCTCAACGCCTACGACGGCCGGGCCGTCGTCGACGCTGACGCACTTCGCGTCGTTCCCCGATCCAGCACCGACGCGACGCTGCTGTGTACGCCCCACCAGGGCGAACTCGTCCGGATGGGCGGGCGGACCAGCGACGACTGGCGCGAGCGCCGCGACCTCGTCGAAGACTTCGCCGCGGACCTCGGGCACGCGTTGCTCGTCAAGGGACCGGTCGACGTGGTCTCGAATGGCGAGACGACCCGCGTCAGCAAGACCGGCAACCCCGGGATGACGGTCGGCGGGACGGGCGACGTGCTCGCGGGCGTCTGCGGCGCCATGCTGGCGAGTCAGGATCCCGTCGACGGTGGCGGCATCGCCGCCTACGTCAACGGGCGCGCCGGTGACGCCGTCGTCGACCGCGAGGGCTACGGGCTCGTCGCGAGCGACCTGCTGGGGGAACTGCCGCGAACGATCTGGCAGGACGCAGCGTAACTGGGCCGGCTCAGGCCGACGCCTCGGCCTCGACGAGGTCGCCGGCCTTCGCGCGGGACTGCTCGACGACGGCCGGCCGGGCCTCGAACTCGACGACGACCTCCTCGCCCCAGTCGACGTCCGTGACGTGGGCGTTGTCGTGGAGCCAGGAGACGACGCTCATCGTGTCCTCGGTCATCGGCAGGACGAGGCGCTCCGACTCGAAGTCGGGGAGTTCCGCGTCGATGCGCTCGCGGAGTGCGTCGACGTTCGCTCCGGTCCGCGCGCTGACGGCGATCGGGTTCGGGGCGAGGGCCGACAGGGCTTCGCGCTTGCGCTCGACTTCAGCCTCGTCCACGGCGTCGATCTTGTTCAGGACCGTGACGATCGGCGCCTCGTTGCGCTCGTAGAGCGTGTCGTGGGAGGTGACGAGTTTCTCCCTGATCTCCTCGACGGGCTGGCTGACGTCGACGACGAGGAGGACGAGGTCGGCCCGGTAGACGGCGTCGAGCGTCGACTTGAAGGACTCGACGAGCCAGTGGGGCAGGTCCGAGATGAACCCGACCGTGTCCGTGACGAGGACGTCGCGCCGGTCCATCTCGGCGCGCCGCGTGGTCGTCCCGAGGGTGGTGAACAGTCGATCCTCGGAGGCCGCAGTCGCGTCGACGTCCGGGTGCAGATCATCGTTCTCGTCGACGTCGACGTCGGCGGCGAGTCGGCGGAGGAGCGTCGACTTGCCGGCGTTCGTGTAGCCAGCCAGGGCGACGAGGTCGAATCCCGCCTCGCGGCGGTGCTCGCGGCGCTTCTCGGCGGTCTGTTCCATCCGCTCGAGTTCGTCGCGGAGCCGGGCGATCTGGGCCTTGATGTCCTCCTCGCGGCTCTCGTCGTACTCCCCGAGGCCCATGAAGCCGGGCCGCTCGTCGCGCCGGGCGAGGCTGACCTTCGCCTCGGCGCGCGGGAGTTCGTACCGGAGTTCGGCCAGTTCGACCTGGAGCTGTGCCTTCTTGGTCTGGGCGCGCTGCCCGAAGATCTCGAGGATGAGTCGGAAGCGATCGACGATGCTGACCCCCTCCGGCAACTCGTTGCCGACGTTGAACGTCTGGTAGGGCCCGAGCTGGTTGTCGAAGATGACGGCCGTGGCGTCGGTCCGGCGGACCGCCGCGGCGATCTCGGCGACCTTCCCCTCCCCGACGTGGTAGGCGGGGTCCTCCGTGCGGGTCTGGGTCACTTCCGCGGCCACCTCGTAGCCGGCCGAGCGGGCGAGGTCGGCGATCTCTTCGGTGTCGGCCGACCCCTCGTCGACCCGCTTGACGATGACGGCACGATCGGACGTGGTGTGGTGCTCCGTCACTCGGTCGGAACTATGCGGTTCCGCTATTTAAAATACGGGTCGGTAGGCAGCTCGTACTCCGGGTCACAAGAGTCTTGTCGGCGCGCCGAGACGGGGCGGTCATGGTCGACATCGACTTTGCGAGCCTGGGATTACAGATGGGCGGGAGCGCCCTCCTGGGCGCCATCATCGGGTTCGCGGCGAAGAAGATCGCCAAGATCATCGCGATCATCGTCGGCATCGAACTGGTCCTGTTCAAGTTCCTGGAGTCGCGGGGCGTCCTCGAGGTCAACTGGAACCGGCTGGCGAACGCCTCGGCCGAGGCGCCGAACCGTGTCGGCGACGCCGGCCGCACCCTCGTCGAGACGTTCATCTCGACGGCGGGCATCGGCGTCGGCTTCGCCGGTGGCTTCCTCGTCGGCTTCAAGAAGGCCTGAGTCAGGGCGCTTGCGGGTCGTGGCGCTACCGCCGATTGATCTCGTTTTCGTCCTGGACGATCTGGGTCTCGGCGTTGCCGCTCGAGACCTCGTTGACGAGGTCGTAGAACTCGTTTTGCATCCCCGCGGGGAACTGGACGACGCCGATCCACGAGCCGTCGGCCTGCCACTCCTCGCGCTGCAGGTCGCCGAACTCACGGACCTGGGCCTGGCCGCTGCCGGCGTAGTCGGCTGGTAACTGGACGGCGACGGTGATCGTGTCGAACCTGATGGGGATGACCGGCCGCAACGCCTCCAGGGCCTCGTCGACCTGGTTCTCGACGGGTTCCATCGGGTCGACGGTGAAGCCCGCCTCCTCCAGGGCGGACTCGATGCGCTCGGGCGGGTGGGGCGCGTCGTCCATCTGGGGGTTGACGGCGTTGCGCGTGATCCGGTTGATCAACGACTTGCGCTTCTGTTCTTGCATCTCACGCCGCTGGTCGGCGGTGATCTGGATCTCTCCGCGCTCGATGACCTCGGGGATGATCGCCATGGGATCCGTCGTGCCGAAGACGTCTTCCAGGGCGTTCTCGGGCGGTCGGTCGCCCCGGGATGCGTTCTCGAAGACGTCCTCGGCGGCGATGACGTCCTCCAGGTCGCCGTCGAACTCCCCGCGCTTGATGGCGAGGGCGGCGTCCGGGTCCACGAGCACCTCGAAGCGCTCGCCGTGGGACTCGAGGCGGGCCGTCACCGCCTCGTCGAGCGATATCATGTTCGCACCTTCTTCGGGGGGCGTAAAAGGTGTTGGTGGTGAGGTGTTACGGGGATCGGTCGGACGGGACGGCGCGACCGGCCGGCCTCACTCCTCGGTCTCGTCCTCGTCGTCGGCTTCGTCCGCCGTCTCGTCGGCCAGCAGGTCGAACTCCGTCAGGTAGTCCGTCTTCTCCTCGTCCGTGAGTTCACCGAAGACCTCCGTCTCGACGTCGATGGTCGCGACGCCGATGCTCTCGGGCGAGAGTTCGTCGTCGTTGACGGAGGCGAGCGCCTCGAGCGCCAGTCGGATGCCGGCCTCGAGGTCCATGTCGTCGTCGTAGTGCTCTTCGAGGTAATCCCGGATGTCGCCGCGGTCCGCGCCGACGGCGAGGGCCTTCCACTCGTAGGGGGTCCCGGAGGGATCGGTCTCGTAGAGGCGCGGTTCGCCGTCGGCGATGCCGGCGATGATCAGCGCCACGCCGAAGGGGCGAGCGCCACCGACCTGCGTGTACTGCTGGATGTAGTCGGTGACCTCTTTGGTCAGCGTCTCGACGCCGATGGGCTCGCCGTACCGGAGCTGGTTGATCTGGGCCCGGCGCCGGGCGAAGTCGATGAGCTGGCGGGCGTCGGCGACGTGGCCCGCGCTGGCGATGCCGATGTGATCGTCGGCCTTGTGGATCTTCTCGACTGAGGAGCGCTCCATCAGCGGCGAGCGGATGCGCTTGTCGACGGCGAGGATCACACCGTCCGTCGTGCGGACGCCGATGCTCGCCGTGCCGCGCTTGACCGCCTCGCGGGCGTACTCGACCTGATAGAGACGTCCGTCCGGCGAGAAGATCGTGATCCCGCGGTCGTACGCCTGCTGTTGGTTTTGTCCCTGCATAGTTCAAATATCGAGGGTCGTCGCCCCCGCGAACGCCTCGCCGACGCGGACGTCGACGCGCCCGTCGCGGGCCACGGCGCGCCGCTCGGCGTTCTCGAACACGACGTGTCTCTGCTCGGATTCTTCCGGTCCCCGTCCTATATACGTTTCCCTACAGGCACGCACGGTGCCGCCGACGCCGCGGACGCGCAGCCCAACGCTTTCGCCCTCGACCGCGTCCACGCACGCCACGACTGCTCGCGCGCGGTCCTCCTCGCCGCGGCGGGTCCGGACGATGGCGTACCCGTCGCCGTCCTCGACCGCGAAGTCGACGATCTGACAGTCCAGCGCCGCGCTGCCAACGTCGCCGAGCAGATTCTGGGCCGCGAACCACAGTTCCCGCTGGACGGCCCGCCGGTCGAGTGCTGCCTCGGGCCAGGTCTCGATGTCCACCGCGAGGTAGCGCCAGCGGGGCTGGAGGTGTTTCGGGAGGTGTTTCATCGGTCCGTGTCGGCCGCACCCGCCAGGCGCTCGGCCACGAGCACCCCGACCTGGTCGTGGATCAGTTCGACGGCGGTCACGGCGTACCCCTCGTCGGTGAACGCGTCGACGAGCACTCCGACCGTGGCTGGATCGTCGACGTCGGGACTGTAGAAGGGCTCGTCCGGATCGGGCTGCCCGAAGAACATCACGTCGCCGAGGACGATCCGACGCGGGTCGAGGTCGGCGAGCACCGCGATCGCGTCGCGCTTCTCGTCGTCCGCGAGGTGGTGCATGGCGAAGTTCGACGTGATCACGTCGACTTCCTCGACGTCGGACGCCCCGAGGTTCGGCTCGCGGAACTGCCCCTCACCGAACTCGGCGTTCTCGATGCCGCGGTCGGCGGCTTTCTCGCGGGCCTCTGCGAGCATCCCCGCACTGATGTCCCGCCCGACCACGTGCTTCGCGTCGCCCGCGAGGGCCAGCGCGATGGCGCCGGTGCCGGTCCCGAGGTCGAGCACCACGTCGTCCGGGCCGGGGTCGGCGTGGTCGACCACCAGGGAGACGGCCGCCTCGTACTCGGGACCGCGGTCGCCGTCGTAGTCGGGAGCGAGTTCGTCGAACCGGCTGGCGTGCTCGGCGAGGGGCTTCTTCATGGTGACGGGAGTTGGCGGTGGAGATGCATGAAGGGCGTGCATCACCGCGGTCCGGACCGGCGGTACCCCTAAGTGCGCCTCGGTCGACTGTCCGGTGTCAATGCCCTGCCCCGTCTGCGACGGCACCGAGCACACGGAGATCAACGTCCGGATGAAGAAGGACAGCGACCTGAGTCAGGTGGTTGGCAGCCCGTGGGACGGCCGCAACGTGGCGCGGTGTGACGACTGTGGCGTCCTCTACGACCACCAGCTCGACGAGCGGCAGGGCGACCTGGGGCAGGTAAACTGCCCCGACTGTGGCTCGCTCAACCCTGGCGACCGCGACCGCTGTGAGTACTGCGACGCGGACCTCGACCGATCCGCGGCCCGATAGCCCTCACTCGTCGTCGGACTGCCGCCGGACGCCCGGTTCGACGAACGCGTCGGACTGTCGCCCCCGATTGCGCTCGGCCAGGCGGCCCCACTCGGCCAGTCCCGACGCGACCCACTCGCCGTCCATCCCGAGCACCTCGCCGAGGGCCACCAGTTCCCGGGGCGCGCGTAGTTCGAGGTGACTCGCGGGATCCGCGCTCACGACGTAGGGTGCGTCGTACTGATCGATCAGCTCCGCGAGCTTCCGGAGGTCGGCGATGGAGCGAACCCGCGACCCGCCCGCGTCGCGGAGGACGGGCGCCAGTGACACCTCCAGGCGGACGCCGTTCTCGACGGCGGCCTTGGCGACGACGTGGTTCACGTCGCCGTCGCCGGCCATCGGGTGGGCGAGGACGTCGACCGGCGGCTGTTCGACCGCGAACCGGTTCATCGCCTCGGTCCCACCGTGGACGGCGACGACCTCGTGGTCCGGCCGGTGGGTGCCGAGGTACCCGCTGGCCGTCGAGCGGTCGTCGGCGCGCACCTCGACGCCGGTCACGACGTCGACACCGTAGGTCTCGCCGATGGTGGTCGGGTCGTAGCTCGCGGGGGCGTCGCCGTGGTTCCTGACGACGACGCCCGCGAAGCCGTACTCGGCGGCTGTCTTGGCCATGCGGGCCACCGTGCTCTCGCCGTCCGGACGGGCGTGGACGGCGGCGTACGGGCCGCCGGTCGCCATCACTCGTCCTCCAGGTCGGCGAACAGGTCGCGGACGTTCTCCACGGCCGCCTCCTTCTTGGCGGGGTAGGCCTCCACCTTGCCGCGGAGGGTGATCCCGTCGCCCAGCCGGACCTCGTCCCCGTAGGCGGCCTGCTTGTCGAAGGTCACGTACAGGCTCGTGTCCTCGTCGACGCGCTCGTCCAGCTGGGTCCGGAGGGTCGCCAGTTCGTTTTCGTCGAGCCGTTCGACGGCGTCGAGGACGTCGCGCACCCCGTCGGCGCGTTCGACGCGCGCCGAGAGGACGACGATCGGGTCGCCGTAGTGACCCTCGGTCTCGGCCCGCTCGATCTCGAAGTCCGTCGGGAGGAAGGTGCGCAGCGCGGACTCGACGCGGCCCTCGTCCTCCGTCGCGTACGAGAACGTGCGAAGGTCGACGTAGTGGAGGGGGACCGCGGACATCGCTGCCTTACTCCGCGCTCTCGAGGGCGTCCTCGGGAACCCCCTGTTCCTGCCCGTCCTCGAAACTGACGGTGTAGGTGGCGTCGCCGAACATGTTCTCGACGACCTGCGTGACGGTGCCCTCCTGGCCGTCGTACTCGCTGTGCTCGTCGTGCAAGACGACTGTCTCCTCTTCCTCGAATGTCATGCACGGGTGTACCCTGCGACTCGACAAAAGTGGACTGATTCCGGGCGTGGTGGGTCGAAGACTTATTTGACCCCTGGTCCAACGGACCAGCATGTTACCACCGACGCCCGGTCTCTCGTTACTTTGCGCCCGGCTTCGACCGCACCTCGATCCACGATCGCGATGACGACCGTCGACGAACTCTGGTACCTCGCCGACGAAGCGAGCCGGCAGGCCGAACAGACCTACCACCGCCTGCTCGGCGACCACGAGGGCGTCACGGAGTTCGAAACGACAAAGCGGGTCTCACGGGAGCGCTTTCGCACCGTCGCCCGTCGGATCCAGGACAATGGGGCGCCCTACGGGGCCCACACGCTCGCCTACCGCCCCGCGGGGAAACTGGTCCTGGTCAGGCACGACGGCGTCGGCAAGTGGGTGTTGCCCGGCGGCGAGACGGAACCCGACGAGACCTTCCGGGAGGGAGCCGAGCGCGAACTGCGAGAGGAAGCGGGCCTCCGGGCGGACTACGAGGGTCTCGAACTCCTCGGGCGGGTCACCTTCCACGGCGACGGCCACACGACCTGGGGCGTCCTTCCGGTCTTCGCGGGCGTCGCCGACGGCGCGGATCCCGAGGTCTGTGACCCGGACGACGAGATCTCGGCGGCGGCGTGGTTCGAGGATCTCCCACGCGACACCCGCGACAGGGCGGTACTCCAGGACTGGTTCGAAGATCGGTTCCGGTAGCGCGTCTGCCCGTCCCCGTCAGTCGCCGGCCCCGTGGGACGCCCCGTCGCGGTCCTCCGCCTGCATCCGCCGGATGGCGGCCCTCGCCGTGCTGGCGTCGTACCCGAACAGGACACCGTCGGCGTACGTCTCGGCCACCTCGGCGGCGTGAATGAGGTTGTCCACGTCCACGTCGACGGCGTACAGTTCGACCGTGAACGGCCGATCGAGCCGATCGGCGAAGGCGCTCGCGATGACTTCCAGCCAGTAGGTCGTCCCGTAGGCGGTATCGTACAGCGGGACGACGAACTCGTCGACGAGCGGGGTGAGGGCGTCGAGGTCCAGTCCGGAACGACGGTGGAGGTGACCCTGGTACGGATCGGGGTACAGCGTCAGGTAGAGGTCGCCGGGGACGCGGTCGCGGACTGCCGCGACGAAGTCCGTGATCACGGCCGCGCGCCAGGCCTCTCGATCCTCGTAGTCGCTCTCGGCGAACAGTCGGTCGCAGCGGTCACACCGACAGTAGCCCTCGCGAGGGAAGCCCACGTCGTCGAGGCGGACGTCGGGATTCGCCGCTGCGGCCGACTCGACCATCTCGAGGATGCCCTCGCGGTACCCCTCGTGGGTGGGACAGACGTAGCTCCAGTCGAAGTACGGCTGGTCGCGGGTAGCGGGGACGCCCGAGGCGTCGACGGCGCCGACGTCCGGGTTGCCCTCGACGGCGGCGTTGTCGCCGAAGGCCGAGATCATGTTGACGGCGTCCGCGACCGGCTCGACGGCCCGACCGGTGACGTCTTTGGTTTCGTAGAACGCCCGCTCGAACTCCGCCCAGGACACCTCTGGCTCGTTTCGCGTGACGACGCCGACCATGCACTGGCCAGTGGCCGGAGGTACGTAATTCGTTCGAGAAGCGGTTGTCGGGGAGCGATGCGTCGATCGGTTCGCGCCGCTACCGGTCCGCTACCGCGAGCTTGTACACGAGGGCCACGGCGACCAGGGCGACGACGAGTTTCAGCTTCCGGGACATCGAGTAGACGTTCGCAGGACTAGAGTAAAGCCTTTCTGGAGACGGCGACGCTGCGACGGGGAACCGGGGGGCGACGCGTCGCCTCAGGCGATGTCCCGACTGGTGTCGATGGAGACCTCCTCGACGAGGTCCAGTTTGATGACGTCCGAGGGGGCGCGCCCGCCACGGAACTTCGGGACGGCGAGTCGGTTCTCGACCTCGTCGCCGGTCACGTCGGTCTTCAGGTAGAAGATGACGTCGGCGAAGTGCTCGGTGGTGTCCCGGAGTGGCGGGACGGCCCGGCCGTCGAGGCAGTGGAGGATGGCGAGGCTGTCGGTGTTGAAGATGTGGTTCTGGAGGTCGTTCATGAAGCTGCGGAACCGCGACGGCGGCTCCTGGGACTCTAGGACGTCGACCGGGTCGACGATGAGGTTCGACGTCTCCGGCAGCGCGCTCACCAGCTTGCCCGCGTTGTCGAGCGGTGCCTCCCCCGAGATGTGCCGGACCGTCGGATCGCCGGTCTTCGCCGGCGCGTTCTCGATGCTGTCGGAGACGGCTTCGGCCGTCCGGTCGAGCGAGAGCCAGAGTGTGCCACGAGTGGCCGTCAGTTCGTAGAGAAAGAGTTCCGCCTGGCTGGCGGGGTGTGCGGCCAGGACCACCATGCTCCCGGCTGGAAGCCCCCCGTCGAGCTTCCGGTCGAGCACGTCGATACCGGTCCGTAACCGACTGGCCATGTACTGACCCTGTATTTGCTACCGGACGTTAAACATTCCGGCCGTCCCAACTGACGGACGACCCGGCGATGGGACCCTCACCACGGTAGAGACCCCTTACCACCCAAGTGCCGCGACGACGCGCTCGTAGCGCTCCCGCGTCCGGTCGTCACGCAGCGGCGGCCCGGATGCCTCGGGGACCGAGACTTCTCTGGATTCAGGGATCCGGTGTCGGGTGCCGGGCGATCCGGCCGCCGACCCGTTAGCTCCACCAGGCCCGGGTTCGCGGGCCCGCCGGACCGTTACCGTGGGTGGCGCATCCAGGGCCGTGGCCATCCTGGCAGTCTTGGCTGCGTCTTCACGGCTCTGGGTGTCGCTCGTCGTGACGACGACGGTGCACCCCGCCGCACGGAGTGGCGTCGCCGCGTCCGGCCCGACCCCCGCCGGACAGTCGATCAGGACCGGGCGAGCGAGGTCGTCCAGTCGACGGAGCGCCGCGTCCGTGTCCGTGCTCGCCGATCCCGCCGCGAGGACGTCGACGCCCGGAAACGTCGAACTCGCCTGGAGGACACGTGCGGGTCGGTAGCCGGCTGCGAGGGCCGGGAGCCCGGGTTCGCGGTCCACGCCGGCGCGGATGTGCAGGTCGGGGACGTCGACGTCGGCGTCGGCGACGACGGGCCGGTGCCCGCGACGGACGAGCGCCAGGGCCAGTCCGAGGGCCGTGGTCGTCTTGCCACAGCCGCCCTTCCCACCGGCGACCGCGACCCTCGTTCGGTCGGCGCGTGCAGGCCTGGTCATGGCGACGGTGGCCGCGGTATCGTACTTCAAACTGCGGGGGCCCGTCCGTGGCGTGGCGGGTCCGAGGGTTTCAAGAGCCGCGGGGTCGCCTCTACGAGCGATGCGGGACGACCACGTCATCAGCGCCAAACACCTCTCGCGGGCGGACGTCGAGGAGGTGCTCGACCACGCCAGCGAGATCGCCGCTGACCCGGCCGCGTTCGCGGACCGCCACGAGGGCGCGCTCCTGGGCCTGCTCTTTTTCGAGCCCAGCACGCGGACGAAGATGAGCTTCGCCGCCGCGATCAAGCGCCTCGGGGGCGACGTCGTCGACATGGGGCCGACCGAGTACTCGAGCGTCAAGAAAGGCGAGAGCCTCGCCGACACCGTCCGCGTGGTCGAGGGCTACGCCGACGCCCTCGTCTTGCGCCACCCCAGCGAGGGCTCCTCGAAGATGGCCAGCGAGTTCGTCGACGTGCCGCTGATCAACGCCGGGGACGGCGCCGGTCAGCACCCGACCCAGACGCTGCTCGACCTCTACACCATCCGCGAGAACGCCGGCCTCGACGACATCACCATCGGGATCATGGGCGACCTGAAGTACGGCCGGACGGTCCACTCGCTTGCCTACGCCCTGTCGAACTTCGGGGCCCGCCAGCACTTCATCAGTCCCGAGAGTCTCAAACTCCCCCGGAACGTCCGCTACGACCTCCACGAGGAGGGCGCGTCGATCAAGGAACACACCGACCTCGAAGCGATCCTCCCGAACCTCGACGTGCTCTACGTCACCCGGATCCAGCGCGAGCGCTTCCCCGACGAGAGCGAGTACCGCGCTGTCGCCGGCGAGTACCAGATCGACGCCGAGACGCTCGAGGCGGCTAGCGACGACCTGACAGTCATGCACCCGCTGCCTCGCGTCGACGAGATCGCCCAGGACGTCGACGGGACGCCGCAGGCGACGTACTTCCAGCAGGCGCACAACGGCGTGCCGGTCCGGATGGCCCTGCTCGATCTGCTCCTGGAGGGATCGCGATGACCGACGAGACCGAACTGCGCGTCAGCAAGATCGAGAACGGCACTGTCATCGACCACGTCCCCGGCGGGCAGGCGCTACACGTCCTCGCCATCGTCGGCATCGACGGCTCCGGCGGCGAAGAGGTCTCCATCGGCATGAACGTCCCCTCGGACCGCCTCGGCCGGAAGGACCTCGTCAAGGTCGAGGACCGGGAACTCAGCCAGTCCGAGGTGGACGTCCTCTCATTGATCGCCCCGGCGGCGACGATCAACATCGTCCGGGACTACGACGTGATCGAGAAACACCGCGTGTCGCGGCCCGAGGAGGTCGTCGGCGTCCTCGCGTGCCCGAACCACAACTGCATCACCACCGAGGACGAACCCGTCCAGTCGCGATTCGACGTCCTCGACGAGGGCGTCCGGTGTGCCTACTGCGGGACGATCGTCCGCGAGGACATCGCCGCCCACATCATCGTCTGACTCCTGTCAGTCGGACCGAAATACCTTAGCACACCCCGGGTGTCCGCCTCGAACATGGTCTGGGAGATCGTCGCCGGGTTCGTCGCGCTCGTGGTGTTGATTCTGCTCGTCGCGTACGTCGTCAGTATCTACAACGGACTGGTGAGCCTGCGTCGCCGCGTCGAGCAGTCCAAGCAGAACATCGACGTCCTGCTGACACAGCGACAGGACGAACTGACCAAGCTGATCGACACCGCCCGCGAGTTCATGGAGCACGAGGAGGACGTCCTCGTCCAGCTCACGGAAGCCCGGGAGGCAGCGGAGGCAGCCAAGACGCCCACCGAACAAGCCGACGCCGACCAGGCGATCCGGGGTGCGCTCGCGGACTTTCGCGCTCGCGTCGAGGACTACCCCGAACTGCGCTCCCAGTCGAACATGATGCAACTCCAGCAGCGCATCTCCGACCTGGAGTCCCAGATCGCCGACCGTCGCGAGTTCTACAACGAGGCCGTCACCGTCTACAACACCCGCATCGAGCAGTTTCCCCACGTCATCTTCGCGCGGCAGTTCGGCTTCACCGAGGCCGACCTCTTCACCGCGAGTGCCGAGGACACCGCCGACGTCGACGTCAGCGAGGCTTTCGCCTGAAGCATGGTCGGGACCGACGCCGCTGCGTCGGGGCTCTCTGTCCTGCTCCAGTCAGGAGACGACGACCCGTTCGTCTTCCTCGTCGTTCTGTTCGCGGGCGGCCTCGTCGCCATCTACTGGGGGTGGACGCGGTACCAGCGCTACCGGGTCATCGAGAACACCCCGACGGCCCGCGTCCGCTCGATGGCCGTCGGCCGGGTCGAACTCCAGGGGCACGCTCGCGTCGCGGAGGCAGCCCTCTCGGCGCCCTTCAGCGACGAGGACTGTCTGTACGCCGACTGGCGCGTCGAGGAGTACCGCTACGACCCCGACGACAACGACCACGACTGGGTGACCGTCGCCTCGGGAGAACTCCGGACGCCGTTCTACCTGGAAGACGACACCGGCCGCGTCCTGGTGCGGGCGGACGAGGGTGCCGACTTCGACCTCTCGAGCGACTGCCACTCACAGATCACCGTCGGCGGGTCCCAGTCCCCGCCGTCGGCTGTCGCGGCGTTCATCGAGGCCGAGCGTGGGGACCGCGACCTGACTGCGGTTCTCGGGAACGCCGTGGGATCGCTGGCGGAGGTGTTCACCGACGACGGCCGGATCGGCCACTCGAACAACCGCCGTCGGTACGAGCAGACGATACTCCCCGTCGACGAGTCGGTATACGTCTTCGGCAGTGCCCAGCCTGCTTCCGTTTCGTCGGTGCCCGACCGCGCTGCCGGGGCCAACGAGGACCTCCTGGCGATCGAAGCCGACGGTGGCACCGGACTGTTCTTCGTCTCGGATCGGAAGGAAGAGACGCTGGCGAAACACTACAGCCGGATGGCGCCCCTCGCCATCCTGGCCGGGCTCGCGGCCAGTGCGATCGGCCTGTACTTCCTCCTCGACTGGTACTTCCTGGCCTGAGCCGGCCCCAGGCCTATCTACGCTCCCCACGAAGCCCGTGCCGTGACCGAGGACGACGCCGAGTCACGGGAGCGCTCCGCGAGCCGGGACCACTCCGCGGGGCGGGCGACCGCACCGGACGAGGAGCGCGTCGTCCCCGACCAGCCGACCGCCGGTGACCCCCGGCCGGAAACGGACGACGATTCGGCGGTCGACCGCGCGGCCGAGTCCTTCGTCCACATCGAGGCGGACCTCCGGGACCTGTCCGGCAATCCGGGCCGGCGCTACGGCCTCGCGACGGACGTCGAGCGGGTGTCTGCCAGGACCGTTCCCGCGGACTACCCGATCCGGATCACCACCGACGAGGCACTCCGGCTCCGCGTCCAGGGGGTCGACCACGCGGAGCACGTCCCCGAAGCCGCCGCCTCGGTCTACTTCGAGTGGCCGCCGGCCGACCACGGTGCCCTTGCACGCTTGCTCGCTCTCCGTGACATCGACCTCGACGAGTTCGCCGACCTGCACGGCGAGCGCGTGCCGCTGGCCGTCGAGAACGGGTACCTCGTCCCCCGCCTCCCGCCCGGCGGGCGTCGCGGCGATCCCCGCGGCGTCTACGGAATCGTGGGTGGTCTCGCGGTGAATCTGTTCGTCCTCGGCCTGATTGCATTCGGCTTCGGCGGGGCGCTGACGTCGCCACTCGGCCTCTTGGTTCTCGCAGTCGCGAACTTCCTGATGCTCCCGGTCGCCACGTACCTCGACGCGCGCCACCTCCTGACGACGACGGACTGGAACCAGGGGCCGCCCTTCTGGGCGGCGCTCGCGGCACTCCCGGGGGTAAACGTGGTCTCGTCGCTGGCGTACCTCTACACGCGCGAAAACGCGACGCCGGTCTGAGTTACTCCGAGGCCGAGTCGATCTCGTCGGCGATCTCCTCGACGTCCTCGAGGTCGTCGGCGTCGATGTCGGCCTCCTCGAGGGCCTCCTCGAGCCCGCCACCGCCGGCGCCGCCGCCGCCCATGCCGCCCATCATGCCGGGCATGCCCATGCCGCCGCCGTCGATGGTCTCCTGGATGACGACGCGGTCGAGGTCGAGCAGGTCGATGAGCTGCTGGCCGATCTGCTGCTTTTGCATCATCCACTGCTGGTTCATCGTCAGCTGCGGGACGGCCTCGATGTACAGCGAGTCCTTCTCGACCTCGACGGTCTCGTACTCGGGTTCGGCCTCCTCGTCGGCGTCGCCCTCGTCGCCGTCCTCGTCCTCGTCGTCCTCGACGAGCTGTTCCTCCTCGACGGTGTCGGTCTGGAACCAGACGTCAAGGTCGAGGTCGAGGAACATCGAGAGCAGGCCCTGGGCCTTCGCCTCGCGGTCCTCGACCTCGTCGACGACCTCGTACTCGTACTCGACGTCCTCGCCGGCCAGCGGGTGGTTGAAGTCGACGCGCGCGCGGCCGCCGATGATCGTCTCGACGAACCCCTGCTGGCCGTCGATCTGGACCTGCGCGCCGGGGTAGCGGTCGTCCTCGGGGATCTTGTCCTTGCTGACGGTCCGGACCTGCTCGTCGTCGTACGCGCCGAAGGCCTCGTCGGCGGGGACGACGACGCTGCCCTCGTCACCGACTTCCGTGCCGATGATGTCGTCCTCGACTGACTCGAAGATGTGGCCCTGGCCGAGGACGATGGTCCGCGGCGCGAACTCCTGGTCCTCGCCGACGCCCTCTTCCTCTGCGACCGCCGCGTCGGTGGTGTCGACGAGCTGGTCGCCCTCGACGGTCCAGGCAGTGTAGGCCAGTTCGACGAAATCTCCCTCCTGGAGACCCGTTGCATCTTCGCTCGCTTCCGTCTCCGCGTCCGCCGCGGCCTCGTCCTCGGCGTCGGGCGCGTCGTCGTTGCTCATACCCTGACGGTCTGGCGTTGCACTCTTAAGCACAACGTTTCGACGACCCGAGACGCCGCACCCCCGGTGTCACCGCCTCAGGTACCGTAGTCGCTCGCCGCGAGGAGTCGCTCGAAGCGGTCGCGGTCGATGTTGCGCCCGGTGATCGGGAGCACGACCGTCTTCCCGGCCAGTTCGTCGCCGGCGTCGAGGGCAGCCGCGACGGCGGCGCCCGGCGCTCCCTCCACGACGAGGTGGTCGTCGACGAACAGCCGCGCGACGGCGTCCCGGATGGCCTCGTCGGGCACGAGCCGGAAGTCGGCGAGGTGCGCGTCGAGGATCCGGGCGGTCAGCGCGAACGGGACGCGTGTCGCGATACCCTCCGCGAAGGTTTCGGCTGCGTCCTGTGGCTCCAGCGTCCCGTTCGTCCAGGCGTGGTACATCGCCGGGGCGCCAGCCGACTGGACGCCGATCACGTCCGCGTCCGTCAGTTCGCCGACCGTCAGACAGTACGCGGCGGCGGAGGACCCGCCGCCGACGGGCGAGAAGACGACGTCGACGTCGGGACAGTCCTCGACGACCTCCAGGCCCGCCGTGCCGACGCCGGCGACCAGGGTCGGCTCGTTGGCCGAGTGGACGTACCGGTAGCCCTCGCGCGCTGCGAGGGACTCGACGTGTTCTCGTGCCTCGTCGAAGTCGGCTCCGTGGGGCACGACGTCGGCGCCGAGGCGGCGCATCCCAGCTACCTTGTCGGGATTCGCGTCTTCGGGAACGGCGATGGTGACGGGAACGTCGAACCGCCGGCCCGCCCAGGCGATGGACTGACCGTGGTTGCCGGTGCTCGCCGCGATCAGTCCCGGATCGCAAAACTCCGCGGCCAGGTCCGTGACGAGCGCGACGCCACCCCGGACCTTGAACGCGCCCGTCGGGAGCGTGTCCTCGCGCTTGAGATAGACGTCCGCGTCGAGGGCGGCCGAGAGGCTCTCGCTGCGGACGAGGGGGGTCGAGGGAAGGTGGCGGTCGACTAACTCGCGTGCGGCCTCGACGTCGGCGAGCGTGGGCGGGGCCGTGTCGTGGTACGGAAAGAGGGTGGACTCGTCCGGGGACTCGACGGGATCGTACGCGCCCATGAGCCACCCTGGGGGAGCGCACTGAAAACGTTATCCACCGCCGCGTCACGGTGCCGTCCCCCGGTCGGAGCGGACAGTCACTGGGCGTCCCCGCCCGGCACCTCGGCTGAGGGGCTCGACGTACTGGCAGGTCATGCACATCGCCAGGGTGGGGACGGACGTCGAGACTCGTCGACTGATTCCTCATCACACCAGGTTGGGGAACACGTCCCGGGCGAAGTGGACGAACAGGACGAGCAACAGCGGTGCGAGGAAGATGCCGTACCACCCGAAGACGGCGGCCCCGAGGACGTACGCGAGCATGACGAGCCCTTTGTGGTAGTCGCCGCTGGCGACGTACGACCGGACGACCGTGTCGGGCAGGAGATCGACGACGATCAGGGTCACGACGAAGAAGACGATTGGAAACCAGAGCGGCGACCCCGGTCCCGTCTGGGTCCGCCAGAGGAGGACGGCCGTGTAGGGGACGTAGATGATCTTCATGCCGATCGCCGGGATCAGCGTGCCGATCCCGATCAACAGGCCGAGCAGGATCGGATAGCTGAGCCCGGACCCGGCTGGCGCCACCTGGTCGAGGGCGAGGAAGGTGACGACGGCGATCGCGCCGGTCGCGACGATGATGAGCAGATTCCCCGAATAGAGGGTGGTCAGGTCCCCGTCGACGTCCTCGCCGAACTGCACGACGGCCGGGTTGTCGTGGAAGCTCCCCCGGAACCAGTCGCCGATCTTGCCGTCGTCGACGAGGAGGAAGTACGCGACGGTGAGGACGACGAAGAACCGCAGGAGCGAGCCCGCCACCATTCCCACGACGGATCCGATTCGCGAGAGGTTCCCCTGGAGGAGGCCGACCAGCTGGTCCTGGTCGAACGCGGACGCGCTTCCGAGGTACGGCTGGAGGGCCGAATGGACCTGCTCGAGGTCGGTCGCCTGGAGAAACTGGTCCAGCTCCTGGAGGCCGACGTACGCTGCGTACGTGAAGATCAGCAGGATGGGCAGCCCGACGAGCAGGAGCGTGACCGTCGCGCTGAGGTAGCGGCGACTCGTGCGAGCGTAGAGCCACCGGTTGGCCGGCCGAGTCGCGTAGTACAGGAACAGGGCCACGGTCAGCGAGCCAACGAACGAGCTGACCACGAGGACGACGGGCGCCGCGATGACGAGGCCGACGAGGATCCAGCCGACCCGTTCCCGACCGCTCGACGGCGAGACGTGCATGGACGTCACCTCGTGGCGCAGGCGAAAACGCGCATGGCCTGCAAAACCCAGCCACCTGCCCGGGAGAGCGACGGGACGGCCCCGCGACCGCTCGCATCCGGCGTGGGCAGATCCAAACGTACGTCCCACTCCGGTCCATTTCCCGGGACGTGCCATGTACGAGGTCGAGGTGAAGGTCGAAGCGACCCACGAGGAGGTTCGGCCAGTACTCGACGAACTGGGTGCGGACTCCCTCGGGACGGTCCGCCAGGAAGACACGTACTACGACGCGCCCCACCGGGACTTCGCCGCGACCGACGAGGCACTCCGACTCCGCCGGGAGACGGGCCCGGACGGGGACGACGAAACCACCGCACTCACCTACAAGGGACCACTGGTCGAAGCGGAATCGAAGACTCGCGAGGAGGCCGAGACGACCGTCGACGACGGGGAGGCGATGGCGGCCGCCCTCTCGGGGCTCGGTTTCGAGCCGGCCGCGACGGTCGCCAAGGACCGCGAGCGGTTCGCGCTCTCGGGCTACGTCGTCACGCTCGACGCGGTCGACGGGCTCGGGGAGTTCGTCGAAGTCGAGACCGAGGTGGCCCGGGAGGACGAGGTCGAACGGGCGCGCGACGGCGCTAACGAGGTCCTCCGGTCCCTGGATCTCGACCCCGCCGACGGCATCCGCACGTCGTACCTGGGGATGCTGCTCGACGCGCAAAATGGCGGCACTGTCGATGATTGTGAGTAATCTAACGCGACGGAAAAGTTTCCGAAAGTTATAGACTGGCCCCTGCGCAAGGACCGGCAATGACCGAGCGGAACATTCGCGTCGAGCCCGCCGCCGGGACGCCGGTGGAGGACCAGGAGGTCGAGATCGTCGAGCGAAAGGGCCTCGGGCACCCGGACTCGATCTGTGACGGCATCGCCGAGCGCGTCTCCCGGGCGCTGGCCCAGACCTACCTCGACCGGTTCGGGACGGTCCTGCACTACAACACCGACGAGACCCAGCTCGTCGCCGGCAACGCGGCGCCGGCATTCGGCGGCGGCGAGGTCCTCGAACCCATCTACCTCCTGATCGTCGGGCGCGCGACGAAGACCTACGAGGGCGAGCGCATTCCGGCAGAGACCATCGCGCTCGAGGCCGCACGGGACTACCTCGAGGAGAACTTCCCTTTTCTCGACGTGGGTAACGAGGTCATCGTCGACGTGCGACTTGGCGAGGGGAGCGGCGACCTCCAGACGGTCTTCGGCGAGGAGGGCACGGTCCCGATGGCCAACGACACGAGTTACGGGGTCGGCCACGCCCCCCTGACCGAGACCGAACGGATCGTCCGCTCCGTCGAGCGGCGACTGACCGGTCCCTACAGCGACGACAACCCCGTCGTCGGCCAGGACGTGAAGGTGATGGGCAAGCGCGAGGGCGACCGGATCGACGTGACCGTCGCCGTCGCGATGATCGACGAGCACGTCCAGGACATGGCCGACTACCGGGACGCCGTCGAAGCCGTCCGCGACTACGTCGGCGAGGTCGCCCGTGAGGTCACCGACCGCGACGTGACCGTCCACGTGAACACGGCCGACGACTACGACGAGGGCTCGATCTACCTCACCGTCACGGGCACCAGCGCCGAGCAGGGCGACGACGGCTCTGTCGGACGCGGCAACCGCGCCAACGGCCTCATCACGCCGAACCGGCCGATGAGCATGGAGGCGACGAGCGGCAAGAACCCCGTCAACCACATCGGCAAGATCTACAACCTCCTGTCGACCGACGTCGCCGAGACGGTGGTCGCGGAGGTCGACGGTATCCGCCAGATCCAGGTCCGCCTCCTCAGCCAGATCGGCAAGCCCATCGATCGTCCGCACGTCGCGGACGCCCAGATCGCGACGACGGACGACGTGGCCCTCGCGGACATCCGGGAGGAGGTCGAGGCGGCCATCGACCGCGAACTCGCCAACGTCACCGACGTCACCGAGCGAGTCGTCGCGGGCGAACTCTCTACCTTCTGAGCCGTCCCGGGCCAGGCCGACACCGCTATCCCGCCGAGACCGCAACGACCCTCCATGCATCCGCCGGGCGCCGACACCGTCGTGGTTCGCCACGGGGAGGTCGGCGTCAAGAGCCCACAGGTCCAGCACGCCATGGAGCGCCGGCTCCGGAACAACCTCGCCGGCCTCCTCGCAGACCGCGAAGTGCCGGGCGACGTGGCCGTCGAGCACGGCAGACTGTACGTCCACACCTCGACCGACGCGGTGGCGGCCGCGGCCCGGACCGCTTCGGACACCTTCGGCGTCGTTTCGGCCAGCCCCGCGACAGTCGTCGAGCCCACGATGGACGCGATCTGTGGGGCCCTGGCCGCGGCCGCCCGCGAACACTACGACAGCGGGAGCTTCGCGGTCCGCGCCCGCCGGGCGGGAGAACGGGAGGCCCACCCGTACGCGAGCACCGACCTCGAGCGGGAGGGCGGCGCCGCGGTCTGGAAGGCAGCGGAGGCAACGGGCGTGGCTCCCGAGGTCGACCTCGACTCGCCAGACTACACCTTCTACGTGGAGGCGCGCCCGGAGCGTGCCTTCGTCTTCTGCGAGAAACGCCCGGGGCCCGGCGGCCTCCCGCTCGGGAGCCAGGCCCCACTGGTCGTCCTGCTCAGCGGCGGGATCGACTCGCCCGTCGCCGCCTGGGAGGCCATGACGCGCGGCTCGCCAGTCTATCCCCTCTACGTCGACCTGGGTGACTACGGTGGCCCGGACCACAGAGCCCGGGCGGCGGCTACCGTCGACGACCTCCGGACGTACGCTCCCGACCTCACGATGCGCATCGCGCCCGGCGGTGAGGGCATCGACCGGCTCGTCGAGGCGATGGACGGCCTCCGGATGCTCTCCGTCCGGCGGTTCTTGTTTGCCATCGCGGCGGCCGTCGCCGACGACCTCGACGCCGTCGGGATCGTCACCGGCGAGGCCGTCGGCCAGAAGTCCAGCCAGACTGCGACCAATCTGGCCGTAACCTCTGCCGCCGTCGACCTGCCGGTCCACCGGCCGCTGCTGACGATGGACAAGTCCGAGATCACGGCGCGAGCCCGGGAAATCGGGACCTTCGACGACGCAACGATTCCCGCAGGGTGCAATCGGGTGGCACCGAGCCTCCCCGAGACTGCGGCTACCATCGCGGACGTCTGCGAAGCAGAGCCCGACGACCTCTTCGAACTGGCCCGCGAGGCGGCGGATCGCGTCGAACGCGTCGAGTGACGTGACTCCGGCCACGGCGAGCCGACGGACCGCAAAACGTGATCGTCAGGCCAGGAGCTGTCGGAGGTAGAACCAGCGGCGGGACCACAGCTGGTAGCACGCCGAGACGGCGAACAGGCCGAGGAAGGCACTCCCCCAGGCGAGCGCCGGGACGTCGGCGACCAGGGGGACGCCGGCGTCGGACGCGACGACCACCAGCAGCGACATGACCCCGAGCGTCCGGTAGAACGTCGCCCAGGTCATCCCGTAGCGGTTGATGACTTCCATGTAGACCTCGACGTCGCTCGCTCCCTCGAGGAGCTCGACGGTCTTTCGGTCCTTGTCGTAGTCGATGATGCCCCGCTCGTCGAGCTTCGGCAGGTGCGTCTGGTGCAGGGAGTTGTACACGCTCTCGCGCACGTTGCGCGGCGCGGGCGACTCGCCAGACTCGGCCGCGGCGATGCGCTCGGAGAGCTCCCGGAGTTCCAGGGGTTCGTACTGGCTCCGGAGCTGCTCGATCACCTGGCGTCGGCGGTCGTTGCGCAGGATGTCGTGTATCTCTCCCGGGTCGATGCTCGGTTCGTCGGTGTGTGCGATTCCCATTCCCATCCCCAACTCGTTCGCGTCGGTGCACGCGTGCCGAGTCGACGGGCAGGCGGTCCCTGCGACGACTCGGTCGGCCGCGTGCGCTGATCTCTCTCACTGGGTATCCGCGTCCCACCACGGTGGACCAACCCCCAGCGACTGTGCGTGCTCTGCGTTCAGGACCATTGACCATAAATGGTCTAGATCGTATTCGACCGTGGACCAATATCGGCTCCTTCTGGCGATTAACGTAGTCCTTAATCGGCTCAAACAGGCCATTTGCCCGCTCAAAGCAGCCACTCGACGGCCCAAACGAACCGATGGGTTAGCGGATGCATCCATTCGCTGGCCTTGAGGCTGCAATTAGCTATGGGGAAGGGGGTAAAGAGGACGAGACAGGTCCGGAGCAACCCGGACTGCAAGAACCAACCATGACGGAGAAATACGAACTCTCACGACGGAAGACGCTGGCCGGCCTCGCGACGATCGGGGCGGCTGGCGCGGGTGCGGGGCTGGGAACGAGTGCGCTGTTCTCGGACAGGGAAACGTTCGGCAACAACAGCTTCACTGCGGGGACCTTCGACATGGAGGTTACTCCGTACGGATCTGCGGACCAGGACGGCGGTCCAGACGAAGGGGATGTCTTCTATTCGGATGAGGACGACGGCGTCGGGACGATCGGCCAGTCGATCAACATCGAGGACCTGAAGCCGGGCGACACGTACGACTTCTGCTGGTGCATCGACATCGACAGCAATCCGGGGGTCGTGCGCGCGTTCATCCCGGGAGAAAGCATCGACACACAGACTGGTGCCGAAGCTGAAAACGTCGAAGCTGCCGACATCTGGAACATCGAAGACGACGAGGACTTCGTCAATCTCCTGGGTTCGGAACACATCACTGTCGAGAACGACCTGTACGTCTGTGATCAGGAGGGCGAAACGATTGAGGGTGTGAAGGGGACGCGGCTGAAGGAGACGGTCACGTACTCCAACGACGATCCGTCACACGACAGGGATGGCGGCCTCGGGAACTGGGTCTCCAGCCTGTCGGACACGCAGGGCACGTCCCAGGACGGCGTTCCGGTCGGCCACCACAACGGCGTCGGTGACAAGGATGGCAACGATGGGAATGATAACAACGATCCCGACTACAACCTTTCAGATCCGCCATCTGAATGGACCGGGGAAACGCCCGCTGCAGATTATGTCCTCATCGGAGAGAACGACCCAGCGGATTACGCGGCAGTTCTCTATTGCATCACAATCCAGGTGGATACCAATGCCGGCAACGAACTTCAAGGGGCAGAGCTCAGCTTCAACCTCGAATTCCGGGCGGAGCAAGCTCGCCATAACGACCATCCGGACTTCGGTGGCCTAGTCACCCGGCCGCGGGGCGATCTGGTCGATTGGAGCGACCCGCCAGTCTGAGCTACGATTCACCCACACAGGTGTAGGACCACGTATCCGAACAACGTGTTCGGATTGGCGGTCCCGGCCTCCACGCCGTTTCGGCGGTTCGACTCCGCCGGTGGGCTTCCCCAGGTGGGGCAACCATGACAGATGACAGAATCCAACTGACGCGACGGAAAATCCTCGCTAGCACGGGTGCGATAGGGCTGGCGGGTGCGGGCGCAGGCCTCGGCACGAGTGCACTCTTCAGCGACCGCGAAACGTTCGGAAACAATTCGTTCGCGGCCGGGTCGCTGGATCTGGTCGTCAATGCACGGTCGGTGTATCACGGCGCCGAGGAGAGCCTTCAGATCGGTCCTGGTGGCACGAGCGATGGCGACCCGACGTTCAACGTATCGGCGACGGACGTAAAACCGGGTGACTGGGGGCTCGCCCAGTTCTGCTTCGACATCACCGACAATCCAGCGTACCTGTGGACCTGTGGAGACCTGACTGAAAACGCCGAGAACGGGCAAACGGAACCCGAGGCGGACGTCGACGAGAGTCCGGGCGGTGAACTGGCCGAAGCGACCCAGGCCGTTCTGTTCTACTGTCCTCGCGCCGGGAATGGAGACGTCCCCGAAGCGTCAGCATTCCAGGAAGATGGAGATTACGGCCCGGACGATTTCCACCCGGGAGATCCCGGCACCGACGTTGCCGGGACACTCGAAGATGCAGGTCTTCCCGTCCTCCGGAGCGGGTCCCTCGCCTCGGTGCTGACGGCGATGAACAACGGGCTGGCGCTCGATGGTACTCCCTTCGAGGGGGACGGCCGTACCGAGTTCCCCGCGGGAGCGGGCCAGGCGTGCCTGTGTATGCTCCTGTACCTGCCGCGTTCCGTGGGGAACGAGGTTCAGACCGACAGCGCCTCCTTCGACCTCGACTTCCACGCCATCCAGAGTCGCCACAACGACGGTTCGCAGAATCCGTGTTGCTCTTGCGGACCGAACGAAGTGGCTGTCGAACTGTCCGGCGGGTCCTCGCGGTGTGTCCCCGTCTGGAAGGGTGACGAGGGTCAGACCGTTCAGGACTTCTACGACTTCTCACCGTGGGCGTCCGGCAATGGAGACATCCAGACAGAGGACGCGACGAACCTGGTGATATACGAGGAGCCCGGGGGAGATCGGTATCTGGTCGTCGTCCACGATATCGCCTCGTCCGACGACCAGACCGGTGGCGCGGTCGACGGGCAGTTCACCGGGGCCAGTGCCGGATGGGCCGTCAAGGATGACGACGGCGGCAACGACTCGTTCGGTATTGGGTCGGCAGAGTGGACTTGGAGTGCGCCGATGACAGACGGCGGTGCAATTGGTCCCCTCCAGGATGACTTTGACGTCGGTATCGATCTCGACGTCGGTGGTGGTATTGACGCCCTGCAGTACCTCACCGGCGTCGAGACCGATCCGATCGAAATTGACGGCGACGTTCAAGACGGGACTTCCACGCACGTGTACACTTGTTCAACCGAGGAGCCCCAGACATAACCGACTGACCGACACGCATGTCTGGCCCACTTGGATTCGCGGCGGTTCGACTCCGCCGGTGGGCTTCCCCGGGAGGGGGATACGCCATGAACGATGACAGGATCAAGCTGACACGTCGAAAAATCCTCGCCGCGACGGGGACGGTCGGAGTCGCGGGCGTCGGGGCGGGACTGGGAACGAGTGCGCTGTTCAGCGACAGGGAGGCGTTCGGTAACAACACGTTCACCGCGGGAACGCTCGACATGAGCGTTACCGCGACCGTCGAGGGCGCGAACGAATACTGGGCGAGCAAGGTCGACGACGACACGACGTACGGTCCCGCCATCAACGGCCTGAGTGAAACGGCCGACGGGGGCGTCACTGCGGGGTTGAGTGTCGACGACGTCAAACCGGGCGACTGGGCCATTATCCGGTTCGACATCGAAGTGGAGGACAATCCGGCGTACGTCCAGACGGTGACCAGCGGCCTCGTGTCGAACGAGAACGGGTTCGAAGAGCCCGAGCCGACTGACGACACACCAAATGAGGGCGAACTGGAGGACGAGATGCTTGCCGTCGTTTACGGCGGCCTGTCCGGAGCGGGGGTCGCTTCAAACAACGCGGCAAATCCGCCGTACAGTTACCTGAACAACTCGTCTCGTGACCCGACGACCCCCTCCGATTCGACGGTTCAGGAGACCTACGATACGTACAGCACGGGCGTCCTCCTCCGCGACGGTAGCGGCGATCCGTTAGAAGTTAGCACGGGCGACGATGCCGCGACGTGGTATCTGCTGTTACACCTCCCAAAAGCGGTCGGCAACGTCGTTCAGGGAGACGGCTTCGAATTCGACCTGGAGTTCCACGCCGAACAGGCTCGCCACAACGACGATCCCTTCAGTGACGATTCGGGAACGACCCAGCAGTCAGTCGACCTGACGGTCGATGGCACCACGCACGACCTTGACATCACCGTTGGCAGCGAGGACGACGGCGAGGCACTGACCCAGATATGGGTCGACTATGGCGCCACCGGGACCCTCGCGAGTGGTACCTCTGCGTACGATATCGACCTGCTGCTCGAGGGAACAGACATCTCGGGAGACATTACCGGCGTGGATAACGACAACGGTGGGGAGCGGGTGAACATCTCGCTGGACGGGTCTACGACCCTCAGCGCTAGCGATCACATCGATCTGACTCTCGACGATATTCCGAACACTGCGTCGGGGTCGGCCGAGGTATCGCTCAACGGCGACGGCGTGACGACCGTCAACTGGGGCGGCACCTGACGCGACTCGACCCACTCGGAGCACGGCGGTTCGACTCCGCCGGTGGGTATCCCCGGGAGGGGACAACAACCATGACGGACGACAACCGGATTGAACTGACGCGGCGGAAGGTTCTGGCCGGCGCCAGCGCGGTGGGGCTGGCCGGTGCCGGGGCAGGTCTCGGCACGAGTGCCTTCTTCAGCGATCGTGAATCGTTCACCAACAACTCGTTCACGGCGGGCGAACTCGACCTGAAGCTCGACTACCGGGCGACGTACGCAGGCGGCTCCGGACGACTGGACGAGATTGACGACACTTACAGCGAGTCAGGCCCGGGCGAGCCGTTCCCCGTCGAGGAGGAGGAAGACGGCGTCTACCTCATCGGAGAGGTGCCGGATCCCGGCGACTTCGGGGATGGATGGGACGGCGCAGTCCAGGAATGGGATTTCTGTGATCCCGAGTACGATCTCATCAATGGCGACGAAATTCCCGTCTTCACCCTGCAGGATGTGAAACCCGGTGACGCCGGCGAAGTCACGATGAGCCTCCACCTCTGTGACAACCCCGGGTGGGTCTGGATGTGGGGCGGGCTGTCCGCGAACGACGAAAACACGGTTACGGAACCCGAAGCCGACGCCGAGGGCGAGAACAACGACGAGACGGACAGCACAATTGAGGGGGACGGCGAACTCGCCGACGCCATCCAGACCAAGCTCTGGTACGACGAGGACTGCAACAACGAACACGACGGGGAGGGCGAGGACGACGCTCCGGTGTGCGTCCAGCTCGTACTGGACACCTCCGGTTCCATAGGCGATGATATCGGGACTGTCCAGTCCGCTGCCAATGACCTCGCCGGAGACGTCCTGGGAGCGAACGAGCAAAACGAAGTCGGTGTGACGACGTTCGCAGACGGGGCAAACGTGGATCAGAGCGTCAGTGACAGTTTCACCGACCTGAGCGGTCTGGTCTCCGATGGCGGGACGAACATGAGTGCCGGCATCGACGATGCGGGAGACGACCTCGAGAACTGCACCGAGGGTCACGACAAAGTCATGATCGTCTTCACCGACGGTGCACCGGACTCCCAATCAGCTGCCGAAACTGCTGCGGATGACCTCCCCGACGACGTGGAGCTCTACGCCATCGGTGTCGCAGGCGCGAACGAGAACTGGCTGGACACGCTGACCGGAGACTCTGACAACGTCTTCGTCGTGGCAGATGATACGGACGCGGAGGATGCTATCGATCAGGTCTTCGCCCAGGTGGCGCAGGCGATCACTGGCGAGGAAGTCATCTTCGAGGGGTCGCTTGCCGACTTGTTCCAGGGTAACGGTGACTGGGACGGTCTCGAGTCCGGCGCAGCGCTGGACGGTAATCGGGGGAGCGAGGGCCGCGACCACTTCGCACCCAAGATGACCCAGTGCCTGGGCCTGGAGTGGGAACTTCCCCTCGAGACGAATAACAAAGTCCAGTCGGACTCGGTCGAGTTCGACCTCGGCTTCTACACGGAACAGTACCGACACAACGACGGTACGAGTCCGGAAGCACCGTTCGCGCAATCGGACTGAGTCCAGCGAGCACAGCGACGAAGCCACCTACGACCGTCCCCTCCCTGGTGGGGTGGGCGACGGGACCATCGGCGGCGCGGCCAGTCGGCTCTGGTGGGAATGCGGCGATTCGACTGGCGGCGGCCCGGAGGACGGGAATTCGAGCGACCGGGCCACCGGCCGACGGTGGGACGAACTGGGGTGACACCCAGCTATGAAGCGACACGCGGAAACCGACACATGACACGACCGAGGTACACTCGACGACGGTTGCTTGCCGGGGTGGGAGCTGCGGGAGCGGTTTCAGTAGCGGGACTTTCAGTACTTACGGACGACGCGCTCGGGTACACGCACTCCGCGACGATCACCGGCGCCAGCGAGGTCAGCCTCCAGTCGGACTGGCGGGCGACCCACAACGGCAGCGTCGTCTCGGAGTCCGGCGAGGGCGTCGAGACGATCGACGACGGCGCCACGGCCACCGTCTCGAACGTCCTGCCGGGCGACACCGGTACGCTCAGCTTCCAGGTGGCCCCGGAGTCGGAGGACGGCGAGATGCCGGATATTCAGCCATACCTCACGCTGGAGTTGACCGAGACCGCCGAGAACGGACGCAACGAACCCGAGCGCAAGGCGGGCGACGACACGCCCGACGTCGGGGAGCTGCAGGATTACCTGCAGGTCGCGGTATGGTACGATACCGGCATTATGGGGGTCGACGCCTTCGGGGGCGACAACGGTACCCAAGACCTCGGAGAGGGGCTGGTGGATCCCGACGCCAAGGGATCGCTCGCGGCAGTGGCCGACGCGCTGGACCAGGTCGAGATTGGGGGCTGCCTCGATGGCGACGACTCGCTAGCGGTCACGATGGGCTGGGAGTTCCCCGAACAACAGGAGGATCAGAACGTCACGCAGGGCGACTCGGTGGAGTTCGACGTCGTCCTCGTGCCCGACCAGTGTGGTGATGATCAGTGATGACGTCGACGACTAGGGAGCAGCGAGGGACGGCCCGGATCGGGAACTCGGACGTGGAAGAGCCCATAGACGTGATGGGTAGTCCCACGTTCGCACGCGGGAAATTTTGGTCCTCGAAGCGACGTGGTCACGACTCGGCTCACAAGGTTGTGCCAACGATTAAGTACGTGGATGGCGACTCTTTACACGCCGAACGAGGGTGGATCTCGGGCTGGGATACCCGGGACCTGGTGGAGGTGGATGCATGCCGAACTCTGAACTGACAAGACGGAAGCTTCTGGCGGGCCTGGCAGCGGCCGGTGGGGCCGGCGCCGGCGTTGGGACCGGGACGTCAGCGCTGCTGACCGACGAGGTCGACGGGCTCGGCGCGACGCTTGCTGCTGGGACGCTGGACCTGCACGTCGAGTGCGCATCTAGTTCTTGCGAAGAAACCAACGAGGGAACCGAAACTGTAACGACTACGTTGGAACGCGATCTCGAGGGTTCCAATCCGAAACCCGACGGTGATTCGTCGTTCGAACTATGGCTCGACGAAGACAGCAATTCAGGATACGTCTGGTTAGGCATTGATTGCTTGGATCTCCCGAAGGAAGAAGGAAATCTCCGTGAGGGTCTCGAACTGACGATCGAGTTCGACGGTGAGCCCCTCATCGAGGACGCGTCGCTTTCAGAGGTACAAACGAGGCTCGTAGGTGGACAGCAGTTGACTCCCTCGGAGCAAGATTACTTCGAACCAGGAGAGGAGTACGAACTCGACTTCGAGTGGACACTCGATAAGAAGCACGTCGAGGCGTACCGGGAACCCCTGGCAGTCTCTCTCTTCGAGAAAAGCCATTACGAGTACGAGGATATCGAAATAGATCTCTCTCTGAACTTCGAGGCAGAACAACGTCGACACAACGATCCACCGTCCAATCCCTTTGCTGGGCGCGGTCAGTGTGGGGAAACGGATTCCTGTCCCCATTGTGTCGACCTACAAAAGATCGAGAACGAGGGAGACACACGCCTCGAGGACCAGAAAGAGTACTCGCTAAGTCACGGCGATACCGAGTACACGCTCACAATTACCGACGTCGAGACGAAAGACGGCGGTGACGAAATAACTGGAATAAAATTTGATATATCGAACGGCAGTTCCTCCGTCTCAGTTTGTCGGTTGCGAGTGAAGGGTGGACCGACTAGCAGGGTGTACGAAGATTTCGACCCAACTGACAACTTCGCCCGACCTCCGGAGAGAACAGACGACGGTTCGAGTGGGAGATCGTCAAATTATCCTGGAATTAGCAACTTCACCGTTTCCGTTTGCTCCGAGGATGCTGGAGCTGACGGGCCACTGGATGGTGATGACGATGACTGATAAATTAATTGATAACAACTCTGATGTAAGCGGTCAGGACGAGTCTCGACCACCGTCTGCCGGGGACGAATCCGATGGTGCGAACCGTAACTGGCGCCGCTTCGCTCGCACCTGGGGCAGCCGCCTTGGCCTGGTCCTGCTCGTCCTGATCGTGGTCCCCTTCGTCGTCTACGCGGTCCCACAGGTCGTCGGCGCGGACCACAGCTACGTGGTCCTCTCGGGCAGTATGGAGCCGGCAATCGGCACCGGTGACGCGGTCCTGGTCCAGAGCGTCGATCCGCAACAGATCGAGACCGGCGACGTGATCACCTTCGGTAGCAGCGGCGACGAACGGCCGACGACGCACCGGGTAATCGGCGTGAACGAAGGCGATGGTGGGCTGACTTTCGAGACGAAGGGTGACAACAACGAAGATCCGGACGCCTCGCCCGTGCCCGCGGAGAACGTCGAGGGGACAGTGATGTCGTTCGGACCGCTCCACTCGATCCCGCTGATCGGCTACGTGATCAACTTCACGGGCACACCGATCGGGTTTGGCGCCCTGTTCGTCGTGCCGCTGGTCTTGCTCGTCCTCAACGAGGTCTACAACGTGGTCTCGTCGAGTTCGCCGGCCAGCGACGAGGCGTCCGCGGACGAGGACGCCGCTGCTGCGGTGGAACGTGACGAGGAGGCCGCCGACGCGGACGCCGAGTCTCTCGCCGAGTCGGGAGAGGAGGCGTCCGATCCAAGCGATGCACAGCTGACCTTCAGCGCGAGCGAACTTGAATTGGGCCTCGGGATTCTCGTGGCCTTCACCGCGTATAGCCTCTGGGTCGCCTACGCCACGATGGAAGTGTGGTCCTTCGGCGTGGCCGGCAGTACCATCGTGGCGTTGCTGTTGCTCGGTGGGATCTACGCGAACGGGAAGCTCGGCGGTGGCTCCGACAGGGGTTCGTCTTCGGACGACGTGGACGCGTCGAGTGCTGCCAGTTCAAACGTCGGGTCGCAGACGGCCGCGACCCCGGAGGGAGACGATGACTAAGTTCAAATTTTCCGCGATACTCGTAGTGGTATTCGTCGCGTTGGCGTCGATTACGGGTGGCGCCACGCACGCGTTCCTCAGCGACACGGAGAACGCGACGGTGACTATCGATGCAAGCACCGATGCGTGTGATACGCCCGCTGCCGTCGACGAAATGGGCGATCGAGTCCTCCAGCCGTTCTCGGGGGACGGAGAATCCTACATCGAGAGTAAGTGGGAGAACGACTGGAAGCCTATCGTCCAGTTGTATCCGGACCACGTCCAGTGTGGCCTGGCCTACGAGACGTCGAAGCCGAAGTTTTGGGGTCTGATGTACTGGATGGTCATTTACCCCAGTGAAAAACAGGGCGAGGACAAGGCCGGGCTGATGAACGTTCAGTCCCAGTCGCCCAGCCAGACTCAAGGGGCCCTCGGGGGTGACGATATCGAAGGTACGGCGAACGCACCTCGTCTGTCCGAGAATCCGACCGGGAACATGAGCGAGGCAGAGTTCGAAAAGAGGGTCGTCGAGATAATTGGCCCGGAGATAATCGAGCACGATTCGGAGATAAAAACGCCGGAGCCAAAGACTCCGGAAGAAGCGGACACACTGGAAGAGACGCCCGAGGGAACGCCTGACGATACACCGGAGGAGACGCCCGATGGCACACCCGAAGGAACGCCTGACGATACACCGGAAGAGACGCCCGATGGCACACCCGAGAAGACGCCGGACGGAACACCAGAAGACGCACCCGAGGAGACGCCCGAGGATACTCCGGAAGACACGCCCGAAGAAGAGACTCCTGACGACCCCGATGATGAGAGCGATCAGGATGAAGAAACGGACGAGGAAGGTACTGAAGGATCCAACGATGAGAACAGCGACGAAGACGAGGGGACCACAGAGACCGGCACCCAGTCCTGACACTGTTCGTTTACATCCTTGACCCCGAAATTCGACGATTCTACTCGACTGCGTATCGAAATCCAGTGGCGCGGTAAATGACTGGCGTTAACGACACACGGTCCGACTGGCCTCGCACCCGACGCCACCTGAGGCTCTTCCTGGCCGGACTCGCCCTCGTCGTCGCCGTCAGACTGCTCACGCTCCCCGACGTGGTCCGCGAGGGCATCGTCCTCTCCAGCAACGATCCCTACGCCTACCGGCACGCCGTCGGGCAGCTGCTCGAGGGCGCCGGGGCGCCCTGGGCGCTCCCCGAGGGCGTCGCGACCGGCGAACCGCTCCTCGTGACGGCCCTGTGGCTCGGGTCGCTCATACTCGGTGGTGGCGAAACCGCGACGGACGTGGTCCTGGCGACGTATCCGGTGCTCGCAGCCGTCGTCACGGGTGCACTCGTCTACGCCATCGCGACGCGGGCGAGCAGGGATCGGCGCGTCGGGCTGGCCGCCGTCGCGGTGTTCGCGGTCACGCCGGCGCACGCCTACCGATCCAGTCTCGGCTTCGCCGACCACCACGCCTTCGACTACGTCTGGCTGGCGCTCACGCTGTACTGTCTGCTCGTGCTCCTGTCGCAGACCGAGCGCGACCGACGGACGTGGTGGTACGCGCTGGGTCTGGGTGTCGGCGTCGCCGGGCAGGTTCTCGCCTGGGAGGCCGGACCGCTCCTGATCGGGCCCGTCGCCCTCGCACTCCCGGCGGCGGTTGGGCTCCGCGTCTGGCGTGGCGACTCGCTCGGGTCGTTGCCACCGATCGTCGCCGGCCTCGGTGGTGGCGCGACGGTAGTCGCGCTGGCTCACGTCGGACTCGGCTGGCATCCCCTCGCCGTCGTCGCCAGCCCCTGGTTGCTCTTTTTCGGCTCAGTCGGCCTGCTCGGCCTCGTGATGGCAGTTCGACGCTCGGACGCAGGCACGGGGGTCACGGTCGCCGTCGCGTCGCTCCTCGTCGTGGGTGCCCTGGCGACCGGGCTCGTAGCCTGGCCAGCCCTGAGTGGTGCACTCTCGCGAGGCGTGGCCTTTCTCGTTCGACCCTCGCCCATCGGCGAGATGTCCTCGCTCGTCGGAGACTACGGGGTCGTCCTCGGGCCGCTGATCGTGCTCGGCTTCGCGCCGTTCCTCGCGCTCGTCGCGATTCCGAACGGGCTGCGGACCGCCTGGAGCGAAGGCGATCCAGCGTGGCTCGTCGTCGTCCTCTACGCGGGCTACTTCACCCTGCTGGCGCTCGTACAGCGACGCTTCGCCGGTGAACTCGCGGTCGCCATGGCCGTGCTGGGCGGCTACGGACTGGTCGTCCTCCTGTCGTGGCTGGTAGTGCTTCGGCCCCTGGACGGGGCTGGCGAGCAGGGCGAGATCGGCTCGTCGAACGAGCCGGACTCACTCGACTGGCGACGGCGGTCACTCCTGGGCGGCGTCGGCGTGGTCCTGTTCGGCACCGGGACGCTCTACACGTCGGTCATCAACGCCCGAATCACGATCGACGGTGGGGCCGTCGAGACCGCCCGGTGGATCCGCGACTACGCCCGCGACCGGGACCTGTCATACCCCGAGAACTACGTCCTGAGCCAGTGGGGTCGCAACCGGATGTACAACCACGTCGTCAACGGGGAGGCCGCGTCCTACGCCTACGCACGCCAGAACTACCAGTCGTTCCTCCTCGGCCGCGACGAGGAGTCCTGGTACGAGCGACTCCACCACCGTGTCGGGTTCGTCGTGACGCGTGACTTCGAGCGCCTCGCCACCGTGCCGGACACCCGCCTCTACACGCGACTCCACCGGCATCTCGGGAGTGGCGGCGACGGCCATTCGGGAGTCGGTCACTTCCGGGCACTTCACGCGACCGAGGACGGCCAGTACGCGGTCTTCTCGCTGGTCCCCGGTGCGACGCTCAGTGTATCGGCCAATCTCGATGCCGACCGGGCGAGGACCGACGTCTCGATCCCGGGCGCGGAGTTCGAGTACGTTCGCGAGTTCGCCACCGAGGACGGCGACGCATCCGTGACCGTCGCCCACCCGGGACGGTACCGAATCGGCGACCGGGCGGTCTGGGTGACCGAGCGGGACGTTCGCGACGGGACGACGGTGCAGATCGACTGAGTTCGTGCACGCCAGCCGAAACCGCTTTGCCGGGGGGCGTCGAACCGACGGACGTGACGCGGGTCTGTCTCGTCGGCGACGCGGACGTCGAACTCCGCTACGAATTGCTCTCCCGCGAGACCTCCCGCGAGGCCCTCCAGAACTACGATCTCAGGGCTCCCTACCGGAACACGATCGGCCTGGAGACGGTCAGTCTCGGGGCCGCGATATCCTTACTCAACGACCTCAACTGGTACCTCGTGCGGTTCGTCGACGAGGCACTCGTCCGAGAACCGTCGGTCAGCGAGGACGAGTGGCTCTCGCGCGACCTGGCGGCGGAGATCCGCAAAGAGGCGCTCAGTCCGGCCGAGACCGGACGGCTGCTCAAGGTCTACGGGGTCGAACGGCCGGACTTGTCGGATGCCGAAGCGGGTGCGGAGGCAGATGGGGACGGCGCCGAGGCCGCCGGTCTCCCACGCCTGGTCGAGCCGATGCTGGTGACGCGGACCGGCGACGAGATTCCGACCTACGACATCCGCGACGTCGACGACACGCTGGTCGTGCGCGTTACGGAAGCCGAGTTCGAGGGGCGCTGATCCCTCAGTCGAACAATCCCGTCGACAGGTAGCGCTCGCCGGAGTCCCAGAACACGGTGATCACGAGCGGATGCTCCACGTCGTCCCGGATGCGCTCGGCGACGCGTTTCGCCGCGACGAGCGATCCGCCGGAGGACTGGCCGACGAGAATCCCCTCCTCCCGAGCGAGTCGGCGACATTCGGCTTCGGCCGCGTCGATGGTGACCGTTTCGACGTCGTCGAGGAGGTCGACGTCGAGATTGTCGCTGACGAACCCGGGGCCCATTCCCTGGAAGTCGTCGTCTCCGGGCTCACCGCCGGAGAGGACGGCGTTGTCGGCCGGTTCGACGCCGACGATCTCGACGTCGGGAACGGCGTCCCGCAGGCGACGCCCGGTGCCGGTGATCGTGCCGCCGGTGCCGATACCGGCCACGAGCGCGTCGATGGCTCTGTCGCCGACCTGGTCGAGTATCTCGACGCCGGTGGTATCGTAGTGCGAGCGGGGATTCGCCGGGTTGTCGAACTGGTGCATCTGGACGAAGCCGTCTCGTGCGGTCAGTTCGTCGGCGCGCTCGCGGGCGTCCGAGATGGTCCCGTCGACCAGTTCGAGGTCGGCACCGTATGCGGTCATGAGCTGGCGGCGTTCGGGGGACTTCGAGGACGGCATGACGAGCATGACGTCGTAGCCCCGCGCCGCGCCGACCATCGCGAGGCCGATGCCCGTGTTCCCGCTCGTCGGTTCGACGATGGTGTCGCCGGACTGGAGGTCGCCGGCGGCCTCGGCAGCCTCGACCATCGCGACGGCGGGGCGGTCCTTGGCCGACCCGCCGGGGTTGAACGATTCGACCTTCGCGGCGATCGTCGTCCCGGGCGGGGAGGCCACCCGGACGAGCGGCGAGCCGACCGTCTCCAGGATGTCGTCGTGCACTGGCGATGCCTACGACCGGCTCGTATAAACGCTCCCTGCCACCGGCAGCCCGTGCCGTGGGCGCGGCCCGGCTCCTCCCGGAGAGCTTTGACCCTGGCGGTCCAACCCCCACGTGTGAGCGACGTGGGACGGATTCGGGAGACCTACCACGCGGCGATCCAGCACGACCTGGTCGACCTCGCCGGCGACGAGCACCTGGCCGGCGTCGTCCGGCGACCGACCGGGTGGTTCCGCAGCACCGTCGACGCGAACTACCCGGAACTGGGGCCACCGGAGTCACTCCTCGACGAGACGAAGGCGATCCAGGACCGCTTCGCCGCGCAGGGAATGTGTGACGAAGGCGCCCACAACGCCGCCTGGGAGGAGACGGACTTCGCGAACCGGTACCGCGAATACGTCGCCGGGTCGGCCGACGTCGACGCCACGCTGGACTCCCTCGCCGACCGAGCCCGGCGCGGCGAAACCGTCGTCCTCGTCTGCTTCGAGGGGGAGGACAAGCGCTGTCACCGTCACACGCTCGTCGAGGAGCTCCGGGCACGCGTCTGAGCCACCCACCACCGGTCGGGCGTCCCCCCCCTGCTGGAGCGGGGAGGTTATGAGTGATGCGTACGTACCACGTGTCATGTCACTGGAGACCATGGAGCCAAACCCCGTGTGGGTTGCCGACGCGTACGCCGACACGGTGGACGTCCTCGGCGCGCACGCCGACGACCTCGTCTACAAGGTCTGGGGCGGCGACTGGTGCAAAGACTGCCGGTCCCAGCTCCCCGACTTCGGCGCCGCACTGGACGCCGCCGCGGTTCCGCCGGAGCGGATCGAACACCACGAAGTGGAGAAAGACGACGACGGCACCAAAGTCGGCCCGGGCGTCGAGGAGTACGGTATCGAGTACATCCCGACGGTCGTGGTCGAACGGGACGGCGAGGAAATCGCCCGCTTCGTCGAGGAGGAGAGCGTCCCGATTTCCGTCTACATCGCGGACGAAATCGAGGCCGCACTCGCCACGCCCGAGGCCGACGAACCGACCCGGGAGGACTGAACCGCCTCAGAACGGCGCGTCCGCGTCGCCGCCGGACCGATCAGTTTCCAGGGTTTCGCTCGCCCACTCCAGCGCCGCGGCCAGGTCGTGGTGGGGCGGTGAGCAGGTGAACGATCGACAGGCGTAGACGGTGGGCTCGCCGTCCCGGGCGTCGCGCTCGGCCCAGATCGCCGGCGGGTCGGACCGGTCCAGTCGGTCGAGCCAGGTGGCAAACCGCTCCTCGTCGGACGGCCGCCAGGCGAGGAGGCGGCGCGGGAGGTACCGCTCGCGGAGCGTGGACAGCCAGGCCGCGGGGTGCTCGTCGGCGACGAGTGTCAGCTCGAGGTCGCCGTGTCGACGGCGGTCCGCGGCGAGTGCCAGCGAGACGTGCTGGAGAGGATTCGCGTGAATCCTGGCGCGCTGGGCGTCGATCGCTCGCTCCGCGATCGAGCCGAACCGGTCGTGGGACACGAAGTGATCGAGCTGCGAGAGGAGGTCGGCGGCGACGCCGGCGCTCGCGGGCGTCGACTGGTCGGTGACTTCCTGGGGCCTGGCGACGAGGTTCTCGCCGCCGGCAGGCGTGAAGTACAGTGCGCCGTCGTTTTCGTCCCAGAACCGTTCCGCGATCGATCGGGCGAGGTCTAGTGCGAACGCGAGGTGATCGACGTCGCCCGTCGCCTGGTAGAGGTCGAACGCGCCCCGCCCCAGGAACGCGTAGTCTTCGAGGTACCCGTCGATTTTCACCACGCCGTCCGCGTACCGGCGCTGCAGTCGGCCCGCGTCGGCGTCCCAGCAGTGGCCCTGGACGAACGCCAGGGCGTCGGCCCCGACCCCGGCATAGTCGGCGTCGAGGACGATCGCCGCCTCGGCGAGCAGCGAGACGGCCAGTCCGTTCCAGCCCGCGAGGATCTTCTCGTCGCGGGCGGGCCGTTCGCGGTCTTCGCGGGCGGCGAGAGCCTGTTCGCGCGCTCGGTCGAGTCGGTCCTGGACGTCGTCCTCGGCGAGACCGAACTCCCCGGCCAGGTCCTCGAGCCCGCGGGCCAGCGTCAGGACGGTCTTACCCTCGAAGTTGCCGGCCTGTGTGACGCCGAAGCGCTCGCGGAACAGTTCCGCGTCGCGGTCGTCGTCGATCGCCTCGGCGACGTCTTCGGGCCGCCAGACGTAGAACCGGCCCTCCTCGCCCTCGCTCTGGGCGTCGAGGGTGCTGTAGAACCCACCCTCCGGGTGCTGGAGTTCCCGCTGGAGGAAGTCGATGGTCTCGCGGACGACGGTGGCGTAGCGTTCCTCGCCGGTCATCTGGTAGCCGGCCAGGTACGCCCGCGGAATCTCGGCGTTGTCGTAGAGCATCTTCTCGAAGTGGGGGACGGTCCACTCGCGGTCGGTCGCGTACCGGTGAAACCCGCCGCCGAGGTGGTCGTACATGCCCCCGTCTGCCATCGCGTCGAGTGTTTCCACGGCGACCTCGCGGAAGGCCTCGCGGCCGGTCGCTGCGTGGGCGCGCAGCAGGAGGTGGAGGCGGCCCGGCTGGGGAAACTTCTGGCTGCGTCCCCACCCGCCGTACTCGCGGTCGGCACCCCTGACAGCGGACTCCGCGGCCGACTCGAGCAGGCGGTCGCCGTCGTCCGCCTCCGTCACCGTGTCGCCGGTCGGACCGCCTGCGACCTCGTCTACGATCGCGTCGCGCCACTCGTCGGCCCGGGACTCGATCTCGTCGCGACCGTCGGCGTCGGTCCAGGCGTCGTGGACGTCCTCGAGGAGCTGGCCGAACCCCGGCGTGTTGCGCCGCGGTTCGGGCGGGAAGTAGGTCCCGACGTAGAACGGGCGCCCGTCGGGCGTGAGCCAGACGGACAGTGGCCAGCCACCGCGGCCCGTCACCTGCTGGCAGATGGTCTGGTAGACGCGGTCGACGTCCGGGCGCTCCTCCCGGTCGACTTTCACGGGGACGAACCAGTCGTTGAGGCGCCGGGCGATCGCCTCGTGCTCGAAGCTCTCTTCGGCCATGACGTGACACCAGTGACAGGCCGCGTAGCCGATCGAGAGGAAGATCGGGACGTCGCGCTCGCGGGCGGCTTCGCGGGCGGTCTCGTCCCAGGGCTGCCAGTTGACCGGGTTGTCGGCGTGCTGGCGGAGGTAGGGACTCTCCTCCTCGTCCAGGCGGTTTTGCTCCGTCGGTGCGCTCATGGCGTGGCCTACGCCGAGGAGGCACAAAGGGCCGGTGGGTCGGGTCCGGTTCGACCGGTCGCCAGGGGGACTCGCGATCGAGGCGCAATACTTAGGGTCGCGGCTCGTGGGGTTTCCCGTATGACTGAGACCGTGCTGCTGGTGGGCGGTGGCGGTCGGGAACACGCCGTCGCCCGCGCGATCGCCGAGTCGGACGCGACGCTCTACGCCTGCGCGGGCAACCGGAATCCTGGCATCGCCCGCCTCGCCGAGGGCTTCGAGGAACTGGAGACGACGAACCCCTCCGCGGTCAGCTCCTACGCAACCGACGTCGACGCCACGCTGGCGGTCGTCGGTCCCGAAGCGCCCCTCCAGGCCGGCGTCGCCGACGCACTCGACGACGCCGGCGTCTACGCTTTCGGTCCGCAGAAGGAAGAGGCCCGCATCGAGACGGACAAGGCCTTCCAGCGACGCTTCATGGCGGAACACGACGTCCCGGGGTGCCCGGACTTCGAGACGTTCGACGACCCCGAGGCCGCCTGCGAGTACATCGACGCGGCCGACGGCGACCTCGTCGTCAAACCCGCCGGCCTCACCGGCGGCAAGGGCGTTCGGGTGATCGGTGACCAGGTTACCGAGGAGGAAGCGAAAGCGTACATCCGGGAGTCCGACTACGAGCGTATCGTCCTGGAGGAGCGCCTGATCGGCGAGGAGTTCACGATCCAGGCCTTCGTGGCCAACGGCGAGTTGCGCGTGACCCCCGCGGTCCAGGACCACAAGCGCGCCTACGAGGGCGACGAGGGGCCCAACACCGGCGGCATGGGATCCTACAGCGACGCGGAGACCTTCCTCCCGTTCATGGACGAGGACGACTACCTCGAGGCCGTCGACGTCCTCCGGGCGACCGTCGATGCGCTGGATGGCTACAAGGGCGTCCTCTACGGGCAGTTCATGCTGACGGCCGACGGTATCAGGGTCGTCGAGTTCAACGCCCGCTTCGGCGACCCCGAGGCGATGAACACGCTTCCCGTCCTGTCGACGCCGTTCCTCGACGTGCTCACGGCCGCTCGCGACGGGGAGTCCCTGCCGCGCCTGACCTTCCAGCCGAAGGCCACGGTCTGCAAGTACGCCGTTCCCGAGGGGTACCCGACGGATCCCGAGGCCGGTGCGACAGTCACGATAGACGAAGACAACGCCGGCGAGGCGATCCTCTTCTACGCCAGCGTCGACGAGCGCGATGACGGCATCTATACGACGACGTCGCGCTCGTTCGCGGTCGTCGGCGTCGCCGACACGATCACGGCTGCCGAGGAGATCGCCGAAAACGCGCTTCAGCGCGCTGGGACTGACGGCCTGCGCGTCCGGCACGACATCGGAACGCCGGACCTCGTCCAGCGTCGGATCGACCACGTGGCCGACCTCCGCGGACAGTAGGGACGGGAGCGGACCGGGATGGCCGTCAACGTCGAGTGGCGGTCGAGTCTGAGCCTGGTCGGGGCGGTCCTGACCTGGCTGGCGGTCCCCCTCGTGCCCTGTCTGGCCCTCGCCGTCTACGTCGGATCCGACGTCGTCCCCTTCGCCGCGACGATCGCGCTGACGCTCCTGGTCGGCGGGGGCCTCCGCCAGCTAACCGACGAGCGGCGGCTCCACGACCGGGAGGCGTTCCTGATGGTGGCGCTGACCTGGCTCGCCGTCGCCGTCGTCGGGGCCGTCCCCCTCCGACTCGCCGGCACGGGCGTCCTGGACAGCTGGGTCGACGCCCTCTTCGAGAGCACGAGCGGGATCACGACCACCGGCGCGACGGTCCTGGTCGACTTCGAGGCCCACTCGCCGGCCGTCATGCTCTGGCGACAGATACTCCAGTGGCTCGGCGGCCTCGGTATCCTGCTGATCGCCACCGCCGTCCTGGCGCGCCTCTCCGTCGGCGGCGCGAAGCTCATGGAGACCGAGTCCCAGACCCAGGACGTCACGCGGCTGACCGTCCACTTCGCCGACACGGCCAAGATCCTCCTCGGCCTCTACGTCGGCATCACGGCCGTCGTTGCCGTCCTCCTTCAGACCCTCGCGATGGTGGGACTCGCGCCCAACGTGACGCCCTTCGACGCGATCGCCCACGCTCTAACGTCGGTTGCGACGGCAGGGTTCTCTCCGCGGCCGGACAGCGTCGGTGCCTTCGGGCCGGCGGTCCAGTGGGTCCTCGTCGCCGCGATGGCCGTCGGCGCCACGAACTTCGTGCTCATCTGGACCGTCCTCCAGGGCAACCTCGACCGGCTGCGCGGCAGCGAGGAGTTCCGGATGTACGTGGGTATTCTCGCCGGATTCAGCACGCTGCTGGGGGCAATCCTGCTGGTCGACGCCGAGTTCGCGACCATCGAGGCGACCGTCCGCCACGCCGTCTTCCAGATCGTCTCGCTGGTGTCGACGACCGGGTACGCGACCGTCGACTTCGAGCTCTGGTCGGCTCCGGCCAAGCAGTTGCTGTTCGTCTGCATGTTCGTCGGCGGGATGGCGGGGAGCACGACGTGCTCGATCAAGACCTTCCGGTGGCTCGTCGTCGCCAAGGCCTTCGACCGCGACCTGCTCGTGGCCGCGAAGCCCGAGATGGTACGGCCGGTCCGCCTGAGCGGCCAGGTGGTCGACGAGGAGACGATTCGCGACGTCTACTCCTACACCCTGCTGGCCCTCCTCATCTTCCTCCTGGGGTCGGTGGCGATCGTGGTCCTCAGCGCCCACGCCGGGCATACGGTCACCGAGTTCGAGGCGCTGAGCGCGGCGGCGTCGACCTTCTTCAACATCGGGCCGGCCTTCGGCCAGGCGGGACCGTTCGACAGCTACCACTCGTTTCCGACCGCCTCGAAGGTGCTCATGACCGTCATGATGTGGGTGGGCCGCATCGAGATCATCCCCGTGCTGGTGTTGCTCAGGCTCTCGTTCTGGCGCCGGCCCTGAGCCCGGCCATTCAAGACCTGGCGACGCGAACGGACGCTCGTGAGCGAGAAGCGGCCACGGCACGAGCGCATGGGGACGCGGTCCACGCCGGGCCCCGGAAACTCCTTCCGGCGCTGGTGGCGCCACTACAACCCACTCCGGGTGATGCTCAACTACGTCGTGGTCGTGGTCTGCCGGATCTCGCCGAGTTTGCGCGTCAAGCGGTGGCTGCTCAGGCGGATCGGCGTCACGATCGAATCGGGTGCCGTCTTCGCCCTCGAGGCGACCCCGGACGTCTTCTTCCCCCACCTGCTGACGGTCGAGGAAGATGCCATCGTCGGCTACGGGGCGACTGTCCTCTGTCACGAGTTCCTCCAGGACGAGGTCCGGACGGGGGAGGTCGTGATCGGCGAGCGGGCCATGATCGGCGCGGGAGCGATCGTCCTCCCCGGCGTCGAGATTGGCGCGGACGCCAGCGTCGCCGCCAATTCGCTGGTCACCGACGATGTCCCTGCGAACGCCACCGTGGCGGGGGTCCCCGCCGAGGTGGTCCGGACGGGATCTGCGGACGAGACGACCGACGACGCGACGGCTGCGGACCGGTCGACGTGACGCTGGCACGACAGACTTTTCCGGTAACGCGTCGCGACTGTCTCCCATGGACTACGACGACATGCTGGATCGCGGGCTCGAAGAGACGCCCGACATCGACGCGGAGTCCGGTCGCTTCGACGTTCCCGATCCCGACGTCCGGCAGGAGGGCAACGCCACGGTCGTCGAGAACTTCCAGACGATCTGTGATGCCCTCGGGCGCGACCCGGACCACGTCCTCAAGGTCATCCAGAACCACCTCGGCACGAGCGCACACATCGACGAGAGCGGCCGGGCCCGACTCACCGGCGAGTTCCGTGCGGGCCGAATCGGTGACGCCGTCGACGACTACGCCGACGAGTTCGTGCTCTGTCCGGAGTGTGGGCTCCCGGACACGACGCTGGAACGCGAGCAGGGGGCGATCCTCCTGCGGTGTGAGGCCTGCGGCGCCCGCTCACCGACCGGCAGCTAGGGGCACCGGCTGTTCGACGCCGGTCGTCACCGACGCGACGATCAGCCGAGAGACTTGACGGTCTGGAGGTCGTGCTCGGTACGCATAAACTCGGCCAGGGGTCGGCTGGCGTGGCAGTTGGGGCAGTGATAGGTTCGCTGGAGGTCGGGAAGGTCCGTCGGCGTCGATTCCCACTCCTTGGTACACTCGGGACACAACAGTCGCACGTACGCTTCCTCCATGCGTGTGTTTCTCACACGTGCAGGAGAGAAAAAGCTGGTGGGTCCCCGTTACCGACGGGACGTTCAGGCCGGGACGCCGTCCTGGGCCTCGAGGAGTTCCTTGTAGCGGTTCCGGATGGTGACCTCGGAGATGTCCGCGACCTCGCTGACGGCCGACTGGGTGACCTTCTCGTTGGTCAGGAGGGCGGCGGCGTAGACGGCGGCGGCCGCGAGGCCGACCGGCGACTTCCCGCTCATCAGGCCCTCCTCGCGTGCGGCCTCGAGGAGTTGGCGGGCCCGGCGCTCGGACTCGTCCGAGAGGTCCAGGTCCGAGACGAACCGGGGGACGTAGCTCTCCGGGTCCGCGGGCTTGACCTCCAGGTTCAGTTCGCGGACCACGTATCGGTACGTCCGGGTGAGCTCCATGCGGTCGACGCGGGAGACGCGCGACACCTCGTCGAGCGACCGCGGGGTGCCCGCCTGGCGCGCTGCGGCGTACAGCGACGACGAGGCGACGCCCTCGATAGAGCGCCCGGGGAGGAGGTCGTCCTCGAGGGCCCGGCGGTAGATGACGCTGGCCGTCTCGCGGACGTTCTCGGGGAGCCCCAGCGCGGAGGCCATCCGGTCGATCTCGCCCAGTGCCTGCTTGAGGTTGCGCTCCTTCGAGTCACGCGTGCGGAAGCGCTCGTTCCAGGTGCGCAGGCGCTGCATCTTCTGGCGCTGCGAGGACGAGAGCGTCCGCCCGTAGGCGTCCTTGTCCTGCCAGCCGATGTTCGTGGACAGCCCCTTGTCGTGCATCATCTGGGTCGTCGGTGCGCCGACGCGGGACTTGCTGTCTCGCTCGCGCGAGTCGAATGCCCGCCACTCCGGCCCGGGGTCGATCTCGTCCTCCTCGACGACCAGCCCGCAGTCCGCACAGACCGTCTCGCCGCGCGCCTCGTCCGAGGTGAGGCGACCGCCACACTCCGGACAAACCTCGTGCTCACGTTCGTCCGTTCGTTCGGCCGACGACTCGGCCGCTGTCTCCGGCAGCTCCCGTTCCGTGTCCCTGACAGATGTTTCGGTCATTATGTATCCTCTTGCTGGGGACCAAAGCTCTATAACTTCGGAGCCTGGTTTCCTTGACTATTGGTTAGTCCGTAAACTACTTAAATGCTTCGCCGGTTCGAACCCGAAACCGACCGAGGGAGGCGGAACCACGGTTCCCGGTAACACGAACCTTAATGATAGTTCGTCAGTCCCTACGCCGGCGCCCGAGTGCTATACCGTAAAGAGGTGGCCCTCGCTCGGCACGTCGAAGAGGCCGATTCTGGCGCCGGCGTCGAGCCACGCGTGCCCGTAGGAGAACGCCGCGAGCGCGTCGACGAGGTTCCCCTCGTCCCTGAAGTGACGGCCGTCCGCCAGGTAGGATTCGGCCATCTCCTGGAAGTCGAGGGCTGCCCGGCCGAGTGGCGACTCGTCGGACGGTGCGACTGCTGTCGCTGCGATCGCGTCCGCCAGTAACTGTTCGTACCGGTCGGTTTTCTCCGCGAGGTCGGCCATGCCGGGCGTTGTGCGGGCACCCACGTAAAGGCCGCCGACGACCCGGAATTGTACGACTCGCGCAAAGGCACAACCTACATACTCCCCTGTCGACTAGGAGCGCACATGACAGACGAGCCAGTCGAGCACCGCCGGCTCATCGTCGCGGGCTCCGGCATCGCCGGTCTGACCGCGGCCATCTACGCCAGCCGTTCGAACCTCGATCCCCTCGTCCTCGAGGGCGACGAACCGGGCGGACAGCTCACACTGACGACCGACGTGGCCAACTATCCGGGATTCCCCGACGGGATCGGCGGCCCCGAACTCGTCCAGCGCATGAAAGACCAGGCGACGGGATTCGGCGCGGAACTGGAACACGGCATCGTCGAGAGTGTCGACGCCTCGGACCGGCCATTCCGCGTGGAACTGACCAACGGCGAGGTCTACACCTGCGACGCGCTCATCGCCGCGTCCGGGGCGAGCGCCCGCACGCTCGGCGTCCCCGGCGAGGACGCCCTGATGGGCTACGGCGTCTCGACGTGTGCCACCTGCGACGGGGCCTTCTTCCGCGGCGAGGACATGCTCGTCGTCGGTGGCGGCGACGCTGCACTCGAGGAAGCGACCTTCCTCACGAAGTTCGCCGACACGGTCTACCTGGCCCACCGCCGTGAGGAGTTCCGCGCGGAGGACTACTGGATCGACCGCATCCTGGAGAAACAGGCGGCGGGCGACGTGGAGATCATGCGCAACACCGAACTCCTCGAGATCGAGGGCTCCGCCGAGGAGGGCGTCGACGCGGTGACGCTCGCACGCAACGAGAGGGGCTACCCCAAGGACAACCTCGACGACCCCGACACCGAGACCGTCGAGATGGACGTCGGCGCCGTCTTCCTGGCCATCGGCCACACGCCGAATACCGACTACCTCGAGGGGACCGGCGTCGAGATGGACGACGCGGGCTACGTGATCACCGAGGGTGGCAGCGGTGCCGGCCAGACGAAGACGGGCGTCGAAGGGCTGTTCGCCGCCGGCGACGTCGTCGACTACTACTACCAGCAGGCCATCACCGCCGGAGGCATGGGGTCGAAGGCCGCGCTGGACGCTGACGAGTACCTCGAGGATCTCCCCGAGGCCGCCGCGGGCACGGCAGACGCCGCCGCGGTCGAGTCGGACGACTGACTGGATCCTGCCCCCACCCGGTCGTGGCGCTTCGTCAACCACAGGGGCTTAAGGCAGGCCCCGCCACTGTGCGGTATGGCAACTGAAACCCTGACAGTCGAACTCTCGACGGACGAGGCGAGCGACGAGATCGCCGTGCCGACCGCACTGCTCGACGTTCTCGGCGAGGACGGCGACAACCCCGCCCAGGTCGTCGGCGACATCGCGATGCTCGGGCTGGCACAGCAGGCACACGGCATCGTCCACCACGGGCACGGCGACGTGGGCGAGGAACTGGAGGCTGCGGAGTCGGAGATCATGGACCGCTTCGAGGAACGCTTCGGCCAGACCTACGCCGAAGTCACCGGCCACGGACACTGACCGCGGACGATCCAGACCCTCACCCGTCGCAAACCTCGTAGGCCAGCACGACGCCGTCGTCGACCCGTTCGACGTCCGTGAGGGCTAGCTGCGGAAAGTCCTCGACGAATCCCGTTCCGTCGACGAGGGTCGGCGCCTCGCGCCCGCCGATGACCTGCGAACTGACGAAGACCGACAGGTCGTCGACCAGTTCGGCCTCGAACAGCGAGAAGATCAGCGTTCCGCCGCCCTCGACCATGAGTCGCTCGACGCCGTGCTCCTCGAGTGCGTCGAGAGCCGCGGCGAGGTCGACCCGGTCTTCGCCGGCCTGGATCACGGTAGCACCCTTGTCCTCCATCGCCGAGACGAACCCCGGCGGCGCCTCCGTGCTGACGAGCAGGATGGTCTCGGCGCGGTCGTCGAGGACCTGGGCGTCCACCGGCGTCCGGACCCGGGAGTCGGCGACGACCCGGGCCGGGTTTGGGGGATCGCCCCGCCCCTCTCGCTCCTGACGGCGGTCGGCGTCGTCGACCGTCAGCGAGGGGTCGTCGGCGAGGACCGTGCCGACGCCCACCATGACGGCGTCGCTCTCCGCGCGGAGGGCGTCGACGCGGTCGAAGTCCTCGGGGCCGCTGATCGCGACCTGGTCACGCCGGCGGGTCGACAGTTTCCCGTCGACGCTCGTCGCGGCGTTGACCACTACGTGCATAGAGGACCTCGCTCCGGTGTCGAAATACGGCTTACGGTCCAGCGACACGGCGCTCGACGCGCCACGCGCACGCAACGGTTTTAGTGTGGTCGGGTCGAAGCCTGTGCCATGAGTCTCGAGGACCATGCCGAGGAGCTCGCCTCCGACCTCGGCGTCGACAAAGCGGAGGTCAAAGCGGACCTGGAGAACCTCGTCTCCTACAGCGTGCCGATGGACGAGGCCAAACAGAGTCTCAGACGGAAGTACGGGGACGGCGGCGACAGCGGTGGCGGCCCGACCGCCCGCGACGTCGCCGACGTGTCCGTCAACGACGACAGCGTGTCCGTCACGGTCGTCGTCCTGACCGCCGGGACGCGCTCGATCCGGTACCAGGGCGAGGACCACGTCATCGGCGAGGGCCGCCTCGCCGACGAGACGGGCGTCATCTCCTACACCGCCTGGGAGGACTTCGACCTCGAACCGGGCCAGACGGTCCGGATCGACAACGCCGGCATCCGCGAGTGGGAGGGCGAACCGGAACTCAACCTCGGCGAGCGAACGAGCATCGAACCCACCGACGAGGGCATCGAGGTTCCCTACGACATTGGCGGGGATCGCGATCTCGCCGAACTCGCGCCGGGCGATCGCGGCGTCAACGTCGAGGCCCGCGTCCAGGAGGTCGAGACGAAGGTCATCGACGGCCGCGACGGCGAGACGGAGATCCTCAGCGGCGTCCTCGCGGACGAAACCACGCGCCTACCATTCACCGACTGGGACCCTCACGACGAAATCGAGGACGGGGCGTCGATCCGCATCGAGAACGCCTTCGTCCGCGAGTACCGCGGCGCCCCGGCCGTCAACGTCTCCGAGTACTCCACCGTGTCGACGCTCGACCGGACGGTCGAACCCGCCGAGTCGGCACCCCGGTACGCTATCCAGGACGCCGTCGAGTCGGGCGGCCTCTTCGACGTCGAACTCGTCGGGAACGTCCTCTCGGTCCGGGAGGGCTCCGGACTCATCGAGCGCTGTCCGCAGTGTGGCCGCCTCGTCCAGAACGGCCAGTGCCGGAGCCACGGCGCCGTCGAGCCCGAGGACGACCTCCGCGTCAAGGCCATCCTCGACGACGGGACCGGCACTGTCACGGCCATCCTCGGGAGCGATCTAACCGCCGAGATATACGGCGGGGACGTCGAGGACGCGAAAGAGCACGCCCGCGACGCCATGGACAAGGCGGTCGTAGCCGAGGCGATTCGCGAGGAACTCGTGGGCCACGAGTACCGCATCCGTGGCTCGCTCAGCGTCGACGACTACGGCGCGAACGTGGACGCCGACACCTTCGTCGAGTCCGACGACGACCCCGCAGACCGTGCCGAGGCCCTGCTCGCGGAGGTGGGCGAATGAGCGAATCCGACAGTGGCCCCGGCCAGCGCGAGGTCGCTTACCGACTGTTCGCGGCGGAGTTCGAGGACGCGGACCTCGATCACTCAGAGAGCGACGAGGAGCGCGCGCCGAACTACGTGATCACGCCGACGGGCGCCCGGGTCAATCGGCTGTTCGTCGTCGGCGTCCTGACGGAGGTCGAACCGGTCAGCGACGATGTCCTCCGGGCACGCGTCGTCGATCCCACCGGCGCCTTCGTGCTCTACGCCGGCCAGTACCAGCAGGACGAGCGGGCATTTCTCGAGCGGGCCGACCCACCGACGTTCGTCGCGGTGACGGGCAAGGCCCGGACCTTCCAGCCCGAGGACTCGGACCGGGTGTTCACGTCGGTCCGCCCGGAGTCGATGAGCGAGGTCGACGGCGATACCCGGGCCCGCTGGACCGTCGACGCCGCCGAGCAGACCCTCGACCGCGTGGAGACGGCGGCGATGGCCATCGCCCTCGGTGCCGAGGGTGACGCCCTCCGCCAGGCGCTCGACGACCGCGGCGTCGAGGAGGGACTGGCTGACGGCGTCGCGCTGGCCCTCGACCACTACGGCACGACGCCCACCTACCTCGCGGCTGTCCGCGACCTTGCACTCGACGCCGCACGCGTCGTCGCGGGCGACCTCGAGGAGGTCACGGGGCTGGCCGCGTCGCCGGACGAGGCCGGCGACGTGACGGCGACCGACCTTCTGTCCGAACCCGTCGAACCACTCGACGTCGACGCCGAGCCGGCGGCTGGAGCGGAACCCTCCCCGACGGAGGGCGCATTCGAAGCTGACGAGGAACCGGATGAAACGGAGCTCGATGCGGAGGGCATCGACGAAGCACCCACGGCTGAGACGGACCCGGGACCGGTGCAATCGCCGGAGGGTGAAGCAGAGTCCGAACCGGATCACGAATCGGAGCCCGAACCGGAATCCGATCCTGAATCCGAACCGGAGGCCGGGTCCACGGAAGCGAGCGCGGAGACGGCGACCACCGACGAGGAGCCCGAGGCAGAGACGTCGGAGCCAGAGCGGGAAGCCCCCGACCCGGACGACGCCGACGAGGGTCCGGGCGACTTCGAACCCGGGGAGTTCGACCTCGACGATTCCGAGCGCGAGGAGATCGAGGAAGAGTACGGCACCGAGTTCCAGAGCGGCACCGAAGTCGACGATCCCGGCGAGGCCGACATCGAGACGCCCGACCCGGAGGAGGTCGACGCCGCGGCGGCCGAGGGGGCCGTGGCGGCCGAATCTGCTCAGGCGCCCGAGACGCACACGTCCGAGGCTGGTGAGGCGCCGGCAGCCGCGGACGAGGCAGCCGATGGCGCCGACGGACCGGCGGACGTCGACCTGGAGGACGCCGTCGTGGCGGCGATGGAGTCGCTGGACGAGGGCGACGGCGCCGGTCGCGACGCGGTCGTCGCGGCCGTGACCGAGCGGACCGGGGCGGACGCGGACGCCGTCGCCGAGGCCATCCAGGACGCGCTGATGGACGGTCGGTGTTACGAACCCGAAGACGACCGCTACAAGCCGATCTAATGGTCGTCGACCCGGTCGCCGGTTCGCCCGCGGCGGTCGCCGACTGCGACGGCGAGCGCGTGCTGGTCCTCGCGGACTACCACGCCGGCATCGAGCAGTCACTCCGTCGCGACGGCGTCGAACTCGCCAGCCAGGCGACCGAGCGGATCGGTGCCGTCCACGCGCTGCTCGACGAGACCGACTCCGACCGGCTCGTCGTTCTGGGGGACCTCGGACACGCCATCGGCGACCCGTGGGACGAGGAGCGCGCCGAGTTCGAGGACCTGCTCTCGGAGGTCTCCGAGCGCGTCCCCGTCACGCTCGTCAAGGGCAACCACGACGGCGACGTGGAGTCACTCGTTTCGGACCTCGGCCTGCCCGTCGAGGTAACGCCGACCGACGGCGTGCGCATCGGCGACGTCGGCTTCGCTCACGGGCACACCTGGCCGTCGAAAGCCGTCCTCGACGCCGACGTCGTCTGCGTCGGCCACGAACACCCGGAGGTCCGCCTGGAGGACGAGGTCGGCGGGTCCCGCCTGGAACGGGTCTGGCTCCGGGGCAATCTGGTCCCGGGGCCGTTCCGCGTCCACTACAGCGATCCGGACCTGACCCCGGACGGGGAACTCGTGGTCTTCCCTGCGTTCAACGCACTTTCGGGCGGGACCTGGATCAACGTAGACGACCAGGAATTCCTCGCGCCGTTCCTCCCAGACGGCCTGGTCGACGGCGAGGCGTACCTCCTCGACGGGACCAGGCTCGGGGCGTACGAGTCCATCTGACGACGTGCGTAGCCTTTTGTACAATGCCGAGGTCAGACGCCCCGATGCGATGAGTCCCACCCCGGCGCGGTCCGCGAGCGTGCGAGGCGTCGCGTCGGGCCCGGCCAGCCTCGCCTGTTCGCCATCCACTCGCTCCCGACGGGCTTAATCGGCTGAGTCTCCAATCCGTTGTAGATGACAGACGCCGCCGGCGCCGCGGCGTTCGCCCAGCTGGGCGGCGACGTGCGGTCGGCCCTCTCGACGCGTGGCTTCGAGACCCCGACGGAGCCACAGCGCCGCGCCATCCCGCCGCTGGCGGACGGCCGGGACGCCCTCGTCGTGGCGCCGACCGGCACCGGGAAGACCGAGACGGCGATGCTGCCCGTCTTCGACTCGCTCGTCGGCGAGGAACGCTTCGGCATCGGGGCGCTCTACGTCACGCCGCTCCGCGCCCTGAACCGGGACATGCGCGAGCGCCTGGACTGGTGGGGCGAGACGCTCGGCCTCGAGGTCGACGTCCGGCACGGCGACACGACGGACTACCAGCGCCAGAAGCAGGCCGACGACCCCCCGGACGTCCTCGTGACGACGCCGGAGACGCTCCAGGCGATGCTCACGGGGAAGAAACTGCGGAAAGCGCTCGAGGACGTCGAGCACGTCGTCGTCGACGAGGTTCACGAACTCGCCGCCGCCAAACGCGGCGCGCAGCTCACGGTAGGCCTCGAGCGCGTCCGCGAACTCGCCGGCCCCTTCCAGAGGATCGGCCTCTCGGCGACGGTCGGCGACCCGGCGGAAGTCGGGCGTTTCCTGACCGGCGACCGCGGCTGTGCGATCGTCGAGGTCGACGTGGGGAGTCGACTGGCGATCGACGTCGTCAGCCCCGAGGTCACCGACGCGGACGAGGCGACCGCTCGCGAACTGGTGACGGACGCCACCGTCGCCAGCCACGTCCGGACCATCGACGACCTCGTCACCGAGCACGAGTCGACGCTGATCTTCGTCAACACCAGGCAGACGGCGGAAGCACTCGGGTCTCGACTGAAAGAGTACGGGACGGACGTCGGGATCCACCACGGCTCACTCGCGAAGGACGCCCGGATCGCCGTCGAGGACGACTTCAGGGCCGGGAACCTCGACGCCCTGCTCTGTACGTCGTCGATGGAACTCGGCATCGACGTGGGCCACGTCGACCACGTCGTCCAGTACAACAGTCCCCGCCAGGTGAGCCGGTTGCTCCAGCGCGTCGGTCGCGCCGGCCACCGACGCGACCTCGTCTCCGCGGGAACGATCCTCGCCAGTCACGCCGACGACGTGATCGAGTCGCTGGTCATCGCACGGCAGGCCCGCGATGGCCTCGTCGAACCCGCCGCGATCCACCATGCCAGCCTCGACACCGTGGCCAACCAGATAGCCGGCCTCGTGATGGACTACGGCGAGATCCTGGCCATGCGGGCGTACGACATCGTGACGCGGGCCTACCCCTTCCGGGACCTCTCCGAAGACGCCTTCAAGTCCGTCGTCAGGGAACTCGCGGACAACCGCGTCGTCTGGCTGGAGGAGGACGCGGATCGCCTGGAGAAGCGCCGCGGGACCTGGCAGTACTTCTACCGGAACCTCTCGATGATCCCCGACGAGGCGACCTACGACGTGGAGGACGTCGCCAGCGGCCGCCAGATCGGGACGCTCGACGAGCGGTTCGTCGTCAACTTCGCCTCGCCCGGCGAAATCTTCATCCAGAGCGGCGAGATGTGGCGGATCACTAACGTCGACGGCGAGGAAGAGATCGTGACCGTCTCACCCGTCGAGGACCCCGCCGGCGAGGTCCCCTCCTGGACGGGCCAGGAGATTCCGGTCCCCGCAGACGTCGCCCAGGAGGTCGGCGAGGTCCGCCACGTCGCCGCCCAGCAACTCGGGGTGGGCGGCGACGCGGAGGCCGTGGCCCGCGACCTCTCCGGACGATACGAGACCGACCCCGAGACCGTCCGGGAGGGGATCGAGACCGTGGACGAGCACCTCGCCGCGGACGATCCGCTCCCGACCGACGAACGGATCGTGGTTGAGGTCGCCGACGGCTCCATCGTGGTCAATGCCTGCTTCGGCCACACCATCAACGAGACGCTGGGTCGGCTCCTCTCCTCGCTCCTCGGGCAGCGCACTGGCTCGTCGGTGGGTATGGACGCCGATCCCTACCGGATCGAACTCGACGTCCCGCGTGCCATCGCGGCCCGCGACGTCGTCGAGGTGCTGGAGACCACCGAGCCCGACCACGTCGCCGGGCTGATCGAACTCAGCCTGAAGAACGCCGACGCGCTGAAGTTCAAGCTGGCGCAGGTCGCCGCCAAGTTCGGCGCGCTCAAGCGCTGGCGGGGGACGGGCAGCACGCACTTCGGCCGCGACCGCCTCGTCGATGCCCTCGACGGGACCCCCGTCTTCGAGGAGTCCGTCCGCGAACTCCTCCACGAGGAGATGGCAGTCGACGAGACCGCAGCCGTCCTCCGGCGGATTCAGGACGACGACCTGGACGTCGTGACCGTCGGGGGGCACACGGCGCTCGGCACGGCGGGCCGGAGTTCCGGCAGCGAACTCCTGACGCCGGAAAACGCGGACGCGAGCGTCATCAAGACCGTCAAGGAGCGAATCCAGAACGACCGCGTCATCCTGTTCTGTCTGCACTGCCAGGACTGGGAGACGAAACGCCGCGTCGGCCGCGTCCGCGACCAGCCCGAGTGCCCGACGTGCGGGTCGACCCAGATCGCCGCCCTCAATCCCTGGGCCGACGAGGTCGTCGACGCCGTCCGGGCCGACGACCGTGACGAGGAGCAGGAGAAACAGACACAGCGGGCCTATCGCTCGGCGAGCATCGTCCAGAGCCACGGCAAGCAGGCGGTGATCGCCCTCGCCGCCCGCGGCGTCGGCCCGGAGAACGCCGCCCGGATCATCAACAAACTACGGGAGGACGAGGACGACTTCTACCGCGACATTCTCCGGCGTGAGCGGGAGTACGCGCGAACGCGGTCGTTCTGGTGACCGTTAGGCCGGGACGCATATCGCGCGGTGACCCGAACGTCTCCGGGGAGCGCATAAGGGGAAGGCGCTCGCAGTGGGATCCGAATGGCCTCGGCCACGCTCTCTCGCTGGACCCGTCGCTACCTGGTCGTCGCCGTCGTCTGCCTCGCGCTCGCCGGCGTCGCCATTGTTCTCGGAGCCCCGCGCCGTACCGAGGTGGCCCTCGGGCTGTACGGGTTCGTCCTGACGACCGCCTTCGGGAAGGCATACACGCTCGTTCCCTCGTACTTCGACCGGACCCTCGTCGTGCCGCAGATCCCGGCGGTACACCTGCCGATCCAGGTCGTCGCCGTGTCCGCCCTGGCCGTCGCGCCGATTCGAGGCGCGCCGTCCGCGCTGGACGTCGTCGGTCCGGTGGCCTGGGGGCTGGGCGTCGCCGTCTTCGCCGGGACCGTCCTGGCGACCATCGCGACGAACCCGCTCGGACGCGAGACGGCGACGAGCGAGTCGAAAGCGGACCGGGCGGCGCTCGACCGCCTGGCCAACCCCTTCATGCCCGTGGCGCTGGGATACCTCCTCGTCGGATCCTACACGTTGCTCGCCCCGGCAGTGGGACTCCCGGCCCTCATCGACGGTGTCGTCGTCCGCTCGACGCACCTCCTGGCCGCAGGCTTCGCCCTCCTGTTGCTGTTCAGCGTTGGCTATCGCCTCCTCCCCCGATTCCTGGTCGCGAACCTCCCGACGGCGTTGGCCGGGCCGGTTCTCGTGGCTGGCGCCGTCGCCCCGGCTCTGCTCGCCGTCGGCTACCCCGCCGGCGTGGTTTTCCAGGCTGGAGCTGCCCTGGAATCGCTGGCTGTCGTCGGCTTCGCCGTCTCGTACGGCTGGCTATTTTTCTCGACGGATCGCGATCGGGTGGGCTTTTACGGCCCAATGGCTGGCGTCGTCCTGGGTCTCGGTGGCGTCCTGCTCGGCGCCTGGTTCGCCTTCGTGGGCATCGACGGCGGGCTCGTCCGCTCTCACCTCCGATTGAACGTCTTCGGGCTGCTCGGCCTGTCCGTCCTGGGCGTCATCTACCAGTTCTACCCGCCTGCGGTGTCGGCGTGGCCGGGTGAGGGCGACCGGCTGGCGCTGGCAAGCATCGCACTCGTCGCTGCTGGCGTCGTCACGACGGTGCTCACCGCGTTCGGGCCGGCTCCCTTCGTCGCGCTCGGAGGGGGCGTGCTCGCGCTCGGTGGGGTGGTCGCGACGTACCTCGTCGTCGGGACCATCTGGTCGCGGACGCACTGAGTGTGGCGAGTCGACGACGCCGCCGGTCAGTCCTCGGCCGTTTCGGCGTCGCGTTCGGTGACCTGGACGCCCTTCTCGCCGAGGTGGCGGGTCCGCCGCCTCGCGAAGTCCTCCTCGCGCGTGCCACGCGTCGCCAGGACGACCATCTTCGCCCGTCCGGTGGGTCGCATCGTCCGCCCGGCTCGCTGGGCGCCCTGGCGGCGGGATCCGCCGAGGCCCGACGCGACGACGGCGAGTTCGGCGTTCGGCAGGTCGATGCCCTCGTCGCCGACGCGGGAGACGACGAGGGTGTGGAGGGTGCCGTTCCTGAACTGCTCGAAGAGTTTCTCGCGGCGGTGGTGGGGCGTCTCGCCGCTGACGAAGGGCACGTCGAGCCGGTCGGCGATTTCCCGGCCCTGGTCGAGATATTCGACGAAGACGAGGGCCCGCGAGTCGCCGTGTTCGCGGAGGGCGTTTTCGACCTCGTCCAGTTTCGCCGGGTTCGAGGCGGCGAGCTGGCGGCGCTCGTGGCCCTCCGCGCTGGCGTACTCGTTTGCCGCGTCGTCATCCGCCCACGGGACGAACCGGATCTCGACCTCCGGCTCGGCGACGTAGCCGGCCTCGAAGAGGGCGTCCCAGTCGGTCCCGATCGGCGGGCCGATCAGCGTGAAGATGTCGGCCTCCCGGTCGTCCTCGCGGACCGGCGTCGAGGAGAGGCCGAGGCGGTGGCGCGTCTGGAGGTCGGCGCTCCGCCGGTGGACGGGCGCGGGGATGTGGTGGACCTCGTCGTAGACGATCAGGCCCCACTCTCGCGAGTCGAAGAGCTGTCGGTGACGGTCCATCCCGGCCGTGCGGTAGGTGGCGATGGTGACCGGTCGAACGTCCTTGGTTCCGCCGTGGTACTCGCCGACCTGCTCCGGTTCGAGCGTCGTGTGAGCCAGCAGTTCGTCGCGCCACTGGGTGGCCAGTTCCCGTCCGGGGACGAGGATCAGCGTCTCGCCCTCGACGGCGGCGAGGATGCCCATCGTCGCGACGGTCTTGCCGCTGCCGGGCGGGCCGACGAGAACGCCCGACTTCGTCTCGAGGAAGCGATCGACCCAGGCCTGCTGGTAGTCCCGGAGGTCGAGGTCGAGGTCCAGCGGCAGGTCGTCGCCGGAGTCGAGGTCGCGTTCGTCGCGGACCGGGTAGCCCGCGTCGAAGAGGACTCGCTTGAGGGCGGCGACCTGGTCCTCTGCCACCCAGCTCTCGGTGTCGGAGATGGGTGCCCGAAGTTCGTCGTCGAGTTCCTGTCGGGCCACGTTGCCCATCAGCTCTGCAGTCTCGCTCTCGAGGACGGTGTAGCCCTCCGCGTGGGTGGTGAGCCTGAACTGGGTCGCCTTTCGGTACTGCTCCTCGATCCAGGCTTCGAGGTGTTCGGACCGTTCCGGGAGGACCGAACGGACGGTTCCGAGGAGGTCCTCGAGCGACTCGACGGGTGCCTGCCAGACGTCCTCGCGCCGGATTTCGTACCGGTACGCGCCCGAGCCGGTCGTGGCGAGGAGGTGGGCGAACTGCGACAGTTGCGCGCGGGTGAACTGCGTCGGCTGGTCGACGACGATTTCGCGACTCCCCGGAAAGAGGATGACGCGTTCGCGGTCGGTCAGCCTCGAGAGGTCCGCCGGGTACCAGACAGCTTCCTCGTCTCCGACGTCGAACCGGTCGGCGATACCGTTCTCGACGAGCGCGTCGAGTTCCGCACTGGCCGTCGCCTGGCTGACGTCCCGGGCCTGCGCGTACCGGGTGGCGGTTACGATCGGCCGGCCGACGGCTTCGAGGGCGTCGTAGAACGGGTCCGGGGCGGTGGGTGCGTCGTCGTCCGCCGTCGAGGCGTCCGCGGAGTCAGTCACTGTCTCCGACTAGACCGGTGTCGTTCAAACTGCTTGCGTTCCGTCCGTCGCCCCGGAACCCTTATGACGGCTGCCGTCTAGTTACTCGAACGACGAGTAACTATGCCAGACGATACCCCGGACGACCCGGACGAACACCTGTACGGCGTCGAGGACGGCAGCGGGTGCGCCGAGATCTGGGAACACCTGAGCGAAGAGCGCACGGACGACTAGGATCCACCCCGACGGGTCGGCGACGCCGCGGGTATCACCTACCTTTTTCTCCGGGTGGAGTTTATGACGACGCGATGGTCGACCCCGCCGAGGTCTGTGTCCTCGTACCCACCTACGACGAGGCAGAAACCATCGGCGAGGTCGTCGACCGGTTTCGCGAGCTGGGCTACGGGAACGTCCTCGTCGTCGACGGCGGGTCGACAGACGGCACCCGTGCTGTCGCCGAGGATCACGGCGCTCGCGTGATGGTTCAGTCGGGCTCGGGAAAGGGCCAGGCGGTCCGGGAGGCCATCGAGTCCATCGACGCGCCGTACGTCCTCATGATCGACGGCGACGGCACCTACCGGCCCGAGCAGGCCGACCGCATGCTCGAACCGCTGTTCGCCGGGCGGGCCGAACACGTCATCGGCGACCGCTTCGCCGACATGGAGGCCGGTGCCATGACCCGACTCAATCGGGTCGGCAACAGCCTGATCAATAGAACGTTCCGCTTCATCCACGGCCGCGACTACGCCGACATCCTCAGCGGGTATCGCGCGTTCACCCGGGACTCGGTCCGGACCATGTCACTGTCGGCCGACGGGTTTGGCATCGAGACGGAGATGGCCGTCGAGTGCGTCAAACACGGCATCCCGACGACGGTGGTCCCGATCACCTACGAAGCACGGCCCGAGGAGTCGGAGGCGAACCTCCGCCCGTTCCGCGACGGGGCTGTCATCATCCTCACCCTCTACTCGATGGCGCGCACCAACAACCCCCTGTTTTACTTCGGCAGCGTCGGGGCACTGAGCACGATCACCGGCCTCGGCCTCGCCGGCTACGTCGCCGTCGAGTGGTTTACACGGGGAATTTCCCACGAGGTGATCGCCGTCCTCTCGGGCGTGGCCGTCCTCTTCGGGGTCCAGTTGCTCATGTTCGGCGTCCTCTCGGACCTGATCGTCACGGTCAACCGCGAGCAGACGGCTCAGTTCAAGCGACTCGCCCAGGCGATGAACGACGACGATGTCACTCTCCCGATCGACGACCGGGAGGGGGACGGGTTCGACGACGTCACGGACGACGCCACGAACGACGAAACAGAGACCGACGACGGGCGTGCGACCTCCCGGACGGACGGCGGCGCGGCCGAGGACGACCGGTGACCGCGATCAGCCGAATCAGAACGGAACGAGGCTGCGGAGCTGGGCCAGGAGGCTGTTGGAGACGGATTCGCGCTCGGCCTCGAAGACGGGGTGTAGCGCCTCGAGGAGTTCTCGTTCGGATGCGAACTCGGCGGACTCGCACCGATCGAGGACCTCCCGAAGCCGGATCTCGTTGCCACCCGCGTCCACCGGCACGACCAGGTCGCCGTGGCGGCGCGCCAGTTCGTCGGCGGTCACCGGGTAACTGACCGCTCGCGACTCCAGTTCGGCGTCGAGCGCTGCGATGCCGAACTCCACGACGTCCGGCGTGTCGTCGACCCCGTCCGACGGTGGCTGGACACCCATTACGCGAACGAACGGGCACCGACCCGTAAATTCTGGCGGTCGAGGACGAGCAACGGGTCGGTTGCGGCCCGACGGTCGCCGGCGTTCCCGGTAGACATATGCGCCAGCCCTGGCATGGCACCGGCATGGCGTCGCTGGTGGACGTCGACCTGTTGGCCACGGGCAGCGTCCTCGTCGTGGTCGCCGCTGCCCTCGGCTCCCTCTACGTCGTCGCGAGACTCGACGAGAGCGACGGGTGGGGGGCGTTCCTCCGGTCGCGCTTCGTTCTGGGCGTCCCCTGGGGAACGGTCGTCGTCGTGTGTGGCGTCGTTGCCGTCTACCTGTTCGTGCAGGGCGGTGGCGGCGACCTCACCGACCCGCTGGTCGTCCCCTTCCGCTCCTGGTCGTACTGGTACCCGCTGGGCATGTTCACCGCCCCGTTCGCCCACGGGAACCTCGGCCACGTCACCGGGAACCTCCTCTCGACGGTCGTCTTCGCACCCGTCGCAGAGTACGCCTGGAGCCACTACCCGACGGAACGAGGGAGCCAGTCGTTCTCGTCGCTGTCGACGAACCCCGTCGTGCGCATCGCCGGCTTCGTCGTCGGGGTCGTTCTCGTGGGACTGGTCACCAGCCTCTTCGTTCCCGGCCCGCTGATCGGCTTCTCTGGCGTGGTCTTTGCCTTCGCCGGGTTCGCACTCGTGACGCGGCCGCTCGCGGCGATCTTCGCCATCGTGGCAGTCCGGGTGGTTCGCGTCGTCTACTACGGGGTGACTGATCCGGTCGTCGTCGCCGAGGCCAGACGCCAGTTCGTCCGGCCGTGGTTCGCGGACGTCGCCATCCAGGGCCACGCCCTCGGCCTCGTCGTCGGTGTCTTGCTCGGCGCCGTCGTCGTCCACCGACGCGGCCGGTGGCCCGACGTCCGGTACGTGTGGTTTGCGACGCTCGTCTTCGGGATCAGCGAGTCGCTGTACGCCTTCTACTGGTACGCCGGGGTGGATCGGTACCTCCTGTTCCGGGGTGCTGGTGTCGCGGTCGTGTTCGTGCTCGTGACGCTGGTGGCCATCGCCGTCATCGCGAGTGATCGACGACCAGTGCCGCGGTCCGAGTTGACCGGCCCGCAACTCGCGGCTGGCCTGTTGCTGGCCGTGGTGATCGGGATCGGGATCGCGGCGGTTCCCTACAACCTCGCGGCCGTCGACGGGATCGACGGAAACGGGACCATGGAGGTTCGCGACTACACCGTCGCCTACGTCGAGGACGTCCCGAACGGGTACGTCTCAGCCGTCACACTCCCCGTCGTCGGTGACGTCGCCGGGGGGTCGGCCCGGGCGAGCGGCGTAGTGGTCACCAGCGAGCGCCGCAACGCCTGGGAGGAGGTCGTTCCGGCCGGTCGACTGGCGCTGAACGGCGAGGCGACCGTCTCTGTCGGCGGGCTCGGATGGCGGGAGCGCGTGCGGGCCACCCGCTCCGGGTGGAACGCCGTCGGTGCAGGGTCGACGTACAAGGTCTCCCTCCAGCGTCCGGGCGAACCGCGACGGCTCGCCTTCGCCGACCAGCCCGTCAGGCTCGCGCCGACGATCGCCGGCCTGAATCTGACGATCGAACCCACGCGAGGCGGCTACGCCCTCAACGGCACCAGGAACCGGACAACGGTCGAGCGCGTTCGCGTCCCCAGAGCCAACGCTACCGTCGAGGTCGGCGACGTCAGCGTCGATCGTCGAGGCGACGCCCTCTTCGCCCGCCACGAGGACACGGAGATCCGTCTCGCCGTCTTCGAACGGGACCAGCGAGAGTGAGTCAGGCCGAGTCGGGGTTCCAGTCGACTCGAAAGACCTCGGCCTCGATAGTTCGCTCGTCCGCCTCGTGGAAGTCGAACTGCCGCGGCAGGTCGAACTCCGTCCGGTAGGCGTGGGTCACGCTCCCGCCGTTGTCGCCGACGAAGGCCTCGACGAATGCGTCGCTGTCGGCGTTGTGGATCGAGTAGGAGACGTCGGCGACCTCGCTGGCCGTCGCGAGAAAGCCCCGGTCGGCGTGCTCGTTGCCCGACTGGGCGCCGAAGGGCGGGTTCATCACGACCGTCGTCGGTTCGTCGGGACAGAGAGGTGCCCGGGTGGCGTCGGCACGGATCCAGGCGACGGGACTCGACGAGGCGACCCGGCGCTGGTTCTCCCGTGCGGTCGCGAGCGGATCGGGATCGAGATCGACGCCCACGACGGAGCGCGGGCCGCGCAAGGCCGCTCCGAGCGCGAGCATGCCGGTGCCACACCCGAGGTCGACGACGAGTCTGTCTTCGACGTCGCCCTGCAGGTCAGCCGTGTGGATCAGGTGCGCGGCGAGTTCCGGTGGCGTCCGGTACTGCTCCAAGTCCGCCCGTGGATCGTCGAACCCGGCGACGACCCCGAGTTGCTGGGTGAGGTGGCTCTTCGTGCTCACGGCACTCTCCTCCGGGACGTCCGGGCCGTGTCTCTCGCCCGGTGGCCGCTCGACGCACTCGTCATCGTCAGTACGAATACTTCCGGAGCATATAAAATATTGTCCAGATGCACGTCGATAATTCGATGGCGTTGGCTGCTGACCGTCACGACCTCACCAGGTCCCGTGGAAGGTGTCGAACTCGAGGTCCTCCAGGGGCTTTTCGCCGACGGCGATCCGGTACTCCCCCGGCGTCAACATCGGTCGGTCGAACTGCGGGCCGTCGTCGGTCGTGATCCGCGGACAGCCGGTGTTGACGTAGGCGTCGAGCCCGAAGTTCGTCAGGCGATCGGGCGTCACCTCGTCCATGGTCAGGAGGTAGGCGTCGTCGTTCGCGTCGACGATTTCCTGGGCGACGTCCCAGCGGCCCTGCCCGATCTTCGTACAGAAGATGACCCCCCAGGTGTCGGCGTCCATCGCGCGGTGAACCGCGCCGTAGCGCTGTTTCAGGAACTTCTCGGTGTCGGCGATCGACAGGGCGTTGTTGACCGGGTCGGCGATGACGACGCGTTTGTCGGGGTGTTCCATCGCCAGGCCGAGCGGGTGGAACTTTCCGCCCCCGACGTAGAGGACCTGGTTGGCGTCGACGTCCGCCGAGGCGTAGTTGCACCCGAGCACCTGTCCCTCGTGGGTGAGCCGGTCGTCGCCGCGGCGGGTGTGGACCGTGTAGCCGCGGTCCTCGAGGAGCGCGCGCATCTCGTCGAACTTGTTCATGTGCTGGGCGGTGGTGACGAGCCCCACCTCCGGGTCGACCTCGGGGTCGTCGAGTTCCTCGGTGATCGCCCGCTCTATGATCGGCGCGACGTCCACGTTCGAGAAGAGGGGAACGTAGAGGATCTTCTCGGAGTCTTTCATCGGGGAGTGACCGAAGTGGACGAAGACGTCCGTCCGGCGCATCAGTTCGGTGTCCAGGTCACAGGCACCGTAGCAGGGCTGGCCGGAGAGGAGGACGGTCACGTCGCCGGGGAGTTCGGTCCGGAGGTCGTCGGCGACGGCGGGGCCTCTGCGCTTGAGCCCCTCGGGAAACTGGAGTCCGACAGTTTCGGCCTCGCGGTCCTCGACCTCCGAGACGATCCGGTCGAGTTCGTAGTCCCACTCCCGGTCGTGGCGGAGGGCCATGCCGGTGTTTCGGAGGTCGCCCTCCGTGTACTCGTCAGACGATTCTCGACTCATTGGGCCTCCTTACCGGTCGGGCGCGTATAACCCCGACGCTTCGGTCAGTCGCCCGATCTGAGTCGATAGTCCGGCACATTCAAAGGGTCGCTGCCCCAAGGAAGTCCAATGAGCCTAGAACCCGAGGCGGAATCCGGAGACACCGTCCAGGCCGGCGACAACGTCGAGGCCCTCGCGACCGAACTCGGCGAGGCCATCACGGAACTGCCCGAGTACCAGCACTTCCTCGAGGCCAAGGCGGCCGTGGAGGCCGACGAGGAGGCCCAGGAGCAGATCCGTGAGTTCGAACAGATCCGCGAGGAGTACATGCACGCACGCGGGACCGGGAAGGCAACCCAAGAAGACCTCATGACCCTCCAGCAGGCCCAGGAGGACCTCCACGACATCCCCGTCATGGCCGACTTCCTCCAGGCCCAGAACGAACTCGAACTTCGCCTCCAGGCCGTCAACGAACGCGTCAGTGACCCGTTGGCTGTCGACTTCGGCGAGAAGGCCGGCGGCTGTTGTCAGGACTGACGGCCGCGCTCCGAAACCCCTTACTCGCGCGCACGGTCACGTTTTTGCATGGTTCACAGCGACTGGGGTGACTGGCTCCCCCGCGCCGTCGCAGACGCCGATCCGGCGGGCCTCGACATCTGGTATCTCGGGTGTAACGGCTTCGTGCTGAAAAGCGACGAGGCGACGGTCTTCGTCGATCCGTACCTCGGGACTGGCGATCCGCCGCGGACGGTCCGGATGATTCCGGTTCCATTCGATCCGGCGGACGTCGAGGCGGCCGACGCCGTCCTGGCCACGCACGAACACTCCGATCACGTCGATGGCCCGAGCCAGGCACCTATCCTGGCACGGACCGGGGCGACCTTTTTCGGCCCCGACGCCAGTGTCGAGACCGCACGCGAGGCGGGCTGGACCGAGAGGTGGGACGTGGCCGACGGGCAGCTCACGACGGTCGAAGCGTGGGACTCCGTTGACGTGGGGGACCTCACTGTCACGGTCACGCCGGCAAACGATCCGGACGCGGGACACCCCGTCGGCTACTGTTTCGAGCACGACGCCGGGACGTTCTTCCACGGTGGCGACGCCCGACCCGGGTCGTTCGCCGAGGTCGGCGAGCGCTTCGACGTGGACCTGGCTGCACTTGCCTTCGGGTCCGTTGGCCAGATTCCGGACAAGGATACCCGAGCCCCGAAACGGACGCGCTGGTACAACGACGAGAACCAGATCGTCGAGGCCGCCACCGAACTCGGGGCCGATCGTCTCCTGCCGACTCACTGGGACATGTGGAAAGGTCTCACGGCCGACCCGACGGCCCTGCACGATCACGTCCGGAGCTTCGATTACCCGCGCACTCTCGAGGTCGTCGAAATCGGGGACCGAATTTCCCTCTGACCGGATGGTGTTCTCCCACGGTTAATGTCAATTCGTGAGAGGCACATCGCTGTTCGATACCAGGGGCGGGATTTTAGTGTTGGAGGGCACGTAAGTTTATTACACAGTAGGCAGGCAGATGGACACATGAGTGATTCACAAGCGTACGAGGAGGTGACGGGGACGTCGGACGGGGTGACCGTCGTCAAACGGTTCGAGGAGGACGAGTTTCCGGTTCCCGCCATCGCCTTCGAGTTCACGTCGGAACGGGACGAACCGGTTCAGGTGACGATGACGGACGCCGTCCCAGACGGTGTGGCGGTGGAAGACCTCGGTTTTCACCCGGAGTACGGGAGCGAGTACTGGACGATCGACGAAGACGAGATCTCATTCGAGCGAGAACTGGAGGCAAAGACGGAGTATACAACCGTCTACGGGATTCGCGCGACCGGGACGGAGGACGTCGAGAAGTTCCTGACGGTTCCCGAGATAACGGACGTCGACCCGCCCATCGAGGAGGCGAGCGCCGCCGAGGCCGACGGCGAGACAGACGAGGTCATCCCCGAGAGCGACGACGACGTCGTTCGAGACGTCATCTCCGGGGAAAGCGACGACGTGCCGGGACTCGACGAGGAATCAGACGAGGAGATAGAGACACTCGATCTCGCGGATCCGAACGACGTCGGGGCGTCAGCAACCCAACCGGCGCCGGAGCCAGCCGAGGGAGAGTCAGAATCGGCGGACGAGCAAGCCGCCGAATCAACAGCCGAGCAAACCACCAAATCGAGTGTCGACACGGACGAGACGAGCGATGATGCAGTCGCTACGGTCAGTGGCGATACCCTCGTCGAAGCGCTGGCAGCCGAAATCCGACAGAACAACGTTTCGGCGGAAGACGTCAAACTGCTTCGACAGGCGTTCGAGATCGCCGGTCAGGAGGGCGGGAGCATCCAGGCGCGCGTCGAACGCCTCCAAACCGACGTCGCAGATCTCAGGGCGTACTCCGACGCCATGGAGGAGTTTCTGGACGACAACGGGACGGCTCAACAGCTCCTCGACGAGTTCGAGTCGGACATCGAGGCCATCGAGTCGTCGGTCGACGACATGGAAGCGACCGTCGAGGACAACAGCGAAGAGGTCGCGGCAATCAGCGACGAAGTCAGTTCCCTGGGGAGTGACGTCGCAGAGATTGGCGGTGACCTGGAGGACGTCAGTGACGATGTCGACTCCGTCGAAGGGACTGTCGCTGACCTGGAGGACTCCCTGTCCGAACTCGAAGAGACCGTCGACGATCTCCAGGAGTCGGTTACGGACGAGGACGTCGGTGACCGCCTCGAAGACATCGAAGGCGACCTCGAGGACCTCCAGACCTGGCAGGAACAGATCAAGGAGACTTTCGGCGGTTGAGGTTGCCCGTGAGGTCTTTTCGATCGCCGCGTTGCAATCAGGTACTATTAGCTGTAACTCATCTCCTCGACCGTTGCGCGTTGCCAGCGGTCAGCCGAATTGGGCGGTGCATCTGAATACGGTCAAATGTGCCCTTCCGCCGAGTTTGGAGCCCCCTCGTAAGCGACGTCTACATCGGACACTCGGTTCGACTGAATCTTCGAAAGCGGTCATTCTTCGCTGCAAACTGCAATTTTGACTCTCGAGAGATGCCGGGGCGGATCAGCCTCTCACCGTCAGGTTATCAATTTTGTATAGCAATATGTGATATACATGTTGCCGTTCAAACTCGGTAAATAGCGGTTTCAACGTTGCTACTCGCTCTGCGCACGGAATTACTGTGAATACTCGCGTCTTTAGCTCGTGCCGACGGGGGATGTTTGACCAGTCTCAGAGGACGGAATAGACGTGCTCCTCGTAGACGCGTCTGACGCGATCTCCCCAGTCGTGCGTGTAGGTGTCGATGACGTCCTGTGCCACGTCGCCTCGGAGGTACTTGACGACCCCCCGATCGCCGGTCCGGTCCCGGAGGTGCGTGGTGAAGAAGTGTCGGAAGTAATGCGGCGTCACGTTCTCTTCGGCCCCGCCGCCGGTGCGATACCATCCCCGTTCTCGGGCGTGCGTCTCGACGACGTGGTGGACCATGTTCGGTGTGAGACGGCGTCCCCAGTCGTCAGACGTGCTCACAAACAGTGGATCGGCTGGTGACCCTGGATCGGGCCGAATTGCCAGCCAACGGCGGAGGACATACTCGAGTTCCCCGTCGACCGGAATCGTCGTAGCTCGTTTTCGCTTGTTCGACGCAGTCCGTTCCTCGCCATTGGACACCGACCCGCGGGCGGGTTCGTCGTCGACGTACAGCGACCGCGGTCGTGACTCGACGGCAGCACGGTGGGTCACGTTCTCCAGCGGATCCGCCAGGTGGAGGTCTCGGCGATCGAGATTGCAGAGCTCGCCGGCCCTGATGCCGGTCTTGAGCAGCGTGACGACGATTGCGCGGTGGAGCGGATGACCCAGGTCACCGACGAACGCACGCATGTCGGTCAGCGACAGGTCCCTGCGAGCCGGATCAGTGGTGATCGATTCGTCAATCTCCTCGAGGACGAGGGCCATCGGATTGTCGTCGAAGGCACCGACGCGCATCATGTAATCGTAGAACCGGTGCAGGTACGAGGCGTACGTCGCAACCGTGCTCCCGGCGACGGCCCCCCGCAACTGGTGGACGTACGCCATGCAATCACGATGGTTCGCGCTCGTCACGTCGAGGGCTCTGGATTCGAGGTACGCCTCGAAGTCCCGGAGGACTCGTCGGTAGGCGTTCTGCGTGCGTTCGGTCTTTCCCTGGTACTCGATGTCCTCGAGAAAGTACTCGACGTGATCCTGCTCTGCGGACTCGGTCGGTGGGTGACGTTCGGAGCTCATTCGACGAGCACGTATCCCCCTTGGCGTGGCGAGTGTTTGATCAGCCCCTCCTCCTGGAGTCGATCGATCGTCTCCTCCAGCTGTCGCTCGATGTCCGCGGTCAACTCCGCGCGAAGTTCGTCCCAGGAGAGACATTCGTCAGCGATCGACCCGAGGACGATGTCTTCGACGTCGGCAGTGGGAGTCGGTTCCGCTGTCGGGTCTGAGACGGAATTTCTGGATTTCGAATCGTTATCGATGTCGGGAGCCCCCTGCGAGGGTGTTTCCGAACCGTTACCCCCGGGGGTGAAGCCCCGACGACCGGCCTGTACCATCGTTCGGACGAACTCGCTTCTGCTCATGTCCAGTTCGTCGGCGTGGTCGTCCCACTCGTCGCGCTGGTACGCCGGGACGTAGGTCTTGACCGGCGCCCGACTCGTATCGCGCTCCTCCGCTGCCATGTCCTGTTGCTCACATCCCAACCACATCAATGTATCCCTGTTTACCCGGATAAAGACTCTTATTTGTAGAACCGGGCCTCAAAATAGCCCTGATCGTGGGGCCTAATAGGCCTACAAATCGACCTAAGAAAATAATATTGAAATATGGACTGTAGACTACGATTATTTGACCGTATCAATGCGACATATATTGAGTTTCTCTCTTGACTGCCCGAATATGAGTGCCCAAAACGTGGCTCGGCCTATCACGACCTGCCCATCACGACTACAGGTAGTCGAGGAAAACGGTGACAGGTGGGCTGGGAAATGGGGGGGGGGTAATCCACGGGGATCGCGGACATCGAACGTACTGAGAATACCACGGTAACCACGCTGTCACGTTATTCTCCCTGTCGTGGCTTGCCCGTAATACACGACCTGTAGCTCTCCCGGCAGCATTCGGCCAGTGTCTGAATTATTCGCTGCCGTTGCTGCCGGTCGTACTGTCCGATTTTCTATTCAACATGATCTTCGTATTACGTCTGGTGCTGCCCGATTGATCGTCTGTGAGCCTAATGTGTCGTGAAGGTATTCCCCCGCTATCAGGCGACTCGGTCGTTACAGTCTCTAACGCCGTATTTGGAGTTTCGACCGACGTTGTGGTGGTCAGGAGTCTGGTATCCTAGGCACCACCCACGGGAGACTCTCAGCTCTAGCCGCCTCGATTTCGCAAGACTCTGTTCGTTTGAATGTTGAATGTCACGCTCAGCACGTTTGCGCGATTGAAGGGGCCCAGGTATTGCCAATCTCCGCGACTGCATTGTCAATTCATCGTATCACCCCAATGTAGCCATTCGGATGTTGGGAATTGTGGAATGGGGGAATTTTCTCTGTATTACACGCTGTCGTATCGAAACGCAATTCCACCAGCTACTGTAGATTGAATGGTGGCGGCCCAACCCCATTTACTCGAAAGAAGACCGGACGCGGTGGTAGATTCGGTAGGAACCGGGTTTCGACTTCTCGCTGGTGGTTGGAGGGAGCTGGACTTGATGCGCTATCGAATCCATTACCCCATGGAAATATCGGGGTAACGGGTCGGCTAGATTTAATGGGTCGATTGAATCACGTTCTATTCGGGTGTTGCCAGCAGTGTATTTGCTCGACCCAATCTGGCCGCCACTGGAAGTTTTGGAAAGTAAAATATTGGTAAATCGTAAATATTGGCCTCCCAGCATGTCTTCTCTCGAATGTATGAATCATATGCTGCTATACCTTTCTTCTGGACTCCTGTTTGGGTATCCCCGCCCCCGGTGACTGCTGTTGGGTAACGGGGCTAGACTCTGCAAATACCGCCGACATAATTGCACGAGGATAGACCGGTCTGGAGTTTCGTCGTCGTGTAAACGCACCCGATCATCTTACTCTGGGAGGAAAACCGGACAACGGAGGACTTCCCAGGCGATTAGTGGAAATGTCGCCTACCCGGAGCGCTTGGGTGGGAGCGAATATCCTCAGAAATGTTTGGACACCACATGCGGCAACAGAAGGGCCGTCGATGGGCGGTTACGATCTTTCTTCGGGGACGACGTTAGCCGCCGATACGCTACAGGACCTAACACGTGCCGTCAGGATCGGACCTGATCGTCTCGAAAGCGGCGAAGAAACCGCTCGCACCGAATCGGACCGAATCAAGAAGGCCTGGACGACCTACTTGTCGTCTTCGCTGTCGCCGTCGTCGTCTTCACTGCTAACTGACGGCGTAGCCGAGCCACCCGTCGGACCGACAGAGAAAACGAACTCGTGTTCGGCCTCGGTTTCGAAACGGTTGAGGATGTCTCGGAGTGGCTGAGCGTAGCGCTGGAGGTCGTGAGCGCGTTCGCCGACCTCGTTGAGTTCGGCGGCCTGTTCCTCGGCCGCCCCGGCGACGTTCTCTGACTCGGCCATAGTTTCCTCGCTGAGATTCGCCGTCTCCTCCAGGTCGCCCGCAACCTGGCGAATCTCGTCGAGGGCGTCGTCGAAGTCGACCTCCGGGTGCTCACGGGAGATGTCCTCGAAGCGAGCGGCGATCGAGTCCATCGTTTCGGAGATCCGCTGGAGACGCTCTTTCTGATCGTACGCGCCGTCTGAGATGTTCTGGATGGATTCAGCGACCTGTTCGCTGGCCTCGCGAACCGTGTTTGCGCTCGACTCGACCTCGGCTCCGGCCTCCTCGACTTCGTCGACGTAACTCTTGAGTTGGCCGGTGGTCTTCTCGAGTTCCTCGATCATCTCGTTGAACTCGTCGGCGATGCGGTCCATGGACTCCTCTTCGCCGTCCTTGGACATCCGCTGGGTGAGGTCGCCGGCTCCACACTGTTGCATCGTCTCGGAGTACTCCTCGGCCTTCTGCTGGAGGTGGGTGGCCATCTCTTCTGCCTCAGCCCGGGCCACTTCGGCCTCCTTCTCGGAGCGTTCTGCTTCCTGGATCTGCTCCTTGAGGGAGTCGCGCATGTCGGCGAAGCCATCGTAGAGGCGACCGATATTGTCGATACGGTGGGTGTAAAATGAGACGTCGAGGTCCCCTTCCTGCATCTCCTCGGTCTTGCGCGTCAGGCGATCGATCGCGCGAGAGGTGCTCAGTCCCAGCGCGGTCCCGACGATACCGATCAGCAAGACGGCGCCGATGGTCGCGTAGAGGCCCCACGACTGGACCGTCTGGACGAAGCCGAACACCTGCGCGCGCGGTGCGTGGGTCACGACGACCCAGTTGGTCCCCTGGACAGGCGCGTAGCCCACGGTGTACGTTTCCTCGAGGACGCCGCTATTCGGGGGCATGTCGGTGATGACGCCGGCTGCTTGCGAGCCGTCGTTCCGAAGCTGGGCGGCCTCGTCGAGAGGCTGCCGAGCCGTCGAACTGAGCGAATACGGGGAGAGGAGTGCGGAACCCCCATCGCCGGCGTCGGGCACCATCACGACGTTGTTCTCGGCGTTGACGACCCGCGTGAAGCCGTTCTTGAATCGGTTCTCGCCATCTTCGGCCCCCTCGAGGGTCGTCGAGATGTCGAAGATCGAGGCCTCGAGGAGGAGGACGCGGTTCGTGTTGCCAGTGACCGGACTCAGGTAACCGACGACGCGCTGTGAGCCGTCGCGGTAGGTGTCATGCATGATGACGCGCGGTCCTGCGAGGTCTGCGAGTTCGTCGGATCGCTCGTCGATCCATCCACGCTCGACCTCGCTAACGGCGGTCCCGGCGTCCAGTGACGTACTCCCGACGACCTGGTAGCCGTCCCCGGTCGGCTCGAGGACGTGCATCTCGTGGACGTCGGTCGCCAGCGATCCCATCTCTTCGCGCAACGACACCCGAATCTCCCCGCCACCGCTGTCCCGCAAGGTCGGGCTGTCCGACACCAGCGTCGTGGCGAGTCGGTTGCGCTCGTTCCACTCCTGGATGATGTCGCTCTCCTGGAGCGCGACGCTCCGGAAGTCGTTCTCCACGTTGCTTTCGGTCTCCGCGGCGATGGCGCCGGTCGCGGCGTACCCGATCACGCCGACCAGGAGGGCCATGACCACGAGAACGAGACCGAACTTGGCCGCGTAACTCTGCCGGAGGAAGTCGGGTGTGACCGTCGTGAGGAGTTTGATCGCCGCGTTTGGCTCCTCCTCCGGTGCCGGGTCCTCGTCAGGCACCGCTTCTCACCCCCATCCGACCGTGGCGCGACAACGCTGTTGCTCGATCAGTTCGGATGGCAGACGAAAAGCCCCTGGGCCCGTTCCTCCGGTCCATGCCAAAGGTAACCCAACCATTCTTTCATAAGTGTACTGGGTAAGTCATCGGATGAGTCAGGCTCACTGACCAGTTCCTATCGATCCGATCGCGACGTCAACCTTCTTGGTGGCAGCCGCGTCACTGTCTCGCATGGACAACTGGTGGCCGAGAGGCGGTGAGTCCGGGTGAGTCGAACGAACGCCAAGATCGTCTGTACGATCGGCCCTGCCTCGGAGGACCGGGAGACCGTCGCGGACCTCGCGGCCGCCGGCATGTCCGTGGCACGCCTCAACGCCAGCCACGGCTCGGCGGCCCACCGGGAGACGGTGATCGAGCGGATCCAGAGCGTCGACGCGGCGACCGAGGAGCCACTGGCGGCGATGCTCGATCTGGCGGGACCGGAGGTGCGCACCGCGGAGGCCGACGAGCCGGTGACCCTGGCATCCGGTGACACCGTCGAGTTCGTCGAGGGAGACGTCGTGACGCCGGAGCGCGTCGGCCTGACGTGGTCGATCGACGTCGTGGAACCGGGCGACGCCGTGCTCCTGGACGACGGTCGCATCGAGACGACGGTGACGAGCGTCCGCGGTGACGTCGTCGAGGCCCGCGTGACGTCCGGCGGGGACCTCGTCGACCGCGCTGGCGTCAACGTCCCCGGTGTCGACCTCGGGCTGCCCATGGTGACGCCGGGAGACGAAGCCGATCTCGACGTTGCCGCGCGAACGGGCGTCGACTTCGTGGCGGCGAGTTTCGTCCGTTCCGGCGAGGACGTCCTCGAGGTCAGCGCGGAACTCGAGGCGCGGGACGCGGACGTGCCGGTGATCGCGAAGATCGAACGGGCTGACGCCGTCGAAAACCTCCCGGAGATCCTGGACGCCGCCTACGGCGTCATGATCGCCAGGGGCGACCTCGGCGTCGAGTGCCCCCTGGAGGACGTCCCGATGGTCCAGAAGCGAATCATCCGGCAGTGCCACCACGCGGGCGTACCCGTCATCACCGCCACGGAGATGCTCGACTCGATGGTCCACGAGCGGCGGCCGACCCGGGCCGAGGCCTCCGACGTGGCGAACGCGGTTCTCGACGGAACCGACGCGGTGATGCTCTCCGGAGAGACGGCCATCGGCGACCACCCGGTTCGCGTCGTCGAGACGATGGCCCGAATCGTGAGCGACGTCGAGGAGAGCGAGGAGTACGGCGAGGCCCGGGAACAGCGCGTTCCGCCCGCCGAAAACACACGGACCGACGCGCTCGCCCGGGCCGCGCGCTACCTCGCGCGAGACGTGGGCGCGACGGCCGTCGTGGCAGCAAGCGAATCGGGATACACGGCCCGGAAGGTGGCGAAGTACCGGCCGTCGATTCCGATCGTCGCGTCGACCCCGAACGACGACGTCCGTCGCCAGCTCGCCCTCTCGTGGGGGATCGCCCCCGTCCAGGCCAGCTACGACGCCGATCGCTCGGACGCGATCATCCAGCGTGCGGTCCAGGCGGCCATCGACACGGGACGGGCCGAGAGTGGCGACACCGTCGTCGTGCTCTCGGGCATGATGACCGAGTTCGACCTGGACGCCACGAACGTCCTCAAGGTCCACGTCGCCTCCGAGACCGTCGCGACCGGTCGGTCGATCGTCGCCGGCCACGTCACCGGCCCGCTCGCCCGGACGGCAGACGGGGACCTCGGCGACGCGCCCGATGGCGCCATCGTCGTCGTGCCCGCGTCCTTCGACGGAGAGTTCACGGGCGACCTGACCCGGATCGGAGGCATCGTCGACGCACACGAGGGAATGACGGGATACCCCGCCATCGTGGCTCGCGAACTCGACGTGCCAGCCATCTGCGGGGCGACCGTCGACCAGGACGTGGCCGAGGGCGTCGAGGTCACGCTGGACGCGGAGCGCGGCGTCCTCTACGCGGACCCGCTCGGAGGGACGGACCTGGCCGACGACCGAAGTCGGTAACGCATTCGGTCGATCCGCGGCCGCCAGCGGACAGTATAAGTGACCGGCTCTCCGACTCCTGCCCACTGAGATGGGGTATACGCCACACGTCCTCGTCGTCGGCGGCGGCGCCACCGGGACCGGCGTCGCCAGGGACCTCGCGATGCGGGGACTCGCGGTCACCCTCGTCGACCGCGGCTCACTCGCGTCGGGGACCTCCGGGTCGATGCACTCCCTCCTCCACAGCGGGGCCCGGTACGCCGTGGACGACGGAGAGACGGCCGCGCTGTGCGCAACGGAGAATCGAACGCTCCGAGACGTCGCCGGTCACCTCGTCGAGGAGACGGGCGGCCTCTTCGCCAGTCTCCCTGGGGACCCGGACGACTACGTGGAAACCGCACTGACGGCCTGCGAGGATGCCGGGATTCCGACGACCGGCCTCTCCGGGGCGGCGGCACGCGACCGGGAACCGACGCTATCCCCCGACGTCGAGCGGGCGTTTACCGTTCCGGACGCCGTCATCGACCCCGCGGGGCTCTGCGTGGCGAACGCGCGCGCTGCGGTCCGCAACGGAGCGGACGTCCGCACGGGCTGGCGGGTCGACGACGTGGCCACCGACCGCGGGGCCGTCGACACGGTTCGAATCGTGAAGGGTGGCGCCGCGGACGGCCGGTTCTCCTGGGGCGGGTCGGAGCGACTCGACCCCGACTACGTCGTCAACGCCGCCGGCCCCTGGGCCGGCGACGTCGCCGCCATGGCCGGCCTCGACGTGCCGATTCGCCACACGCAGGGGGCGATGGTCGTGATGGAGCGAGCGGGACTCGACACCGTGGTCAATCGCTGCCGACCCCGCTCTGAGGGCGACATCGCCGTGCCGGTCGGCGGGACGGCCGTCCTGGGCACCACGGATCGCGACGTCGACGGCCCGGACGCCGTCGACCGAACCCATGGCGAAGTCGACGTTCTCGTCGAGGAACTCGCCGACGTGGTGCCCGACGTCGCAACCGCTACGCCTTACCGAGCTTTCTGGGGGGTCAGGGCCCTGCCCCCCGAGGACGCAGACGCGACGACGGACGTGTCCCGCGCGTACACGATCGTCGACCACGAAGCGTGGGACGACTACTGGGGGATGACGACCGTGTTCGGCGGGAAGCTCACGATCCACCGCCACGTCGCCGAGCACGTCGCGGATCAGGTCTGTGCGAAGTTCGGGATCGACCGTCCCTGTCGAACGGCAGACGTTGCGCTCCCGGAGGATCCGCGAGGGACATCTGTCGCGGAATCGAACGGCGAAACCCGGGACGCCGGCCCCACTTCCGACCCGGTCCTCTGTGAGAGCGTCGGGGTGCGGCGGGGCGCCGTCAGATCCGTGCTCGACGACACGGACCTCGACACCGCGGACGACCTCCGGCCGGTCGTCCAGCGGACGGGGGCCACGACCGGAGCTTGTCAGGGCGGGCGGTGCGGGCATCGCCTCGCGGCCGAACTGTACCCGGCCGTGACGGCGACGACGGTCGCGCGCGAACTCGACGACCTCCTGGCCGAGCGCTGGGACGGCAGCCGGTTCGCCTGCTGGAACGGCGGGCTCGCGAGGGCCGCCCGGACGTACGTCCTCCACGCGCGGACCCTGAACAGGGACGGCATCGGCGCGCCCACCGCCGACGGCATCGACGTACAGGGCTTCGACGCGGGCCCCAACACCGCGGAGGGACGCGATGACTGACCCGGACGTGCTCGTGGTCGGCGGTGGACTCGGCGCGTACACCGCCGCCCTCGCAGCGCGTCGTCGCGAACCCGACGCGACGGTCCACGTCGTCGCCGGCCTGGATTCGCCGTTCGACCGCGGGACCGGCCTGATAGACGTGCTGGGCGTGGCTCCCGGCGGGACGCGACCGGTCCGCGACCCGTTCGAGGTCATCCCCGACCTGCCCGCGGCCCACCCGTATCGTCGCGTCGGCACGGACGCCCTCCACGAGGGGCTCGCGCTCTTCGACGACGCCACGGGGGGCGACTACTGCGGCGACCACACCGCTGCGAACGCCCTCGTCCCGACGCTCCTCGGCTCGCTCGCCCCGGCGGCCAGGTACCCCGCCGCGGTCGCGCCCGGCCTCGCCAGCGCCGAAGCGTCGACGCTCCTGGTCGGGTTCGAGGGCCTTCCGGACTTCCATACCCCCTCCGCCGCCGACCGGCTGTCGGCCGCGGGCGTCCCATTCGACGTGGACGGCGTGACGACGACCCTGCCGTTCGACGTGGGTGACGAGTCCCCCGCGCTCGCGGTCGCGTCGGTTCTCGACGCCGAGACCGGTCCGGACGCACCACGGGACGCCCTGGCGGATCGGATCGCGTCGGTCCACGACGGTGCGGAACGGATCGGCCTGCCGGCCGTCCTCGGGGTCGAGCGTGTGGCCGACGTTCATGCGTCGATCGCCGCCGCCGTCGACGCCGACGTCTTCGAGGTCCCACTCGGCCCGCCCAGTATCCTCGGCCGGCGACTGGAACGTTCGCTTCAGACGGCACTCTCGGACGCCGGCGTGACGCTCGCAGAAGGAATCGTGACCGACTTCGAGACGGACCAGGGCGGTCTCTCTCGCGTGTCGATCTCCCCAGGAGCGGGGGACGGGGACGACCGGACGGTCGCGCCGGGCGCCGTCGTCCTGGCGACCGGCGGGCCCGCCGACGGGGGCATCGTCGCGGACCGAGAGACCGTCCGCGAACCGGTCTTCGAGACGCACGTCCACACGCCCGACGGGAGCGACGTCCGGGCTCGCGAGGATCCATTCGGCGATCACCCGTTCGCCCGGTACGGCGTCCGGGTGGACGACGCGACGCGTCTGCTGTCGGCCGACGGCACGCCCGCCTACGAGAACTGTTTCGCGGCCGGGTCCGTCCTCGGTGGCCACGACTTCGTCGCGGAACGGTCGGTCACCGGCGTCGCGCTCGCGACGGGCGTCGTGGCCGGTCGGCAGGCCGTTGAGGCGGCGTTCGATCGGTAGGGCCACCGCAGACTGTTTTTGGCGAACCTAAAAACTCAAGGGCGTCCGGTCCCAGGCTCGGTCAATGGCAGTCAGCGCCACCGAGACGGCGGAGTTCGGGCTCGAAGACGTCAGCGTCGTGATGGGCACGTACAACGAGGAGGCGGCGATCGAGACGGTACTCTCGGACGTCGACGCCGCCACCGAGGGGCAGGCCGAGGTCGTCTGCGTCGACGGCTCGGACGACCGCACGCCGGCAATCGCCGAGGAAAACGGGGCGCGAGTCATCCGACAGGAGCCACAGGGCTACGGCGTGGCCGTCCGCGAGGCCGTGCTCGCGGCCGAGCGGCCGGTCGTCGTCACGACCGACTGCGACGACACGTACCCGATGGAGCGCATCCCCGACTTCCTCGCGAAGATCAACGAGGGGTACGACGTGGTCAGCGGCGACCGGCTCTACCACGGCGCGGACGCGATGCCGACGCTGAACCGACTCGGCAACCACGCCTTCGCCGCGCTGGCCAGCCTGCTGGCCGGCGAGCGCCTCCACGACACGACCACGGGGATGCGCGCCTACCGCCGCGACCTCCTCCACAAGATCGAGTGGACCGAAAACACCGGGCTGTCGGCCGAACTCCTCCAGCGGCCGGTCATGCGCGACTACGACGTCGTCGAAGTGCCCATCGCCTACGGCGAGCGCGCTGGCGAGACGAAACTCGACCCGCTCAGTGGCGGTGCAGCCATCGCGAAGTCCATCCTGACGGTCGGGATCGAAGAGCGCCTCCGGTGACCTACTCCTCGCGGTCCCCGACCGACCCCGGCCCACGCTGGTAGCTCTCGGTGCCCCCGGGATATCCCTGGGGATTCTCGATACCGACGAGGCGGCCGCCCGTCGGCGACGTGTAGAGCGCGAATAGGACCTCGTCGACCAGGTAGTAGCGCACGCGCTCGCGATCCGCGCCGTCGGGGTCGGCCGTGGCTACGTCGACGTCGGTCCGACGGAGCAGCTGGTCTTGCGTTCCCGGATCGAGGTCGACGAACGACACGTCGTGCCAGGTCAGCGCCGACTCGTCGAGGGCGTCGACGGCGTCCCGAATGCCCTCGACGGTCTCACCTCGATCTGCGACCCGACCGACGACGTACGTCTCGACGAAGTCCGCGACGCCGTCGATCTCGGAGGGGTAGACGACGCGGGCGACGGCCTGGAGCGTCGCGATGTCGTGTTCCCGGAGGCCCGCCGGTTCGCCCTGGTCCTCCCAGGTCAGCGTGGACACCGAGAGACCCGTGATCCCCGCCGCGGCGAGGGCCGCCAGCGCGTCCCGCCGCGTCAGGCTGTGGTCAGCCATCGGTCTCACCGTCCGCCGCCTCGAGGTTCGTCTCGATCCAGACGCCCTGGCGGTGGGCGCCGGGGACGTAGGCATCGTCTACCCCGCAGTCTCTGGCGTCGCTGCAGACGCCGACGCGGGGCGTCACCGCCTGGACCTGACCGCTGGATCGGTCGACCGGCAGGTCGAGTCGGTACTCGAGGCTGTCGAGCGCGCCCGTGTCGACGAACGCGTCGAGGTCGACCGTGTCGCGCCCGTCGACCGGGACGGAGATCGGCGACGCGAGCGACGGGCCCGAGACGGTCGCGCGGTCGCCCCGGACGTGGACCGTCATGTCGACGGTTCCATCGACGGGCGTCCCGGCGATCGTCGTTCGATTGCCAGCACCCGTGTCGGCGTAGACCGTGATCGACCGGGTGCGCTCGGGCACGCCAGCCCTGATATCGAGCCTGGCCGCCTCGCTCTCGACGACCGCCAGCTGCTGGAGCCGTGGGGTGACGGCGTCGCCGCCGACGGGCGCCCAGTCCCCGCGGTAGCTGTACCGGTATGGCGTCCGCCCGGGGTAGGCCTCGAGCACGTCGAACACCCGCCGATCCATCGAGTAGACGACCTCGCCGCCGTAGTCGGGACCGTTTCTGAGGTACTGGAAGGGGTGGTTCAGCCACGGACCGTACGACGTGGGTAGAAAGACGAGGGCGTCCTCGAAGTCGGTGCCTTCGACCGGTGCGTACCCCTCCTCGTAGGCGGCCGTGACCTCCCGGTTCGGTTCGAGGGTGTCGTCTACGCCGGCGACGGCGGTGGTGCCCACGAGGGAAGCAAGGAGCACCGCCAGGGCGAGGGCGCCCACGCGGGCGCCGCGGCCGTCGATGGACCTGATGCGGGGCCACAGGCGATCCCAGCCGAGGACCAGCGCGTGGGCGGCGAAGGTGGCCGTCGGGACGATCAGTCCCAGGTGGTAGTAGGGTCCGAGGTGGCCGAACAGACCGAAGCCCGGGTCGGCCATGTTGCCGATGGCGTTGTAGGTCCCCCAGAAGTACAGCTGACCGAGGAGGATCGACGGCGCGATTCCGGCGAGCGCGAGCCGGCGGTCGACGTTCGGGGTGCGCCTGACTGCAAGGAGTGTGACCCCAGCGAGGGCGGCGACGACGCCGAGCGGCGCGGCGACGGACCACCGGACGACGTACTGCGTGACGACCACCCGCGCGGTCTCCAGGGCGATGTCGGGGGTGTAGGTCATCTCGTGGTCGAGGATGGCACGGTAGCCGAACCCGAGGCCGTCGTGCGGGGCGAAGGCCTCGTAGGGGAAGACCAGGGGCGAGCCGGTCATCGCCGCGTTGTACCCGAGTGCGACGGCGACGCCGAGCAGCCCGACGACTGCGGTGACGAGCTGTCGGAAGATTGCAGGCCGGCCGTCCCGACCCATCGTCCATACCGCGTGCGCGACGAAGGGCAACGCGAAGAGGACCGCGGTGTAGGGACGGGCGAAAAAGCCCACGCCGGCGCCGAGGCCGGCGAGGGCCGCCCACCGGTGGCTGCCGGTCCGGTCGGCGCGGAGGTACGCCCAGGCGAACAGGAGCAGCCAGGCGAGGGTGGGAACGTACGGCAGGAAGACGCTCGCCTGTACCAGGAACAGTGGCGTCGCCGCGAGCACCAGTGCGGCGACGACCCCGGTGCGACGGTCGAATGCCTCGGCGACGGTGGCATAGACGAGTGCGACCACCGCGGCGGCGATCACGGCGAGGGCGAGCCGATACGCCCCGACGAGCCCGCCGACGGCGAACATCGCGGCCGTGACCGGGGCGTACTTCGGGTAGAGGTGGTCGCCAGCGTCGACGAAGAACCACGGCCGAAAGACGCCCTCGACCGGGGGCGACGTGGTCAGTTCCCCGTCGAGCAGCATGGCCGCCTGCTGGAGGTAGACGCCCTCGTCGTGGTTGAGGGAGTGGTACGGAAAGACCTCGGAGGCGAGGACGACGACGAGGAGGCCAGCCAGTACGGCGACCGCGAGTCCAGCCGCCCTGGCCGGGGAGCGGGTCACCGCCCCGCGCAGCCGCCGGGCGGAATCGGCTGCGGAGCGATCCATGTCAGGTCGCGGGGTACCAGGCCAGGGGGTGGTCCGCGACGATCTCGACCCGGACGGGCTGGTCGTGCTCGAAGGTCTCGACGTGGTTGTGGAGACACCGGACGACCTCGCCGCTGTCCAGCGCCACGCGGTAGACGAAGGCCGGCCCGGTGTACTGGCGGTGGACGACGCGGCCGTTCGCGTCGCCGTCCGTCGCCGGCCGGGCCTCCAGGTCGTCCGGGCGGACGAGGACGTCGATCTGGGCGCCGTCGTAGGCCTCGACGGGGCCGTTGAGCTGGTCGGTCTCGAGCGTCCCGAGTGTCGTCTCGACGACGTCGCCGCGGACCCGGCCAGGGAGGAAACTCGCCCGGCCGAGGAAGCTCGCGACGAACCGCGACTCGGGGTTCTCGAAGACGACCTCGGGCTTGCCGACCTGTTCGATCCGCCCATCGTTCATGATGGCCACGCGGTCCGAAATCGAGAGGGCCTCCTCCTGATCGTGGGTGACGGAGACGGTCGTGACGCCGGCGGCCTTGAGGATGCGCCGGACCTCCTCGCGCATTTCGACCCGGAGGCGCACGTCCAGGTTCGAGAAGGGCTCGTCGAGCAGGAGGACGTCCGGTTCGGGGGCGAGCGAGCGGGCGAGGGCGACGCGCTGGCGCTGACCACCGGAGAGCTGTTCGGGCATCTTTTCGCGGTGGTCGGTCAGCCCCACGAGGTCGAGGAGTTCGTCGACGCGCGATTCGCGCTCGGCCGCGTCCCACTCCCGCAGCCCGAAGGCGACGTTCTCCTCGACGGTGAGGTGCGGGAAGAGGGCGAAGCTCTGGAAGACGAGCCCGACGTCGCGGTCCTCCGCGGGCACGGCGGTCCGGTCGTCGGCGACCACGTCGCCCGCGATCGAGATGGTGCCGCTCGTGGGGTGGTCCAGCCCCTCGATCAGCCGGAGGGTGGTCGTCTTGCCACAGCCCGAGGGACCGAGCAGCGTCAGGAGTTCCCCCTCGCGGACGGACAGCGACAGCGAGTCGACGGCGGTCTCTGCCCCGAACCGCCGGGTGACGCCGTCGAGGTGGAGGACCTCGGCGGCGTCCGCGTCCTCGTCGCGGTCCAACGTCCGATCGGTCACCGGCTCCACCAGTGGGGTGTTCTCGTTACGAGCCATTGTATCGTTCCTTGCCGAGGATGACGAGCATCGAACCGCCCGAGACGGCGACGAGGATCAGCGCCGGCACGGCCGCCTCCCCGTAGTAGCCTGCTTCCTGTACTTTCCAGATGTACGTAACGAAGGTTTCGAAACCGAACGGCCGGAGCAGCAGCGTCGCCGGCAGTTCCTTCATCGTCGTCAGGAAGACCAGCGCGCCGCCGGCCGCGACGCCGGGGAGGATCTGGGGGAGCGTGACCCGGAAGAACGACCGCAGGCGCGAGTCGCCCATCGACCGCGCCGCCTCGACGTGTTCGGGGTCGACCTGGAGGAGCGAGGACTCCATCGTCCCGACGGCCTGCGGGACGAACCGGACGACGTAGGCGAACACGAGGAGCAACACGGTCCCGTAGAGGGCGTGGACGTACTTGAGGCCGAGGAAGACCAGCGACAGCCCCAGCACGACCCCCGGCATCGCGTAGCCGATGTAGCTGGCCCGCTCGGGCAGGGAGCCCAGCCAGGAGTCGGACCGCGCCGCGAGGTAGGCAATGGGCAGGCCGACGAGGACGGCCGCGAGCGCCGCCGCGCCGGCCACGAAGACGGAGTTCCAGGCGTAGCCCAGTTCGAAGGCCATCCCGCCGGAGGCATAGCCCGGCGAGGGGCGGAACAGCCACATTGCGAGGATGCCGATGGGGACCACCAGCCCGAGGAAGACAACCGAGCCACAGAAGGCCAGGCTCGGCCAGCGCCAGGTCCCGAGCGAGATGCGACCGGGACGACGACTGCCAGAACTCACGTGTGCCCCCTCGCGACTCGCGTTGACGCGTGACTCCCAGGCGAGGATGCCGAGCGTGAGCACGAGCAGGAGGAGCGACAGGAGCGCCGCGTAGTCGACGTTGTTGGCGATCTCGAACTCGACGTAGATCATGCTCGTGAAGACGTCGTAGCGCATGATCCGCGGCGTTCCGAAGTCAGAGAGCGTGTAGAGGGCCACGAGCAGGGACCCGGCGGCGATACCGGGCTTGATCTGGGGGAGGGTCACCCGCCGGAAGGCCGCCCACCGGTCGTGCCCGAGGGTCTGGGCCGCCTCGACGACGGTTCCGTCGTGGGAGAGCAGCGACGCGCGGGTCGTCAGGAAGACGTAGGGGTACGTAAAGAGCGTGAGGACCACGACGGTCCCGACCAGTCCGTAAATCTCCGGGAGCCGCCCGACGCCAAGCGGCGCGAGGACGTCCTGGAGGACGCCGCGCGGGCCGAAGGCCGACACCGCGGCGAAGGCGCCGACGTAGCTCGGGATCACGAGCGGCAGCGAGACGGCCACCGTCCAGAACCGGCGGAAGGGGAGGTCGGTCTGGACGGTCAGGACGGCCAGGGGCACCCCGATCAGAAGCGAGCCAGCGGTGACGCCCGCGGTCAGCACCATCGAGTTGACCACGATCTGGAGCGTGTCCGGGTCGAGCAGGAGGTCGGCCGCACGCGCCGGATCGACCTCTGCGGCGCTGGCGAGGACCCAGAGCACCGGCGAGAGCAAGAGCAGCGCCAGGAGGACGGCGACGACGGTCACGGACCCCGGCAGGGCGTCTCTGACCCCGTTCGTCTGGTCCGTGAGTCGGTCGAAGTCCTCTGGCGTGGCCATGAACTAGAGTACGTTGGTGTCCCTGAGCAGGTCGATCGTCGGCTCGACGTCCGCGAGTTCGGCTAGGTCGATGTCCGGCGGGTTCAGTTCGTCGATGGACGGGAGGCCACCGACGGGCTCGACGCCCGAGATGGTCGGATACGCGAAGGTTCGCGTGGCGAAGAACTCCTGGGCCTCGGCCGAGACCAGGTGCCGGAGGAAGTTCTCGGCCAGATCCGGGTCGTCCGTGCCCTCGATGACCTGGGCACCCGACACGTTGATGAGCGCTCCGGCGTCGCCGCTCGTGAAGGCCAGTTCGAGGGGCGCGTCCGGTCGCTGGTCGCGCACGCGAAGGGAGTAGTAGTGATTCGCCAGCCCGCCCGTGATCTCGCCGCTGGCGACCGAGTCCGAGACGACGAACTCGTTGCCGAACTCGCTGACGCCCGCATCGAGCATGGCCTCCAGCCAGGCCCGCGTCTCGTCGGCGCCCCGGAGGAGACGCATCGCCGTGACGAACGACTGGAAGGCACTGTAGGTGGGCGCCCAGCCGAAGGAGTTCTGGAAGGCGGCGACGTCGGGGAAGTCCTGGACCGTGTCCGGGACGTCCGCGGCGTCGATCTGGTTCGTGTTGACCGGCACGGCCCGCGCACGTCCGGCGATGCCGATCCACTGCTCGGTCCGGAGGTTCTCGGTGACGGGCGAGAGCACGTCGTCTGAGAGTGACCGCGCTGCCCCTGCGTTTGCCACGGTGCCGAGGGCACCGGCGTCGACGGCGACGAAGACGTCCGCGGGGCTCGTCCCGGCCTGGCTCTCTTCGACGATGCGGTTCGCCAGTCCGCCGGACGACTCCTGGGTGTGCTCGGCCTCGAAGTTCGGGTAGTACTGCGTCAGCAGGTCGATCAGCTGGAGATAGAGACCCCCTTCGCCGAAGCTCAGATAGAAGTTCAGCTGGCCCTCCAGGTCCGGCAGGTCGGTGATGGAGGTCCCGCCGGGCTGTCCGCGGGACGCGACCATCGGGCCGGACCCCCGAAAGTCCTCGATGGTCAGTTCGTCGCCCAGTTGGCCGGTGCCAGTGCCGCCGCTTCCGCCCCCGCTGCCGCCGTCTCCGTCGTCGCCACCGCCGAGGAGCGCGGAACAGCCGGCCAGGGAGCCGGTCGCCGTCACGCCCGCGGCGGCCAGGAAGGCGCGCCTGCCGACCGCCCGTCGGCTCGCGTCCGCGCGCTGGTCGGTCCGCCCTGTCCCGTCGCCCACCGTGTGTTCCATTGTCATGTTTTAGGGTTACCTAAAGTTTATGTCTTTCTAGTCGTCCCCGGCCGTGGGAACGGCCGCCGATGCGGTCTCGGCGTCATCGAGCGCCGCCAGACAGTCCAGCCAGTCGTGCATGTGGTCACCGACGTAGTGGAGGAACTCGCCGTTCTCGTAGTCGGCCACGTCCGCTGCCTCGAGTGCCGACGCCATCGCCGCGAAGACTTCGGCGTAGGTATCCGCGTCCTCGCCAACGTCGTCGATCAGTTCCCAGAGGTGTTCGTTGCACTCCAGGCCGTGGACCTCGTTGGTGAGATCCGCAAAGGTCGAGCGCGGGGCCTTGTTGTGCTCGCAGAGTGGTCCGCCGTTGTATATCTGGGTCCCGAGGACGTCACAGGCCCGCTTGAGGAAGACGCCGCTCCAGATGTCGTCGAACCGTCCGACGTCCCACGGATTGTCGTCCATCGGCAACTGGTAGAAGGCCGGCACGACCTCGCGCTTGAAGGCGAGATTCATCGAGCAGACCGTGAGGTAGTTGCCCGGGGCGGCGACGAAGTCGTCCTCGAAGTCGGCGCGACCGGTCCGCGTCTGGGCCTGGCCCTCGAGGTCGCCGTCCATCAGGATACGGACGGCGTCGAGGTCCGGCACGTTCGTCCAGAGGCCCTGCGAGGCGACGACGTCGTCGACCGAGGTGGTCTCCGTCTCGACGGTCTCGTCCATGGCGCTGTAGGGGTAGCCACGCGGGTAGAGCCCGTGCTCGTCGGCGTTCTCGTAGAGGACGTTGACCCACTGCTCGTCGGATCGGACGCTCGTCACCTCGCCCTCGAAACCGAGGTTGCGGAGGTGGCGGCCGAAGAAGTCGTCCTCGTCGTGGGGCAGGGTGTCGTCGTCGATGAAGACCCCGTACTCGCAGTCGTGGGCCCAGAGGTACAGCAGGCCGAAACTCGTCTGGGCGTGGCTCGCCTCGGGAATCAGGTGGCCGTACTCGCCGACGCCCTGGCGCTCCAGCCAGGCCTCGCGGCGCGTGCCGTCGAAGACGTCGCCGGTCACGCCGAGGTCCGACAGCATCGTCTCCATGCCGTCCACGTCACAGAAGTCCTCCGTCACGAGGACCCAGTGGAGCCTGTCCACGTCGAAGCCGTGCGCCCGGGCGTTCTCGACGTACGCTCGCAGGCACTCCCAGTCCCGGATGGTCGGGACGATGGCACAAACGTCACCGTGCATGTACCCCGGACTCTTTAGGGCTGCCTAAAATCACTTCCGTTTTAGGCCGGCCAAAGACCCGGGCGGGACCGGGGGCCAGTACCGATCACGGGGTGAGTACCAGGCTGGACTGGCCAACCCCTGGATGGGTTGCAAATCGGGCTGCCAAACCCAACATGGACTGCAAACCGGGCTGACTAACCGGCGGCTGGACTACGAACTGGACATCGGGCGCGCGTCCCCAACGGATACCGCTGGCCGAGACAGCGATTGTCGACGGAGAACAGTCCCGTCAGTCCGCGACGGTCAGGCGGGACTCCGGCCCGTCGTGACCCGTCCCGACGAGGTCCTCGAGGCCGTCCTCGACGGTGACTGTCTCGTCGCCGTCCTCGTGGGGATAGACCGCGGCGAGGTTCCCGTCCACCCGCACGGCCAGTGCGATGGCGGGGACCACGAGCCAGTCGGTGAAGTCCTCGGCCGCCGGATCGTAACACTCGCGGGTCGCGAAGAACGGCCGGAGGGAGACGTCTTCGCGTCGCGCCCAGTCGATCCAGTCGAGGTAGACGTCGCGGACCCGGGAGTCACAGTCGTCCACGGGCACGCGTTTGGGCCAGGTTTCCCGCTCGACTGCCTGGACGGACCCATCGGTGGCGAGCGCCTCCAGGCGTGCCGATACCGCGTCGGCGCGCCGGCTGGACGGCCCGGGAAGGCTCGTCCGGGTGAACAACGAGACGCTGACGTCCCCATCGGGTGGACTCCCTTCCATGATCCCTCGTCCGAAGAGTGTCGGCCGGGGGAGTAAAACGTTTTTATCAGACGACATATGTGGGATGGCGGGACGAACTCGGTCGGGTGTCACTCACCGGACACTCGCCGGGCTGTCGAGTTGGGCTACGGGCGGTCGTCGGCGTCGTCGCCGTCCTCGGTCCCATCCTCGTCACCACCGTCCGCCTCTCCCTCGACCTGATCCCGAATGGACGCTAGCTCCGCTTCGACGTCCACGTCCACGGGTCTCCGGTCGGTCGGGCCGTCGGGTGTGGTCACATCGTCGTCAGCGGTGGTCAGTTCGGCCTCGACCTCCCGCTGGAGTCGGCGGGCCTCGGCGAGCAGCGCTGTCGAATCGTCACTCCCCGGGCGGTCCTCGAGTGCCCCCTGGAGGTCCGAGAGCGCCTCGTCGAGGCCCCGCATCGCCTCGCGACCGATCGACTCGGCACGGGCTCGCACCTGGGCACGTCCGTCACCTGGCTCCCCGGCCTCCCCCGTCTGCATCCGGATGGCTCGCTGGACGATCCGGAGCAGGCGGACGTTGGTTTCCAGGGCGAGGACGGCGGCCGGGATTGCCACCTCGCTCGTCAGCCGCAGCACGTCGCCCGGCGCCGGCAGTCCGAGGCGCCGACGCTGCCGCGGTTCGAGTTCGGCCTGAAGGTCCTCGAGGGTGCGGATCAGGGTGCCGAGGTCGCGTGCCAGGTTCACGTCCCTTCCCCGGTGGCTCATACGTCTCGTTCGCGGTCGCGAGGGATAAAAACGTGGCCGTGGAGCCACCCACGCCCGTGCGCTGGATCCGGTGTGATCGACCGGAACGCTTTTCGTTTTAGGCTTGCCTAAGTCCACGCGATGACAGACGTGGACGGGGCGGTGTCCGGTCGAGCGGCCGACCGCGACCCGGTTCCTGACCGAGACGCGAACGCCGTCGTCAGCGCGCATACGACCACCCCGGGTCGGACCGTGCTGACGGATCGTGACAACAGCGACGCCTGGATCGCGAGCGACCTCACGCTCGAGTGTTCCCGGTAGGTCGGAGTCGGCCCCACGTATAAGACGGCGAGGCGCGACTACCCACACGATGGCGGCCATCGAGGTGGACGGTCTCTCGAAACGCTACGGCGAGACCGTCGCCAACGAGGACCTCACCTTTTCGATCGAGCGTGGCGAGATATTCGGGTACCTGGGCCCGAACGGCGCCGGCAAGTCGACGACGATTCGCCAGTTGCTGGGGTTTCAGTCGCCGACCGAGGGAACGGCGACCGTGCTGGGGGCGGACGTTCGCGACCAGCGGGCCCTCAGGTCCGTCAAGTCCCGCATCGGGTACCTCCCCGGCGAACCAGCCTACACCGAATCCGTCACCGGACGGGAGTTCCTCGACTACCAGGCGGGCCTCAAGGGCGACGCCCGGCGGGAGGAACTGCTGGCGCTGTTCACCCCGCCGCTCGACCGCAAGATCCGGGAGTACTCCACCGGCAACAAGCAGATGCTCGGGATCGTCCAGGCGTTCATGCACGACCCGGACCTGCTGGTCATGGACGAGCCAACCTCGGGGCTGGACCCGCTGAAACAGGAAGCCTTCAACGAGTTCCTCCGGGCGGAACGCGACCGCGGCACGACCGTCTTCTTCTCCTCGCACATCCTCGGCGAGGTCCGTCGCGTCTGTGACCGCGTGGGCATCATCCGCGACGGCCGCCTCGTGACCGTCGAATCCGTGGCCGACTTGCTCGCCCGCGGCGGGAAACGCGTCCGCGTCCACACGGAGGAACCCGTGTCGCGCGAGGAGCTCTCGCCGGACGGCGTCGTCGACTTCGAGTCTGCGGGGCGCGTCGCCCAGTTCACCTTCACCGGTGACTTCAACCGCCTCTTCGCGGAACTGGCCGAGCACCGGATCATCGACGTCGAGATCGACGAACCGCCCATCGAGGAGGTCTTCATGCACTTCTACGGGGAGGAAACCGGTGCTTGAGACCACGCGGTACGAGGGGCGCCAGCGCGTCCGCGGGTCGCTCGCCCTCGCCCTCCTGCTGGGCGTCTTCTCGCTGCTGATCATTTACATCTTCCCCTCGATCGCCGAGTCGGCGGCGGACATCGACGCGATGATCGATGCGCTCCCGGAGTCCTTCAGGGAGGGGTTCGGGGCCGAGACCTACACCACCATCGAGGGGTTCGTCGCGGCGGAACTCTACCAGTTCGTCTGGGTCCTCCTGCTCGGCCTCTACATGGCCTACACGGCGGGTGGGACCGTCGCCGACGACGTCGAGTCCGGCCGACTCCACCTCGTGTTGGCGACGCCGATCGCCCGAACCCAGCTCGTGCTCGAGAAGTTCCTGGCGCTGTTCGTGCCGATCGGCGTCCTCTCGCTGGTCGTCCCCCTCTTCGTCTTCGGGGGGTCCCTCGCCATCGACTACCCCCTGGACCCGTTCTACCTGGTGGCCGTCCACGTCCTGACGCTCCCCTACCTCCTCGTCTGTGCCGGCATCGGGTTACTCCTCTCCGTGCTCTTCGACCGGGGCGACGTCGCACAGCGCGGCGGCATCGCCGTGATCTTCCTGCTCTTCCTGCTCGACTCCGTGACCGCCGGGACGGACGTCGACTGGCTCGGCGCCGTCAGTCCCACACGGTACGTCGACCCGACGGACATCCTCCTCCACGAGACCCTCGACCTGGGCGATCCGGTCCTCCTGCTCGGCGTGGCTCTCGGCCTGGTCTTCCTGAGCGTCGTCGCCTTCGCAGACCGTGACATCTGACGCCGCTGTCTGACCGATCCCAGCCTGGCGGGACTGACCCCAACGACCTAATGGACAGCCGGAATATACGACTGCAAGGACTGTTCGAATGAGAGGTGCACACGCCGCGGTCGGTCTTCTCGTCGTCGCTCTCGTGGTCGCCACGGTCCCGGCACCGGCCCTGGCCGACCAGCGTGTGATCGGCTCGCCGGAGATCTCTGTCTTTAGCCCCGAGAATCAACTGCAACCGGGCCAGGAGACGACGCTGCCCGTCCACGTCTCGAACGTCGGGCAGGTCCGGCAGGCGGGTCCCGGCGAGTACGTCGAGCGGGTGACGACCGCCCGGGGCCTCACCTTCCAGGTCCGCGACGGCGACGCCCCCATCGAGGTGACCACCGGGCAGTACCCGGTCGGGTCCGTTCCCGAGGGGACGATGGGCCCGTACGACGTCGGCGTGACAGTCGCCGAGGACGCAGAACCCGGGACCTACGAGGTCCCCGTCGAAGTCCGGTACACCTACACGTCGATGGTCGACTACGGCTCCGACCCGCCGGAGTACCGGACCAACACGCGGTCGGTCACCCGGGACCTCACCGTCGAGATTCGGTCCGGCTCTCGCTTCAGCGTCGTCGAGACGCGCTCCGCGAACCGCGTCGGTGGGCGGGGGAACGTGACGCTCACGCTCAGGAACGTCGGGGAGGATCCCGCCCGCGACGCGAGCGTCCAGTTGTCCTCGGCGAGTGACGAGGTGAGCCTCGGGACGCAGTCCGGGAGTTCGCGGGGCTTCGCCGGCGTCTGGGAGCCAGGGACGAATCGCACGTTTACCTTCGCGACCCGGGTCTCGTCCGACGCCGTCCGCCGAGAGTATCCGCTCACGGTACAGGTCACGTACGAGGACGTCGACGGGATCCAGCGGACCACGGGTGAGTTGACGACCGGTTTCGTCCCCGGACCGCAGCAAGCGTTCGCGGTTTCGACCCTCTCGGCCGATCTCCACGTGGGAGAGCAGGGCTCGATCGCTGGCACCGTCCGCAATGCCGGCCCGTCGACCGCTGACAACGCCGTCCTCGTGGTGGGGGAGTCGACACCGAATCTTCGCCCCGTGGACGCACAGGTGGCGCTCGGCAGGCTGCGACCCGGTGAGACAGCCGACTTCGACGTCGACGCGGTGATAGACGGGGCGGCGAGCGCCGGGGCGCGACAGCTGAACCTCACTGTACGCTACCGCGACGAGGGGGGCCGACTCCAGGTCAGCGAACCCATCGAGCCGACCGTGTCCGTCGGGGCCGAACGCGACTGGCTCGTCGTCACGCCACGAGAGACCACCTTCGAAATCGACACCGACAACCGGATGACGGTCTCGGTCCGGAATCGCCAGGACGTGCCCCTCCGCGACCTGCAGGTCCGCCTGGAGGCCACGGAGCCGTTCTCCAGCGAGTCGACCACGGCGTTCGTCGACCGCCTCGCTCCCGACGAGCAGGCAACCGTGGCATTCGGCGTCACCGTCGCGGACGACGCCGTCGTGGCGAACGGCTCCGTGGCACTGAACGCAACGGCAGAACGGCCGGACGGGACGTCGATCGACGCCGGCCGGTACGTGGTCCCCGTCAGCGTCGTCGAGGGCTCGGGCCCCGGCAACACGACGCTGTTCGTCGGGGGGCTCCTGGTCGTGGCCGTGGTCTTCGCCGCCGGCTGGTGGTGGCTCCGTCGCTGATCGCTTCCCGGTGCAGGTACTCGGCGACCGACTGGCGCACGCTGAGCGGAGTTTCGCGAAAACGAGGGCGCCTTATTCGTGGTGGACGGCGTCGTCGACGACCAGCGAGTCGTCTTCGAGGTAGTGTTCGACGTGATGGGCGTCCTCCTCGACGTCGACGAGGATCTCCCGGAGGAGTTCCGCCGTCGCGTGATCGCCGAGGTTCGCTGCCAGTTCCACGTGGTCGCGCAGCGACTCGATGATGTCGCCGTAGATCTCCAGATCGTTCCGGAGGGACGTCCGCACGTCGTAGACGTCCGCGTCTTCCATCTCCACCGGGGCGTACTCCTCCATCTGGGCCATGCCGGCGATCGGGGTCCCGCCGAGAGCCTGGGCGCGTTCGGCGAGCACGTCGGCAGCTTCCTCGGCGTGGTCGGCGGCGTCACCGAGGAACTCGTGGACCGGGAGGAACTCCGCGCCCTCCACGTTCCAGTGGTGCTTCTTGAGCTGGTGGTACAGGACGTAGGTGGCCGCGAGATCCGTATTCAGGGCGTCGACGATCTGGGTTGCCTTGTCCGCGTCGAGCCGCAGGCCGTTCTCCTCGACGCTACCGAACTCCTGGCGGACTTCTTTCTGGGTACTCATACAGGAGTATCTTCTCGCCCCTCGACCATAAACTCTCCTATATTGGAAAAATAAGTTTGGATTACCGGAAGTAATCGTTTCCTATCTCCGGTACCGTACCAGTGTGCAGGATTCACCTGGGCTACTGGTGCCGGAGTGACCAGTCGTTCCCTGACACCGGTCGTGAGGCGCCTCTGGGCCGGACGATCGGGGCGGTCGGAATGAAGGGTGATGCAGTCTACCACTCGCTGGAGGCGGGGGGTGCTAGCCCGGCAGGCCCCATCCGATGGGATTTTGCCACACTGGTGCCCACCCGGTACCATGCACGAGCGGGCAGCCGAGTTCGCGAAGCGGGCAGCCGACGAGTACGACGTGACCGTCGACGTCCACGAATTCCCGGAGGGGACGAAGACGGCCGCAGACGCTGCCGAAGCCATCGACTGTGACGTGGCCCAGATCGCGAGTTCGATCGCCATGGACGCCGACGACCTCGTCGTGGTCGTGACCAGCGGTGCCAACCGCGTCGACGAGAGCCGCCTCGCGGACTTGCGAGACGTCGCACCCGACGCAGTCGCGATGGCCGACCCAGAGGAGATCCGAGCTACACTTGGCTGGGCGATCGGCGGCGTCCCGCCCTTCTGTCACGACGCGGACGTGCCGGTCTACGTGGACGAAACGCTCACCGACTTCGAGACGGTCTGGGCGGCCGCGGGGACGCCGGAGGCGGTCTTCCCCATCGCCCCGGACCGCGTGGTGGACCTCGCGGACGCGACCGTCGTGGACGTCGCGGAGTAGGCCCCTGCCGGGGACCCCACATACAAGGTGGGGTATGGCGAAGGGTCGGGTGCACGATGGGTGATCTCGCGCGGCTGTTCGCACCGGAGACGGTGGCGGTGATCGGCGCGTCAGAGGAGTCCGGATCGGTCGGACGGGCGGTCACCGAGAACCTCCTCGACACGTTCGAAGGCGAGGTGTTCGCGGTCAATCCCGGCCCGGAGACGGTCCTCGGGATGGAGTGTTACGACGACGTGGCCGCGGTCGCCCCCGTCGACGTCGCCGTGGTGGTCGTCCCGCCGTCGATCGCTGTCGACGTCGTCATGGAGGCGGCCGAGGCTGGCGTCGAGAACGTGATCGTCATCACGGCTGGCTTCGGCGAGGCCGGGACGGAGGGGGCTCGCCGCGAACGCGAACTCGTCGACGTGGCAGCGGAGTACGACCTCAACCTCGTCGGCCCGAACTCGCTGGGGGTGTTGAGCAGTACCGGTGGCTTCAACGCCACCTTCGCGCCCGCGGGGCCCCAGGCCGGCAACGTCTCGTTCATGAGCCAGTCGGGGGCCTTCGTCACTGCCGTCCTCGACTGGGCGGCCGACCGCGAACTCGGCTTCAAGGACGTCGTCTCCCTGGGGAACAAGGCCGTCCTCGACGAGAGCGACTTCGTCCGGGAGTGGGGCGACGACCCGGAGACGGACGTGGTGCTGGGCTACCTGGAGGACGTGGTCGACGGGCGCCGGTTCGTCGAGACGGCGCGATCGGTCACCGACGACACGCCGATCGTCGTCGTCAAGTCCGGCCGCACGGACGCGGGTGCGTCCGCAGCGGCCTCGCACACGGGTGCCATCGCGGGGAGTGACGAGGCCTACACGGCCGGCCTGGACCGCGCGGGGGTCGTCCGCGTCGAGAGCGTCCAGGAACTGTTCGACGCGGCCTCGGTCCTCGCGGACCAGCCGATGCCCGAGTCAGAGTCCGTCGCCATCGTCTCGAACGCGGGCGGGCCCGGGGTGATGACGACGGACGCCGTGGGTGACTCGTCGTTGGCCCTCGCCTCGTTCGCGGACGGGACGATCGACGACCTGGCGGACTCGCTCCCGGAGGGCGCCAACATCTACAACCCGGTCGACGTCATCGGCGACGCGTCGGTCGAGCGCTTCGACCGGGCGCTCGAGGCCGTCCTCGCCGATTCGAACGTCGGGATGGTCGTCGTCGTCGCGTGCCCGACCGCGACGCTGTCCTTCGAGGGCCTCGCCGAGACCATCGTCGACCGCCAGGCCGAGTTCGGCACGCCCGTCGCCGCGACGCTGATGGGCGGGTCCTCGACGCGGGCGGCCGCCGGGACGCTCGCCGACGCCGGGATTCCCACGTACTTTGACCCGGCGCGGGCCGTGTCCAGTCTGGAGACGCTGTGGGAGTATCGGACGATCTCCCGCCGGGAGTACGTCGAGCCCGAACCCGTCGCGGTCGACCGCGACCGGGCCGACGCGGTTATCGAGACGGCACGTCGCCGTCAAACCACCCGCGTCGGCGTCGAGGCGATGGACCTGCTCGACGCCTACGGCATCCCGACGCCCGCGGGCGAAGTCGTCGACGGGCCAAGCGAGGCGGCGGCAGTCGCCGCGGACCTCGGCGAGGAGGTCGTCATGAAGATCGTCAGCCCCGACATCCTCCACAAGTCCGACATCGGCGGCGTCGAGGTCGGCGTCGCCCAGGACGAGATCCACGACACATTCGAAGACCTCGTCGCCCGCGCGCGCAACTACCAGCCCGACGCCGACATCCTCGGCGTCCAGGTCCAGGAGCAACTCGACCTCGCGAACGGCGTCGAGACGATCGTCGGGACGACGCGGGACCCGCAGTTCGGCCCCCTCGTCCTCTTCGGCCTCGGTGGCATCTTCGTCGAGATCATGGAGGACACGGCGCTCCGCCTGGCCCCGGTGAGCGAGCCCGAGGCCCGGGCGATGGTCGAGGAGATCCGGGCCGCGCCGCTACTCCACGGCGCACGCGGCCGCGACCCCGTCGACGTCGACGCGCTCGTCGACCTGATCCAGCGCATCTCCCAGCTCGTCACCGACTATCCCCAAATCACGGAACTGGACGTCAACCCGGTCCTCGCCGCCCCGGACGGGGCGACGGCGGTGGACCTCAGACTCACCCTCGACCAGGAGTCACGATGAACACGCTACTCGTCACGTCGACGGCAGAAAGCACAGGCAAGACGGCGATCTGCGTCGCGCTGGCCCGCCTCGCGCGGGAGCGCGACCTGACCGTCGGCTACATGAAACCAAAGGGGACCCGACTGCGGAGCGCGGTCGGTAAGACTCGCGACGAGGACCCGTTGCTCGCGAAGGAACTGCTGGACCTCGACGCCGCACTCCACGAACTCGAGCCTGTCGTCTACTCGCCGACCTTCGTCGCGGAGGCACTGCGCGGTCGCGAGGATCCCGACGAACTCCGCAGGCGCATTCGCTCCGAGTTCGAGTCCCTCTCGGCCGACGTCGACCTCATGATCGTCGAGGGTGGCGGTGACCTCTGGACAGGTGGCATCGTCGACCTCACGGACGCCGACGTCGCGGAGTTGCTGGACGCCCGCGCGCTGCTGGTCAGTCGCTACGACCAGCCGACCGACCTCGACCGCGTCCTCGCCGCGGCCGACGCGTTCGGCGACCGACTCGCGGGCGTCCTGTTCAACGCCGTCGCCGAGGGGGACGCCGACGAGGTGACCGACGTCGTCGCTCCCTTCCTCGACGGACGGGGCATCGCGACGCTCGGTAGCCTGCCCCGCGACGCCGACATGGCCGGCGTCAGCGTCGCCGAACTCGCCGACGCCCTCGGCGCGACCGTCGTCGCGGGCGAAGCCAGTGATCGGCCGACCGTCGAGCGCTTCACCGTCGGCGCGATGGGGAGCAACGCCGCCCTGGAGCACTTCCGTCGGCTCCGGAACGCGGCCGTCGTCACCGGTGGGGACCGGCCGGACGTTCAGACCGCCGCGCTGGAGGCCCCGGGCGTCACGTGTCTCGTTCTCACGGGCGGCTACCGGCCGCCGGGGACCATCGTCGGGAAGGCAGAGGAACGCGGCGTCCCCATTCTCCAGGTCCAGTCCGACACCCGCCGGACGGTCGACCGCGTCGAGGAGATCCTGACGACGGGCCGGACCCGGACCGGAGCGACCGTCGAGCGCATGACGACCCTCCTTCGAGAGGGCGTCGACGTCGACCGAATCCTCGAGAGCGAGTGAGTCGACGGTCCCGTCGTCGATGTCGTCGACCTCCGTTCAGGGCGCAGGTGTATTTTCACGGACTGCGAGCGGTGCCTAGGCTTTTATTCGAGGAGGCGCGAGAAATCGGTGGAGCCATTCGCTGGCTCCGTAGTGTCACACGGAAGGGGCTTCACCCCCTTCGTTCCCCTTTGGGCGAGGCAGTTCAGTCCTTCCAGTAGAACCACGGCGCGAGCGTCAGGTACGCGAGGGCCGCGAGCAGGAGGATCCGGGGGAAGAGGCGGTCGAGAAGCGTCGGCTGGAGGATGGCACCGACCTGGACGACGCCCATCACGAGCGCGTCCCGCGCGGCGAGTTTCGGGTAGGGGACGGGTGCGACCATGAGGACGGCGAGGATGACCGTGGACGCGAGGATGACCGGCACGGCCTGGACGCCGGCGAGGTAGCCCGCAGCCAAGATGGACGAGGCGAGCGTGTTCTGGATGCCCGGGCGGGTCTCGCCCTCCCCGACGTATACGGTGTAGAGGCCGGTCCGGACGAGCGAGAAGACGACGAACAGCGCGGGCACGCCGACCGCGAGGGCGTAGAGGCCGGGGGATCCGATCGGAGCGAGCGGCGCCCAGGTGTCGCGAGCCACCGCGAAGACGAAGATGGCCGGGGCGGTCCCGAAGGAGACGATGTCGGCCATCGAATCCAGATATGGCCCGACGGCCGTCCCGCCGCGGGCGCGAGCGACGATGCCGTCGAGGCCGTCGGCCACGGCCGCGAGCAGGATGAGTCGGGCGACCACGCCGGGGTCGGCGGTGAAGGCCGCGGCCATGGCGACGACACCGAGGGTCGCGTTCGCGAGCGTCAGGACGTCCGCCAGCCCGAGGCGCGACCGCACCCGGAGCGACATACCCGCACGTCGGAATGGGAGTACAAGAATGGCGTGGAAACCGCCGCGGACCGGTCACTCCGCCGGCAGGTCGACGGGCACGTAGAACCGGGCCGCGGTCACGGCGGTTCCCACCACGAGGAGGAGCAACTGCCAGCCCGCACGGGCCACCGGAAAGATCCGGTCGACGGGTCCCTCTTCGCCCGTCGTCCCGGGGTTGACGCCAGTGGTGACCGTGACCTCCTCGGAACTCCCCAGGGCCTGCGGCGCCGGGACGCCCCCATCGCCGCCGGTTTCGACGAAGGTCTGGACAATCCCCCGCTGGCTGGACAGTTCGATCTTCCCGTCGATCACGTATAGCTGGTCGTGGATCGGCCAGAGGGGATTCGCGCCGCCGACGCTGAACAGGTCGAGGCCGATCCCCGCGACGGCGTAACAGAGGACACTCACCCAGGCGACGCGGACGCCCCAGGCGCCCCAGCGTGTGTGAACTACCGATCTGTCCCGGACCCGTGTGTCGACCGCCAGCACGAGGGCCAGGCCGATTGGAATCACGAGCGTGTGGAGTGCGGTCCGGTGACCAGCGGACGAGACGAGTGCGACGAAGGAGTCGAGGTCGGGGAATGCCGTCACGGCGAAGACGACGAGGACGGCCCGACGGTCGAAGGCCGCGCCGAGGAGGGCTGCCGCGATGGTCCCCGCGAAGGCCAGGTGGACGACCGTCGATGGCATACGCCACTACTGTCTAGTACGGCAGAATGAGTCTTGCGGTGGTCGGGACCGTCGCGGCTCACTCGCAGGTCGTGGGACGTGCCCGATTCCGGCGTCCGACGCGCTGACGTCCGTCAGACGCCCCGCCAAAACTAAGGCCCACCCCCGCTTCTCGGTCAACATGAACCGGGACGCGGCACCCCAGGAGATCACGTCACTGGTCGGTCGGGAGGTCTACACGAACAACGGCGTCTTCCTCGGTGAGATCGAGGACCTGCGGCTCGACCTCGACGCGGAGGAGGTCACGGGGCTCGCGCTCCACCAGCTCAACGGCGAACTGTTCGGGGCAGAGGCCACCTCGGCCCGGGGCGTCATCGTCCCGTATCGGTGGGTCCAGGCCGTCGGCGACGTCGTGCTGGTCAACGACATCGTCGAACGGATCCAGCGCGCCGAGTCCGACGAGGACGAGGTCGCGGCCTGAGACCCCGGTTCGTCCCGTTAACTACCGTTACTTCCCTCGCTTCCGTCGACGCCCATCGCCTGGAAGAGCTTCTTGGTGACGGCCTCCTCGGTCAGCTCCAGCAGCGTCTCGCGGTTGTCCTCGCTGACCTCGATGCCCGTGAAGATGCCCAGCGGAATCTCGACGCTGGCGTCCGTCGAGTGACCCGCCGTCTCGCCGATGTCCTCGAAGGCGTCCTCCAGAACCTTGCCGATGTCCATGCGGATGTCCTTCGATCGCGCGGCGAGGTAGATGGTGTCCTCGGCGATGGCGAACACGGCCGTCGTCGTGATGCCCTCGAGGTTGAGGAGGTGCTGGGCGGCCTGGGCGAGTGCGTCGCGGTCGCGGATGAACCCGGCGTTCGAGACGAGATGGCTGCCCTGGACCTCGCGGTTGCGGATGGCCTCCGCGAGCACGTCCAGCGTCTCCGGGGACATCGAGGGCGACTCGACCTGCTCTAAGGTGTCGTGGTCGGCGAAGGGATAGAGGTAGGCTGCCGCGGTGAGGTCGGCAGGGGTCGTGTCGCGCTTGAAATCGAGCGTCTCGGCGCGGATGCCGTAGAGGAGCGCTGTCGCGACCTCCTCGTCGAGGGAGATGTCGAGCTCCTGGATGTACTTCGTCAGAATCGTCGACGTGGCGGAGACGTTCGGCCGGATGTCGGTGAACGCGGCGTCGTGTTCGTGGTCGTGTTCGTAGTGGTCGATGACGACGTCGACGTCGGCTTCCGGCAGGGGCTCGCCGGCCTTCGCGTGGTCGACGAGGGCCATGGTGTCGTAGTCGGCCTCGTTTACTTCCTCGGCCGGGACCAGTTCGATCCCGAGGAGGTTGACGAAGGCGCGGTTCTCCTGGTGTCCGATCTCGCCCTCGTAGACGATATCTGCCTCCACGTCGAGGCTCGCCGCGATGGCCTTCAGGGCGGCCGCACTGGCGATCGAGTCGGGGTCGGGACTCCGGTGGATGAGGATCGCCATCCGTCCGTCCGTCCCGTCGATCACCTCGGCGAGCTGGCGGGCCTTGTACTCGAGTTCGCCCGTCTCCAGCGCGCGGAGCGCCGAGTCGGCGATGACGGCCGAGGGATTGACGACGACGTCTGCGCCCATCGCCGTCAGGTCGTCGGCCGAGACCGGATCGGAGGCGCGTGCGACGATGAACTGATCGCCGCCAGCGGAGCGAATGTTCTCGACAGCCGCCGCGTTAGCCTCGACGTCCGAGGACATGATCAGTATGACGTCGCGATCCAGCACTGACTCCGCGACGGATTCGTCGCGGATGTCGGCCTGTCTGGCGTTCAAGTCCTGGTCACGGAGCGCCTCGACGCGTCCCTCGTCGGAGTCGACGATGAGGACGTCCTTACCCTGGTCGACGAGCGCGTCCGCCACGGCGTGGCCAACGCTCCCGCACCCGAGGATGGCGTAACTCGACATCGAGGCCATCGTGATGCCCGTGCCCGTACTCATTGGCTCAGACTTGACGTCGAGCCCCTTATAACACCCAGATCCGGACGGCCCGCGGCCACAGACCCACGCTCGGCCTGTCGGCGGCACTGGACTCCACTGACGACTTTCGGCAATCCTAGACACTTCTTACCGGGTGGTAACAGGGTCCTACCACGACTATGTCGAATATCGACCAAGTTTTTATACATGGATTCCGACAATCGGCCCGATGGCAGACACACCAGGTGACGAGGCGGAAGAGCACGCACAGGGCGGTGCGAACCAGCCTGGCAGACAGGTGCAGGGAGCCGGTGGTCCGCAAGGACAGGCACCCGGGGGATACCAGCGAGGGCCCAGCGTCGGCGACATCTTCTCCATGCCGGACACGATGGACGAGATGAAACTCGGGGTGGGGATTTTCACCGCCATCGGGGTGGGGGTCGCGATCGCAGCGATCCTCATGTCCCTCTTTCAGGGGGCCGGCGGCGCCGTCATCGGTGGCATCTTGTTGATCGGATCGATGGCACTCGGGCCCGGAATCGGTGCGCTCCTCGGTCTGCGACAGGACGACGAACTCGAAGACCAGCCCGACACCATCGTCTCCGCCAACGCTGGCGTGACCACTGCGATCGGAACGATCGTGCTGGGACTTGTCGGCGCGATCGGCGTGACCGTCGGCGGGCAACTCGCGATGGGTGGGGCCGGAGGTGGCGGTTTCGGCGGTGGTATGAGTGGTGTCGGCACGGGTGGTCTCGGCAACCTCATCCTTCCGCTGCTCCTGATCGGGATCAGTGCAGGCGTTACGGCTGCGCTGACGGTCTGGATCGTCCGGAGTCTGCTCGCACCGAATCCAGTACCGCCTGCCCAGGGCGCCCACCAACGCCAGGAAGCGCCCTAATCGTCGTGGGGGCTCGCGAACGAAAACCTATATCAGCGGCCGCCGGATAGCGAATAACCGAGGGCCGGTAGCTCAGTCCGGCAGAGCGACGGACTCTTAATCCGTCGGTCGCGTGTTCAAATCGCGCCCGGCCCGCTACGTACATACAATTTTTCCGGGTTTTACTGATATATTTCGGTAAATTTGGGTGGTCGGCGTGAGTCCGTCCATAACTGTCGGACCACGGATAGAATTCGACCCGGACCACTACCCGAGACTTCGCGTCTGGAATCCGCGTGAGGGTCGCGACCACTACGTCTACCATCCTGGGCTTACCGCCGGTCGCTATACCTCGTTTATCCCCGCATATGACTCGCTTCGCTCGTCACCACTCGGCGCGAATACTAGGTAGGAAGCCCCAACGCTCAGTCGCGACGATCCTTCGCAACAGGTGAACCACGCACACATAAATTGTTCAGATATTATATATCACGCCGATATACCATGTGGTGTCACCAGATGAATTCCCAGTTCTTGCAAATACCCTCACCACGGTTTCGAACCAATCACCGGATAATCGGCATGGAGTGCATTCCTATCAGCACGTCCAGCTATCCCGAACCAGCGGCTTTCGCATCTCCACGTGAGGAATGTCGGCCTCGTAGAAGACGTCGCTGACGGTCTCGTAGCCCAGCGACTCGTAGAACCCCTCGACCGCCGTCTGTCCGTGGAGGACCGCCTCGTCCATCCCCGCCTCCCGAGCCACGTCCTCCAGTTCGTGCATCAGGAGGCGACCCAGGCCCTGCCCACGGTAATCCTCCCGGACGGCGACGCGCTCGACTTTCGCCACGCCCGGGTCCGGTTCCCTGAGCCGTGCCGTCCCCACGGGTTCATCACCGTAGTAGGCGACGACGTGCCAGGCCTCGGCGTCGCGATCGTCCATCTCAATCGCTTCCGGGACGCCTTGGCCCTCGACGAACACCGTCCGCCGAACCGCGTGAGCGTCCTCGATGGAGGCGGACCCGGCGACCCGGCGAACCTCGAAGTCGGCCATCGATGAGTCTCGTTGGCCCTGTGACGGTCTCAGTGTTGCGGTCCTGGCGGCCAGGATCAGCAACGGAGTAGTGGCAACCGAGTGTTCATTTTTCGCATGCCAGCGTTCGATACCGTCGAGTGTGAGAACTGTGGCAGCGAGTTCAGGGCAGTCCCCGGCGCGATCGCAGCGACAGCGGAGTATTCCAGCCCCGCCTGCGTGACGGCGGGGAAGGGACTGGCCTGATCAGCTCCCGTCGGGGCTGTAGTTCGGTGCCTCGTCGGTGATGACGACGTCGTGTGGGTGGCTCTCCTGCTGGCCGGCAGCGGAGACCCGGACGAATTCGGCGCGTTCCTTGAACTCTGGGATGGTCGCTGCACCGACGTAGCCCATGCCGGACTGCATGCCACCGACGAGCTGGTGGAGTTCGGACTCCAGCGTTCCCTTGTAGGGGGTCGCTGCCTCGACGCCCTCGGGGACGTACTCCTCGTCTTCCTCTGGATCCTTGAGGTAGCGCTCGCCGCCGCCGGACTGCATCGCGCCGACCGAGCCCATTCCGCGGTACTGCTTGTACTTCTTGCCGTTCATCGTGACGACGCGGCCCGGGGCCTCGTCGGTCCCGGCGAAGTACGAGCCGAGCATCACGGCGTCTGCCCCGGCGGCGATTGCCTTGATGGCGTCGCCGGAGTAGCGAATCCCCCCGTCGGCGATGACGGGCACGTCGTGCTGTGAAGCGACGTCGGCGACCTGCGCGACGGCGGTTATCTGTGGCATCCCCGCGCCCGTGACGACGCGCGTCGTGCAGATCGAACCCGGGCCGATGCCGACCTTCACGCCGTCGGCGAAGTCGACGACTGCCTCGGCGGCCTCGCGGGTCCCGATGTTGCCCACGACGACGTCGGCGTCGACCTGCGATTTGATCTCCTCGGCGCTGTCGACGACGTTCCGGTTGTGCGCGTGCGCGCAGTCGATGAACACGACGTCCGCACCGGCTTCGTCCGCGGCAATGGCGCGGTCGACCTCGAAGGGACCGACGGCGACGCCGACGCGGAGGTGGCCGTCGGCGTCCCGGGCGGCGCTGTCGTACTCGCGGCGCTGGAGGATACCGGCCATCGTCACGAGCCCCGTGAGGCGGTTCTGTTCGTCGACGATGGGGACGCGCTCGATCTTGTGCTCGTACATCAACTCGAGGGCTTCGCGGGGCGTGACGTCCTCGGGGGCCGTGATGACCTCGTCAGTCATCGCCTCGCGGACGGCGTCGCGCTCACCGACCTCGAGGTAGGGACGGATGTCCGTCCCGGAGATGATCCCGAGGACGGTATCGTCCTCGTCGACGACCGGGGCGCCGGAGACCCCGCGCTTTGCCATCATGGTATCGACCTCGCGGACGGTCTGGTCGGGTTCGGCCGTCACGACGTCGCGGATGATCAGTTCGTCCGCGCGCTTGACGCGCTCGACCTCTGTGATCATCTCCTCGACGTCCATGTTCCGGTGGAGAACGCCCAGGCCGCCCTGGCGCGACATCGCGATCGCCATGTCGCTCTCGGTGACGGTGTCCATGGCCGCAGAGAGGACGGGGACCGTCAGCTGGACGTTGCGGGAGACGCGCGTCGTCATGTCCGCCTCGTCCGGCTCGACGTGACTCTCCTTCGGTCGGAGGAGGACGTCGTCGAACGTCAGCGCCTCTGGCACCCGTAGTTTTTCGGAGAAGGGCTCGGTGTCGTTCGCCATGTAAACGGTCCGGTCGGCTGTCCCAAAAGGATTGCGAGACCGGGCGACCAACGGCGGGTGGCCGGGTCCCTCTACGTCTCGGCAGTGCAGGGTCGGTAGACGATAATTAGTCCCGTACAAATGTCCACATTATCGTCGGTCGAACGGTGGTGACCAGCAGGAAACCACGGCCTTGCTGGCGCGTGGGGCCACTTCTCACGCAACCCTTTTGTAGATGTCAGGAATATCACTACGTATGCACTCCGCCCGACCCAGCAGCGGTGGCAGTGTGCGCAGCCAGAGTAGCAGCGGTCTCGACGCGTCGGCCACCAAAACAACCACGCTGGGTCAGTTTTTCGGCGCGGAGTTCGGCACTCTCGCGTTCGTTCCCCACAGGGTCCCGCGACGGTTGCCACACCACCCATTGGCCCCGGGGTACGGCCACCCGTAGCGTGGCATGAGCACCTCTCAGCACCCGGCCGCCCTCGCCGTCGAGCGGGTGGTCCGCGGTCCGACGGGACTTCTCGCGCTCGTCATGGCCCTCCCCCTGATCGACGGGCTCTTCCCGGCGATCGTCTTAGCGGGCGGTCTCGACGACGTCACCGGGATCCTCGAGGTCGGCCTGCTGATCTTCGGCGGCAGCGCGACCCTCGCGGTCATCATCGCCGAGATGGACGGTTCCGTCCGCAGACAGGTCCGCTCGGTGCTCCTCGTCGGCGTCCCGCTGATCGCACTCGCGGCCGTCGAGGCGGCACTGGCTCCGACCATCGCAGAGGTCCTGAACCTCGTCGTCTTCGAGCGATTTGCCGCGGTCGTGATCCTCGCCGTCGCCGCCCGCACGGCCAGCGCCCGCATCGGCGAGTACATCCCTCGACCAGGCGTCATCGTGGGCCTCGGCCTCCTGGCGAGTCTCGACCCGTGGGGAGCAACCCTGTCGATCCAGGCAGACCCGGGCCTCGTGCTCCGGGCGGCCGCAGCAGCGGGCGTGGGCGTCGGTTTTGCCCTCTTCGTGGCGGTCGCCGGCCCGTGGCTCCGCAACGCGGTGGACCTCGACCGCTTCCGGTTCGGCAGCGCCGTCGCGCTCGGCATGCTCCCGCTGTCGATCTTCGGGCTCGTCCCCGGGGACGCGCCACTCGCCCTCGCGGTGCTCGGCGTAACCGCGCTGTTCGCGTTCGACCCCACCAGGGCGACCGAGGCGGAGTCGGAGTACCAGCCCGACGAACTCGACGTCACGGCGGCCATGGCCGACGGCGGCAACGGCGACGGCGATGACACTGTGATCCCCGACTCGGCGGGGATCGGCGCTGCCGAAGACCAGAGCGGCGACGACGCATCAGTCGAGCGCCTCCCGTGGCTCTGAGTCGTTCGGAGGAACAGCCTTAGGAGCGCCGCCCGCCAGGGGCCCGTATGGGCGAGAACAGAGTCGTGCAGGGTCGGATGGTCACCCCGCGACGGCTGGCCGAGTTGATCGAGGGCGAGAGCGTGATGGACGCGGAACCGATCGCGGACGCGGACCGCGAATGTCCGGACTGTGGGGGCAGCGTGCTGGAGGTCGGCTACATGCCGTCGGCGACGGCGTTCGTGACGGGCTGGAAGTGCCAGGACTGTGACTGGGCCGAGACGGACCGCGACTAATCGAAATTCCTTTAGGCGGTTTCGTCCAAGGCTGGACTACGGGCTCGTGGCCTAGTCCGGGAAGGCGGCTGACTCCAGAGGCTACGACACCCGGGACGACACGCTCCAGCTGATATACTGAGCGCCCGGCTGATCACCGGCCGTGATGATGACCCTCTGGAGTACCGAGGTGTCCACCGGAGATATCAGCCGATCGGGGGTTCAAATCCCTCCGAGCCCATCAACATCTTTGCTCTATCTTATCGTTCCTTAGAGGTATTTATCGGAATTAAGGCGGCCGTTTCGGAAGGGTGGTCGGTGTGAGTCCGTCCGTAACTGTCGGACCACGGACAGAATTCGACCCGGACCACTACCCAAGGCTTCGCGTCTGGAACCCGCGCGAGGGTCGAGATCACTACGTCTACCTGCATCGCCTAACCGCATTCGCGCAGGGCGAGATCGAGGACCTGTGGAGTGAACGCCACGTCCATCATGAGGATGACGATGGGTGGAACAACCATCCTCGGAATCTGTCTGCCCTGGACCCAGAGGAACACGATGCTGTCCATGGTCGACGCGTCGTCAGGAGGGCAGACTCGTGACGATTTGCCAGGAGAGCTGGCCGTTCGATCCGGACGAGTTCGTCACCGCTCTGGAACTCAGAGACGTCTGTCGAGGAGCATCTGATGTTGAAGTCCGCGAGGCGATCGAGGCGGTCGAGGACGGTGGTCGACGATGACTCGGTGGTCCCAGTACGCGGCCTATCGCTGCCGCGTCCGGAGCTGCCAAGCGGACTGCATCAATCACGTCGATGCCGCGGTAACACAGGCGAAGGTCTGTCGCTCGTGTGCTCCCTTTCTCGATCTCGACGAACTCGATCCGATCACGGATCACCTACCCTCGTCGATCCCCACAAGCGATGGAGAGACGAGGCGCGTCGCGGCCGGCGCGAGCGCCCCGAGCGCCGGCAGCGCCGAGTCTGCCGGAAGCGGGGGCTTGCCCTCCGATCCGGAAGCCATCGCGCAGTCCCCGAACCCGGAGGGTGAGGGGGGTCCCGAGCGGGAAGCCCGAGCGGCGTCTGAGCGGTCGCGGTAGTCTCTTGATGGATGAGTCGGTCGGACACGCCATCAGGGGGCCCCTCTCGGCCCTCCAATGAGACTAACTCTGTAAACGCCGCTGCGGCCCAAAATCGAGACTTTGAGGAGGAGGTCCACGAACGGGTACTCGAGTTCTGCGACGAGTACCCGGACCTGGCGGAGCTGCAGCTCAGCCAGACCCACGGCCGGAAGCTTCGCCGGATCGTCACGGAAGCGGAGTGGTCGGACTCGTGGGTCGACCCTGACCCGGACGATCCGACGAAAAACGCGTTTCAAGTGACCGACCTCGACCGACGGACTGCGGCGACGTGGTCCGACGCACTAAGTGCGTTCCTGACCGCCCACACGGAGTATAAGGGCCTGATGGCGCGGTTTCGAAACGAATGCGACGAGACGTTTGAAGTCGAACTTTCAGACTCGTGGGGCGAGACCTACAGCAAAAAACAGTACGCGAAGGCTCTCGCCCTGCAGCGACAAATGGCCGGTGGTGAACGGCCGTCCGGCGGTACTGCGGTCGCGGAGTGGGACCGACCCGCAACGGCGATGGTCACACTGACAGGAACCTCAATTCCGGATGGAAACCGCGTCGCGCCCGTCGATTTCCTCGATGCACTCCACGACAGTTTTTCGTACAACGGTGTCCGTGACGCCCTCCGCAACACGATGGAGTACCATCTGGGCCTCGCACCGGATTCCTGGGGCTACCAGCTCCAGTCGGAAGCCCACGGAATCGGCGCGTCCTCGTCCGACGGCTCCCCTGGTGCGAACGCGTGCTACCCTCACCTTCACATCGGCGTCTATTTCGACGCGTCCGGCCTCGACCTCCAGCTGGTCGAGCGGGAACTCGGCCGAGTGGTCGACAAACACGTCGAGGTATGCGACCTCGCGGGCCCGGACGCCCACGAGGACGACGTGATCTCGGTGAACGCCGACGTCGAGAACATAAGTAGCTACATGGCGACGTACGCCGGTGGCTACACGGAGTCCCTGCTCGAAAAACCGATAGAATACCTCGCCTGGGGAGCGCTCTACTGGAGCGCGGCCCGGCGACGGACCTCTCGGTCGGTCCTGGTCAACGAGGCGATCGAGGCGGACGCGTGCGCACAACGATTCGAGACGGAATCGACGGACCAAGCGGTCGCCCACGGTGAACACGTCAAATATGACGAGAACCGCGGTAGCAACGTCGTTTGTACCGCTTGCGGCTCCGGGTGGGGCATCGATCAAACTCGTCTCGATTCCCCGGTAAAGTCTTCGAACGCCGATACGGCCCAAATCGCGGCAGACGGAGGTGACGATCTCGATTCCACCTCTCTCCAAAATCTCTGGGCCGACGCTGACGGTGCTGTCTCCATCGGCGAGTCACCGAGTGACGCCAAGGTCCGTCGTCGAGTGCTCGACTACGTAGATGCACATGGCCCTCCCCAGAGCATCCCCGCAGTGATGGGCGAACTGTCTATTTCCCCGCATCGCCGGGACGTTGTCGAGGAAGCGGTGGCCGGCATTACCGAGCCGGAGACTGAGTCGTTCTACCTCGAACCGGATCCTGGCTGGGACCTCGACGCGATCATCGATCGCGACGGTGAGGAACACCTGCCCGGATCCGGTGGTGTCGACATGGTGGAGCTGCATTTACCGCAGCGTCGGATCCTCGAGGAAACGCGCCTTCGGCACGAAACGAAGAAAGGCGAACACGTTCGCTGTGGCTACTGTGACAAGAAACCTGCCGGACGTCGGGAAGGACTGGCGTATCATCTGGCCTTCGACCACGGTATCCAAGATCCCGAGGTGGCCGAGCGGTTCATCGTCGTGACTGACTACTTCGATCTCGAACGCGAGTGCATGGCGCCGCCAGATCCCGAAACCAATATCGAAGAGCGTCGACGCCGAGCGGTCGGCCTCAGTCACTTTTCTGACTCGGAATAATCACATAGCATCCTGTATAGCGGTAAATTCACACCCATCCCGCCGCCCTCTGGTGATTCGCCTGTATAAGTGCCTAGTCTAGAAAGTATAACATGCAATGGCACAATCAGAAATGCCATCGGAAGACGACTTCGAACTGATCGATCCGAACGACGACTTCGACGACGACGGCCAGGACAAGGACTGGCTCGATCTCGACGCTGGCGAACACGTCATCGGCGAGATTCGGGACCTCAATCCGAACTGCGGCGAAAACGACACGACGGTCATCGAACTCGCTCGCGGCCTGGGTGACGTCGTCCTGATGTGGTCGAACAACCAGATCGACCGGGCGCTCGACTCGAAGGACCTCGGCGTCGGCGACGTGGTGATGATCAAGCACACCGAGGATACCCGCGCGTTCACCAACGACGACGGCGAAGAGATCGAATACGACGTCTGGCGCGTCGGCGTGGTCGGCGGAGGTGACGACTGATGGCGACCCGCTCGATGTCGAGCCTGACGAACGATTACATGGAGCTGCGGACGATCCCGGCGCTGCTGGGGATCGTCTTCGCGATCGCCTCGCTGTACCAGTTCGGCGGTATCTCCGAGGTTCACATCACGTGGCTGGACTACACGCTCTCGACGCAGCACGCCATGTTCGTCTCGCTGGCGACGCTCCTCGTGGCGTTTGCCAGCTCGGAGACGAAGCAGTTCGAGGCGTACGAGGACTGGGAGAAGGTACTGATCGCTGCTGGTCCGGTGCTGATCGTCTCCCAGCAGTATGTGACTGAGGTGGCGGACATCATCGCGAACAACGACCCGACGGGCGGCATCGTCGCGTTCGTGATCTCGGTGATGGCCTGGGGCGTCGCGGTCCGGTAGGTGATCGAAATGAGTGATACAGATCGCGGTCCGTCGATGACGCGGCGTAGGCTGATGAAGACCGCTGGCGTCACGGCGGGCGTGGCCGCGACCTACGGCGGCGCGACCCAGCTTGACGCGCTCGACCCGGTCGGAGAGGCCGACGCGCTGGTTATTACGGGAACGACGGTCGCGGCTGCGACGGCTGGCGCTGGTGTCGCTCTGATCGTTGCAGATCAGTTCGACGCTGGAACAGATGGTAACGTCGACACGCAGGACGTCTTAGAGGATCAAATCCACTCAATCGGTACGTCTGTCGCGGCAGGCCGTGAGTCCTGGGTCGATGAAATGACCACTCAATTCATCGACTCCCAGCAGGGCCAGAGTCCGTATGCAGACGCGGCCTGGCAGGAGATCCGCGCGGCGACGGTCAAGGGCGTTGTCAACGGCAAGTCCGAGTCGGAGGTCGAGCAGCTGGCGACCGACGCGCTCCAAAAGCAGACCACTCGGTCTGTCGTTAACACAGTCGAGCGGTACAACACGGGGATGGACGCGCTGCAAGAGGCGCTCGTGATCGACTATGAAAACAACGTCGGCAGTCTACAGGATACTGGCGACGATATCGGACCGCTGACTGATAGCCCGCCATCCGGGTGGTCTACCGTCTCGACGTCCGAAGTCCAGTCTGGCGGTCATGCTCTTGTCGAGACTGATGCGCTCGATCTGCCGACCCCGGCGACGGATCTAGACGGACGAGACGAGCCCCTGACGCTGCTGGCTCACGTTCTCACGATCACCAACCAGTACCCAGCCAACATCATGCACGACAGTAGTGCGATCGGTTGGTACACTGGTGGTGAGACGACGGACTACGAGCAGCTACAGGTCACGCACTCGTCGCTCTCGACTGAGACGGTCTTCGATCACAAGACCTACTACGACGTCCTAAAGCGGATTTACGACGAGTATCAGTCCATCTCGTCGGACCTCTCGACCTACGTCACCAACGTCTACGAGCAGGTCGAAGAAGGCGCACTCGACCCGTCGGACGTCCTGAGTAGTCAGGACATTGTCGATCAGTTCGCCAGTTCCGACGCGCAAACCCGTCTCGCGGCAGAAATGACGGCGATAGGCGCTGGCGTCCCCGACAATGCGGGGTATGAGGCGAAGGTTTCGCACCCGGATATTCAGTCGGACTCCCTCTGGGGGAACCTGTATATCCGGTTCTCTGGCGATCCACAACCAGTAACGCCAGGAAAGACCATCGCCTCCGCGGACTACTCGGTCGCGTACTTCGGGTTCTACTCCGAGAACGCCGGCGAGTACCGCTCGCGCGTCCTGAGCGGAAGTAGCGACCTGCAGATTCTCGACGTTGCGGGACTCCCGGACGAGCAGGACGCGACGAGTGGCGCGGCTGACGTGGCGGACTCAAGTGCGAACGTCGTCATCTACGAAGGCGACGACCCGCCAGAGCCCATAGAGTTCCCGCAGGATCACTCGAACTGGCAGATTGTCGTCGAGGGTGCGTCGAACACGTCGACGCACGCTCCGACTGACGTCGTTGTCGAAGGGTCGACGTACACACTTGAGGCCACCGGCCTCAACGCCGGTGAAGCAATAGAGAGCGTCCGACTTGTCCCGCCAGCGGAGTATTCCCAGCCCGTCGAATACGTCGCCGATCCCACGAATCCCGACGACGGCGAGACCGTCAAGCGCTTGGAGGCTCTTCGGGATACTGTTGACTCACTCGAGAAAGAACTGGACAACGGCGGCTCCGGTGGCTTTGGCCTTCCGTCTCTCGGTCTCGGTGTCCCCGACTGGATGGTCTACGGCGGTGTCGGTCTCGCTGCCCTATTCGCCTGGAGCAAGGCGAACGAAGACGACGGTTATTGACCATGAGTCGTACGCTTTTCGTGGCTTTCGTCATCGTGAGTCTGGTCTGTATACCGGCTGCAATACAGGCACAAGCCGGAAACGTCGGGTCGGGTGTCGAGGTGTCGAACGCGACCGACGTCGATCTCGAAGCGGACGCCGAGGAGCCCATCGATTTCCTGACGACGATCGTCTCCAAAGAGGCCAGCGGCGACACGATGACGGTCGTCTTGCGGTCCGAACGTGAGCAAACGATTACGATCGCGACGCCGCGCAGTAGCGACGGCGGCCGCGTCGACGAACGTCGCGTGTCGCTTCACGAAGGACTTAATCGCGTCGAGTTCTCGTTTGTCCCGATTCGCGGTAGTGCGGTTTACTCGATCTCGACGAACCGCGGGCTCTATTGGGACTTCGAACGGACCTCGACCTCGTGGATCGGCGGTCCCTGGACCGCCCAGGATGCTCAAATCGCGGCGCTTGCCGGCGCGTCGTCCGTCGCGTTCGTCGCGATCATCCTGACGTTTCGGGCGATCACCGGCCGGTCTGACGAACCGGAGCGGGTAGCATGACCCAGGAGGTTCGTCGCGACCGCGCACCGAGTACGGTCGAGCTGCTCCTCGACCTCGTGAAGGCTCGGTTCTGGTCGATCGTGGTCGTGATCCTCGGTATCATCGTTGTCACCGGCTACATCGGTTTCGACATCGAGGTCCCTCGTCGTCTCAAACTCGCGGTCATCGGGATCGTCGCGATCTCGCCGTATGGCTACATCGTCGGGAAGTACATCATCGGCCTGCTGTGGAGTCCCGAAAACGTGTTCGTCGTCGATATCGACGCCCGATTTGTCGACGGCGCACTCTACCGCTTCCCGTACGAAGATTTCCGAGAATTAGAGGTCAGCGAGGGCCAGCTCGACGAGTTGACGCCGTGGCTGCACGTCGGCAAGGACGTCGATCTCGACGAGATGACTGTCAAGGGCACCTGGCGTGGTACACTCTCTGATCGCGAGCTGCTGATGGCACTCTCAAAGATTGACGAGTGCCGCGGCCAGCTCGAAAAGGACGCCCAAAAGGGCTTCGCGCTTCGGACCCAGGCGTTTACGATCATTCGTAGCTGCGTTCGCTCCGGCGTCGAGTCGGTCGTCGAGGTGTTCGAACAGAAGTCGCTGCCCGATCGCGGCGAGTCCATCGAGGCGGCGATCGATGATGCGCTCGATCGGTACGATCTCGACCGCGAGATCGACGAACGCCTCGAGGATATGGATATCGAGGCCGACGACCTCGACCCGGAGACGATCGATCGCGAGTCTCCCGACTCCGTCGAGGATCGGCCTGATCGGGTCGATCACGTCGACGGCCAGCCCCCACAGGAGGCAACGGGCGATGACTGATCTCGACGAACGCCTCTATACGGCGGCCAAACTCCGCGAACAGATTCGTGGCGATCTCGATGGTGGCGAGCGGACGGACTCCTTCGCTGGCCTCGTCGACGACGATGCCGACGCTGCAGTGCTGTCCTTCGTCGAGGACGTGGTAGGTGACTCGTCGACCGTGAGCGCCCCCAGCTTTCGCCAGAGTGCTCTCGGGAGTGTGGTAGGCCAGCAGGTATCTACTGATGCCGTCAATCGCGCCATTGCGTCCGGTGATGACGCTCTGCTCGCCCACTTGGTCGGCGTGACGGAGAGAGACCTCTCGGGGAGCGCTCTGCGTCTCCCGTTGCTGTTGATCGACCAGATCGAGAACAATGGCGCACCGGCGTTCATCACCGGCGCTGGCAACCCAGAGACCGGCAAAACAAATACCATGTTCCTGCTGGTCGAACTCTACGACCTCGCACTCGAGGACGATCTCCTCGTGCTCTCGAACGTGCGCAGCTGGGAGCGCTCAGATATTCACGTGGCGAACGCCCACGATCTCGCGGTCGAACTACTCGAACATCGCGAGCGCCCCAAATTCGTCGTTCTCGACGAAGGCAGCACGCACTTCGACGCGCGAACGAACAGACGAGAGATTGCTACGCAGTTCACGCCCCTGGCGAAGCGCTTCGCGAAGATAGGCGTCGATGCCTTCGGTACCGTTCTCCACACCGGCAAAGACGGCCACCCGGAGGTGAAACGCCTGACGACGTTGGCGTACTGGAAGCACGAAAAAGACGTCGCGGAGTTTTACGAACGGTGGTCGGCTGATGCAGATTTTCCCGAGGACGAACTGTTACCGGGTGCTGTCGATGGCATCGAAGCGACTCGGTACGACTATGATCCTGATGACGCTGCAGCCTGGGAGTGGAACCTGCGACCTGATCTCTTCGCTCGCGTCGATTCATGGAGCGAACTACTGGACGAACTCCATGCGCTCGGCCCGCAGGCCGACTAACAACCGACCGCCTCTCTCACCGACTGGTCGGTGGCCGCCCGGACGGCCCCCTGCGGGTCGACGGGCGGCACTCTGTACGTAACTGCTGAAATCAAAAGCGGACGTTGTCGATTAGGCGTCCGGTCCGCGGTCGGTAGCAAGTTCAGATGAACTGCTACCCGATGTAGCTTCCCAGACAACTCGGACGACGTATTCGGAATGACTACTAGACTTTAAATCAAAATTCCAGCTGTCTCCAGAACTCACCGCTGAAGTTTCGTCGATTTCAGCACTTGTATCACCATCCCACACTCCTGCATTACCGTCTAATTGTTCACCTCGAACGTACAGTTCGTCTTCTGGGATATTGTCTCCCCCCGTATGCGTAATTGTGATGGCCTCATCATCTGAATCATAGTCGAAGTCAAACGTCGCAGTCGGTGCGACGTCTTGTTCACCGCCCAGTCCAAGCACGAAGCTCGCGATCACGGCCGCGAGGATCACCGTGATGGCGACCATCAGGATCACGCCGATCACCGGGCTGACTGCTCGTTCCTCATCCGTCTGCAGCAGTTTGGTCAACTGCATGGGATTCCCGTTACTGTCTCACTATATAATGGTTATGTATCGTACAATTAGTACGGAGAAATCTGTGATTATCCATGGGAGGAATCAATTCCTGAAATCGTGGGACGGTGGTCCAGTTGCCTTTCTTCACCTGGCCATCAAGCAGTTTCAGACTCGTTAAGAACCCCTTCACGTCCTGCGAATTGGCGATCTCAGACGAGATATTGGAAAATCTGGTTGCCGATATTATTTCCACTGATGGAACGTCAGTACACTTTAGTTATGGCGGTCAAATATTGAGATGCAGCCCTGTAGGGCTGCCGTCGACAGCAGTGACGCGGGAGTTGACTGCCCCCGTGTCCTCTGTTTCCTGACGCCAGTATCGGAACTCCGGAAACGACCCCCGAGTGGTTTTACTGCCGTCTCCCTTCCACGTCTGTGCATGACAATTGATGAATGGCTTTCATGCCCTGACGGCTGTGATGCCCGCATTGAAGCTGTTTCCCTCCGAGGGAGTAGAATCGGATTTCACTGCGTGGGCTGCGGACGAAAAGTCGAGTTTCCGGTCCCCACCGTCGAAGTGGATTACCGAGTGATCGCCGGCGGGTAGATCACGCCGAGTCGGCCTGCCGGATCGCCTCGACGACTAATTCTCGTCGTTCTTCTTCGGTGAGATCGTCGTCGATCTCGTCAAGAACAGCGAGCTGCAGTTCGATCGCGTTTCTAACGAATTCGCTTCGAGAATCGCCGTACTCCAGCCTGGAATCGATTTCCTCTATCAGATCTTCAGACATGTAGAAAGTTGGTTCTGGCATCTTGCTATAATAGTAGAATCCCAGTCCCTTAATATGTCATATACCGACCTGGTATACAACCAGACTACCACAACTTATTTCACGATCATGGTAGTCTACCAGTATGGTATGTCCCAAGCAACCCTGTACCGGCCGCAGCAGACCGATCCTAATCCGGCGGAGTTCCGTCTTCGCTGCCCGGACTGCGGATTCACCCAGTTCAAAGACTCCCGTGCCCGCGCGGTCACCCGGCAGAAGAACCGTGCGTGCCCGAACTGCGACCGGATGCTGGCGGTTTCTAAGGTAATGGCGTCCAGTCGCTCGTTCCCTCAGGGGAGTGAGGGTGTTCTGGAGGCGAAACGTGAGTGACACACCGGACCTATCGATCGCCGAAGCGGTCGACCTGTACATCCGCCGCAAACGGGCCGACTGGAACGGCGAGACCGAGCGAACCTATCGCCGGGACCTCGGCCTGTTCGAGGAGTACGCCAAGGAGGAGGGCATCGACACGCTCGATGACCTCTCGCGGTGGGCGGTGGGCGGATTCACCGACTACCTGCTCGACCAGGATTACGCGCGAGTAACGGTCGCATCGAGACAGAAGACCGCGAAGACGTGGCTGAAGTATCTGGAAGGCCAGGGACTCCTCCCGCTCGGCTACCATCTGGCGATAGAGACGCTGAAACTCACGGACGACGAGGAAACCTCCGACGCCCAGCTGACCCCGGAGGACGCGAGGACGCTTCTCTCGTTCTACCGAGGGAGCGCGGAGTGGCGCGGGACCCGTCGTCACGCGGTGTTTGAACTCATCTGGCACGTCGGGTGCCGAACGAAGGGCGTCATGGCCCTCGACCTGGACGACTACTACCCGGAGTCCGGAGACCTAAAGTTTCGGAACCGTCCGGAGTCCGGAACCCGTCTCAAACGGGGCAAGCTCCACGAGCGGAACGTCACGCTCTCGGAGACGCCCCAAGAGATTCTTGACCTGTATATTGCCCGCGAGCGGTCCGATATTCGGGACGAACACGGCCGAAAGCCTCTATTCCCGACACGGCAGGGCCGGCCGGTCCGTGGGACCGTCCGAGGCTGGATGTATCAGGCAACCCAGCCGTGTATGGCCGTCGAGTGCCCCCACGGGAAACGGCGGCCCAACTGCGAATTCGTCCCCCGTGACTCGGCCAGCCGGTGCCCGTCGACGCGATCTCCCCATCCTATCCGACGCGGGAGCATCACCTGGCAGCGGAATCTCGGCTTCGACGCCGAGACCGTGGCGAGCCGGGCCGCCGCGACGCCGGAGGTGATCCGGCGGTACTACGACGACCCCGATTACGACGACGAACTCGCACGGCGCCGCGAGGAGACGCAACGTATCGACATCGAGGACCACCTTCACCCGACGGACTTCAGCGAGGACTCAGAATGACAGCAAGCAGCCCGTATCAGACTGTTGAAACGGCATTCAATCACGAATCCCCAATTCCCTCCGAGCCCATTCTGTAAAAACGTATTGCAGAGGATTTTGCTGGCTTCTAACGCAGATCGGCAATTTTCCGATTCCGTAACCTCTCTCCGAAATGAGGTGATTCGATGGCTCGTCTATCCACCCGTTTCGAAAGCCCGAGTGACGGCTAGGAGTGGTCACATTTCCGAATAGAGGACAAATTTGCGACGTTCAGGTCCCGGCAACGGACCGTCGTTCGATATCATCACTGATAGCGGGGGGCGTAAATTAATGAGCACGTTCACAGATTGAGGGGACACGCAGAAAATGTCGCTGCACTGGGAGCAGGAGTTGCCGACCAGACGGGACCTCGGACTCTGGTACCTCGCCGGGGTCGCCGTCCTTCTCCACGCGGGGTTGGTTGCCTACGGCGTCTTCGCAGACGAATCCACGGCCGTGGTCCTCCTCTGTGTCGCTATCGCCGTCCCGCTGGTCGCCGCCGTTCTCTATATGGGCTACACCTTCTACGCAGTCGACGTCTCGGACGATCTCGTCTGGAGGGTCGCCCAGTGGACCGCGCTGGGCATCGCCGCTGGGACGCTACTGACCCTCGCCGTCAGCTTCGGCGTCCGTCTCCTCCCGGGCGTAACCATCGTCCACGGGCTGCTCGTCGTCACCATCACCACCGGTGGACTCGTCGGCGCACTCCTCGGAACGACGACGAGCCTCCGGTCTCAGGACGATCAACTCAGGGAGCTGACTCAGCGTAACGCCGTGCTCAACCGGGTGCTCCGGCACAACATCAAAAACGACGTGAACGTCATCACCGGCCACGCGGCGCTCATCGAGTCGGAAGTCGACGGGTCGGCCGCACGCTCCGTCGAGGCGATCCAGCGGACGGCCCGGGACATCACTCGCCTCAGTGAGACCGCGCGGGCGCTCGACGAACTGTTCCGGAGTCCGGACCGCGAATCGATCGACCTCGCTCGCGTCACCGACGAGTGCGTCCAGGCAGCGGACGATCGGTACGCCGACGCGGAGTTTTCGACGGACCTCGCGGGAAGCGCGTGGGTCGAGGCCAACCCCATCGTACGGTCCGTCGTCGCGAACCTCCTGGAGAACGCGGTCGAGCACCACGACGGGCAGGCCTCCGTTCACGTGACCGTCGCACCGACCGACGAGGGAAAGGTGCGACTCGCAGTTGCTGACGACGGCCCCGGGATCTTCGACCACGAGCGGGAAGTCCTGCGGGAGGTCCGCGAGGACTCGTTCCACCACGGGAGCGGGATGGGCCTGTGGCTCGTGAAGTGGTTCACCGATCGCTACGACGGTGACCTCCGGTTCGAGGACAACGATCCCCGGGGGACGGTGGTTCAGGTCTCGCTCCCCTCTACGGACGCGCCGACGGAGGACGCCACGGTGGGACGGTAGCGACTAGTAAGTATGCAGTCGACGCGAATGCGGAACGATCCATCGACGCATCCGTCGGGATGGCTCGGCTCTCACTCGACACACGCGTGTGTTCCGTGGCCGCCACGATCGACGGTCCAACTATCGTGGGTACTACTGGCAAATTAAACAAGGTACTGATGGTCACCAACTATAGGTTCTCGACACCCAGACGTCGGTTTACGACGAGCTTGTTTGTACAGCGACTGTACCCACAAGGGCCCGTTACAGGGCCGGTATGCGGGAACGACGTTCATACTTAACCCCTGCTGTGGTCCAGGGGCCAGTATGAACATCGCCGTCATCGGATTCGGCAACGCCGGCGGAAAGATCGCAGACGCACTGCTCGACTTCGAATCCGAGACGGACCGGACGCTCTCCAGGTTCGTCTTGGCGGTCAACTCCGCCGAGATCGATCTCGCAAAACTCGACCGCGTCCCTCCGGACCAGCGACTCTTGATCGGACAGACCGACGAGCGCGTCAAGGGACGCGGCGTCGGGGCGAACCCGGACCTCGGTGCGGAGATCACTGACCGGGATAGCGGCGAGATCGAGCGGGCCCTCGACGGTGTCCCGTTCCACAACGTGGACGCATTCCTCGTCATCGCTGGCCTCGGCGGTGGCACGGGAAGCGGCGGCGCCCCCACGATCAGCCAGCGCATTCGCGACATGTACGCCGAACCGGTCTACGGGCTGGGTGCGCTCCCCAGCCACGACGAGGGCGGGCGGCCGTCGCTCAACGCGGCACGGTCGCTCCAGACCTTCGCCGATTCCGTGGACAATCTGTTGCTGTTCGACAACGAGGTCTGGCAGCAGGCGGGCGACTCGCTGGGGTCGGGCTACGACCGCGCCAACGAAGAACTCGCAAAGCGCGTCGTCACGCTCCTCTCGCCAGGCGAGGTCGACGGGTCGATCGTCTCGGAGACCGCGATGGACTCGAGTGACATCAAGCGGACGCTCTCGACGGGGGGCGTCAGCACGATCGCGTACGCCGACGCCCCGCTGGAACCCGGCAATCAGCAGCAAGGGCTGATCGACCGATTCCGGACGAACGGCGAGCACGGCGACACGGACTACGCGACGAAGGTCTACAGCCTGGTCCGCAAGGCCGTCCGCTCGCGGCTTACCTGCCAGGCCGTCGAGTCGTCCGCGGAGCGCTCGCTGATCGTCGTCTCCGGTCCCCCGGAGGAACTCTCCCGGAAGGGCCTCGAACGCGCCCGCCAGTGGCTCGAAGAGGAGACCGACAGCGCGGAGATCCTCGCGGGCGACGACCCTCGCGAGGACGCCGACCGCGTCTCGGCGGCGGTCCTCCTCTCGAACGTGACAGAGGTCCCCCGCCTCGACGCGCTCCAGGAACAGGCCGTCGAGGCGAAGTCCAGCATCGAGGCCCAGGAGCGGGCGCGCAGCAGCGAGATATCCGAACTCATCACCGACGACCGGAACGAACTGGACCCGGTCTGAACCGCCGGCCTCGTCTGGATCCGACGAGCAGGCGGGTTCTCACCGGAGCCGACGCACGATCCGGAGCGCCACGGACGCGAGCGTACCAAGTCCCGGAATTCGGGAGGAGAGCGCCGCAGCGGCGAGCAGTAGCGCGCCGGAGCGCCGGCGGCCACGACTGATCTCGACCAGGGCGTCGACGACCGTGGCGAGCGTACTGAGCCTCCGTGCTGATCGACCGAATGCGTTCATCGTACCGTCCAGAATGTCGGTCCGGCCATTCATTCCCGTCCTTGCGATGGCAAGCCGGTGGGGGCGTACCAATTTGTGACTGCAGACGCGGCGCGACGGCGGCGCGGCGGTTCCCCTGCCGCGTACTCGTAGTTCCGACAGCTAGATTTCCGGCGGCGCGGGTCCGATGGCCGAAGCCGTAGCAGTCTGTCGCGTCCGGTCCCAGGCGCGATGTCCGGCGTCTCGATGGAACTCACGGTCCAGCCGGTGGCGTGACTGGGGCGAACCGGCAGTATCGCGTCCGCGAAGGCTTAAACCGTCTTGCCCGCCAAGTGATTCGTGCGTGCCTCAGTCCCCGCCCGAGTGGACCCACCAGGGTACGATGACGGAGCGGCGAACCCGGGCACGCGACACCGGACACAACCGATCAAATGCGCCCGACACGAGGGTTTCCCGGCCGACCAAGGGACGCTCCCGGGAGTGACGCCGGTCGTTAGTGTTTCGGGCGGACATCTTAAATTGCTTACTAAAATCATTTATAAATATTATATATAACAACGGCTACAATCTTCTGTCGAAGTCGGTCTTCCCGAAGTAAGCTGGTATACTACTGTAAGGCTGGGAGATTGCTGCTGATGAAGAGCATAAAACGATGTCTGCTGGGTTGCTTTTCTCCGATGGTGATCGATTCGTGTCGGAATCAGAATACGCTTCGTGGTATCAACATTTGCGATCCTCTGGACCACAGACGGACGCGAGAGAGAATCCGGGGAAGCCTTTAGTACATCTAATACAAAGCAGTACACACATATGCCAATCAGTGCTGATCGGTTCGAGGAGATCGATAACGACGAGGGACAGCCAAGACCCGAGACGAATGCTGCCAGGCTACTCGAATTTCTCGAAGAGCATGCGCACGAGGCGTTCACTCAAACCGAGATCGCAGAGGCGACCAAGGTCAAGCGTGGCTCGGTCGGACCGACGCTGGTTCGGCTTCGGGAACGCGGGCGAGTAGACCACAGAGGACAGTACTGGCGAATCAGTGATCACGACCGGAGCGTTGACGCCGCAACGATTCATGCGAGTGAAGTCGCAGCAAGCCACGAAGAAGCACCGTTCGAGTACGACGAGTGGCAGCAGTACGCGGCCGATCCGCGTGAACAGCGTGAGTGACTCCTATCAGAAGGGGGATGTCTTCTGGGCTCCCGATCCCTTCAGACAGGGATCGAATCCTCGACTCTGGTTAGTTCTGGCCGCAGAGCAGCTACCGTATCCCGGCGAGGAGTACGTTTGTGCTGCACTCACGACGAGCGACCTTCCGGCAAACCACGAGGTCGGAGATGCGTGGATTACTGGCCGAAACCCCGATCAGACATCGTACTGTTCTCCATGGGTTATTGGAACGGTCAAACACCGTGCCGTAGCGAATCCACAGGGATGCATCACGACGGAGTTCACCGATCAAATGATTACTCAGAGTAAAGCGGTTCTTGACGGGTCTTGGGAGCTGTCGGAGTAGATCAGGACACCGTGTGCTCGACTCATTATACTTCCACCGAGCCTACTAGTAGATTTTCGCCCGATAGTGTTCCGGCCGGACACCAACTTCCTCTGTAGCGAGCAACTGCCGCGGCTGTGGCCTCGTACTGTCGTGAGCTTTCGCGCCGATCCCGCCGACCAATCTGTTCTTCCGGCCCCTGCCAACGTCTCACCCCGTGGAATTTATGCTTCTCGTGAGGGTCTACGCGACCGATCGGGCTTCCGATGTCACTGGTGGCGGAGCCGTCTCACATTCACACCGGCACGTGTCCGGAGGCCTCACTCTGCCTGCAACGTCGCTGCGAGGTCGCCCTGCTCCTGAAGCTGTTCGAGGATGTCGCTCCCGCCGACGAATTCCCCGTCGACGAAGGCCTGCGGGATGGTCTCGCGGCCGCTGTGAGGCTCCAGGGCCTCGCGGTAGGTGTCGAGTGCCGGCAGGACGTCGACGGTCGCCACGTCGTCGCGGTGTTGCTGGATCAGCGCGATTGCCTTCCGCGAGTAGCCACACTGTGGCATCATCGGCGATCCCTTCATGAACAGCGCCACCTCGTTGTCGGCGATGGTCTCGTCGACACGGTCGCGTACCTCGTCGGGGGACAGGTCGGACTCGGGTTCGAAGGTCATTACCGATCCCAGTGTCGGGACCTGTAAAGACGTTGCGTCGCGACTACGATCACCCGTCGTACTCCCCCGGCGTGTACGTAGTGAGTTCGATGGCGTGGATGTCCGTCGTGAGGTGATCGCCGAGGGCGTCGTAGACGAGCTGGTGCTGGTCGACGAGCGACTCGTCCTCGAATGCAGGCGAGACGATGGTCGCCGCGAAGTGATCGTCGTCGTCCGGATGCCGCGGCGTGGTCACCTCGACCCGCGCGTCCGGCACCCCCTCTCTGATCAGGGCCGCGACAGCGTCGGTGTCCATGGTGGAGTGTGCGTGCCCGTCCCCAAAACCGCGTCGGAGCCCGATCGGTCGCCGGCGAAGATAGTTTCTTGGTGAGGACTCCCGAACTGTTACGCCAACGGGCATGGCCGAGACGTTCTACACTGCCCTCGGCGTGGACGACGACGCGGACGGCGAGGCCATCCGGGCGGCCTTCCGGGAACGGGTCAAGGAGCACCACCCGGACGTGAGCGACGATCCTGGTGCACCCCAGGCGTTCAAACGCCTCACCACTGCCCGCGAGGTCCTCGTTGACCCCGACGAGCGAGCCCGGTACGACCGCCTCGGCCACGAAACGTACGTGGAGCGCTACCTGGGGACGAGTGCGTGGGCGCTTTCCGGCGCCACCGACTCCGGAGACCGTGATCCGGGCGCCGACCACCGCTCCAGCCCGCGGTCCACGACCGGGTCGGCACAGCCCAGTGAATCAGCCCGTACGGCGCCGGGACCGGGACGGCATAGGCGGCGGCCATCCGACACAGGCGAGCGGTCGGCCTGGCTCGGTGACGACTGGGAGCGCCCCGAGCGAGCGCGTCGAGCGCGGCGGTCCGAGCCCGGGAGCGGCGGGACGGCGAGCGGGGCTGCGACGGCCGACTGGCAACGCGCGTCAGACGTCTACCAGACCACCTCGACCGTCCCTTCTCAGACGGGCTCCCGGATGGGCGGGACCACGACGACGGTCCTGGAGTCCGTCGGCCCGTGGGTGCTCGTCCACCTGCTTTTCCTTCTCACCGCCATCGGGACGGCGGTCTACGCCTACGCGAGCTTTGCGGCCGTCGGCACCACTTCGATGCTGGGCGTCGCCGTCGCCGTGTTGCTCGTCGGCCTCGCACTCACGACGTCTGCCCTGCACGTCGTCTCGCTCCTCTATAGCTGACGAGGAGGGATGGCAAACAGTTTGTGCGACCGCTCGAAGAGAGTCGTATGGACGTACGGGAGGTCGCGGATCTCGGCACCGAGGACCGACGGGCGTTGTTCGACCGTGACGCGGGCGTCGGCGCGGTTCGCGACGACGTCCGGGAGATCGTCGAGCGAGTCCGCGAGGAGGGTGACGTCGCCCTCCGGGACTTCTCCCGCGAGTTCGACGGCGTCGAGGTGGGCAACCTCGACGTGACGGATCGAGCGGAGCGTGCGGCGGCGTCCGTGGACGACGACGCGCTGAACGCGATCCGGACGGCCGTCGAGAACGTGCGAACCTTCCACGAGCGCCAACTGCCCGAGGACTGGCGGGCGGACTTCGACGGCCGGGAACTCGGCCGTCGCTTCCGCCCGGTCGGGAGCGTCGGCGTCTACGCGCCCGGCGGCACAGCCGCCTATCCCTCGAGTGCGATCATGGGCGTGGTGCCCGCCACGGTCGCCGGCGTCGACCACGTCACGGTCGCGACGCCACCGGCCGAGGATCTCAATCCGGTCACCCTCGCCGCGATCCACGAGGCCGGCGCCGATGCCGTCTACCAGGTGGGCGGCGCCCAGGCCATCGCCGCCCTGGCCTACGGCACCGAGACCGTGTCCGCCGTCGACACCGTCGTCGGGCCCGGCAACCGCTGGGTCACGGCCGCGAAGGCCGAGGTCCGGGGGGACGTGACCATCGACTTCCTCGCCGGTCCCAGCGAACTGCTGGTCGTTGCAGACGCGACGGCCGATCCCGACCTCGTGGCGGCCGACCTGGTCGCCCAGGCAGAACACGACACGCGGGCCGCCGTAGCCCTCGTCACGGACGACGCGGACCTGGCGGCTGACGTCGCCGACGCCATCGACGCGCAGGTGCCCGACCGCGAGCGCGCGGACGTGATCCGGGGTGCCCTCGAGCACGACGCGAGCGGCCTGTTCGTCGCGCGGTCGATGAGCGAGGCGGTGCTTTTCGCCGAGGAGTACGCCGCCGAACACCTCTCGATCGTGGCCGAGAACGAGGAGGCGCTCCTCGATCGGATCGAGAACGCCGGGGCGGTCTTCCTCGGGTCCTACAGCCCGGTTGCCGCCGGGGACTACGCGAGCGGCCCGAACCACGTGCTCCCGACCGGCGGTGCGGCAAAGCTGACCGGCGGACTCTCCGTCGATACCTTCCTCCGGGCGACGACCGTGCAGCGCCTGGACGAGCGGTCCCTGGCCGACCTCCGGGAGACGATTACGACGCTGGCCCGGGCGGAGGGACTCGAGGGCCACGCCGAGAGCGTCGACCGTCGCTTCCAGGACGGGTAGGGGTGGATGGCGGTCGCGAACCGGCAGCGGCGCCGGACCGAAACCGGCGGTAGCAACCACAGCGGATTTACCGCCACCAGGGCTATATCCTCCCAATGACAGCGGCCACCGACGTCTCGCGGGCCGAGGCCTGGGTGATGGCTGCCAGACCCCAGACGCTCCCGGCGGGAGCCGCGCCGGTCCTCATGGGGGTCGGCCTCGCCGTCGCCGGTGGCGTCTTCGCCCCGCTGCCGGCGGTGGCCGCGCTCGCGGGCGCCCTCCTCATCCAGATCGGCACGAACTTCGCCAACGACTACTTCGACGCTGTGAAGGGCGCCGACACGGCCGACCGGGAGGGCTTCACGCGCGTCACTGCCGGCGGGCTCATCCCGCCCCGGCGGGTCAGACTCGCGACCGCAGTCACCTACGGCCTCGCGCTCCTCGTCGGGTGCTACCTCGTCTACGTCGGCGGCGTCCCGATTCTCGTCCTCGGCCTGGCGAGCATCGTCGCGGGCGTCCTCTACACGGGCGGGCCCTACCCCTACGGCTACTACGGCCTGGGCGACCTCTTCGTGTTCGTCTTCTTCGGCCTCGCGGCCGTGACCGGGACCTACTACGTCCAGGCCGCCGCCGCCAAGGGCGTGGGCGCCCTCCCGATCTCGCTCCCGGCAGGAACCGTTCCCACGGACGTTCTGGTGGCGAGCCTGGCCGCGGCCGGCCTCTCGACGGCGATTCTCGTCGTGAACAACGTCCGGGACATCGAGACGGACGCCGAGGCGGGCAAGGAGACCCTGGCCGTCATGCTCGGGTACACCTGGAGCCGCCTCGAGTTCGTCGTCATGCTGGGGCTCGCCTACGTCGTCCCCGTCGTCCTCTGGGCGGGATTCGAGTACAGCCCGGGAGTGCTCCTCCCGCTCGTCACCCTTCCCCTCGCGGCGCTCGTCGCTCGCACGGTCTGGACGCAGACGGCGGGCGACCCGCTCAACGCTGCGCTGGAGCGGACCGGCCAACTGCTCGCGCTGTACGCCGTCCTGTTCGCCGCGGGACTCGTCGTCCCGCAGGTGACCTGATCGATGCGTATCGAGCCGTTCGAACTCGCCCTCGACGCGCCACTCGAGACGGCGTCCGGGCGCATCGACGCCCGCGAGGGCTTCCTGGTCTTCGTCGAGCACGCCGGAACCGAGGGTGTCGGCGAGGCGACGCCGCTGCCCGGATGGACCGAATCTATCGACGAGTGCCGACAGGCACTCGAACGGGCAGCCACCGTCGCCGCCGAACTCGACTGGGGGATCGCGCTGGCCCGGATGGACGCACCCGCGGCGCGCCACGGCCTCTCGCTGGCCCTCGCCGACGCCAGGGCCTCGGCGGCCGACCAGCCCCTCTACCGCTCGCTCGGTTCGCCGTACACCGTCCGACAAGTCCCGGTCAACGCTACCGTCGGCGACGGCTCGGTCGCAGAGACGGAAGCTGCAGCCGAACGCGCGCTCGCCGCCGGCTACGGCTGTTGCAAGGTCAAGGTCGGCGCGCGCGACCTGGCGGCCGATCTCGACCGACTACGCGCGGTCCGAACTGTCGTCGGTGATCGCGTCCAACTCCGGGCCGACGCGAACGGTTCTTGGGATCGCGAGACGGCAGCCCGCGCGATAGATAGGCTCGCCGACCTCGACGTGGCGTACGTCGAACAGCCACTCGGTACCGCCGACCTCGACGGACTCGCCGCTCTCCGCAACGGCGAGGTCGGCGTCGCCGTCGACGAGGCGCTGATCGACCACGACCTCGAGGCCGTTCTCGCTGCCGACGCGGCAGACGTCGTCGTCTGCAAGCCGATGGTCCTCGGGGGCCCCGACCGTGCCGCTACCGTCGCCGCCCGGGCGCGGGAGGCCGGCGTCGAACCGATCGTCTCGACCACGATCGACGGCGTCGTCGCCCGGACCGCCGCGGTCCACGTCGCCGCCACCATCCCCGAGGTCGGCTACTGTGGCCTCGCCACGGCAGCGTTACTCGCCGAGGACCTCGGCCGCGACCCCGTTCCGATCGAAGACGGCGCGGTCGCGGTTCCACAGGACAAGGGTCTTGGGCTCGCGGAGCGACCGGGAAGCTGATGCGACCAACGCCGGACTGGCCGGTGCGTGACCTCCTCGCCCACCGGGCCAGCACCACACCGGCTGCCCAGGCTGTCGTCGACGCCGCCAACGGCCGGACCTGGTCCTACCGAGACCTCGACCGACTCGTGGACCTGGCCGCGGCTCGAATCAGGCCACACCTGGGAGCCGCGACAGCGGCCGGCGGTCCGTTCGATCGCGCCAGCGTGGCGCTCGCCGCGTCCACGACGGTCGAATTCACCGTCGGGCTCTTCGCCACGTGGCGCGCGGGTGCGATCGCCGTTCCCCTGGACGTCACGGCCCCAGACTCGGTCCTCGAGGAGCGACTCGACGACGTCGGTGCATCATTGCTGGTCGTCACCGACCCGTCGGAGCCGTGGGGATCGGTCGCCGACGGGCGCCAGACGCTGTCGCTCGCGGACGTCGCCGAGACAGATCCGTCGACCCGGGGCCAGGCGGCCGCCGTCGACGAACCGGCCGAGTGGGCACCCCAGGAGCCAGCCCTCGTCTGCTTCACCTCGGGGACGACCGGGTCCCCGAAGGGGGTCCTGCTCAGTCACCGAAACCTCGTCTCGAGCGCGCACGCCTCCGCGTCGCGGCTCGGACTCGCCCGGGACGAGCGCTGGCTCGACTGCCTGCCGACGAACCACGTGGGCGGCGTCGCGCCACTCGTTCGGTCCGCGTGTTACGGCACGACGGCGGTCCTGCAACGTGGCTTCGACCGCGACGCGACGGCAGTAGCCATTGGCGAGCAGGACGTCACCGCAGTCTCGCTGGTCCCCACGCAGCTTCGTCGGCTGCTCGATAATGGGTGGACGCCGCCCGACGGGCTTCGCGTGGTGCTCCTCGGGGGTGCCCCCGCAGGCGACGAGTTGCTCGCACGGGCCCGGGAGGCCACCGTGCCGGTCTCCCCCACCTACGGCACGACCGAAACTGCCTCGCAGATCGCGACGCTGTCACCGGACGACTCGGCCGCCGCGAACGCGGTCGGTCCGCCGCTTGTCGTCGCCGACGTGACGATCGTCGAACCGGGGACCGAGCGACCACTCGACGCAGGCGAGGTCGGCGAACTGGTCGTGGACGGCCCCATCGTCAGCCAGGGATACCTGGACGACGCGGCGACTGCCGCCGCGTTCGGGGAGTTCGGCCTCCAGACGGGCGACATGGCCAGTCGCGACGAGCAGGGCCGGCTCTCGATTCACGGGCGGCTCGACGACGCGATCCAGACGGGCGGCGAGACGGTCCACCCCTGGCGCGTCGCCGACGTGCTCGAGTCACATCCCGCAGTCGACGCCGCCGCCGTGGTCGGCGTTCCCGACCCGGAGTGGGGCGAGCGCGTCGCGGCGATGGTCGTCTCTGTCGACGACGAATCGTTCGATCGATCGTCTCTGGTGGCGTCCTGTCGCGCCGACCTGGCGAGCCACGAGGTCCCGAAGACGGTCCAGGTCGTCGATCGGTTACCTCGGACCGCGTCCGGCACGGTCGATAGGGATGCCGCCCGGGAAGCGTTGGCGGGGTCCGGCGGCGACTGAACTGGGTTGTCGGGTATCTGGTATCGCCACCCCGACGCCTTATGAGGCATCGGACGGTACCGGGAATCGTGTGCACGCTCGTCGTCGCCTGGCAGGTGTTTCCGGACGCGCCGGTAGTCGTCGCGGCGAACCGAGACGAAGCGGTCGGGCGCCCGTCCGAACCGCCGGCGCGGCGCGACTGGGAGCGCCCCGTCGTGGCGCCCGTCGACCGGGAGGCTGGCGGCACCTGGATCGGATTCAACGACGCGGGCGTGCTCGTGGCGATCACGAACCGGTGGATCGACGCCGACCTCGCGGGCGACCGCTCGCGAGGCCGCCTCGTTCGCGACGCGCTCGGGTACGCCTCGGCAGAGGCGGCGACGCGGTTCGTCGAGCGCGCAGTCGACGAAGACGAGTACCAGGGATTCAATCTGGTCGTCGCGGATCCGAACGCTGCACTGTACAGCGAGTGGGACGGTGGGCTGGGCGTCCACACCCTCGAACCTGGGGTCCACGTCGTCGTCAACGTCGGCGCCGACGGCCAGTACGCGATTCCGGCTGCTCGCCCCGACCACGGCGAGAAGCAGGCGTCGAACGCGGACGCTCTCCGGACCGCTCTCCAGCCAGACCCCGGCGAGGCGAGCGGCGAGTGGCTCGACCGCGCTGCGGGGGCGATCTCTGACCACGAATTCGGCGTCTGCATCCACGGCGATGGGTTCGGCACGCGGTCGTCGTCGCTGATTCGGCTCGGCGACGACCCGCGCCACGAGTTCGCCGACGGGCCGCCCTGCGAGACGCCCTACGAGCCGGCGCCCACGCACCCGTGATCGAGACCGGCGGTACCCAGGTCTCGAGTCGCCCCCGTCGAAGGTCAGCTTTAAGCGCCGGACACCCCGTGTGTGGAACATGAGCGCCGCATCCGCGGAGTCGGAACTCTCCGAGGACGAGCAACAGGGGCTGGAACTCGTCCGGGAGAGCGGTGGCATCCACCAGAGCGACTTCTGGAAGGAACTCGACGTCTCCTCCCGGAAGGGAAGTCGGATCGCCGAGTCGCTCGTGGAGAAGGGCCTCGTCGATCGCGAGGAGACCGTCTACGAGGGGCACAACACCTACCTCATCACGCCGACGGCGGCGGACCTCGACTTCTCCCTGCTCATGGCCGGGGACATGCTCTCCCCGTTCATCGGCGACGAGGAGATCGACCCCAACAGCGACGCCTTCTCGCAGTGGGTCATGAACCTCGCCTACGAGGAATAACGCCGCGGTCCTTCGACTGCTGGGCCCGGTCGAGTCACGCCGAAGGAAAAATCGAGCGCGGTCGTCCTCGTTGTCGCGGGTGCGGTCGTCTCAGTCCTCGATCGCGTCCGCGATCCGCTCGAGCGTCCGCCGAATGTCGTGGACCTCGTCGCGGAGCTTGCGGACCTCGCGGGTCAGTTCCTCGTTGTCGCCTTCGCCGCCCGGGCCGCCACGGCCGCCACCCATGCCGCCCGGACCGCCGGGGCCGCCACCGCCCATCATGCCGCCCATCATCTGCGCGAAGGGGTTACCGCCCATACCGCCGGGGCCCCCACCGCCCATCATTTCCTCGGGCGGGCCGCGCTCGCCACCCTCGCCGTCGCCCTCCTCTGCGCGTTCCTGGCGGATCTCCTCGACGCGCTCGCGGAAGGACTTCTCCTCGCCGGACTCGCCGCCCTCGTCGCCGCTCGGCTCGCCTGACTCGGCCTCGTCGGGTTCGTCTGCCATGTGGCGGGATTCTCCTCGGGGCCGGAAAAGGATTGTCGTCTCCGGAGGTCCGCCCCGTTACGTGCGGCCGTGTTGCGCGTCGCCCATCACCCGAACGCGCCGAGGCTCGCCTGGAGATCGCGGTCGGCGGCACCGTCGGTGACCTCGTATCCCACCAGGTCCCGGAGGTCGACGGCGTAGTTGCTCCCGTCACGTTCGAGGACCAGGACGCGCCCCTTGGTCCCGACCACCGTCCCGGCGGCCATCGTCTCGGCCATTGGCCGCTCCGGAAGTGCCAGGCCGTAGTCGAACTCGCACGTCTCGATCACGTCGAAGTCCGCCAGGAGGGTCTCCCACCCCGACTCGTCGACGGACTCGTCCAGGCCGGCGATTTTCGTGGGAACGCGCACGCGGTCGCCGACGTCGACGGCGATCTCGGCCTCGATCTCCCTGGCGACGCGGCCGTTCGCGACCGTCCGGAGGTGCGCGGCCCGGTCTGCGCCCTGCTCCCGGAGCCTGGTCTCCAGGCGCCAGGACCGGGTCACGCCGACCTTGAACGCGTCGGGTGCGAAGGCGGCCAGGTAGATGGCGTGTTCCTCGTGGCAGGCGTCGATCGGGAGGTCACACCCCCCGGTGCACCGGGCACAGGGCCACCGACTGGTGTGGCGGTCGCAGTACGGTGCCCGCTCCGCGTCGCAGGGAACGTGTTCCGCCCCCGACGAGGTCCCGGCGCAGTGCCGGCGTTCCAGCGCGAAGTCGAGCGAGACGCCAGGGGCGAGTGACTCCCTACCGACGGTTCCGTCGTCGGCGAGCAGCAGGGCTGGGTCGTCCTCGTCGCCCGCCGGACGCGTCTCGTAGCCGACGATCTGCACGGGCACCCGTAGGCGGTCGGCGCCAATAGGGATACTGTTCGGCAGTCGAGGTGACTTTTTGCCCGTGGTGGCCGTACGTCGACACGGTGTCCGCCGATGCGCCTTTCCAGCCCGGCATTCGACGACGGTGCGCCGATACCCGAGGAGTACGGCTACGAGGCCGAGAACGTCAATCCGCCCCTGACCGTCGAGGACGTCCCCGCCGACGCGGTCAGTCTCGCGCTGGTCGTCGACGACCCCGACGCCCGCGAACCGGCGGGCAAGGTCTGGGACCACTGGGTGGTCTGGAACGTCGATCCCGAAATCGACGTGATCCCCCGGGACTGGGACGCGGCCGACGCCGTCGAGGGCCAGAACGACTACGGCGAGCGCGGCTACGGCGGGCCGAACCCGCCGGACCGCGAGCACACCTACCGGTTCCGGTGCTACGCACTCGCCGACGACCTCGATCTGGCATCCGGGTCCAGCAAGGACGACCTGGAGACGGCTATGGAGGGCAGCCGCCTCGCGGAGGCCGAATACACGGGGACGTATACGCCCTGACGGAGACCAGCCGGCCCCTGAGCGGCCCCCGGCCGGTCAGAGTTCGTCGAGGAGTTCGCGCGTGGCCCGCCTGACGGCCGCGTCGCTCTCCAGCGTCGGCTCCCACCCGAGATCGGTCAGGCGCTCGATGGCCAGACGCATCCGCGGCACGTCGCCGGTCCAGCCGCGGTCGCCGCCGGTGAACTCGTAGTCGGGGTCGAGTTCCATCTCGTCGGCGACGACGTCGGCGATGTTCGTCACCGACGTCGCCGTGTGCGTCCCCAGGTTGTAGGGGTTGTACGGATCGTCGGCCGCCGCGACGACGTGTTCCATCGCGTCGAGACAATCCTCGACGTGCATGTAGGACTTCTCCTGGCGCCCGTCGCCGAGGATCGTCAGGGTTTCCGGGTCCTCCCGGAGCTTCAGGACGAAGTCGGGAATGACGGCTCCCGGCTGGAGGCGCGGGCCGACGATGTTGGCGAAGCGGAACACCCAGGCCTGGATGCCGTGGCTGTGGGCGTACGTCGAGATCAGCCCCTCCTCGGCGACCTTGCCGGCCGCGTAGGCGCTGATCGGCTCCAGCGGACCGTAGTCCTCCGGCGTGGGCCGTGGCGCCTCCCCGTAGACGACCGACGAGGAGGTGTAGAGCAGCCTGTCGACGCCCACGTCGTCCATCCGCTCGAGGACGTTGTGGGTCATGGCGACGTTGTCCTCGAACTGCTGGCGCGGGGCGTCGGCGTCGACGTCCTTCGACGCGGCGAAGTGACAGACCACGTCCGTCTCGTCGGTGATGACCCCATCGACGACGGTTGCGTCGGTGAGGTCGCCCTGGACGAGAGTCGCCGCGTCGGGGACCCACGCCTCGCGGCCGTTCGAGCAGTCGTCGACGACGGTCACGTCCGCGTCGTCGACGAGTCGGTCGGCGAGGTGCGAGCCCACGAATCCTGCCCCGCCCGTCACGACGATTCGTTGCCCCGTCAGGTCCATGCACGCCTCGCCGCCCAGGAAGAAGATGGGTCTTCCGGTGTGTCGCGCCGGCGGCCAGTCCGCAAACGGCTAAGGGCCGCGCAACGAGGTCAGACCATGCAAGGCGAACCCGAGGTCGCCGTCCTCCGGCTCGGTCATCGACCCGGCCGGGACGAGCGCACCACCTCGCACGTGGGGCTGACAGCGCGGGCGCTGGGGGCCGACCGCGCGATTCTGGCCGGCGACGCGGCGAGTCGCCGCGAGACCGTCGCCGACATCACCGACCGGTTCGGCGGCCCGTTCGCGGTCGAGACGACCGAGTCGCCGCTGGGACTGGTCCGGGACTGGGATGGAGCCGTCGTCCACCTGACGATGTACGGCCTGCCGATCCAGGACGAGGAGGGTGCGATACGGGAACGTCACCGGTCCGGCGATCCCCTGCTCGTCGTCGTCGGGGCCGAGAAAGTCCCCTTCGACGTCTACGAGGCCGCCGACTGGAACGTCGGCGTCACGAACCAGCCCCACTCCGAGATCGCCGCCCTCGCGGTCTTCCTCGACCGACTGTTCGAGGGGCGGGAACTCGACCGCGAGTGGGCCGACGCCGAGCGCGAGGTCGTGCCCCAGGCCGTGGGCAAGCGCGTCGAGGAACGCTGACGCGGAGGGTCGACCCGATGGTTTTAACCCCCTGACCGACCGTCGTTTCGACAATGGCTTTTGAGGATCTCCTGGAGGACCCCGTCATCCAGAAATACCTCCACGAACTCGTCGGACCGACAGGGATGCCCGTCGCGGCCGCGCCGCCGGACGGCGAGGTGACCGACGAGGAACTCGCCGAGGAACTCGGCCTGGAGCTCAACGACGTCCGTCGGGCCCTCTTCATCCTCTACGAGAACGACCTCGCCAGCTACCGACGACTGCGAGACGAGGACTCGGGGTGGCTCACGTACCTCTGGACCTTCGAGTACGAGAAGATCCCGGAGGCCCTCGAGGAGGAGATGTATCGCCTGCGCGAGGCCCTGGAGCAGCGCCGACAGTACGAGCGCGAGAACGAGTTCTACCTCTGTGAGAACTGTGGCATCCGCTTCGAGTTCGGCGAGGCGATGGACTTCGGCTTCGAGTGTCCCCAGTGTGGCAACCAGGTCGAGGCCATGGAGAACACGCGGCTCGTCGACGCCATGGACCAGCGCATCGAGCGACTGCGTTCGGAACTGAACGTCCAGCCCGACGAATCCGAGGCCTGATGGTCGTCCTCGCCACCAAGTGCTACGTCGGGGGCGCCGCCCGCGAGCGAGCACTGGACTCACTTCGCTCGCTCGTCGCCGACGATCTCGGCGACCTCGACGTGGACGTCGACGTCGGCCTCCGCGACGACGACTTCCCGAGCGTCACGGTCACCGGCCCGGACGCCACGGCTGCCCGGAACCTCCTTCGCGAGCGCTGGGGCGAGATCACGCCGCACTTCGAGACGGGCGACACCTACGTGGGCACTCTGGAGTCCTGGGACGAGGACGGCTTCGTCCTCGACGCCGGCGAGGAGGTTCGGATCCCGTCGGACGAACTCGGACTCGGTCCCGGTGCGCCGTCTCAGGTTCGAACCCGCTTCGGCCTCGTCCAGCACGTCCCGTTGCGTTTCGTCTGGGACGATCCACCCCGGCTGGCGAACACGCAACGCGACCGCCTGTTCGACTGGACGCGAGGCACCGGTCGGCTGAACGTGAACAGCGCCACGCGCTCGGAGGTCCGCGCGACGCTCAATCGGGCAGGGCACGCCGAGGACGTCGTCACCGTCGAGCGCCTCGGGCTGCTGGAGCAGAGCGTCGTCTGCGCGGAGGGGACCGACCCGCCGGGGTTACTCGCCAGCGTCGGCGAGTACCTCAAGAGCGAACTCCTCTGTGTCGTTCCATGACCGGGCGACGGCTCGCGACGGTAGCCGGGTTCGTGCTCCTCGCCATCCTGGCGGGCTGTTTCGGCCCCGCGGAGATTCCCGAGGACCAACTCGGCGAGTCGGGCAACTACACCTGGGACGGCGACGCCGCCGCAGCGTACACGCTCGACCGGTCCACGTACGCCGCGGTCTTCGCGGTCGACAATCGCACCGCGATCGAGGTGCACAACCGCGACGCCCTCGGCGTCGAGAGCTCCATCGGCATCAGTGCGCTCCAGTTTCGCTTCCCCAACGGCACCGTCGTGAACGCGACCCACCCCGGATTGAACGCGACCCGAAATCAGGGCCAGACGCGGGTCGGCCTCCCGGCCCGAAACGGTAGCGTCGCTTACACGGCCTCCCGGAGCGGCAAACAGTTCGGCACGCCCGTGACCGTGCCAGGTACCCAGGAAATTACCCTCCCGCCCGGTGCGCGCGTCGGGGTGCCGCTCCTCTCGCAAGTCAGTCCCGGTAACTACACCACTAGCGTGACCGACGGCCGGATGACGGTCCGCTGGGCGAACAGGACCGACGGCAGCATCCAGGTGCAGTATTACCTCCAGCGCGACCTCCTGTTGTTCTCGGTCATCCTGATCGGGGGCCTCGTGATCGGGATCGGTGGCGCACTCTACTACCTCAGGCAGATCCGCCAGCTCGAATCCCGTCGCGACGAGGTCGGGCTCGACGTCGACGAGGACGACGACCCGCGCGACCGCGGGCCCCCGCCCGGCATGCGCTGATCGGCAGCAATCGCTCGCAGTCCGTCGGCCACTCCGCCTCGGCCCGCTGGGTTGATGAGCGAGGGGACCCAAGCCCTTGCCGATGGAGGTCGCCCTGGTCACCGTCGGCGACGAGATCCTCGCCGGTGACACCGTCAACACGAACGCCGCCTGGCTCGGCCGCCGGCTCGCCGACCGGGGCGTCGACGTCGAGCGGGTCATCACCGTCCCGGATCGGACCGCAGACATCGCCCGAGTCGTCAACGAGTACCGCGCCGCCTACGACGCCGTCGTCGTCACGGGTGGCCTCGGCCCGACGCACGACGACGTCACCATGGAGGCGGTGGCAGCGGCCGTCGGCACCACGCTCGCCGACAGCGAGGCCGCCCGCGAGTGGCTGGATGGCGACGGCTACAGCAGCCACGACCTGGCGGAACAGACGTCGTGGCTCCCGGCCGGTGCCGCGCTGATCCCAAACCCGGAGGGCGTTGCGCCGGGGTGCGTCATCGACGGGGTCTACGTGCTCGCCGGCGTTCCCACCGAGATGAAGGCGATGTGGGCGGAAGTCGCCGACGACTTCGTCGGGGAGCCGAGAACGGTGGAAGTCGTCCACGCTGCCGAACCCGAGAGCGCGCTGATCGGTCGTGTCGAGACCGTTCGGACGGAGTTCGACGTCGACGTGGGGAGTTACCCCGGAGAGACAGTCCGCCTCAAAGTGACGGGCAGGGACGCCGACACCGTCGGGGCGGCTGCCCACTGGCTCCGCGAGCGCGTCGACGCCCCGCCCAACGCCGAGTGACGCCGTATCAGCGGTAGAAGTAGTGGAGCCAGAGCGCCGTCAGGAGGATGCCACCGCCACCGACTGCCAGCCCCGCTGCGCTCACGATGCCCGTGTTGACGCCCGCGTCCGCCGCCAGGACGGAGAGTGGTGTCATGCGAGCCGCTTTGCAGGGGCCCCCCGTAAAGCCGTCGTTCCGGACTGCTTTTGGTCGCGTCGGCGCTAGATTCTCGCGATGAAACGGATCGGCGTCGTCGTCAACCCCATCGCCGGCATGGGTGGCCGGGTCGGCCTGAAGGGGACCGACGGCGCGTACGAGGACGCCCGCGAGCGGGGCGCAGAGCCCCGTGCACCGGACCGAGCGCGGCGAGCGCTCGAGGCTCTCCGCGAGGCCGACCCGACGGTGGCGGTACTGACCTACGGCGGCGTCATGGGGGAGTCGGTGGCCAGGGACGCTGGATTCGATCCGACCGTAGTCGGGGAGCCCGGCGGCGGCATCGGCGAGACGACCGACGAGGACACGCGCGAGGCGGTTCGCGCGCTGGTCGATCGCGGCGTCGACCTGCTCCTCTTCGTCGGCGGCGACGGCACTGCGGTCGACGTGGCCGAGACGCTCGACGAACTCGGGACCGACACGCCCATGCTCGGGGTTCCGGCCGGCGTCAAGGTCTTCTCGGGCGTCTTCGCCGTGACCCCGGGCGCCGCCGGTCACGCCGCGGCGACCTTCGATCGGACGGAGACCGCGGAAGTCAACGACGTCGACGAGGCTGCCTACCGCGAGGGCGAGGTCCGGTCGGCACTCCGGGCCGTCGCCCGCGTGCCGGTCGTCGAGGAGCGCCAGGCCAGCAAGCAACTGAGCGGCGGAACGATAGAGGGGCTGGCCGAGGGCGTCGCCGACGACGTCCAGGAAGGAACGACGTACGTGTTCGGCCCCGGCAGCACCGTCGGCACGATCGCCGACCGCCTGGGCTACGATGCCACGCCGCTCGGGGTCGACGTCTGGCGCGACGGCGAAGTCCTCGTCCGGGACGGCGGCGAGTCGGAGATTCTGGACGCGCTCGGCGAGCGAAACGTGATCGTCGTCTCCCCGATCGGTGGCCAGGGATTCGTCTTCGGGCGCGGTAACCAACAGCTCTCTCCGGCCGTGATTCGCCAGTGTGACCTCGAGATCGTCGCCTCCCGGCGCAAGCTCGACGACGTCGGCGTCCTCCGCGTCGACACCGGCGACGAGGACCTCGACGAGGAACTCCGGGGCTGGACTCGTGTTCGCGTCGGGCGCGTGGAACAGCGACTGGTCGAAATCGTCTGAGGCGATCCACCCCCGAGCCCGCGCGTTCGCCCCTAGTACGTCACCGGGTGACATGGGTATATTCGGCCGCGACATTTAGGACGTAAGGATAAGGTTAAGGTACTCCAGCTTACACGAACGTGCATGAAAACCCGCAAGGTACAGCGACTCGGTCCGTCCACGCTCGCGATGACGCTCCCGGCGGAGTGGGCCCAGGCCCACGGCGTCGAGAAGGGCGACGAGGTGTCCCTGCGCGTCGGCGGGAAGGGAACCCTGACGGTGATGCCCGAGTCCGTCCAGACCGAGGAGTCGGAGGCGGTCATCACCGCTACCAACCTCGACGCCGAGTCCGTCGAGCGGGCCATCGTCGCCCAGTACGTCCTCGGGCGACGGATCATCCACGTCGAGGTCGACGAGGGCGAGACGTTACAGAGTGCCCACATCAACGCCGTCTACAACGCCGAAACGCAACTCATGGGCCTCGGCGTCATCGAGGAGACGCCCGACAGCATCGCGATTCGCTGTTCGGTCGACCCGGAGGACTTCACGCTGAACAACCTCCTCGAGCGCCTCGAATCGACTGGCAGCACGATGCGAAACGAGGCCGTCAAGGCCCTCGCCCACGGCAACCCTGACCTCGCCCAGCGGGCCCTCAACCGCGAGCGCCAGGCCAACAAGATCTTCGTCCTCCTCCTGCGGCTGATCTTTACGGCGTACCAGAACCCCAACCTCGCCCGCGCCGTCGGCCTGGACGACGGCTTCCCGCTCATCGGCTACCGGTCGATCGCCAAGAACCTCGAGCTGACGGCGGACAACGCCGAGGACATCGCCGAGATCGTCCTCGACGCCGACGGCCACGAACTGGCCGTCGACAGCAGCGTCATGCGCCGGATCCGCGAGTTCACTGACGAGGTCAACGAGGTCACGGAACTGGCCGTCGAAGCGGCAGTCACGCGGGATTACGACACCGCGATCGACGTCCGCCGTCGGTTCGGCGACATCGGCGACCGCGAGCGGGACATCCTCGCCGACCTGCCCCAGATGGACAACGAGCACCTCCTGCAGGTCCGCGAGGTGCTCGTGAGTCTCCAGCAGACGGCGCAGTACGCCGTCAGGAACGCAGAGATCGCGACGAACCTCGCGCTCAACGAGGAGTCGGACCACATCTCGATTACCTGATCGGCCACGGGAGTTATTCTGCCCACCGACCGAGGTCGATCTGGCGAGCGGACTGCCGTCGACTAGCCCAGTAGCCCGCCCTCGTCGGTCGTCTCGTTCGGTGTCCACGTCGGTTCGCTCGCCTCTGTCGTGGTGGGCGGGTCCGGGTCGATGGGGAGCGTCGTCTCGGTCGGCGTGTCAGTGCCACTGTCCGTCGGTGTCGCCGTCGCCGTGGGCGTCGCAGATCCGCTGCCGGCGCCGTCGGTCGAGCCACTGGCGGTCGCGTTGCCCGTCAGTCCGTCGCTCGCCTTCGTCCCGAAGACGTCCGTCTCGATCGTCGTCTCGTAGTCGAGCGGGTCGGCGTCGATCCGGAACGGGTCGACGGGTTCGCCGAGCGTCCCGGTGGTGTCGGGGTCGACGACGAGGAAGAAGTCGATGGTGAGAGTCGTGACCTGGTCGCGCTCCAGGTGGCTCACCCACCAGTCGTCGAGGTTCTCGTTCTGGATGACCGTCCGGGCATCGAGCGTCCGGGTCGTCCCCCCTGGGATGGCGTAGGGATCGGCGGTGCTCCCGCTTCCGACCTCGATCCCGTTCATCTCGATGGTGTAGCCGATCTCCGAGACGGCGTAGGGGTACGGCTTGGGATTGTGGACGGTAAAGGCCATGTCGAGTGGCGTCTCCTGGCGAGTGACGTTCTCGCCGTAGGTCGCAGCGGTCTCGTTGACGTAGAGCACCGGATCGGTGACGAGGGGTCGGTTCGCGTCGATGGGGCGCGTCGTCGAGTCGTTGAACTGCCCGATGATGTCCGTCGAGATCGTCTGTTCCTGGGGCAGCGAGATGTCGTTCCCGCCGAGGAGGCCGTGAGAGACGTCGACATCTGCGACTACCGCCGTCCGCTCGCCGTTGCTGACGTGGGTGTACCACCACGCCGGGATGCGGGTGTTGTGCATGCGGGTCGTGAACGGAATTTCCGACTGGCCCGAGTCGAGCGCGAGGCCGTGCTTCTCGCCGGCGGCCATCTCGACGTCGTTCATCGCGATGGCGTAGTCGATCGAGAGGTCACCGACGTCGACGCCGACCGGGTTCGGATTCCGGACGGCGATGGTGGTGTTGATCGTGGTCGAATTGTCGTCGACGGCGGCGAACCGGTTCTCGATCCCCTCGACGGACGGTGCACCGAGGACGCCGACCGCGAGGCCAACGACGACGAGCACCACGAGCGCGAGGACGCCGATCCCCGCGTACTTCGCGGCACGTCGGGCTGGAATCATCGGTCCGGACAACCCGGCGAACCGACATAGGTCCTCTGGCTCGATCGCGCGTCGGGGAGTGTCCGGTTCGAATGAACTAAGTGTGGACCGACGGAACGACCGCCAATGACATCGGCCACGAACGCGACGGACCTCGGCTTCGGCCTGGCCATCGCCTTCACGACGCTCGCCATCCTCGCTGCCGTCGCGACGACGGGGACGTCCTACGTCTACGCACTGTCGGGCGACCACGGCATGCAAGTCCTCTCCGGCGTCGCCGTCGCGCTGGCACTGCTGTTCGGCGGCGTCGCCATCGCCGCGATGCACCTCTACGGCGAGTGAGCACGCGCGAGACAAATCGTTAAGAGTCTCAAATTCCTAGGGCCGCCGATGACCGACCTGAGCGAGGAGGATCGCCGCATCCTCGAGTACCTCCGTGACAGCGTAACCCGCGGGAAGCGGTACTTCCGTGCCAAACACATCGCCGAGGGGATCGGCCTGAGTGCCAAGCAGGTCGGCGCGCGACTCCCCAAGTTGGCCGAGGAGTCCGAGGACGTCGACATCGAGAAGTGGGGCCGGGCCAAGTCGACGACGTGGCGCGTCACGACGAGTTAGTCGGCGACTTTTTCCCGAGCGGGCGCCTTTGTCTCCCATGACCGTGCGCGTCGAGCGCGTCGTCGAAGTTCCCGCCGATCGGGACGCCGTCTGGTCGTTCGTCGCCGACCCGGACCAGCGCGCCCGGGCGATCAGCGTCGTCCGCGACTACGAGGAAGCCGCCGACGGGACCACGACCTGGCACGTGGCCCTGCCGATTCCCGTGATCGACCGCACGATCGCGGTCGAGACCGAGGAGACGGCCCGCGAGGCCCCCCGGTACGTCTCGTTCGTCGGCCGATCGCGCGCGATGCGCGTCCGCGGCGAACACGAACTCGAGGCGACGGATGGCGGCACGCGACTCACCAGTCGCTTTACCGTCGACGGGCGCCTCCCCGGCGTCGAGCGCTACTTCCAGGGGCGCCTCGACGAGGAACTCGACAACCTGGAGGGGGCACTCGCCGCACACCTCGGGATCGACGCGGGGGAGATTGCGTGAAGCTGGCACTCGCCCAGTTGGAGATCCGGGGCAGTGACGTCGCCGGGAACGTCCAGCGAGCCGTCGACGCCATCGAACGCGCAGCGGATCGGGACGCCGATCTCGTCGTCCTGCCGGAGATCTTCACCGTCGGGTACTTCGCCTTCGAGTCGTACGCGCGCGCCGCCGAACCGCTCCACGGCGAGACCCTCTCCCGGATCGGCGACGTGGCCGAGCGTCGCGACGTCGCGGTGCTCGCCGGGAGCGTCGTCGAGGATCTCGCGGCCTCGCGCGAGGCCGGGTTCGAGACGCCCGCGGCGGAGGGGTACGCGAACACCGCCGTCTTCCTCGATCGGTCCGGCGAGCGCCGGGCGGTCTACCGCAAGCACCACCTGTTCGGGTACGACTCGGCCGAGACCGACCTCCTCACGCCCGGCGAACGCGTCGAAACTGTCGACTTCGGCGGGTTCACCGTCGGCACGACGACGTGCTACGACCTGCGGTTCCCCGAACTGTATCGCGAGCTCGTCGACGACGGGGCGACGCTGATCCTCGTCCCGAGCGCCTGGCCGTACCCGCGCGTCGAACACTGGCAGCTCTTCCCGCGGACGCGCGCCGTCGAGAACCTCTGCTACGTCGCCGCGACCAACGGCGTCGGCACCTTCACGGACGCCGAACTGCTCGGCCGGTCGGCCATCTACGACCCCTGGGGGACGTCGATCGCCGCGGCGGCGGACGAGCCGACCCTGGTGATAGCGGACCTCGATTCAGCCCGCGTCGAGCGCGTCCGGGAGGAGTTTCCCGCCCTCGGGGACCGTCGGTGAGGTCGCTCCGCCGCCGATCGACCGCCCGATCCGCCGGGAGGCGAGGGTTTATCCGACGGCGGGAGTATATCATCACCCGCCGGCGAGGCGCTTTTCACGTCGACCCGGCAACACACTGCTCGGCCTCGCGGCACCGACTCGTGGCGACACGACCGGCCCGGCGGCGACCGCGCGCACGTCCGGACGGTCGCCCCCCGCCTCCTCGTCCTCACACCTCGACCGGCCGGTCGACTCGCCGTCGACGAACGTGCTGCTTACTCGCCGACGTCGCCATCTCTGTGCCGGTCGAGCGTGCGCACGAGCACGAACCCCAGGAGTAACCCGTGGACAACCCCGACGAGGGTGCCGAGTGCGCCGCCCCTGAGCAGGGACGCGTCGGCCGTCCATGCCGTGAGTCCCCCGATCCCGGCCCCCACCACCAGTCCGAAGACCGTGGCCCCACCGATGATCCGCACGCCGAGGTGATCCCGGCCCACGTTCGCCTCGGCGAGACGGCCAGCACCCGCGCCGACGACGAGTCCGCCACCGGCGCTGAAGCCCGTCACCGTGGGCGTGGGCACGTCCAGTAGCACGGCGGCGGTCGTCCCGAGGCCGGCGCCGAGGATCAGGCCCAGCGCAACCCCGACACCCGCGAGCGACGTTCTCGACTCGGCCATACGGGGCCCTCTCGCGGGAGGGCCCTAACGGTTGCGTCGCCGTCAGTCCGCTGCCAGGTCTGCCAGCGCCGCGTCCAGGTGGCGGCGCTCGATCGTCACGTCCGCCGTCCGGTCGGCAGCCATCGCGGGCGCCGTCGACGACGCCACCTCGCGAATCGCCCGGAGTGACGCGTCGCGAACGAGCGCGGCGAGGTCGGCCCCCGTCGCACCCTCGGTGGCGGCCGCGACGGCGGCCAGGTCGACGTCGTCGGCGAGGGGTTTCCCGCGCACGTGGACGGCGAGAATCTCGCGACGCGCCGCCTCGTCCGGGGCAGTGACCTCGACGTGTTGCTCGAGGCGCCCGGGTCGCACCAGCGCCGGGTCGATCGCGTCCGGACGGTTCGTCGCGGCGAGGACGACCAGGTTCGGGTTCTCGGCCGCGGCGTCGAGTTCGGCGAGGAGTTGGGAGACGACCCGCTCCGTCACCTCGTGGCTCTCCCCGCGGCGCCCCGCGACGGCGTCGAGTTCGTCCAGGAAGACGATCGACGGCGCCGTCTGGCGAGCGCGGTCGAAGAGTTCGCGGACCGCCTGCTCGCTCTCGCCGACGTAGCGATCGAGCAGTTCCGGGCCCGCGACGCTGACGAAGTTGACGCCGCTCTCGCCGGCGATGGCCCGTGCGAGAAGCGTTTTCCCGGTCCCGGGCGGTCCGGACAGGAGGACCCCGGTTGGTGGGTCGGTCGATGCAGCCTCGAACAGCGGCCCGTACGCGAGGGGCCACTGGACTGCCTCGCGCAGGCTGGCCTTGGGCTCGGCCAGGCCGCCGACGTCGGCGAAGTCGACGGTCGGGCGTTCGGAAACGTAGGCACGCATCGCCGACGGTTCGACGGCGGCCAGTGCGTGCTCGAAGTCGCTCTCCTCGATCAGCAGTTCCTCGCGGTCCGCCCGGAGCGCCGACATCGCCGCCTCGCGGACGAGCGTGGCGACGTCAGCCCCGACGAAGCCGTGTGTTCGCCCGGCGATCGAGTCGAGATCCACGTCGTCGCCGAGCGGCGCCTCCCGGGTGTGGACCGCCAGGATCTCTCGCCGGCCAGCCTCGTCGGGCACGCCGATCTCGACCTCGCGGTCGAAGCGGCCGCCGCGGCGCAGGGCCGGATCGACGGCGTCGACGCGGTTGGTCGCACCAACGACGATGACCCGCTCTGTCTCCTCCAGGCCGTCCATCAGCGTCAGCAACTGGGCGACCACGCGGTTCTCCATGTCGGCGTCCTCGTCGCGCGTCCCCGCGATGGAGTCGATCTCGTCGACGAAGACGATGGCCGGCGCTGCGTCCGTGGCCCGTTCGAATGCCTCCCGCAGCCGCTCCTCGGACTCGCCCTTGTACTTCGAGACGATCTCCGGGCCGGAGATGGCCTCGAAGTGGGCGTCGACCTCGTTGGCCACCGCCCTGGCAATGAGGGTCTTCCCGGTTCCGGGAGGCCCGTAGAGCAGGACGCCCGTCGGCGGGTCGATGCCGAGGCGGGCGAACCGTTCCGGTTCCGCGAGCGGGAGTTCGATGGTCTCCCGGACGCGTTCCAGTTCGCGGTCCAGGCCACCGATGTCCTCGTAGGTCGTCCCCTGGCCCCCGGTATCGCCAGCGGCCCCGTCGGCATCGCCGCCGACCGACTCCGGATCGACCACGTCCGACTCGACGACGACGTCAGTCTCGTCGGTTACCCGGACCGACCCGCCGGGACTGCCGTCGGTCACCACGTACCCGCCGAGTCCCTCCAGGTGGATCCGCTTGCCCGGCCGGAGCAGTCGATCGAGCAGTCGGTCGTGGACGGCCGTCGGGCCGGGCGTTGCGTCCGCACTCTCGTCGGCCGGGGCGACGGTGACGGCGGTGGCGTCTTCGACGCTCCCCTTCCGGACGACGACGCGCTCCCCGACCGTCGTCCCGGCGCTCGCGCGGGTATCGCCGTCGATCCGGACGACGTCGCCCTCGTCGTCGCCGGGCCAGACCTTCGCCACCGTGAGCGACTCGCCCTCGACGACGACGGGGTCGCCGCTGAGGACGCCGAGTCGGCGCTGGACGTGGGGCGGGAGCCTGGCGATACCGCGGCCGGCATCCCGCTTTCGCGCCGGCCGGACGCGAACCTCGAATCCCTCCCCGGCGGCGGTCATGCCTCGGGCTAGGCCACGGATCGCATTAAGTCCCGGCAACTGCCCCGTGGCGGAGAAACGCATATACGGGTCGCCGGCCCAACACCTCCCATGGTGTCGACGACCACGCGCGACGACATGACGTGGTACGAGTGCGAGGAATGCGGACTCCTCTTCGACTCGAAGGACGACGCCCGCCAACACGAGGCGAACTGCGACTCGGAGGATCCCTCGTACATCCAGTGAGACGCCGGCCGATGGGCGTCGATCGGGTCCACTGAACAGCGAAGCTGAGGGGTGGGAAATACTGCGTCGAGTCGCTCAGTCCTCGGCGACGAGTTCGTAGGAGAATTCGCCCATCTCGTCCTCGGCGAAGACGAACACCCGGCCGTCGACGGTCTCGAAGTCCGCCTCGACGGTCACCCGGACGTTCCCACGGCGAACCCACACGCCCGGGAACACAGTCGTCTCCTCGTCGGGCTGGAGGATGACGCGGCCCACGCCGCTGCTCTCCAGGATTTCGTCCTCCGTCGTCCGTTCGTCGACGTAGACGAGGACGCCCTGCGTCTCGGACGCGTCCGTGACGAGGACGTGGACGTCCTTGCCCGGAGACGGTTCGACCGACCCCTCCTGAACCGTCGGCACGCCCCGATAGAAGACGCGCCGGCCGTCGGTGTACTCGACTTCGACGCCGTCCTCGGACAGTTCGACGGGAAGCGTGTCCGGCGGGACCTCCGAGTGGCCAGTCATGCCAGCGACTCGGTGGCCCGCGCCTAAAGCCACCCCGGATTCGGTCGGGATCGGCAGCCGCGGCACCATCCCCTCGGCGCAACCACCACTGGTATATACCGGCGTGGGAGACTGTGAGTCACGATGCAGGGACAGGCGCGGGCGCCCGCCGCCGGCACGGTGCTGAACGCGCTGGCGACCGGGACGGGATCGGCCTTCGCCATCGACGCCTACACGACGGCGACGGTCACGCTCTCCGAGACCGGCAGCGTCGACGGCTCCGTCGACGGCGTCCCCGACGCGGACACGCGGTTGATCGAGCGCTGCGTCGAGCGCGTCACGGACAGGTTCGGCGACGGCGAGGGCGGGACCGTCCGCACGGCAAGCGAGGTGCCGATGGCTTCGGGACTCAAGAGTTCCTCGGCGGCCGCGAACGCGACCGTCATGGCCACGCTCGACGCCCTGGACGATGTGGACGCGGTCGACCGCGAGGAAGCGGCCCGGATCGGCGTCGACGCCGCTCGCGACGTCGGCGTCACCGTCACCGGCGCCTTCGACGACGCCAGCGCGAGCATGCTGGGCGGCGTGACCGTCACGGACAACGACCGCGACGAACTCCTCGCCCGCGAGGCCGTGGACTGGCAGGTCCTCGTCTGGACGCCCCCCGAGCAGGCTTTCAGCGCGGACGCCGACGTCGAACGGTGTCGGCGGATCGCACCGATCGCCGACCTGGTCGCCGATCTCGCCCTCGACGGGGACTACGCCGAGGCGATGACGGTCAACGGCCTGGCCTTCTGTGCCGCTCTCGAATTCTCTCCCGGCCCGATCGTCGACGCGCTGCCGGACGCCGCCGGCGCGTCGCTCTCGGGGACGGGACCGAGCTTCACCGCCGTCGGTGCGTCAGATGCACTCGACGCCGTCGAAGAGCGATGGGGTGCCCGAACCGGCGACTGCTTGCGAACGACCACGCAGACGGAGGGAACGACTGTTATATGACGGACGACACCACGAACGGCGCGACAGGCGTAGCGGCCGAGGAGATGTCGCTGGACGAACTCCGCGAGGAGATCCGCGAGATCGACCACGACATCGTCGAATTGATCGCGCGGCGGACCTACGTGGCCGACACGATCGCCCGCGTCAAGGACGAGCGGGACCTGCCCACGACGGACGAGGCCCAGGAACAGCGCGTCATGGACCGTGCCGGCGAGAACGCAGAGCAGTACGACGTGGACGCGAACCTCGTCAAGGCCATCTTCCGGCTGTTGATCGAGCTGAACAAGGTCGAGCAACGTGAAAGTCGGTAGCTCAGTCGAGGCCGATACTCAGCTGTAACGCCTCGTCGACTTCAGCCATCGTGGGTTCGTCCAGTGAACCGACGACCGAGTGAATCCGTACGGGAACCGAGACGGTTCGAATCTGGTCTAGCCGGATTGAGGAGTCCTTCTCGAGCGGTGATCCGGCTGCCTCGACCAACACCTCGAACGGATACTCGCGGTAGGTCCCCGTGACGGGCGCGACGATAGTCGTACTGGCGTTTCGGTTTCCAATATCGTTTTGAATCACCACGACCGGCCGTGTCTTCTTCATCTCGTGTCCTTCGGCGGGGTCAAGCCGAACGATTACCACGTCGCCCCGTCGCACGTCCGTGCCGTCACCCATCGAGGCTTTCCCACGCTTCTTCGGACGCTTCGCTCCACTCCTCGGCGAGTGCATCCGCGCTCTCGGAGGCCTCCCGATAGGCGGTCGCCAGATCGGCCTCGTCCGGCCGGTCGGACTCTACCTCAACGACGGCGACGGTTACGCGCTTGTTCGCGTACTCGGTGCCGAGGTATACTCGACCCCGGTCGTCCGTCTCGTTCGTTTTGAGGTCTGTTGCGTCGACTTTCATCGAGGAACGGTACGGACCCACGGCTGATATGTGTTGCCCACTATTACCCACGGGGCCGTAGAGGGTACAGGATGTCTTATGGACTTCAGCTACCCGAAATAGGTCGAGCAGCGCGAGTCACGCTAGAGTTCAGTCAGACCGTGGCTGGAATCGAGTGCAACGTCGACCTCGTCCAGACGAACCTCCGGAAACCGGCCGGGATTGTCGATGATGCGATGTTCGATTGAAACCGTCCGACTACCTTGACGCGATACTACTGTTGTGCGCGTATTGAACCGGCTTTCGCAATCGTATTTACATCTAGCAAAGTCTCACGACTGGGTAATCCGGCCTGTACCGCCAGGATTCGCTCGCTTATATCGGCCAGACCGTGAGGGGTTCCGCTGCTCAGTACGTCCACAGCCGTTCGATCCGCCCCGCCTCGTCGGGGTACCGATCCCGGAGCGCGTCGACGTCCCGTTCGCCGTCGACGTTGATCACGTGTAGTTCGCCCCGGCGGCCGTCGTACGCGTCCTGGAAGTCGTACACGACGCCGTAAACGTCGACGGAGGAGGGTACGTCCTGGCTCTCGCGGAGGAACGCGACCTGCCGGTCGACGTTGTACTCGACGAGGTGGTTGATCGCGGTCGCCCGGTCGAGGCCGTCGGGGAGGGCCTCGACGCCGTCGGCCAGCATCGGTGCGAGGATGGAGATGCAGTGCTCGATTCCGGGGGGCTCGGAAACGTCGCCGGTGAGGGCGTCGTACGTCGCCGTCACCGCACCACACCCGGTATGGCCAACGACCACGACGGTCTCGGTCCCGGTGTGTTCGACGGGATAGAGGACGTCACCCGAGACGGCATCCCCGGCGTCGGTGCGCTGGCGCACGCGATTGCCGATGTTGCTACAGGTGAATACCCGACCGGGTTCGTCGTTGTCCCACATGTGGTCCTGGAGGACGCGCGAGTCCGAACAGCAGACGGTGACGGCGGCCGGGCGCTGTGAGTCCAGCAGGTCGTCGAACCGGTCGTCGAACGCCGCGGCGTGGTCTTCGTTTCCGGCCAGCATTTCGACGAACACGTCGTTCATGGGGCGGGCTTGTGAGGGGAGCGAAAAGACTGCTTCGCTCCGTCGAGTTCGCGCGCGCGTCGGGCCTCAGGACTCGGCGGCGTACGTCGCCGCCAGTTCGTCCAGTCGGTCGTGGCGCTCCAGAGTGTGGGGCGCAGTCAGGGGCGAGACACTCACGTCGCCGTCGACGACGGCCCGGCGGTCCGTCCCCTCGTCGTCGGGGAGTTCGTCCGCCGCCATGAGCGCCCAGATCTCGTCCTCGAGTTCGATTCGGTCGCCGTCGTGGTGGGCCCGCATTCGGTAGACTGTCGAGGGGCGCGTGATCGCCATCCCTGCATCGCCCCACTCGGCCGGCGGTGCGTTGACGTTCAGGTAGTCGGCGGTCTCGAAAACGCCCGCGCCGAGGGCGTGTTCGGCGAGGTACGTCGCCGCACGCGTCGCCGCGTCGAAGGACTCGTAGGCCACGTCGACGTCACCGAACGCCGTGTCGTCGTCGACGGGGACGTACAGCGAGACGGCCATCGCCGGGACGTCGAAGAAGGCGCTCTCGACGGCCGCACTGACGGTGCCCGAGCGTCCGAGGACGTACGCACCGAGGTTCGCGCCCTCGTTACAGCCGGCCACGACGAGGTCTGTCTCTGGGACGAGCACTTCCAGTCCGGCGATCACGCAGTCGGCGGGCGTCCCATCGACGACGTATCCGAGGTCGTGTTCGCCGACGGCGACCGATCTGGAGAGCTGTCGGCCCACGGCGCTCTGGTCGTGTGCCGGCGCGACGGCGACCACGTCTCCGACCCGCGAGAGGGCGTCGTAGAGCGCCCGGAACCCGGTCGAATCGATCCCGTCGTCGTTGGTCAGGAGGATCTGCGGGTCGCTCATGTGCACTCCAGCGCCGGTGGTCGCAAAAGCGTGCCGCTCGCTCGCGGGCGGTCTCGGCGTCGACCGCCCCCGCTCAGGCCGGAATCCGCTCGACCACGGTCTCGGCGTTGACGACCAGGTTGTAGGCCCCCTCGTCGTCGTTCCAGAGGACGAGGACGTTCTCGAAGCGGAGGAGGTCGCCGTAGTCGGCCGTTCGAAGGGCCGTATTGAGGGACGATTCCGCCGTAGAGACTGCGAAGTGATCGATCGCCTGGCTCCCGTCGCCCACCAGGTAGAGGGGGTTGGCGTCGGGGTCAGAGAGGTCGTGGCTCAGCTTGATCGCCACGCAGTCGATGCGCTCGGTCACGTGATCCTCGGTTCGTGCCAGTGGCGCTTCCCGAGCGGCGTTCGGTTGGAAATCGACGCGCGTTTGGCCATCGGTCCGGAGCAGCGAGAACGCGTACTGGACGTCGACGTTGACGAACTCGCCGTCGCCGGGCTGGTCGTCCGGGTCGCTCGCCGCACGTGTCCCTTCGTCGAGCGTGCGCTGGAACGGCGGGACGGCGAGGTCGGGCTTCACGTCGAAGGACCACGTGTCGCTCGCGGGCCGTCGCCCGGGCCAGAGGCGAACGGTCGGGGCGAAAACTGTCGCCCCGTGCTCGGCTTCGAGACCGCGCTCGATTTCGCGCAGGCCCGTCGCCGTGTTGCGGTCGGCCGGGGCGACGGCCACCAGCGTCCCGTCGTCCGCGAGTGCGTCGAGGTACCGGCCCGTGACGGCCGCCGGCTGGTCGAGTTCCGAGAGGACGTTCGAGCAGAGGACGAGGTCGTACGGGCCCTCGGGCTCGAACGCTTCGGCGGTCGTTCGGTGGACCTCGAAGTGAACGTTCCGTCCAGCATCCGTGGTCAGCGCCTCGAAGACGTCGGCCGCGGCGCTGGGCTCGACCGCGTGGTAGTCGACGAGCGCGTCGTCCGGGAGCAGGTCGACCAGGCCGAGAGCGGGCCCGCCGACGCCGGCGCCCACGTCGAGGACGCGAAGGCGAGCGGAGAGCAAGCCATCCGCGGCCAGGGACGCGAGGAGATACTGCGCGGTGGCGTAAGCGGCCGGCAGGTGGTAGATAGCGAAACCGAGGGCCGTCTCGTACTCGTAGTCGACGGCCTCGCCGTGGAGGTAGCTCGTCTTGAAGTCCCGGATCCGCCGCCGGAGGTCGTCGCCGCTCTCGCCGTCCGGCCAGCCAGCACCGTAGGCCTCGACCAGTAACTCCTCGAGGGCTTCGGAGTGCACCGACGGCAGCGCGTCGACACCCTCGAAGGAAACGTCGACGGGACCGGTGGGCGCCGGCTCGAAGGAACCGTCGGGCCGTTCGACGAACCCGAGGTCCGGTGCCGACTCCCGGAGGACCTGCCGGACCGCCGCCGGATGTGGCTGGCCCTCGACGTACTCGCAAATCTCATCTGGATCGACGGGGCGGACCTGCTGGAGGTACTTCGCGTTCGTTCGCACCTGTTCGCGCTGTTCGTCGTTCATTCCAGGTCGCTCTCGGAGTTCATCGGCCAGCGTCCTCGTAGAGTTGGTCGAAGGTGTCGGGGTCCGCGTCGGCAATCTGGCGAGCCGCGGCCGCTACGTCCTCAGCGCCATCGAAGGCAGCCTGGATGTCCGCGTAGACGCGCGCGTCACCACCGGTCACCTGGTCGACGAGCGCCGAGAGGTCCGCCGAAATGGGCGTGTGGAGTTCATCGGGCACGTCCGCGGCGGCCAGCCCGAACGCCAGCACGGCCGCGTGCGTCCGCGCCTGGACGGTTTCCATGGCCTCGTCGTGTTCCCCCGGCGTCGTCTCGTAACAGGTGTTGCCGCGGTCGCGAAGTGCGTCGAGGACTGTCTCGGTGACCGGGCCGTCCGCGTCGGCGACGACCGCCACGTTCCCCGGTTCGTTTTCGGGGGCGAACAGCGGGTGCAGGCTCGTCCGTTCGACGTCCGGGGCGTGTCGCCGCATGGTATCGACGGGGCCCCGCATCGTTCCCGTCAGGTCGAGCACAGCGGCTTCGGCGGATGGCCCCCAGGATTCGATGGCCGACTCCGCCGCGGGAATCGGGACGGCGACGACGACGAGGTCGGCCGCCGCCGTCTCGGGTGTGTCGACGATCGACCCGCCCTCGGCCGCGACGGCGGCCTCGGCTGCCGTCCGGTCGGCGTCGGCGAAGGCGAGGGACACGTCCGCGGCAGCGTCGCTCGCGAGGGCGCGGCCGAACCAGCGCCCCATCTCCCCAGCGCCGACGACGAGAACGTCCATTGCGGCGGTGTTGTTCGGTCCTGGGCAAAAGGGGTTCGGTCCCGAGCCTGCACCGAAAGCGCTTAGACCGGGACCGGGAAAAGCACCTGGCATGAAACGCGTCCGCTTTCGAGATCCGGCAGGTGCGGTCAGGACCGGCGAGTGGCTCGACGACGGCGACGTCGCGGGGACGGCGACGGCCGGGGTCGGCGGCCAGATCCGATTCGCGGACCGGACCTACGACCCTGCCGACGTCGACCTCCTCCCACCGTGCGAACCCACGAAAATCGTCTGTATCGGGCGAAACTACGCCGCACACGCGGCCGAGTTCGACAACGAGGTGCCTGACCGACCCCTGCTCTTCCTCAAGCCACCCAACGCCGTGGCCGCACCGGGGAGCGACGTCTCACTGCTGCCGGGCAAGGAGCGGATCGACTACGAAGCCGAGTTCGGCGTCGTGATCGGCGAACAGTGTCGCAACGTCGCCGAAGCCGACGCCGCCGACGTCGTCGCCGGGTACACCTGCGTGGTGGACGTCTCCAACCGCGACGACCAGCGCGAGGAGCAAAACTGGGTGCGCGGCAAGGCCTTCGACGGGTCGGCGCCGCTCGGCCCCGTCGTCGCCAGCCCCGAGCACGTCCCCGACGACGCAACGATCGAGCTTCGGCTAAACGGCGAGGTACAGCAGTCCTCGACCATCGAGAAGCTGTTTTTCTCCGTCCCGGAACTGATCGCCGAGATCACGACCTACCTCACGCTGGAACCAGGCGACGTGATCGCCACGGGGACGCCGGAGGGCGTCGGCGCGCTCGCCGACGGCGACGAGGTCGCAGTCGAAATCGAGGGTGTCGGGACGCTGCGCCACGGCGTCAGGGGCCCCTGAGCGGGCCGTGGGTCGGCGTGGTGGCGTCAGCCACCTCCAGGGTTAAGCCCCTGGCGCGTCCATCCCCGCTGCAGAGATGACACCCGCCCTCCACCGGCGCGACGCGGTCGGCATCGCCATCGTCGCGCTGACCGTCGCGGTATCGTTCCTGACGTACGACGACCTCCCCGCACAGCTGGCGACGAACTTCGATGCCAGCGGCGATCCCGGGGAGACGATGGCCAAACCGTTCGCCCTGGCACTGCCCACAGTTCTGGCGGCGTTCATGGTCGTGGTCTTTCGCGTCCTCCCCGCGATCGACCCGCTGGGAGACAACATCGCGGCCTTCCAGGACTACTACGACCTGATCGCGGTCGTCGTGGTGGGCGTCATTGGCTACGTCCACCTCCTGATCGTGGGCTGGAACCTCGGCTACGACGTCTCGGTGGCCCAGGCCGTGGTTCCCGTCCTCGCCGTGACCTACTACGTCGCCGGCGTCGTCGTCGAACACGCAGAGCAGAACTGGTTCGTCGGGATTCGAACCCCGTGGACGTTATCCAGCGAGGAAGTCTGGAACGAGACCCACGAACGCACCGCCGTCCTGTTCAAGCTCGCTGGCCTGGTCGCCCTGCTCGCACTCCCCTTCCCGCAGTACCTCGTACCCATCGCCGTGGTTCCCATCGCGGTGGTCGCCCTCGTCGCCACCGTCTACTCCTTCGTCGTCTACCGACGGGTGAGCGACAGCTGACCGGCGAGAGATGAGAACTGCTATGACCGGCAGGGGCCAAGTCCGGGCCGACTGCGGTCGGGACCGTACCCTCCATGAGCACCGATCGAACCCCCTCGTCACGCGTCGACGTCTGCGTCGTCGGGGCCGGGCCCGCCGGTGCGCTCGTCGCCGACCGGCTTGCCAGTGACGGCCACGACGTGGTCGTCCTTGAGGCCGGCCCGCGCTTCGACGACGCCGACCGGGCCGAACGGATGGAGCGAGCGATCCGCCCACCGTACGACCGGCGGGACGTCTGGCAGATGGGCGGGGAGCGCGACGCGTACTCGTCCTCCGGCGACAGGGACTACCCGCTGAACTTCGCCCGCGTCAAGGGCGTTGGCGGATCGACGCTGCACTGGCAGGGGATGGTGATGCGGCTCCACGAGTCGGACTTCGCCGGGGCCACAGAGCCCAACGGGCCCGCGTGGCCACTCGAGTACGACGACGTGGCAGACTACTACGCCGCCGCCGAGGACGCCATGGGCGTCGCCGGAGCGTCGGACGACCCGTTCGCGCCACCGCGCGACGAACCGTTTCCGATGCCGGCGTTCCCGCCGAGCTACAGCGACTCCCTCTTCGCCGAGGCCTGCGAGGAACTGGGGGTCGCCATGCACTCGGTCCCCAACGCGCGGAACTCCGAGACCAGGGACGGCCGCTCGGCGTGCGTCGGGTACGGTACCTGCCAGCCGGTCTGTCCCTCCGGCGCGAAGTACAGCGCCGACGTGACGATCGCGTCTGCCGAGTCGGCTGGCGCCGAGGTGCGCGACCGGTGCCCGGTCCAGCGACTCCAGACCGACGACCGGGGCGAACGCGTCGAGTTCGTCGAGTACGCCACGCCGAACGGGACGACCCACGAGCAGGAAGCCCGTCACGTCGTGCTCGCCGCTGGCGGAATCGAGACGCCCCGGCTCCTGTTGCTGTCACAGTCCCCGGCACACCCCGACGGGCTAGCGAATTCGAGCGGCGCGGTCGGCCGGTACTTCATGGAGCACTGTTTCGCCGGCGCCGGCGGCACGCTCGACCGGCGGACGCGCCAGAACCACGTCGGGTTCATGACCAGCGAGAGCCACCAGTTCTACGACAATCCCGGGCAGGCGCTTCGAACGCGGGACGACGACGTGGTGGTTCCCGAAACGGACGCAGCGCTCGGACCGATCAAGCTGGAGTTCCTGAATTACGCCGGTCCCTCGCCCGTCGAGCTGGCACTCGACAGCGACACCTGGGGTGACGAACTTCTCTCGGACCTCCGTCGGGCCTACGGCCACAGCATCGCCATGGGCGGATTGGTCGGGCAACCGCCACGGGCCGAGAACCGCGTGACGCTCGACCCGTCGACCACCGACGAGCACGGCAATCCGGTCCCGGACGTCCAGTGGTCGATCGGCGAGCGAACCCGTCGGACCATCGAGCGCGCGAACGCGATTCAGCACGCCATCCTCGACGAACTCGGCGTCGACCGGACCTGGACCGTCGGGCCCGCGGACACCGGGCCGGCCTACCACCACATGGGGACGACGCGAATGGGAACGGATCCGTCGGAGAGCGTCGTCTCGCCGCGATTGCGGACTCACGACGTGGCGAACCTGTGGGTCGCCTCCAGCAGCGTCTTCCCGACCAGCGGTGCGATGAATCCCACCCTGACGATCGCGGCGCTGGCGCTCAAGGCGGCCGATCACGTGGCTGCCGAGCTGTGAGGGGCCCGTGTGGAGCCCATCGACGTCTGGCAAACAGGTGGCGCTCCGTGGCCGGGCCGGCGTGCCACGCTCCCGCCTCGACCGGACCCGGACGCGGTTTCAGGGCACGGTCGGTGGTGGACGCGCTCTCCGTCTTGAAGCTACGGGAGGGGCAGTGCGGCGAGCCCGCCGGCGAGTAACCCCGCGACGAGGAGCAGGAGGAGCGACACGAGGGCGGCGCCCTGCAGCGGCCGGCGAGCTGCCTTCGCTGGCTCGCGCACCTTCTTCTGGCTCGCACCGTCGGTCAGGCGAGCGGCGCCGACCTCGACGAGCGCGGCGAGGACGAACCACAGGCCGAGCATCGCCAGCACCAGGTAGCCCGGCGTGCTGCCCGTGAGACTCTCGACAGTGTACTCGCTGGCAGCCATGTGACCGCCGCTGACGAAGAGTACGACTGCGCTGGCCCGGGAGACGGTCGTGAGCGTTCCCGCGAGCGACTCGAGTGGTCCGGCGTCGATGTCACCCCGCGAGGCGAGCGGGAGGACTGCGAGCGTGACGAAGACGACGCTGCCAGTCCAGAGGCCCGCAAAGAGGAGGTGCGACACGACGGCGACGGCGTCGGCGATTGCCATGTCGGGGGTGCGAGGGCGACCGCCTTCAAGGTGGACGGTTCGAGCCGAGCGACGTGTACGGGTCTCGGCCCGTGTGAGCACGCTTAAGACACGTGGCCCGTTTTGGGCGACCATGGAACCGCGGGACCTGTCGGCCCACGCCGTCTACCGCGCCGGCCAGGGAATCGAGGAGGTCGCCCGGGAGCTCGGCCTCGACCCGGACGACCTCGTCAAGCTCTCGTCGAACGAGAACCCCTTCGGCCCCAGTCCGAAGGCGGTCGACGCCATCCGCGAACACGCCGCCGAGGCCCACACGTACCCGAAGGCGGCCCACACCGACCTCGCAGCCGCCGTGGCCGACGAGTGGGACGTCGACCCGGTGCAGGTCTGGCTCGGCGCCGGGGGCGATGGCGTCCTCGATTACCTCTCGCGGGCGCTGCTGGAGCCCGGCGACGGTGCGCTGGTCCCGAAGCCCGGATTCGCCTACTACCCGATGAGCGTCCGGTACCACCACGGCAAGGTGCGATCGTACCGACTCTCGAAGGCCGACGACTTCGTCCAGACCGCCGACGGCGTCCTCGAGGCCTACGACGGCGAGCGGATCGTCTACGTCACCAGCCCGCACAACCCGAGCGGCTCCGAGATGCCGGTCGCGGAGGTTCGACGTCTCGCCGCCGAGACCGACGAGCAGACGCTCGTCGTCGTCGACGAGGCCTACGGCGAGTTCAGCGAGCGGCCGAGCGCCCGGCCGCTGGTCGACGAGCGCGACGACGTCGCCGTGTTGCGGACCTTCTCGAAGGCCTACGGCCTGGCCGGGCTCCGCCTGGGCTACGCGCTGGTCCCGGACCCGTGGGCCGACGCCTACGATCGCGTCAACACGCCCTTCGCGGTCAACGGCCTGGCCTGCTTCGCCGGCCTGGCCGCACTCGAGGACGAGGCCCACGTCGAGCGGTCCGTCGAGACGGCACGCTGGGCGCGGGACTACATGCGCGAAGAGCTCGCGGCCCCGACGTGGGAAAGCGGGGGGAACTTCGTCATGGCCGCGGTCGGCGACGCCGAGCGCGTCGTCGACGCCGCCAGACGGGAGGGCGTGATCGTCCGCGACTGCGTGAGTTTCGGCCTGCCGGCCTGCGTCCGGATCTCCTGTGGGACGGAGGCAGAGACCCGTCGTGCGGTGTCGGTCCTCAACGAGGTGATCGCCGCGTGCGAGTCGCCGTGACCGGCACGCCGGGGACGGGCAAGACGACGGCGACCGAGCGACTCGACTCGTCACTGACCGTCGTCCACCTCAACGACGTGATCCGCGAGGAGGGGCTGACGACCGGCACCGACGAGGAGCGCGACTCGCTCGTGGCCGACCTCGACGCGGTCGACGACTGGCTCGAGGGGCGCGAGGACGTGCTCGTCGAGTCGCACCTGGCCCACCACCTCGACGTCGACCGCGTCGTGGTCCTCCGGTGTCACCCAGAGGAACTCGAACGGCGGTTCGACGAGCGCGGCGAACCCGACGCGAAGGCCCAGGAGAACGCCGAGAGCGAGGCCCTCGACGTGATCCTCGCCGAGGCCGTGGCCGGCCACGGCACGGAGAACGTCTACGAGATCGACACGACAGACCGGGATCCGGACGCGGTCGCTGCGGCAATCGAGGCGGTGATCGCGGGAGCACGCGACCCGAGCGCCGGGACGGTCTCGTTCATCGACTACCTATGACACTGGACCGCCTCCGCCCGCTGGCTGATCGGCTCCTGCGACCGTTCGTCGCGGGCGCGGTCCGCGTCGGCCTGACCCCCGACGGCATCAGCGTCCTCGCCTTCGGTCTCGCGATCGCCGCTGGCGGCGCCTTCGTCGTTGCTGGCGATCGGGCCCTCTTCTACCTGGTCGGAGCGGTGCTCGTCTTCTGCAATGGCTGGCTCGACCTGCTCGACGGCGCAGTCGCGCGAGAACTGGCGGTCGACTCGCCTGCGGGCGACTTCCTGGACCACGTCCTCGACCGCTACGCGGACATCGTCGTGATCGCGGGCCTCGCCGCCGGGATACAGGAATACGTGCTCGGGTTCGCGGCGGTAACCGGCGTCCTGATGACCTCGTACCTCGGGACGCAGGCACAGGCGGTCGACCTCGACCGGGTCTACGGCGGCCTCGTCGGCCGTGCCGACCGCCTGGCGCTGATCGGGGTCGTTGGCGTGCTCGCAGCCTTCCGCAGCCCCTCCTACGCGGGACTGGGACTGGTGGGCTGGCTGCTCGTCGTCCTGGCGGTCGTCGGACACGTCACCGCCATCCAGCGGTTCTACGGCGCGTTGGTCGCCCTGCGCTGACGGCGGTGGCGTGCGATTTATGCGGCGGGCTGGTCAAGGACAGTGCATGGTATCGTGTGAGATGTGCGGGGCGGAGACGTCGAGCCCGAAGACGGTCAAGATCGAGGGCGCGGAGCTCGAGGTCTGTGACGACTGCACCGACTTCGGCACCGAGGTGCAGACGGGGAGTTCCGGCAGCACGTCGACCAAGTACTCGACGGGGTCGTCGGAATCCTCGAGTTCGTCTGGCTCGTCCTCGTCGGGCGGTGGCACCACCGGGTCGGGGCGAAGCGGTGGCGGTGGGGGCCAGAGCGACATGTACGACGACATCGAGGAACTCGCACAGGACTACGACGAGCGCCTCCGCGAGGCCCGCGAGGCGGCCGGCCTGAGCCAGGAGGACCTGGCCAAGCAACTCAACGAAAAGGCCAGCCTCATCCGCAAGCTCGAACACGGCGACATCCTGCCGAGCGACGACGTCCAGCAAAAGCTCGAGCGCGCCCTGGAGGTCGACCTCGGTGCCGGGGGCAGCGCTGCGGGCGAGGAGTGGTCTGGCGGCTCCTCGACGGGCGAGTACACGCTCGGCGATGTCGTCGAGCGCAAGGACTCCTGACGCAGGGGACTCACAACCTATATCCGGCGGCCGGTCGGTCCCTGGGGTATGTTCGTTCTCGTGAACCTCAAGGCCTACCCCTGCGATCCGACCGCGGTCGCCGACGCCGCCGCCACCGTCAGCGATGAGTGCGGCGTCGACGTGGCCGTCGCGCCACAGGCCGCTCACCTCTCGGCGGTGGCAGCGACGGGCGCGGAGACGTGGGCCCAGCACGTCAGCCCCGTCGCCCACGGGAGCCATACCGGTAGTACGCTCGCCGAAGCGGTCGACGACGCCGGCGCGACCGGAACGCTCCTGAACCACTCCGAGCGCCGGCTGAAACTGGCGGACGTCGACGCCGGGCTGCGTGCGGCCGACCGGGTCGGCCTCGACACCGTCGTCTGTGCGAACAATCCCGAGCAGGTCGCCGCCGCGGCGGCCCTCGGCCCGGACGCCGTCGCCGTCGAACCGCCGGAACTCATCGGCACCGGGACGCCGGTCAGTCAGGCCGATCCCGAAGTGGTCCGCGGGGCCGTCGCTGCCGCGACCGAGGTGGACCCCTCGGTCGACGTCTACTGCGGCGCCGGGATCTCGACGGGCGATGACGTGATCGCCGCGAGTGACCTCGGCGCCGACGGCGTGCTCCTGGCCAGCGGTGTCGCCAAGGCCGACGACCCCGCCGCGGCGCTCCGGGACCTGGTCGACCCGCTGTAACGTAGCGACGACGCCCGGTCAGTCGAGGAACTGCTGTTCCAGATCGCGCGCGTAGACGCCGGCAGTGTTGGTCCGGTCGTCGTCGGCGAGTGCCGCGTCGAGAGAGTCCCGCAGGCAGTAGTCGTAGTGCCCGCGACCGACGTGCTCGATCAACCCGGCGCGTCGAAGCGCACGGTTGCGAGCGTAGGCAGTCACCCGATCGGTGGTGCCCGACGCCTCGCGGAACACCTCCTCGGGGGTGGCCGGCCCCTCGTCGCGGTAGATAGCGGTCATCGCGAGTGCGACCGCGTCGAGGTCGTCCATCGCAGCAGCCGCCTCCTCGACCGGCGAGGGGCGGTCGGCGTCGGAGGACCGCCGGATCCGGACGTCCCTGTCGGCGACGGGCGCGCTGGCGCCCTGCTGGAAGTGGCGTATCTCCGTGGTGAACGACCCGACGGTGAGTCCCCCGTCCGCAGCCGCCGGGGTGCCGGTCGTGCGGGCCGCGTCCGACTTGGTCGCCTTCGCATCCGACGTGCTCCGCTCGTCGTCCCCCTCCTCGTCCAGGCCCGCGAGTGCAGCGAGCCCCTCGAAGGCAGCGTCCCCGTCGTCGCTCGCGCCAGAAGCGTCGCCGTCGCCACTCGCATCGGGCGCCGCCCCGTTCGATCGGACTTCACCGTCACTCGTGGCCGCGGGTCCATCGTCCATCATCGCGCCGAACGCGGCCATGGCGTCTTCGTCCGTGGCCCCGTCGGAGTCATTATCGGTCGTGGACTCGGTGTCGGGAAAAGCGGCGTCCGGCCCGGACTCGGCGTCCGCGCGGTTGCCCTCGGTCCGACGCCGACTCGTCCGCTGGCGCTCGCGTTCCGTCCGGCCGGGTGCTGCGCCCTCGACGTGAGCGAGCATGGCGTCGACGAACTGCTCGGCCATGCGGCTGAGGTCGCGGGCGTCCTGGAGTTCCGCCTCGAGTTCAGCGATACGGGAGTTCTTCTCGTCGAGCGTCTCGCGCAGATCGGCGAGGCGGTCCTCGTGGGCCTGGCGCTCCTCGCTGATGGTGGCGAGTTCCTCGACGAGGTCGTCGCTGACGCTCTTGAGGTCGGGACGGTCGAAGTCGTCGAGACCTGGCGTCGCACCGGCGTCGAAGGTCCGCTTGCGGTTGAACTGGACGCGCCGGACGCGGTCGGACCAGTCCGTGACGAGGAAGCCCTCGCCGTCGTCCAGGTCCTCGACCGCGCTCGCGTACTCGCCGTCCAGTACTCTGCGGACGACCTTCGTGTCGTTGTTCCAGGTGAGGCGGTGCCAGACGAGCCAGTCGCACTGGGTGATGTAGTCCTTCTTGACGTCGGCCGGGCGCTGGGAGATGCCACAGACGCCGAGGCCGTGTTTGCGCCCGCGCTTGCCGATCTTGATGAGCATCTTCCCCGCCTCGCCGACGGAGCCGTTCTCGGGGATGTACTCGTGGACCTCCTCGACGAGGAGCAGGAAGGGCTGTTTCTGTTTTTTCGCCTTCGCGAAGAGGTGTTTCGCGACGGCCGTCAGGACCGCTTCGGCCGCCTCGTCTTCCAGGAACGAGGAGAGATCGAGGATGATCGGGACGTTGCGCTCCAGGGCGAGCGTGGCCAGTTTCTCGGCGTGGTCGGGCGTGACGCGGACGTCACACTCCTCGTCGGCGCCGGCGTGGAGGATCTCGTACTCCTCCTTGAGGCCGTAGTACTCGCCGTCGACGTCGACGATCAGCAGGCCGAAGCCGCTGTCCAGCAGTTCCTCGGCGACGACGCTCGCGGTGTTGGACTTACCCGATCCCGACTTGCCGGTCACGAAGCCGCGGCCGGTCAGGAGTTCGACGACCGGCAGGGAGACGTCGCGTCCTTGTCGGCCGCTGGCCCCCTTCCCGGCCGTGGTCTGGGCGACCGTGATCTGCTCGTTTCTGGCCATTCGTTGCACCCACGTGGCACGGCCGGTCCCATAACAGTCAGTCAGACGCGCGACAGACGGCCGGGCTGTACAGCCTGCAGGACGACCACACCGGGTCTCGAACGTTTAAGGCCGTCCTCGCGAAACGCTTCCCCCGAGGACAGGATGGCACGGTTCGAGACCCACGTCGAGGAGGGCACGATCTACGTCGGGACGCCCGACGGGCCACTCGAAGTCGGGGCCCTCGACGACGCGCTCGACGTGGTCGGCGGCCCGGCCTGGACGATCAGCTACTCCGACGAGGCCAAAGAACGCCACCCGGGCATGGACACCTCCGACGAGGGCCTCGTCGTCGACGTGGCCGACATGATGCAGGCCATGACCCACTCGGAGCGGTTCGTCGAGACCCTCCGGGCGCAGCCGGCCGAGCCGACGGCAGACGACGACATCTCGCCGCGCCTCGGCCTGTTCGTGGGAAAACTTCTAGAGAACCTGGAGAGCGGCGTGAGCTGACGGATGGATCGTTCGGTGGGTCCAGTCACCCGGATTCGAACTCGCCCAGCGAGAGCTGGCGGTCGCGTCGCCGTGGTCGGTCCGGCCGGTGGCGGTCGCCGTCGGCTGAGTCGTCCGCGTCGCCCGCGCTCTCCTCGCCGTCCCAGGATTCGAGACTCGCCTGGGCCTCGTCGGCGAAGCTGAGATTTGAGACCCGCACGCCGAGCTTGCGGGCGCGGTTGCCCTCGAACTCCCCCAGCAGGTCCAGCGCGATCTCGCGGACGAGGTCGGCGTCCTCGACGGGGCCGGGGAGCGATCGTGCCCGCGTGTTCACGTCGTAGGGCGGCGTCACGACCTTGATGCCGATCGTGCGGTAGAGGGCGTCCTTCCGGGCGGCGCGCTCGGCGACGGCAGTGGCGAGGCCGCGAACGCGCTCGCGCTTCCGCTCGTCGTCGCTCGTGGCCTCCGCGAAGGCCGACTCCCGCGAGAGGCTCTTGGGCTTCCCCACGGGCTCGACCGGACGGTCGTCTTCGCCGCGGGCGTAGCGGTGAACCTCGAGTCCGCGGTCGCCGAAGCGGTCCTCGATGACGTCGGGGTCGGCTTCTGCCAGGTCACCGGCCGTCTCGACGCCCATCCCCCGGAGCTCCGCCGCAGTGACCGGACCGATGCCGTGGACTTCCTCGACGTCGAGCGGGGCGAGGAATTCCCGGACCTCCCCGGGGCGGACCACCACGAGGCCGTCGGGTTTGTCGTGGTCGCTGGCGATCTTCGCGGCGCTCTTGCTCGGGGCGACCCCGACGCTCGCCGTCACGCCGACGGACTCCTCGATGGCGTCCTTGAGTCCCTGGCCGAAAGCCCGTGGCTCGGCCTCGTCCCAGGCGACCCGATCGGTCACGTCGAGGTACGCCTCGTCGACGCTCACCTCGCGAATCGTGGCGGCGCGCTCCCGGAGGATCGCCTTCACGTCGGCGGCGACGGACTGGTAGTAGTCCATGTCGACGGGCCGGTAGAAGCCGGCCTCGGCGACGTCGAGGTCCCGGTCCTCGGCGGCGTCGATCTTCCGGGGCAGGCGTTCCAGGGCCTCGGAGATCGGCTGGGCGCTCACGACGCCGTACTCGCGTGCCTCGTAGCTCGCAGTCGCCACGGCCCCGATGGTCTCGCCCGGTTCGAACCCCATGCCGACGACGACGGGTTCGCCGCGGAGGGCCGGTTCGCGCAGTCGCTCGCAGGCCGCGTAGAAGCAGTCCATGTCGACGTGACAGACGACCCGGTCGTCGGGCTCCGGGGCGCCGGGCAGTCTGGCGGCCCGTGCCATGCTCGATACTGGGGGCGACCGACCGTTAACCTTCACGAACCGGGGTGAAACTGGTCGGGACGTCACGTGGCGAAAGAACGTGCCGAGGGCGCCGCCGGCCGAACGGCGCCCGGTGTGCGCTTCCTCGTGGAATGGTACCAAGTGCCGGAATGCGCGGCGGTGCTTCCCGCCGGAAGCCCCGCTCACCAGGGCTCCAATGGTGTGTTACACGCTACCACACTTAACGCTTGTCCCGGTCGCCGAAAAATCTCTCCCGTAGCGACTGCCAGCCAGTGGGGTGTTCGGCGTCGCGAGTGTGGGAGCGACCGAGCGACACCCCAGTGACATGCCGGGATCCGGCGTTATCCTGAGAGTTGTTAGCGCAGGACAAACTCTTTGACGCCGGGGTCCGAGATGGAACCTGGAGGACGCCGAGGGCCTCCGGGGGACCCAATGGAACGCAGTGGTACCCGCACGTTCGACGCGTCAGCAACTGAGACGCCTACGCAGACCCGATCGCAACGCGACGGCGAGGGCACCCAGCGGACGGTGAAGCGGTGCTTGGGGACGGAGCGGTGTGCAGACACGAGTTCCTGTTCGGGCCCGGTGGCTGACGCGCAGGAGGACACGACATGACGGAACACGATATCACGCTTACAGTAAACGGCACAGACCACGATCTCACGGTGGAATCGCGCACCCTCCTCGTCCACGCGTTGCGGGACGAGCTCGGGTACACCGGGCCGAACGTCGGGTGCGAGACGAGCATGTGCGGCGCCTGTACGGTCCTCGTCGACGGGGAGGCGGTCAAGTCCTGTACGGAACTCGCTGCCCGCGCCGATGGGGCCGAGATCACGACCGTCGCCGGCCTCGCCGAGGACGGCGACTTTCACCCGATCCAGACGGGCTTCCAGGAGGAACACGGCCTGCAGTGTGGCTACTGCACGCCGGGCATGATGATGACCGCCACGGAGTTCCTCGCGGACAATCCCGACCCGGACGGCGAGGAAATCCGCCACGCCCTCGAGGGCAATCTCTGTCGGTGCACGGGCTACCAGAACATCGTCCGTGCAGTGGAGAATGCCGCGGGAGAGATGGCCGGGGAGCCAGCCGGGGGTGACGACTGATGGCCACCGAGGAGGACGAATCCCGCCCCGAGGGCATCCAGACGATCCGCGCCAGCGAGGTGGACCCGGACGAGATCTTCGGGTCCGCCGTCCAGCGACGGGAGGACCCCGCCCTGCTCTCGGGCGACGCCGAGTACACCGACGACATCCGGGAGGACCAAATGCTCCACATGGCCGTGCACCGGAGCCAGCACGGCCACGCCCGCATCGAGAACGTCGACACGTCGGCCGCCGAGGCCGTCGACGGCGTCGTCGGCGTCTACACCTACGACGACCTCGTCCGCGAGGACACGCCCGGCGAAGCGCCCTTCAACGTCCCGACGGGCTGGCTGCTGGACACCCTGACGGTCGTCGACCACCCGATCCTCGCGGACGAGACGGTCCGCCACCAGGGCGACGGCATCGCCATCGTGCTCGCGGAGGACCGGTACACCGCCACCGACGCCGCCGACCGCGTGGACGTCGAGTACGAGCCCCTGGACGCCGTGACCGATCCGGCCGACGCGCTGGACGACGACGCACCGCAACTCCACGACGATGCGCCGGGGAACCTGGCCTTCGACTGGGAACTCGGCGACGCCGACGCCACAGACGAGGCCTTCGCGGACGCCGCCCACACCGTCGAACTCGACCTGGAGAACCAGCTCCTGATCCCGAACGCCATGGAACCGCGGGCCGCCGTCGCGGACTACAATCCGTCGACGAGAAACCTCGACCTGCGGATGACATCGCAGAATCCCCACCTCCACCGCCTGCTGCTCTCGGGCGTCATCGGACACCCCGAGCACAAACTCCACGTGGAGGCGCCGGACGTCGGCGGCGGGTTCGGCTCGAAAATCCACCACTATCCAGACGAGGCGCTGACCTCGTGGGCCGCCATGCAGACCGAGCGACCGGTGAAGTGGCAGGCCACGCGGACCGAGACCTACGTGACCGACGCGATGGGTCGGGGCCACGCCACGCGGGGCGAACTCGCGATGGACGCGGACGGGACGATCACGGGCCTGCGCGTCGACACGAAGGCGAGCATGGGCGCGTACGTCTCGACGTTCGCCCCGGCCGTCCCGACGTACCTCTACGGCACGCTGCTCTCGGGGCAGTACGACATCCCCGCGATTCACTGCTCGGTCCAGGGCGCGTTCACGAACGTCCCGCCCGTCGACGCGTACCGGGGGGCCGGCCGCCCCGAAGCCTCGTTCGTCGTCGAGCGACTGATGCACCTCGGCGCGAGGGAAGTGGGGATGGATCCCGCCGAGTTCCGGCGGCACAACTTCGTCGCCGACGACGCCTTCCCCTTCGAGACGCAGGTCGCGGTCGTCTACGACAGCGGTGACTACGAGAAGACACTCGACGAGGCCCTCGACCGGATCGACTACGAGGCGTTCCGCGAGCGCCAGGAACAGGCTCGCGAGGAGGGGCGCTATCTCGGCATCGGCTTCTCCTCGTACATCGAGGCCTGTGGCCTGGCCCCCTCGCAGCTCGTCGGCGAACTCGGCGCCCAGGCCGGCCTGTGGGAGTCGAGCAACGTCCGGATGCACCCCTCCGGGACGGTCACTGCCTACGTAGGCACGTCGGGCCACGGCCAGGGCCACGACACGACCTTCGCCCAGATCGTCTCGGACGTCCTCGGCATCGACTACGACGACGTGGAGATCGTCGAGGGCAACACCGACGAGATCCCGCAGGGCATGGGCACCTACGGCTCGCGCTCGGCGGCCGTCGGCGGCTCCGCGCTGGCCACGTCCGCGATGAAGATCGTCGACAAGGCCCAGCAGATCGCGGCCCACCAACTGGAGGCCAGCGAAGACGACCTGGAGTTCGAGAACGGCGAGTTCCACGTCGCGGGCGCGCCGGATCGCTCGATGTCCATCCAGGCGGCCGCACAGGCGTCGTACCTGGCCCACGACATCCCCGATGACATGGAGCCGGGACTGGAGGAGACGTCCTTCTACGACCCGGAGAACTTCGTCTTCCCGTTCGGCACGCACGTGGCGATCGTCGAGGTCGACCCCGACACCGGCGACGTCGAGATCGAGCGCTACCTCGCGGTCGACGACGTCGGCCCGCAGATCAACCCAAAGATCGTCGAGGGACAGATCCACGGCGGCGTCGCCCAGGGCATCGGCCAGGCGCTCTACGAGGGCGCCGAGTTCGACGACAACGGGACGCTCACCACGGGCTCGATGCAGGACTACGCCGTCCCGAAGGCCGTCCACGTTCCGGAGATGGAGACCGCCCACACCGTGACCGAGAGCCCCCACAACCCGCTTGGCGTCAAGGGCGTCGGCGAGGCCGGCACCATCGCCGCGCCCCAGGCCGTGGTCAACGCGGTCACCGACGCGCTGGAGCCGCTGGGCATCGACCACCTCGACATGCCCCTGACCGGCGAGCGGGTCTGGCGTGCCATCGCGGACGCCGAGGGAGGTGCGGACTGATGTACCCCGACGACTTCGACCTCTACCGCCCGACGGCGGTCGGCGAGGCGCTCGACCTGCTCGAGGAACACGGCGACGCGGAGACGGAGATCCTGGCCGGCGGCCACAGCCTCCTCCCGACGATGAAGAGCGGCCTCGCGAGCCCGGACGTGCTCGTCGACATCAGCGACGTCGACGCGATGAACGGCATCGAGGACGACGGCGAGGCCGTCGCCATCGGCGCGACGACAACCTACGCGACCGTCACGAACTCCTCGCTCGTGGCGGAGGCGGCGCCCGTCCTCGCGGAAGCGGCGGGCGCCGTGGGCGACCGCCAGGTGCGAAATCGCGGTACAATCGGGGGCAACGTCGCCCACGCCGACCCGGCCTCGGACCTCCCCGGCGCCGTCATCGCCGCCGACGCGACGCTCGTCCTCGAGGGCCGCGACGGCGAGCGGACGGTAGCCGCGGACGACTTCTTCGACGGCATGTTCGCGACCGACGTGGGCCCGGGCGAACTCCTCACCCGCGTCGAGGTCCCGAAAGCCAGCGACGCCGTCGGCGCCTACGCAAAGCGAGCGAGTCCCTCCTCGGGCTACGCCATCGTCGGCGTGGCGGCCCAGCTCGAACTCGACGGCGACGCCGTCGCGGACGCGAGCGTGGCCGCGAACGGCGTCGTCGACCACGGGATTCGGCTCGAATCGGTCGAAGACGCCCTCGGTGGCGAGTCCCTCGACGAAGCGACCATCGAGGCGGCCGCCGCCGGAGCCACCGCGGACCTCGCCGACGCGACGATGATGGAGGACCCGCAGGCCTCCGCGGAGTTCCGCGAGCAACTCCTCTCGGTCTACGCAGAGCGTGCACTCGGTGACGCCGCCGACCAGGCGCGCTCAGCCGCAGCCGCGGACTGAGAGCGGGTGCGGGCCGCCCCTTCGCCGTCGTGCGGATCACCTCTTCGCCGTCGAGCCGATAGATTGGTGACGCCCGGCGCCGTCCAGGCGACCGTGTCGAAACTGCCCCGCGTCCCGGGAGGGATTCGGTGACCATCGAGGTGAGCGACCGGCCCTGTCCGGAGTGTGGCGAGGCCCTGCGCGTCATCTACGTGTCGCGACTCCAGCAGGTGGTCTCGGGGTGGTCGTGTGCGAACTGTGGCTTCGTCGAGTCCGAAAAGCAGCAGTTCCGCGCGACCGTCCCGCTCAGCGAGGACGAGGACTACCTGGTCCGACGGCTCAAACCGCTCTCGACGGCCGACGTCCGGGATTCGCTTGGCGACGTCGAGGGGGAGTTTCGCGCGCGGGCCACCGCGGAGATGGACGCCGACGAGGTCTGGATGCTCGTCGATCCCGACAGCGAGGAACTGGTCGACGTGGTCTACGGCGCCGAATACGCCGCAGCCGAACGCCTCGAGGAGTGAGGGCCGGCCTCAAATTGTGTACTCGTCCTCGCGTAACTGGACGTAGGCGCCGTCCCGGAAGCCACGCTTGGTCCGCTTGTACCGCGCCCACAGGCGGAGCCCCGTGACCCCGGACCGGAGGAGCCGCCGCGGACTGTAGGAGCCGCGGTTCAGCATGTGGTCGACGGCGCCGAAGGTCCGGTCCCAGTCGGCCGGCCCGAAGTCGTGAACGAGGTCCGCCATCGTCACGTTCCGGAGCACCTCGTCGCCGATCGCCGCCTGCCAGGCGTCGTTGTAGCGCTCCAGCCGGTCGGCCGCCGCGAGTTCGCCAGCGATCGTCCCCGTGCGCACGGCGACGTGGTCACCGCCCTCGTGGAAGGCCGACGTCGCTCCCATGGCACCGCCGACGACGGCGATCCCGGCACCCGTCGGCGACTCGATCGGTCGCGTCGAGGAGATGGGGTAGGTCTCGGTCCCGCCCTGCTTGCCCCGGTCCTCGACGAGCGGGAAGTCCGCGAGGTCGTAGTCGGGGTACTCCCGTTCGAGGAGCCGGCGAATGTACTCGCCGCCGCGCGGGATCGACTCGTCGTCCTCGCGGAGCAGCGCCCACTCGCTCCGGTCGTAGTCGTCCACGTCGAGGCCGATGGGCATCGTCAGGCCGATCCGGGCCACGTTGTCGTCGTTCGGGAAGATCCAGGGGTAGGCCGTGTGCCCGGGCATGAGGCCCCACCAGAACTTCAGCAGGTGGGGCTCGAACAGCTCCTCGGGGACCCGGCGGTGTTCCTGGTAGGCGATGTGGTTCGCCCGCGTCGAGGCCAGCAGGTCCGAGACGCTGCGTCCCTCCGGCATGAACTGGTCGAGGACGCCGGTCGTGACGGTCCGCTGGGGGCCGTCTGCGAGGACGAGATGGTCGGCCCCGACGCTCTCGCCGTTCGAGAGGGTCAGGCGGTGGCGCGGGTCGCCAGCGGGATCGGTCTCGACGTCGGTGACGCTGTCGCCGACGCGGTAGGTGGCACCGGCGGCCTCGGCCTCCTCGCGGAGCCAGTCGTCGAAGCGCGCGCGGTGGAAGGCGAAACCGAAGTCGGGGTAGGCGGCGGGCTGACCGGTGTCGCGAATGGTGATCGACGTCGAGGGACCGACGAACTCGGCGCCGTCGAGGCGGCTGAGAATCACGTCGTCGGGAATCTCGGCCACGTCGACGTCCATGATCTCGAGCCAGTAGTCGAGCATCCCGGCCGCGTCAGTCGAGTCCGGCCCGAGACGGCCCCGGTCGTCGCGGGGGACGCCTCGCTCGAGTACGAGCGCGTCGGCGCCGCCCTCGGCGGCCGCCCGCGCAGCGGCGGTGCCCGCGGGCCCGCCGCCGACGACGGCAACGTCCACGCGTTCCATACCGCTACCCTGTCAGCCCGTGGATTAAATAGACTGCCATCCGACCTCGGCTGGCCGCGGTCGCGTCAGAACTGTTTCTGCGCGGGACGGCTCGCGTGGTCACCACACGTCCGAAACACCGTCGACCAGTCTGCCCGGGTCCGCGCGAGGGCGTGGTCGACCTCGGCCCGCTTTTCGGCAACCAGCCAGCGGAGCCGACGAACCCGCTCGTCGTCCGCCAGTTGCTCGCGGGGGACGTCGGCTTCGATGGCCGCGAGTTTCGCGGTGAGCGCGAACAGTTCGTCGAGGGAGGCCTGGTACTCGTCGCGAGTCCGGTACTCCTGGAGGACGCGGCGCAGGTCCGATTCGCTGGCGGGCTTTCGGACGTACCCGTCGATGGGCGCGTCGACGATGTCGGCGTCCACCCGCCGGGAACTCACCACGACGACGTGCGGATCGACGTCGGCCGCTGCGATTTCCCGGGCCACCTCTGACCCCGACAGGCCCGGCATCTCCCGGTCGAGGAAGACGACGTCGACGGCAGGCGACAGTGCTGACAGTGCTGCCTCGCCGTCCGCGGCCGTCACCACCTCGTTGTCCTCGGAGAGCCACTCCGCGAACAGCCGTCGGACGCCGCGGTCGTCGTCGGTGACGAGCACCGTCAGTTGGTCCCCCACCATGGGTACTCCCACAGTAGCGAGAGAGGGGACTATAAAGGTATCTCCGCTTCCAAACTGTTCAGGAATGCGTTCGGGACAAACCGCCAGAAGGCGACGGTGTTATCGCGCACTGAAAACGGTTGTCTGCGCGACATGTGAACGGTTCCGTCCGACGCGCGACTGCCGAACGTCAGCCCTGGCCCGGAACGCGGCGGGGTCATCCGTCCGGGCGCGGCGACGGATCCCCCTCGCTGTTCGGACCAATCGACGGCGTCGAAGCGAACCCAAGTCGGCGGTCGGCGACCGGCGTCAGACGTAGCCGCGTTCGAGGAGCAGTTCGCCGTTGAGAACGGACGCGCCGGCCGCCCCGCGCATCGTGTTGTGCGAGAGGCAGTTGAACTGCACCCCGCCCTCCGTCTCTCGGAAGCCGCCCGCGGACACGGCCATGCCGTTCTCGCGATCGCGGTCGAGCCGGGGCTGGGGCCGATCGGGCTCGTCGAAGACGTGGATCAGCTGGTCGGGCGAACTCGGCAGGTCGACCGCGGGGTACTCGTCCATCGCCTCGGCGACGGCCTCGGGCGAGGCGTCTTCGACCGTGTCCGTCCATACGTTCTCCAGGTGGCCGTCGATGGTCGGAATCCGGTTGCACGAGGCGTTGACGCGGGCGTCGAGCCAGTGGACCTCGGCGCCGTCGAACTCGCCCAGGAGCTTTCGCGACTCGGACTCCATCTTCTGTTCCTCGCCACCGATGTGCGGGATGGCGTTGTCGATGATCTCCATGGACGAGACGCCGGAGTAGCCCGCCCCGGAGACGGCCTGGAGCGTCGAGACGGTCACGCGATCGAGACCGAAGGCCTCCTCGACGGCCGCCAGCGGCGGGACCATCGTGATCGTCGAGCAGTTGGGGTTCTTGACCAGGGCGCCGTCCCAGCCGCGCTCGTCGCGCTGGACCTCGAGCAAGTCGAGGTGGTCGCCGTTGATCTCGGGGATGGTCAGGGGGACGTCCTCGTCGACGCGGTGGTTCGAGGAGTTCGACGAGACGACGTAGCCCGCCTCGCAGAACTCGGGTTCGACCTGCTCGCCGACGCCGGAGGGCAACGACGAGAAGATCAGGTCGACGTCGTCGGGGACGTCCTCGGGCGTGGTCCGACCGACGGTCATGTCGGCGACGGAGTCCGGGATCGGCATGTTGATCCGCCACTTCGCGGCCTCGCGGTAGGACAGCCCCGCGCTCTCGTCGCTGGCCGTGAGGGCCACGATTTCGAAGTCCGGGTGGGGTTCGAGCAACTGGATGAGCCGCTGGCCCACCGCGCCGGTCGCGCCACAGATTCCCGCACGTACTGTCATGGGCGACGGTAGGGCGAGCACCCCTCAAAACAGTTTGGAATACCGGTGGGGTCCGGGGGCGGTGCACCCGCTGGCGGGCGGTCGACAGCGACAAAGTTCCCGATCAGGCCTCGACGGGACCGGCCTGCTTCCGGGTGACGTACCCGGCGATGCGGTTGCGGACGCTCTTTGACTCCACGTTCGTCAACTGCTGGACCAGTTCCTTGTTCTGTTCGAAGTCATCGGAGAACGCCTCAGGGTATCGATCCATGAGCAGTCGCGCCGTCTTCTTGACGTAGGCGGGCTTGATGGCCATCAGTACCGCCACGTTACCGGGACGCCGGCAAAAAGGGTTCGATCGGCGGTCCGGAGTTCAGGCCCTGGCCCAGCCACGTCACGGGCCCGGACATCTGCAGGAGTCGTCACTGGCCGCGTCGCGGACCGGACGCGGGGACGCGGCCGGCCGACGACTCGGCAGGGTCAGTACCTTGATGCCCCGGGCAACGGAGGGCCTACCTAGTGACGAGCGAGCGACGGCGGCCCCGGATTCTGCTGGCGGGAGCGAGTATCGTGTCCGCCGCACTCGCCGCCTACGAACTCGCCCCGGCGAGCGTGACGCCACTGATCCGCGACTCCCTGGGCGTCGGGCCGTCTGCCGCGGGGATGCTCGTGGGCGTGATGTTCGGGACCGCCGTCGTCGTGAGCCTGCCCGCCGGCGCCGTCCTCGACCGGACGAACTCCCGGACGGTGACCGTCGCGGCCGTGGGCCTCCTCTCGCTCGCCGGACTCTGGGGCTGGCGAGCCGCGAGCGCGGGCGCCTTCCCATCGCTCCTCGCCTCTCGCGTCCTGGGTGGCATCGCCTACATCTTCGTCTGGAACGCGGCGATCGACATCGTCGGCCGGGCGTTCCCCGCCGACCGCCAGGCGACGGCGATCGCGGCCTTCACGGCAAGCGGCCCGATCGGCTTCGCGCTCGGCCAGGCCGGAAGCCCCGTCATCGCTGCGGCAGTCGGGTGGCCGTTCATCTTCCCGGCCTTCGCCGGCCTCGCCGTGGTCGGGCTCGTTCCCTTCTGGATCGGGAGCAGCGGACTGGGGTACTCGAACGCCGGGGCGGCGCCCTCGTTGGCCGACTTTCGCGCCGTCGTCACGAAGCGGGCCGTCTGGCTCGTGGCCGGGCTGGGCTTTCTCGCCTACGCGCTGTACCTGTTCGTCAACAGCTGGGGGCCGTCGTACATGACAGACGAACTTGGTCTCTCACTGGGCGCCAGCGGGCTCGTCGTCGCACTCTTTCCGGCCGTCGGCGTCGTCTCGCGTGCCGGGGGCGGGGTCCTCTCCGATCGGGTCTTCGACGGCCGACGGCGACCGGTCTTGCTCGGGGCGTTCCTCGTTTCGACGCCAATCGTCGCGGTGTTCACCCGCCTCCCGGGACTGCCCGTGGTCATCGCCGCCCTGCTCCTCGCCGGCTTCTCCATCCAGTTGTGTCTGGGTCTCGCCTTCGCGTACGTCCGCGAACTCGTGGACCCGGCGGTCGCCGCCACGGCGGTGGCCTTCCTGACGGGCGTCGGCCTCGCGGGGGCGTTCCTCTCGCCGATCGTCGGCGGATTCGTCATCGACACCGCCGGCTACGACCTGGCGTTCGGGCTCGCGGGCGGGCTCGGTGGCATCGGAGTAGCGCTGGCCTGGTACGCACCGGAGCCGTGACGGCAGTCTCGCCGGATCGTGGGCGGCGCTACCACTCCACCGCCTCGCGGATCACCGCGAGGGCCCGGCGCTCCGCCGGCCCGCCGCACGTCTCGATGACGTCGGCCAGGTAAGAGAGGCGGGATTCGAGAGCCGGGCGGTCGTAGGCATCAACGTCCAGCCGCGAGGCTGCGACGGTCGCCTCGACCACAGCACCGTAGCCGCGGTTCGTCTTCGGAACGGTGCGACGGACGACGGCCGATTCGATCGGTGTCAGGGCCCAGTCGATCCACTCGCTGTCACCGTCCTGCCCGGCGTCGCGTCGCTCGACTGCTGCCCGCGCCCAGGCGTCGGCACTGTCGAGGATCGGGTCGTCGACCTCGACGATTGTCAGCGCCGCTCTGGCGAACGTCTCGGGGTCGGCGGTGAACTGCACGTAACCCTCGCCTCGCTCCGCGAAGTTGCGCCGCGTCCTGGTCTGTCCCCACGTCCGGGCCGTGGCAACCGCGTCGGGGTCCGCCGGGGCGTTGACGCCCAGCGCGGCGACGTTCCACCGCTCGTTCGACCCGAGGGTCGTCACCACCGTTTCGGTGACGCCCCGGAGGTCGACCGGCCAGTCGGCGTCGGGCACGAATCACACCTCCAGGCCGCGCGAGAGCGCGACGAAGAGACCACCGGCGATCAGGTCGGCGGTCGTCCCGGGGTTGATTCCGCGATCGACGAGGTCCTGTGCGAACGCCTCGACGGCCTCCTCACCGTCGATGACCGCCTGGGCGCGGTCGCGAACCGCGAGGGCCGTCTCCCTGTCGTGTTGGGTGACGACGAAGGTGTCGACCTCGGCCGCGAGCAGGTCGAGGTATGCCGAGGCGGCGCAGTCTGTCACCGGCCCGCCCCGCGATTCGATGGCCTCGGCGGCGGCGACCGTCCGTTCGAATCCACCGACCCACTCTGCGGCGACGCCGTCCCGCTCGGCGCTCAGGTCCAGCACGTCCGCCAGCGTGAGACCACGATCCCGAATCGCCGGCTCGGCATCGCTTCCCAGGCGAACGTCCAGGTCGGCTGCGTCTGCAGGGGGCTCGTCCACGGCGACGTCGACGTGGTCGAAGGCGGTATAGAACGCCACGGCGTCGTCGACGGTCGTCGCCTCGACGACCGCACCCGCCCCCTCGGGAAGGGAGTCGCCACGAGCCACGGCGCGAACGAGCGGCGCGAGGAGCAGGACTGCACCGAACTGCGTGTTGCCGCCCGACTGCTGGCTCATCCCCGCCACGGCGCGCTCGAAGGCGGTCCCCAGGGGACAGTCCGGATCCGCGAGTGCGGCGAGGCCCTCGCGGGCACCCACGGCACCGGCGAGGAAGTGTTGGAACCGGAGGTCCGGGTACTCCCGCGCGCGGTCCACGTTGCCGGGTTTGGGGGTGCTTGCAACCTCCAGCAGGAGGGCCAGCTGGGCGTTCTCGACGGTCGACCTCACGGTTCCACCGCCGCGTCGGACTCGTCCTGTGTTTCGGTCCACTCCGCCACCGCCTCGCGGACGCGACCGAGGACGACCGGATCGTCGCTCGGCCGCCCGACGCTGACCGCGTCGGCACCGTACCCCAGGTACTCGCGGACCGTTTCGGCGTCCCTGACGCCGTTGTTGGCGACGACCGCGGCGTCGGTGGCCGCCGCCACGTCGGCGATCACGGGTTCGGAGTCCATCGCGTCCACGTGGACCAGATCCGCACCGGCCTCCTCGAGGGCGGCCGCGAGCGCCGGGAGGTCGACGCCGGGGACCTCCGCCCGGACCTTCACCGAGACGCGCGGGCCGGCACCCGCGGCGACGCTGACCGACTCGCAAAGCCGCTCGGCGTCGCGAAGCAACGATTCGCCGCCCCCGGCCGCACACATCTCCGCCTGGCGACAGTGGGCGTTGACCTCCAGGATAGCCTCGTGGCGTGCACAGACCGCCGCTGCCCGGGCGAGCGGGTCGTGCTCGACGGCTCGGACGTTGACCGCCGGCTGGAGGGGGACGTCAGCCAGTTTTTGCAACTGGTCGTCGACGAAGGCGACGGGGTCAGCCGGGAGGAACTCCTCGCGGTCGCGGTCGACCATGTGTCGGGCGGCCGCCCGGGTCGGCTCGTCAACTGCGATGCCCCCGAGGAAGGCTGCGCCGACGTGCGGCGCGGCGGCACGGGCCCAGTCCGCGTCCGACTGGCCGCTCAAGCTGGCGGCGGCGACGCGCGGTCCGAAGCCAGGATCGGTCACGGCGAGCGCCCCCTCACGATCCGACCACCTCGAGTGCCTCCCGGACGGCGCCAGCAACGCGCTCGGCGTCGGCTGGACTCTCCATCGCCGTGTCCGTCCGGACCACTGGGCGGTCGAGGGCCGTGCCGTCGGCCTCGTCCAGGACGAACGCGTCGGCCCAGGGATACGCCGCGGCGACGCCCGCGGTCGAAGGCTCGTACCCGACCGCGCGCATCAGTTTCCCGGCCGGTCCGGAGAAGACGCGGTCCTCGACGAACGGGGAGACGGCCACGACCGTGGTCGCTTCGAGGGCCTCCCGGATGCCGTCGAGGGCGACCATCGGCCCGATGCTCGTCACCGGGTTCGACGGACCCACGACTACGGGTGCCTCGAGGGCGTCGCGGACGGCGTCGGTCGCCGTCGCGTCCCCCGCGCCACGAAACTCCACCTCTTCGACGGTCGGCTCGCCGTTCCGTCCGACCCAGAATTCCTGGAAGTGCATCGCCCCGTCCGGCGTGTGGACGATGGTGGCGACCGGGTCGTCGGACATCGGGAGGAGCGTGCGATCGAGGTCGAAGGCGCTCGCGAGAGTGCGGGTGACCGCCGTCAGCGTGCGCCCCTCGTCGAGCAGACTCGTCCGGGTCACGTGGACGGCACGGTCGCGGTCGCCGATGTGCATGAACTCGGCGACGCCGGAGAACCGACGCCAGCGGGCGATCGGCCGCCCGCTCGTCTGCGCCGCCGTCGGGAGGTACCTGGGACCGCCGTCGAGGTCCCCTCGGTCGGCGAGTCGCAGCAGTTCGTCGTGCGTCTCTGCAGTATCACCGTCGATACCCCACCACGTGTCGCGATCGAGGACGTCCCCGCCCTGGAAGAGGACTGTATCGAGGTCCGGACAGACCAGGTGGCCGCCGAGTTCGACGTCGTCGCCCGTGTTGGCGACGACGGCCGTCTCCTCGGGGGGACCGAGCGGGTCCGCGCCCTCGAGGAGTTTCGGCGTGCCCGTCCCGCCGGACAGGAACGTGACCATGCCCGCCCTTGGCGGGTGGGGGGTGAGAAACTGTCGACTCCGGCCGATAGGAACGAGGTAGCGACCGGCTACTGACGATCCGAGTCTCAGTAGTGAGAACCGCGCGGTCAGACTCAAGGGGGTGTATCGCACGTTATCGACACGATGGGAGACAGCACGGTCGTCGACCACGCCCATCGCCTGGCGCCCGCCGCGCCCGACGAGTCACACGTCTACGGCGCGTGTGCGCCCGGCTGGCACTCCGCAGCGGACCACGACGCGGCCGTCGCCCAGTGGATCGACAGCATGCGCGACCGGGGGATCGAGCGCGTCTGCTGTCTCCTGAGCGGGATGGATCTCGACGCCGAGAACGGGAACCTCGCCCGGTATCGGCGCGCGTTCGGCCGGGACCGGGTCCGGCACGCACCGATCCCCGACCGCCACCTCGTCGACGCCGCCACGCTCGAGGAGACCATTCTCCCCTTCCTCGCCGACGGCGTCGAACGGAACGAACCGGTCGTCGTCCACGGCGTCGCCGGCATCGGTCGGACGGGTCAGGTGCTCGCAGCCTGGCTGGTCGCGGGTCGTGACTACGAACCGCGGGCCGCCGTCGACGCCGTCAGGCAAACGGGCCGCGAGCCCCGGGAGCCGGTCCGGCACGGTAACGCCACCATCGCCGACCTCCACGGGCTCTTGCGCGGTCTCGAGTGACACACCGGATCGGCACGCTGCCGGGACGGGAAGACGTCGCTGCACGATCACAGAGCCGGACCCTTATGAACCGACCCGACCAAGTGAGGCGCAATGACGACCATCAAGGACAGCGTCCACGACCACATCTCGGTCGCGGGCGTCGCGCGGGACCTGCTGGACACGCCGCCCGTCCAGCGGCTGCGCCGCGTCTCCCAGCTCGGGACCGCGGTGCTCGTCTACCCTTCCGCCAACCACACCCGCTTCGAGCACTCCCTCGGGGTCTACCACCTCGCTGACCGCGCCCTCGGCCACCTGGGTGTCGAGGGCCAGCAGGCAGAGCGCGTCCGGGCAGCCGCGCTCCTCCACGACGTCGGCCACGGACCCTACAGCCACAACGTCGAGGGCGTGATCGCGCGCCACACGGGCCGGTACCACGACGAGGTCGCGGCCCTCCTCACCGAGGGCCCCGTCGCCCGCGTGCTCAGCGAGCACGGGATCAACCCGGATCGGATCGCCGACCTTGTAGCGGGTGAAGGCAAGTTCGGCCAGCTCGTCTCGGGCGAACTCGACGTGGATCGGATGGACTACCTCGTCCGCGACGCCCACCACACGGGCGTTCCCTACGGCACCATCGACCACGAGCGGCTGGTCCGGGAACTCCGCTACGTCGACGGCGAACTCGTCCTCGACGAGGGCAACGTCCAGACCGCAGAAAGCCTGCTCCTGGCACGAGCCCTGATGAACCCGACCGTCTACCAGCACCACGTCGCCCGCATCGCCAAGACGATGCTCCGGCGGGCGACCGAGCGGCTGCTGGCCGAGACGGACCTCGACGCCGGAACGCTCGCCCGGATGGACGACCCTGCGCTACGCGTCGCGTTGCGGGACTGCAAGGCCACTGCTGGCTACGCCAGACGGCTCGACGAACGGGCCCTCTACAAGCGTGCGGTCTGGGCGGAGATGGAGGCCGTGCCCGACGCTCTCCTGGCCGCAGATCACGAGGCTGTCCGGCAGTACGAGCGCGACGTCGCCGACGAGGCCAACGTCGATCCCGACGAGGTCATCCTCGACGTCCCGGCCGAACCACGGATGCCCGAGTCGGGTACGCGCGTCGTCGTCAACGACGAGGTCCGCAGCCTGAGCGAGCAGTCCACGCTCGTGAGCGCCCTGCGCGCGGCCCAGCGCGACCAGTGGCGGCTCGGCGTCTACGCCCCCGAGGACCTGAGCGAGCGCGTCGGCAACGCTGCCATCCGTGCGCTCGGGCTGGATCTGTCCGGTGCCCTCGTGCGCGACGTTCGCCCGGGAATCAACGCGACCCTCGACGAGTTCGAGTGACGATGTACACAACTACCACCGACCGAGCGGAGGTCTCACACCAATGATCGTCGAAGGCACAATCCTCCAGGGACGGGCGTTCGAGCCCGTCGAGGGCCGGGTCGTGATCGAGGACGGCGAGATCGCGGCCATCGAGGAGGCGGCTACCGACAGCGACCGGATCGTGATCCCGGCCTTCGTCAACGCCCACACGCACATCGGGGATTCGATCGCGAAAGAGGCCGGCGAGGGCCTCTCCCTCGAGGAACTCGTCGCGCCACCAGACGGACTGAAACACCAGTTGCTCCGGGCGGCGGACCGCGACGACCAGGTCGCCGCCGTGCGGCGGTCCCTGCAGTTCATGCACCAGGCGGGGACCGCCGCCTGTCTGGACTTCCGGGAGGGCGACCTCGCTGGCGTCGAATTGCTCCAGGAGGCGGCCGCGGGACTGCCGATCGAGGCGCTCGCGTTCGCACGCGGCTCCCTCGAGGCGATGGCCGCCGGCGACGGGTTCGGCGCCAGCGGCGCGAACGACGGCGAGTTCGGCGAGGAGCGGACGGCCACGCGCGAGGCGGGCAAGCCCTTCGGCATCCACGCGGGGGAGGTCGACAGCAGCGACATCAACGGCGCGCTCGACCTCGACCCGGACTTCCTCGTCCACGTGGTCCACCCGCTGGCCGTCCACCTCGAGCGCATCGCCGACAGCGAGGTGCCGGTCGTGGTCTGTCCCCGGTCGAACCTCGTCACCGACGTGGGCGTTCCCCCGATTCGGGACCTGCTCGACCGGACGACGGTGGCGCTGGGGACCGACAACGTCATGCTCAACAGCCCGAGCATGTTCCGCGAAATGGCCTTCACCGCGAAACTGGCGGACGTGAGCGCCCGCGAGGTACTGGCGATGGCAACGGTCAACGGCGCGGAGATCGCCGGGCGGAACTACGGCCTCGTCGAACCCGGTCGCGCGGCACGACTGGTGGTTCTCGACGGCGACTCCGACAACCTGGCCGGTGCGCAAAACGTCGTCCGCGCCGTCGTCAGACGGGCGGGCGTCGCCGACGTCGCCGACGTCATCACGCCCGAGACGGCGGCCGCTGGTGGCCCGTAGTCGAATCCCGGGAACCGGGAGTGTCACTAAGTACCGCGGGTGTGTAGGGTCGATCATGTACGACCACGTCCTCGTCCCGACGGACGGATCGGCGGGCATGGAGCGCGTCGTCGATCACGCCGCGTCGCTCGCGGGCAAGCACGAGGCGACGCTGCACGCGCTCTACGTCGTCAACACGGCCGGACTGTCGAACCTCCCGATGGAGACCTCGATGGAGTCGGTCAGCGAGGGCCTGCGCGAGGAGGGCGAAACCGCCCTGGAGGCGGTCGCCCGGCAGGTCCCCGAGGCAGTCTCGCTCCGTCGGTCCACCGTCGAGGGCACACCCGCCGGCGAGATCGTCGACTACGCGACCGGCGAGGGGTGTGACCTGATCGTGATGGGGACCCACGGCCGATCGGGCGTCGACCGGCTGCTCCTGGGGAGCGTCGCCGAGCGCGTCGTCCGCCGATCGCCCGTTCCCGTCCTGACGGTCCGCGTCGGCGCCCTTGCCGACGAGTCCGAGTAACAGACGTGACGCGGCGGCAGTCGCCGCCCGGCCGTCGGCGCCGGGCCGTCGCGACGGCTCAGCGCCGCCATCCCGGCGACGCCGTCAGGAGTCGTCCGACCGCAAGTGCTCGCAGTCCCCGGCCGTGACGACCTCGGTCCCGTCGTCCGTTTCGACGAGCAGCGCTCCCGGGTGACGCACGTCGACGGCGGTCCCCCGGACGGTCCCACCAGGCGTCGCCACCCGCACCTCGCGCCCGAGCGTCGCGGAGAGGTCTCGCCACGCGGGGAGGATGGCCTCCCTATCGGTCCGGAGTGTCTCGAAGGACTCGAGCACGCGTTGCGTGAACCCTCGCCGGTCGATCGGCTCGCCCAGTTCGTGGCGGAGACTGGTCGCGTCCTCCGGGGGGAGGGCCGCGGGGTCGACGTTGGCGTTGACGCCGACGCCGACGACCACCCACGAGACGCGGTCGGCCTCGCCCTCCATCTCCGTGAGAATGCCCGCGAGTTTGTCGCCGTCGACGAGTACGTCGTTGGGCCACTTGATGGTCGCGTCGACGCCCGCCGCCCGCGCGGCGCGGGCCGTCGCGACGGCCGCGGCCAGCGTGAACAGGGGCACCGTCGCCGGGGGCACCTCCGGGCGAAACAGGATCGACAGCCAGACGCCACCGCTGGGTGCGGTCCAGGCCCGATCGAGGCGCCCCCGACCGCCGGTCTGTTCGTCCGCGAGGACGACCACGTCGGACCGTCCCTCGGCCGCGAGGGCGCGGGCGCGAGCGTTGGTGCTGTCGATCGAGTCGTGGAATTCGAGTTCGAAGGGTGCGTCGAGCCCGTACTCGACAGCAGGGCCACCGAACTCCGGGACCCCGGCCAGTTCGTAGCCGTCGTCGCCGGAGTCGATCGCGAACCCGGCCTCGCGGAGCGCCTGGACGTGCTTCCAGACGGCCGCTCGCGAGACCCCGAGCCGCTCGGCGACCGTGGGGCCGGAGACGGGTCCGTCCGCCAGGGCCTCGAGGACGGCGGCGCGGGTCTCCTGCATGCGCTCAGTCGATGACGACGAGGACATCGCCCATGTCGACGGAGTCGCCCTCCTCGACGGCGACCTCGCTGACGGTCCCCTCGAACTCCGAGACCACGTCGTTCTCCATCTTCATGGCCTCGAGGACCACGAGGACGTCGCCCGACGCGATTTCGTCGCCCGCCTCGACGCCGACCTCCAGAATCGTCCCCTGCATCTCCGCAGTCACCGTCTCCCCGTCGGCCCGCCGGCCCGCGTCGTCCTCACCCTCGTCGGGTCCGATCCGACCCGGCCGGGAGGCACCGTCGCCCCCGCCGGCCGCGGCGACGTCGATGGCCGGCGCGCCGCGTTCCTCCAGGGCTACCTGGAAGCGCTTGCCGTCGACCTCTACCGTGAACTCCCGTTCGGTGACGTCGTCCTCGTCGTCGGCGGTCCCGGCGGTCTCCCTGCCCCAACGCTCCTGGGCCTCGTCGAGACGGTCGGGATCCAGTTCGTCGTCGAGGTAGGTCGTCGTGTGCGTCCCGGCGACGAAGGTGTCGTCCTCGAGGAAGAGGCGGTGGGCGGGGATGATCGTCACGACCCCCTCCAGGTCGAACTCTTCGAGCGCCCGCTTGCCCCGGGTGATCGCCTCGGTTCGATCGCCCCCGGTGACGATCAACTTCGCGATCATCGAGTCGTAGTCCGTGACCAAGTCGTCACCCTGGCGGATCGCGTCGTCCATCCGGACGCCGATCCCGCCCGGGGGGTCGTAGGTTTCCAGCGTGCCGCCGGCCGCGGGGGCGAAGTCGTCGGCCGCGTTCTCGGCGTTGATCCGGAACTCGATGGCGTGGCCGTCGATCTCGACGTCTGCCTGGGCGAAGTCGAGTTCCTCGCCGGCGGCGACGCGGAGCTGCCACTTGACGACGTCGACGCCCGTGATCTCCTCCGTGACGGGGTGTTCGACCTGGATGCGGGTGTTGACCTCCAGGAAGTAGTAGTCGGCGTCGGTGCCGAGCAGTTCGTCGCCACCCTCGCGCGTGTCTTCGACGAGGAACTCGACGGTCCCGGCGTTGGTGTAGTCCGCCGCGTCGACGCCCCGCCGGGCTGCCTCGCCGATCCGTTCGCGGAGTTCGTCGGTCAGTGCCGGGCTCGGGCCCTCCTCGACGACCTTCTGGTGGCGGCGCTGGAGCGAGCAGTCGCGCTCGCCGAGGTGGCGGACGTTGCCGTGCTCGTCTGCGAGGATCTGGACCTCGACGTGGCGGGGATTCTCCAGGTACCGCTCCAGGTAGACCGAGGCGTTGTCGAAGTAGGCCTCGCCCTCGCGCTTGGCGCTCTCGAGAGCGTCGGCGGCCTCGTCCGGATCGTGAACGACCTTCATTCCGCGGCCGCCGCCACCACCCTCGGCCTTGATGGCGATCGGAAACCCGTGTTCCTCGCCGAAGGCGACGACCTCCTCGGGGTCCTCGACCGGATCGGTCGTCCCCGGCACGATCGGCACGTCCGCGTCGTCCATGATGCGCCGCGCCTGCGTCTTCTCGCCGAGGCGCTCCATGGCGTTCGCGCTCGGCCCGACCCACCGGATGCCGTCCGCCGCTTCGACGCGGGCGGCGAATTCCGCGTTCTCGGCCATGAAGCCGTAGCCGGGGTGGATGGCGTCGGCGCCGGCCCGCCGCGCCGCGTCGAGGACCGCCTCCTGGTCGAGATACGAGTCGGCCGCCCGCGCGGGGCCGACGTTGTACGCCTCGTCGGCGTACCGGACGTGACCCGCGTGTTTGTCCGCCTCGCTGTAGACGGCGACCGTGTCGATCCCCAGTTCCTCGCAGGCGCGCATGACGCGAACTGCGATCTCGCCGCGATTCGCGACGAGGACCTTCTCGAGCATACCCCCTCTTACCGGCAGTCACGGGATAAAAGATACGGCGTGGGATCTTACAATCGATCGACACGACCGGCCGCAGTCCAGGGGTCGCCAGGCGCGTCGTCTGCGACCCGCACGGATCGCCCGGCTGCGCGCCCCAGTCGCTCGGCGAACTGCCACTTCCGGCCCGTCCAGCCGCCGTCTCCGTCGTCTTCGGCGGCGACGGCAGCGGCGGCGAGTTCCTGGTCCCGGAGGTGAGCGCCGATGGCGACCGCGACCGCTGCCGCCTCCTCGGCGTCTGCCGTCTCCAGGGAGGCCGCGTCTGCCTCGCGGAGGTCCGCACCGTCCGAGTGTGTCGGGTGATCGGTCGTCATGTCAGAGCGGGATGTTCCCGTGCTTGCGATCCGGCCCGGACGTCCGCTTCGAGCGGAGCATCTCCAGGTCCTGGATGAGTCGCGGGCGGGTCTCGGGCGGTTCGATCACGTCGTCGACGAAGCCACGGTCCGCGGCGGTGTACGGGTTGGCGAACTCGTCGCGGTACTGGTCGACGAGTTCCTCGCGACGGGCCTCGGGGTCGTCGGCCTCGTCGAGTTCGTCGCTGTAGAGGACGTTGACGGCGCCTTCCGGACCCATGACGGCGATCTCCGCCGTCGGCCAGGCGTAGTTGACGTCGGCGCCGATATGTTTCGAGGACATGACGTCGTAGGCGCCGCCGTAGGCCTTCCGCGTGATGACCGTCGCCAGTGGGACCGTCGCCTCGGAGAAGGCATAGAGGAGTTTCGCGCCGTGGGTGATGATGCCGTTGTGTTCTTGGTCGGTCCCGGGCATGAACCCCGGGACGTCGACGAAGGTCAGGATCGGGATGTTGAACGCGTCACAGAACCGGACGAACCGTGCACCCTTCTTCGAGGAGTCGATGTCGAGCGTCCCGGCGTTGAACCGCGGCTGGTTCGCGACGACGCCGACGGCGTGACCGTCCATTCGCGCGAAGCCGACGACGAGGTTCCGTGCGAACGCCTCGGCCACCTCGTAGAACGAACCCTCGTCGACGACCCGATCGATCACCGCGGTCATGTCGTAGGGCTTCTGGGGCGCGTCGGGAACGATCTCGGTCAGTTCCTCGTCCCGGCGGTCGGGGTCGTCCCAGGGATCGACGCGCGGGGGGTCCTCGACGTTGTTCTGCGGGAGGTACGAGAGGAGGTGGCGGATCTCGTCGAGGGCCGCCTCCTCGTCGGCGGCGGTCAGCTGAGCGACGCCGGACTCGGTGGCGTGCGTGCTGGCCCCGCCGAGTTCGTCGAAGCCGACTTCCTCGCCGGTGACGGTCTCGATGACGTCGGGGCCGGTGATGAACATGTGGCTCGTGTCCTCGACCATCATGATGAAGTCCGTGATGGCCGGGGAGTAGACCGCGCCGCCGGCACACGGGCCCATGATCGCCGAGATCTGGGGGACGACGCCGCTCGCTTGCTGATTGCGGTGGAAGATCTCCGCGTAGCCAGCCAGCGAGTCGATGCCCTCCTGGATGCGCGCGCCGGCGGAGTCGTTCAGGCCGATGATGGGCGCGCCGGTCTCCATGGCGCGGTCCATCACCTTCGTGACCTTCTCGGCGAAGACCTCGCCGAGCGAGCCGCCGAAGACGGTGAAGTCGTGGGCGAAGACGAAGACCGTGCGACCGTCGACGTCGCCGTAGCCCGTGACGACGCCGTCGCCGAGGTACTCCGCTTCCTCCAGGTCGTCGGCGCGCGACCGATGGGTCCGGAACTGGTCGAACTCGGTGAAGGTGCCGTCGTCGAGGAAGTAGTCGATGCGTTCGCGAGCGGTCAGTTTGCCCCGTTCGTGCTGTTTCTCGATGCGTTCCTCCCCGCCTCCCAGTTCAGCCTCCGCGCGCATCTCGCGGAGTTCCTCGATGCGGTCCTCCATCGTCATCTGTGGGACCTCCCGTGCCTCATTCGTAGGCGAACCGTGGGCCAGTGGCCTCAAAAGGATTCTCACCGCGGACGATCGTCTACGCCTCGCCGTAGACCGGCACCGCCGCGCCGCTCGTCACGCTCGTCGCGTCCGAACACAACGCGAGGATCGTGGTCGCGATGTCGTCGGGATCGACCCACGACTCGACGTCCCCGTCGGACATCATTTCCCGGTTGGCCGGGGTGTCGATGACGCTCGGCATGACCGCGTTTGCCCTGACAGTCCCCCGGTTCTCGGCGGCGATGGACTCGGTCAGGAGTCGGACGCCCGCTTTGCTCGCCCGGTAGAGCGCGTCGCCCTCGCCACCCTCGAGCGAGGACCGGGCCGAGACAGAAACGATTGCACCCTCTGTCTCCCGGAGGTGCGGGAGCGCGTGCTTCGAGACGAGGAAGGCCGTCTTGAGGTTGACGTCGACGAGCAGGTCGAAGGTCTCGACCGGCGTCTCGTCGACCGGGTCGCCCCCGCGCCAGGTGCCCGCGACGTTGGCTACGGCGTCGAGTCGACCGTGGGCCTCGACGATCGCCTCGACGGTCGACGCCACGTCGGCCTCGTCGGTCGCGTCCGTCCGGTAGTAGTCGACCACGTCGGCGTCTGCGAGCTGTGAGTCGTCGCTCTCAGGATCGACCACGTCGACGCCACAAACCGTCGCGCCGGCCGCGTCGAATCGCCGGGCGACCGCACTCCCGAGTGCCCCACAGACGCCGGTGACCAGGGCGACGCTGCCATCGAAGTCGAAGTCGGCGTGCATGGTCGACGTGTCGCGCCCCAGCGGCATAAAACCGGAGCGGAATCACGGGCCGGTCAGGCCGTGATCGCTCAGAGGCTGGCGAGGTTCTGGCGCAACTTGATGGTCGCCGTCATCAGGGTCGACGCCGTCATGATGACGAAGACGACCTGGACGTGCGGGACGACGTCCGCGTCGACGACCCCGAGGCCGAAGGCCAGGGCGCTCAGGTTGACGAGCGCCGCGAAGGTCAACACCGGGAGCAGGTGACGGAGGAGCGAGTCGACCATCGTCCCCTGGAGGCGCGACCGGGCGGTCTGCTCGCGGTAGTACGCTGCCCCGTAGGCGAGACAGGCGAGTGCCGTGAGGCCTTCCAGGCCGGCCAGGAGCCGCGGAGACGCCTGGAGGAGGGACCCGACGAGGTTGAGCGCCAGCAGGGCGACGAGCAGGCCCCGCGTGGCGCGCTCGACCGGCCGCGTCCCCGGAGACCCCGACGAGAGGGTGTAGAGCCGCCGCATCGTGAGCGCGAGGAGGAAGACCAGCGCGAGCATGACCGTCCGCTTGTAGGGCGCCTCGATCGAGGTGGCGATCTCGGCGACGCCGAGGCCGCCGTAGAGCGCTGCCAGGACGCCGACGGACAGGAGGTGGTTCCAGATCGGGGTCTGGGTCGCGAGGCCGGCAACGGCCCGGTTCCGGTGGGCGTAGTAGCCAAACCGGATCCCGAGGACGGCGAGCAAGACGAGCGCCGGAAAAAAGACGAGGGTGAGGCTCGCGGAGCCCGCCACCTCCGAGAGGCCGAACTCGACCTGCAGGGGCGCACCGCGGGTCACCGCCGATGCAGTGGCGATCATCGCCCGTGGGCCTCCCGGATGGCGTGGAGATCCTGCTGGAGGTGGTCGACGGACTCGTACCGAGTCAGTTTCTGCGTGGCAAGGGCCTTCTCGACGACGTCGTCGACGGCGGCCGGGACGTCGGTAGCCACGTCGCCGGGGACGGGGGTCGCGGGGCTCGTCACGGCGTCCCGGACCTCGCCGAACGAGCCGTCGACGGGCGGGCGACCGGCGAAGAGGTGGAAGACGACCGCTCCCAGCCCGTAGACGTCCGTCGCGGCGTCGACGGCGCCGAACCGGCGGTCGAAGTACTCCGGGGCGGCGTAGCGCGGGTCGAGCAGCGTCGCCGGGTTCTCGTAGTGGCGCAGGAGTCCCACGAGGCCGACGCCGTCCAGCAACGGCGGCTCCTGGTCGTTGCCGTCGAGGACGTCTCCCGGGTAGACGACCGTCCCGGGGTCGATTCCGGCGTGGACGACGTCGCTCCGGTGGACGTGGCAGAGCGCGTCCGCCAGCGCGATCGCGTCTGCCAGCGCGTCCGCGAAATCGAGGCGTCCCCGGGCCGCCAGCGACTGCCCGGCGAAGGTGGTCGCCAGCCACGGCCGCGGGTCGGTGTCCCAGTCGAGCAGCGACACGACGTGGGAGTGATCCGGAACGCCGGCCCACCGCTCGAGACAGGATTCCAGGGCCGCGTCGAACTGTGCTCGGTCGTCGACGCCACCGGGGACGGAGAGCAATCGCAGCGAGACTGCGCGCTCCTCGCCATCGGTCCCGACCAGGGCGCGATAGTCCTCCCCGAACCGGCTCCGGTCCTGTGCGGCGAGGACGTGCAGTTGATCGAAGCGGCTCCGGGCCGCGATCCCGCTGAGGTCGGTCGTCGGCTGCGCGAGGGTGTCTGCGTCCGGGGGACCCGGATCGTCTGCCTCGTCCGATCCGGCAGTTCGGCCCTCGTCCGTGTCATCGTCGCGGTTTTCCACCAGTTCGTGCTCGTCGGACCGACCGCGCGCGTACGTGCGGCGTGGATCGTCCCGCTCGGCAGGGTCGGGAAACCGAAGGCGGCCGACGCCGCTCCGGCTGTGGCCCTCGACGTCGTGGATAGGACCGTTCGGACCGGGCGTTCTGGAAGCCCCCCACGGTCGGCTTCCGCCACCAGCCCCGTCCTCGCGCTCGTCGAAGACCGACTCGACGACGGCCGGATGTCGGTCGGCTAGGAAGGCCAGTGCGTACGAGAGTTCCCGGGACCGGTCCTCGCTGTCGAGTCGATCGGCGAGCCGGTCGACGACGTACTCGGCGAGGTCGGGTTCGGCGACGACCGCGAGACAGCAGGTCCAGGCGGCGGCGAGGCGCGTCAGTTCGTCGTCGGCTTCGAGGAGACCGAGGACGGCGGGGAGCCGGCGCTTGGCGGCCGCCGGCTCCACGATGCAGTCGGCCAGGAGCGACCGTGGCCGCTCGTCGGCGTCCCCCGACTCGGTCATGGTATCGGTTCCGAAACGATTGCCGACTATCGGTAATGATTGTTGTGGCTCGCGGGGAGCAACGTGGTGCAATCGGGTCCGTACGGCCACGGATTGCGGGCGTCTGACGCTCGCGTAAACGCTTAACCGGGCGGCCCACCGGACTGTTCCCATGGACGTTGCAGTACTCGGCGCCGGGCCGGTCGGGCGGGACCTCGCGGCCGTCGCGGCCCGTGCCGGGCACGGGGTCCACCTCCACGACGCCGAAGCGACGGCGGCCATGGACGCCATCGACGAGGTCGAACACCGGTTCGACGACGCCGCGGCAGCGGGTGACCTCACGCGCGACGACCGGGACACTGCAGTCGACCGCCTGGACGCGACGACGGGCCTCGAGGCGGCCGTCGCGGAGGCGGCCGTGGTCGTGGTGACGGGCCGAACCGACGAACACCACCTCCAGGAGACCCTTGCGGAGGTCGAGGAGTACGTCGACCGCGATACCGTGATCGCCACCACGGTCCCCGGCGGCTCGGTGACGGTGGCCGCGGCGGGACTGCGTCACCCGGATCGCGCTATCGGACTCCACGTCGAGGACCCTGCGGACGCGACAGTCGTCGAGGTCGTGGTTCCCGATCAGACCGAGGAGGGAACCCTCGCGCGCACCGAAGAGTTCCTCGAGGGGCTCGACGTGGTCCCGGCCACGGTAGCCGACGCACCCGGCGTCGTCTCGACCCGGCTGGCCCTCGCGAGCGAGGTGGAGGCCATGCGACTGGTCGCCGACGGCGTCGCCAGCGTCGCCGACGTCGACGAAGCGTACGCCGGGCGGTACCGGCACCCCGTGGGACCCCTGGAACGCGCAGACAGGGCCGGGCTCGACCGCCGCCTCGAGTCCCTGGAGACCCTCGCCGACGCCCTCGGCGAGCGCTTTCGGCCCCCCGCCGTGCTCCGGGACCTCGTCGACGCCGGCCACACTGGCCAGGCGACCGGACGGGGCTTCTACGTGTGGGAGAACGGCGAACCGAGCGAATCGGCCCTCCCGGACCCGGCCATCATCGACCGCGTCGCTGGTCCCGACGACCCGGTAGGCGACTGACGGCGCGGCCCGGCAGATTTGACAACGGTTAAAAGCGGGCGTGGGATAGGGGTAGCCATGAGTGAGAGCGAGCAGCGACAGGCGCGCAAGTGCATCTCGTGTGGCGTCAACATCGCCGGCACGAACGCGGCCGCGTTCAAGTGTCCGGACTGTGGCTACCAGATCTACCGCTGTGCCACGTGTCGCAAGCAGAGCAACCTCTACGAGTGCCCCGACTGCGGGTTCACGGGACCGTAACCATGGGGAAGGTCGCAGCTGCAATCAAGGTCATGCCGGAGAGTCCCGAGGTCGACCTGGACGCGCTCCAGGAGCGCCTCGAACAGGTCCTCCCCGAGGGGGCGCGGATCAACGGGTTCGAGCGGGACGACGTGGCCTTCGGCCTCGTCGCACTGATTCCGACGGTGATCGTGCCCGACGAGTCCGGCGGGACCGAGGCCGTCGAGGAGGCCTTCACCGAGGTCGAGGGCGTCGAGTCCGTCTCCGTCGAGAACGTCGGTCGCCTCTGAGCAACCCGACCAGACTCGGTATCTCAGCGATCAATTCTGCCGACGCGTCGACTCACGGACTCACTGTCGACCCGTGGTTTCGGCGTCGCCGACGTGACCGGTAGCGACATCACTCTCCGGTGATCGTCTGCGGAATGCGGGGGTGGCTGTGAAACCGATCCCGGATTGGACGGTAGTCGCGTGCCGGTTACTCTTCGAACTCCTCGGGAAGTTCCCCGTCCGTGGTCTCGGTCACGCCCGTCTCCTCCTCGTCAGTGGCCGTGCCGTCGTCTGTCACCGTATCGTCGGTCGTCTCGTTTCCGTTCGTGGTCTCCGCATCGGTATCGGTCATCGTCTCAGTCTCGGTCGGCGTGTCCGTCTCCATCGGCGTCTCGGTCGGCGTGTCCGTCTCCATCGGCGTCTCGGTCGGCGTGTCCGTCTCCATCGGCGTCTCGGTCATCGTCTCGTTCTCGGGCTCGTCGGAGGGAAGCCGGACCGTCGCTGTCGCGTCCTCGGTCGCGTACACCTCGAACGGCGTGTCTGCGGGGGCATCATCGGGACTCAGGTACCCGAGTGCCATCGCGGAGTAGGCCGTCTCGTTCGCGAGCGACACGTCGACGGTCGTGACGACGGGGCCGTCGTTGGTGGCCGTCGGTTCGCGAATCGCGACCGAGTAGTTCCCGGCGGGAACGGCGGAGTAATCAGACACGTTGCCGAAACTCACGTTGTCCGCGAGGACGACACTTCCGTTCGCGGTCGTGACGTCCACGTCCGGCGCGTCGGGCGACAGGTGGACGATGCGAACGGCCGACTCGTTCTCGGTCGGCTCGTAGGCGTTGTCGTTGAAGACGGCTGGCTCGAAGGCGGTGGAGGCGTTTTCGGTCACCTCGCCGCTCGCTGCCAGCGTGAGCGCGGCGCGTCGCTGGAAGACCACCTCACCCTCGAAGACCACCTCGTCCGACTCGTTGGCGGCCGTGATGGTGACGTTGTGGTCACCCGGCTCGATGGTGAGGTAGTCACTCACCGACCCGTACTCGACGTCGGACAGGACCATCTCGTTGTCGACCTGGACGTCCACCGCGGGGGCGTCCGGTGACGCGTGGGCGACTCGCAAGTACGAGACGTCCTGCGTCGTCGTATTGCCGACTGTCATCTGTGCGTCGTTTCCGGCCGTCTGGGCCACGACGACCCCACCGACGGCCAGTACACTACCGACCAGCAGTGCCGCGACGAGCAGTACGCCCGCCTTCTCATGTGTCCTTGCTGACATTGCAATGGAGGCTACGGCTGTGTCGTCCTTTGTTATCCAGTCCAAACGTCCCCGAAAGATAACATATATCGGATGAACTGGTCAGGCGCCGTCGTCAACCGGGCCGCTCGGGGTCGCCAGGCGACCCGGTGACCGTCTGCAGTCGTCAACTGCCAGTAAGTGATCCGGGGACGGCGATGTCGCACCCACGCCCTCGTGGCCCGTTACCGGACGATAGTCACGGGGACGGGGGATCGACGCGCGACGGTCTCGGCCACGCTCCCAAAGAGGATGCGGGAGACGCCCGAGCGACCGTGGCTGCCGACGACCACGTGGTCGACGTCGTTGTCGTCGGCGTACTCGACGATCTCGCGGCGCGGCTGGCCGACTTCGACGACCGTCTCGAAGACCGTGTCGTCGGCCAGTCCGGCGGCCTCGGCGCGGTCCCTGGCCGTGTCACACCGGTTTTCGCCCGCCTCGATGGCCTCCTCGTAGGTTTCGTGGGTGTAATAGCTGCCCTCGAGGTCGCCGTACATGCCCTCCATCGGATCGACGACAGTCAGGACGGTGATGCGATCGCCGGCGAACTGTTCGACGGCGTGTTCGAGTGCGCGCCAGCCCTGGTCGGACCCGTCGACGGCGACGAGAACGTGGCTCGACATACGGTGGGCAACGACCCTCCACGCCAAAGGCGTTGTCCCGTCGTCTCGGCGTTCCGTGGAGGCCCGGACCATCCCGCCACGCGTGGGCCCGCGGGCGGGCGTGGAACGCACGTTTTATACGTCCGACCGGACAACCAGCGGGCACGAATGCCCAACTCGAACGGACCACGGCAGGGGACGCGGAACAAACTCAAGAACGATCCCCGGGATCGGGGCACTTCACCGCCCCAGCGGGCCGTCCAGGAGTTCGACGCCGGCGACCGCGTCCACCTGTCGATGGACCCGAGCGTCCCCGAGGGCCGCTATCACCCCCGCTTCGACGGCCGGACCGGCGTCGTCGAGGGTCGCCAGGGGACCGCCTACAAGGTGACCATCACCGACGGCGGTAGCGAGAAGACCGTCATCGCCAAGCCTGCTCACCTCCGGCGTCAGGAATGACGATCTTCAAGGAAAAACTCGACGAGGAGTACCTCACGGTCGCCGAGACGAAGGAAATCCTCGCCGACCTCGAGGCCGAGCGGGCCGACGACGAGGACCGCGAGATGCGCTACGAACTCGCGCGAGCGATCGAACACGTCAACCGGTTCGCCACGCTGGACGCAGCCGAAGCCCGCGAGTTCGTGGACGAACTCCTCGAACTCGAGAAGGTCGACGAGCCCACGGCCTACAAGATCGTCGACCTCGCGCCCCGCGACCGCGACGAACTCCGCGCCATCTACGCCCAGGAGCGATACACGCTCGACGGCGACGAACTCGACGAGATTCTCAACGTCGTCAAGCAGTACGCCTGACGTCGACCAGTCAGTCCGCCCGCAGTCTCTTATCCCACTTCCTTAAGTGTCCGCTGGCCGTAGCTATCCCCCATGAGCGACGACGAGGCTGCGACTCGGGACGAGGAGGGGTTGGTGGCGGTCGTACTCGACGTCCTCCCCCACGGGCGGACCGAGGACGACCGCCCACAGTACCAGAAGCAGCCACTCGTTTACGCACTGGGCATCGAGGGGTTCGACCTCCTGGAGTGTGTCGTCGCCGACACCGGTGACGTGGCCATCGGCGACCGCATCGACGTCCAGGCCCTCGACGACGTCGAACACGTCAATCGGGTCGACTACGACGACCTCCCGAGCGGCGCGGGCTCGGAACTCGACTACGCCGTCGAGGACCTCGTCGCCGCCGAGGAGGAGCGCTTCGTGGACTTCTACAACGACGCCCAGCCGATCACCCTCCGTCTGCACCAGCTGAACCTCCTGCCCGGCATCGGCAAGAAGCTCAGGAACAACATCCTCGACGAGCGCGAGCGGCGCCCGTTCCAGAGCTTCCGGGACCTCGAGGAGCGCGTCAGCGGCCTCCACAACGCCGAGGAAGTCCTCGTCGAGCGCATCATCGAGGAGCTCCGCGAGGAGGACCTCAAGTACCGCACGTTCGTGCAACGGGACGACGCCGAGTGATGGGGACCGACCCGACCCCCAATCCACCCGGCCGCGACGACTTCCGCGACCCCGACGCCCTCCGGCACCGTGCCGGCGTCTTCGGGGATCCACGATTCGACCAGCACTTCCTCGTGGACGACCGAATCCTGGACCGGTTGCCGACCTACGCGACGGAGATCGGAGCCGACCCTTCGCACGTCCTGGAGATTGGGGCGGGCACCGGCGCGTTGACGGATCGACTCCTGGCCGTCACCGACCACGTCACGGCCGTCGAGCGCGACCCCGACCTCGCCGAGTTCCTTCGCGAGGAGTTCGCCGACGCCGTCGCCGACGGGACCCTCACCGTGGTCGCGGGGGACGCCCTCGAGGTCGACCTGCCCGCGTTCACCGCCTCGGTCGCGAATCTGCCCTACGGGGCGTCCAGCCAGATCGCCTTCCGGCTGTTGCCCGCCGGGCGACCCACGGTACTGATGTTCCAGCTGGAGTTCGCCGAGCGCATGGCCGCGGGCCCTGGCGACGACGAGTACGGGCGGCTCTCGGTCGCGGCTGCCCACTACGCCGACGTGGAGATCGTCGAGACCGTCCCGAAGGAGGCCTTCGACCCCCAGCCGGCCGTCGAGAGCGCCGTCGTCCGAACGACGCCGCGCGACCCCGACTACGAGGTGCCGTCCGACGACTTCTTCCTCCGATTCCTGAAGGCGGTGTTCACCCAACGGCGCAAGACGATGCGCAACGCCGTCCGGAACACGGCCCACATCTCGGGGCTCGGCGCACCCGACGCCGTCGTCGACGCAGCAGACGAAGACCTCCTCCGCGCTCGCGCGGGTGAACTGACTCCGGCGGACTTCGCGAGCCTGGCTCGACTCGCCTGGGACGTGGGCGAACCCGGGGAGGGTCCAACGTGACTCCTGACCGGCACCCCCCTCGGACTGACGGCGGTGACGAGCGACGGCCCCAGCTGGCGGATCACCGGGACGTTCCCTCGGTGTACCAGGCCGCGGAGGACTCGGACCTCCTGGCCGAGACGGCGGTCGGGTTCCTGGCTGGCGACGAGCGCGTCCTCGACGTCGGCACGGGATCCGGCTACGTCGGGCAAACAATCGCCGAGGCCACGGGTGCGAACGTCCTGGGAACGGACCTGAGTCCCGTCGCCTGTCGCGAGGCCGCCGACGGCGGCCTTCCAGTGGTCCGCGCGAACCTCCTCGATCCGTTCCGCGAGGGGGCGTTCGACGTGGTGGTATTCAACCCGCCCTACCTGCCGACGGACCCGGGGCGCGAGTGGAACGACTGGATGGAGCTCGCACTCTCGGGCGGGCTGACCGGTCGCGAGGTCATCGAACCGTTCCTCGAGGACCTGCGGCGCGTGCTCACAGCCGACGGCGACGCGTTCATGTTGCTCTCCTCGGTGACCGGCATCGACGCGGTCCGAGACCACGCGCGCTCGCATGGCCTCACGACGATGGAGGCCGCCGACGAAGCCCACCCCTACGAGCGGCTGGTCGTACTGCACTTGCGCCCGAGTCGCGGCGGGGAATAACTGTCACGAATACATCCGAACAGGAAATATTAAAGGCCGTCATTTCCTAGACTCGCCAATGACGCGGGTAGTTTCGACCACACCCGGCCTGTATCCGCTCCCGGACTGGGCCAAAGACGACCTCTCGGACCTGAAAGGCCACCAGAAGGAGAACCTCGTCGACGGCGACGAGGACCCGCAGACGCGAGACGCCTACCAGCGCGCTCGAACGGAAGTGATCGAGCGCCAGCAGGACGCCGGTCTCGACCGCATCGTCGAGGGGCAACTCCGCTGGGACGACATGCTCGCCCACCCGCTGGCCGTCCACGACAGCGTGGAGACGCGCGGCATCGTGCGCTACTACGACAACAACAACTTCTACCGCGAGCCGGTGGTCACCGGCGACCTGGACGCCGACGGCGACGTGGCCGCGGAACTCGACGCCGCCGCTGACCTCGTCGACGAGGGCCTCCAGGCCGTCCTCCCCGGCCCCTACTCGCTGGCGGACCTCGCCACTGACGAGCACTACGGCGACGAGGCCGCCTTCCTCGAGGCCGTCGCCGACTTCCTCGCCGGAGAGGTCGCCGGGTTCCCCGACGTCGAGACGCTGTTCCTCCTCGAACCCTCGCTGGTCGAGCACCCGCCCGGCGACGGTATCGACGAGCGCGCGAGCGAGGCCATCGACGCTGTCGCGACCGCGACGGACGCCGACGTCGTGCTCCAGCCCTACTGGGGTGCCCTGGAGGAGAAGGTCCACGCCCACGTCCTCGACGCGGACATCGACGCGCTCTGTTACGACCTGGTCTCCGATCCGGACGCGACCGTCTACAACGTCCAGGAGTACGGGACAAAAGACGACGTCGCGCTCGGCCTGGTCGACGGCCAGAACACGCTCGTCGAGAGTCCGGAGACGATCACCGAGCGGATCGACTGGTTCACCGAGCGGGTCCCGGCCCAGGACTTCGGGACCATCTACGCCACCGCCAACACGGAGCTGTTCTACCTCCCGGTCAACAAGTCCGAGGCGAAGCTCGACGCCCTCGGTGCCGTCGAGCGCGCGGAGGTGACGGCATGAGCACCCGCGAGCAGTTCCGGCCCGACGACCACCCCAACGACCACTTCCTCCTGACGACCGTCGTCGGCAGCTACAAGAAGCCCAAGTGGCTCGACCGGGCTCGCGACCTCTACGAGGACGACGAGTCCACCTTCGACGCCGACGACTTCGCGGAGGCGAAAGACGACGCCGCCCGCCTCATCACCGAGGAACACGAGCGGTCGGGACTCGACGTCGTCGTCGACGGCGAGATGCGCCGCAACGAGATGGTCGAGTACTTCGCCCATCGCATCGACGGCTACGAGTTCAACGGCCGCGTGAAGGTCTGGGGGCACAACTACTTCGACAAGCCCAGCGTCGTCGACGAGGTGTCCTACGGCGAGGAGTGGCTCGTCTCGGAGTACGAGTTCACGTCGGACGTGGCCTCCCGCCCCGTCAAGGTGCCGATCACCGGTCCCTACACACTCGCGAGCTGGTCGTTCAACGAGGTCTACGAGTCCGACGCGGAGCTGACCTACGAACTCGCAGACCTGGTCAACGAGGAAATCGAAGCCCTGGTCGACGCCGGCGCGACGTACATCCAGATCGACGAACCGGCGCTCGCGACGACGCCGGACGACCACGCCATCGTCGGCGAGGCGCTGGAACGGATCGTCGCCGACGTGCCCGACGACGTCCGGCTGGGGCTGCACGTCTGTTACGGCGACTACTCGCGGATCTACCCCGAGATGCTCGACTATCCCGTCGAGGAGTACGACGTCGAACTCTGCAACGGCGGCTACGAGCAACTCGACGTGTTCAAAGAACCGGAGTTCACGAAGGACCTCGCGATGGGCGTCGTCGACGCCCACGTCGGCGAGGTCGAGTCCGTCGAAGAGATCAAGGGCAACATCCGCAAGGCCCTCGAGGTCGTCCCGCCCGAGCGGCTGACGGTCAGTCCCGACTGCGGACTGAAGCTGCTGCCCCGCGAGGTCGCCTACGGCAAGATGGCAAACATGGTGCAAGCCGCCAGGGAGATCGAGGCCGAACTCGACGCCGGTGAGATCGACCTGGAGTCCCCGGCCGCCAGCGCCGACGACTGACCGACCGGTGACCACCGCATCCCGGAGCCGGATCGAACTCGTGTGGGGGCGCCGGCCTAGCTTTATCGTTTCGCACGCGGAACTGTGAACGGAGGGATCTCCATGCGAGACTGCCACCGCCGTGCGGAGGTGTATCTCCGGACAGACACGATCGGGACCTACGGTGCCCAGCAGCGGGTCCTCGATCGGATCCGCCGCCTCGACGACCAGGGGGTCCTCGACGCGGCAGGCGTCGCCGCCCGGTGGGACGGCATCGAGACCTACGCGGGCGACGTCCGCCCGGACGCCATCGCGACCTACGAGGAGTTCCGCGACTGGGCCGATGCCAACGACTTCTCGCTCCAGCCGGCCTTCGACACGCGGCCGCGCTACGTCACGGGCACGACCGAGGTCTGTGACGCGGTCATCTTCCCCGTCGTCGCCATGGCCATCTACGTCGACGACGACCTCCTGGCGGTCCTCCCGTCCGCCGACGAGTTCGGCCACTACACCGTCCACGAGGCCCTCGAGGGCTTCGAGCGCGGCGACATCGACCGCTGGCTCGCGCGATTCCGTGGCGTCACCGTCGACCGAACCGAACCACGACTCGAGGCGACCGCCGCCATCTAACCGCCAGCGCACACTGGCGCGGCCGATCAGGCCTCCGGGAGGGCAGCGGCGAGGGTGTCGAACTGCTGGCGGTAGCGCGCCTCGGCGCGGGCCCGGGCGAGGCCGGACTGGTCTGCGAATGCGGCTTCGAACCCGACCATCCGCCAGAGCAGCGTCGCGAAGTGGTAGACGGCACGCTGTCGTTCGTAGGCCGCGTCGGGTTCGAACTCGCGGTGTTCGCGGTACCCGGCGTAGAGGCGCTCGCGGAGGGCGGCGCGCGTCCCTTCGTCCGCGAAGGCCGGGTCGACGAACAGGAAGTCCGTTCGCGCGATGTGGTAGGCCGGGTCCCCGGCGAGGGCGAACTGCCAGTCGAGTACGGTGGTTATTGGGTCCTGTGCCGACCGATCGAATAGCATGTTTGCCGGTCGAAAGTCGTCGTGGACGAGGTGGGGAACGCCCTGGGTGGGGATCACCTCGATGGCGTCCTCGACGTGTTCCAGGGCGATTCCCTGGAGGTCCGCGAAGGGTGATGTAGCGAGACTCTCGACGTAGTCCGCCACGACGCCACGGAAGAACTCCCGCCAGTCCCAGGTCAGCTCCTGGACGACCAGGCGGTCGTCGGCCAGTCCGAGGCGACCGAACCCCTCGAAGGCGATCTCGGCGTGCATCGCCCCGAGGATCCGGCCCGCCTGCTCGACGACCCGACCCCGAACGTCCGGCTCCATCGCGGCCAGCGACTCGGCGAGGTTCTGTCCCTCGACGCGTTCCGTGACGAAGTACGGTGGCACGTCGAGGGTGGGGTCGGGCTTGTAGACGAGAATGCGCGGGACGGGGACGTCGGTCCGGTCGGCGACGTACTCGTGGAGGTACGGTTCGATGGCGAAGGCCGCGTCGTCCGCGTCGGGCTGGAACTTGACGACGACCTCGTATTCCTCGCCGGCGTGGACGAGCGTCACCAGGAAGACCTCGCCCTGGTGACCGGCAGTGGGCCGCTCGAAGGAGAAGTCGTCGTAGTCCGGTCCGGACTCCTCGAGGACGGCCCTGACGTCCCGCGCTGGCGTCGACACGATGTACCCTGTAGGCGCAATCGCTTAAAAAATCTCCCCGGTTTCGGCCGGCGAGTGCCCGCCGGCGGACGGCTCTACTCGTAGAGCCAGGTCTCGTCGATGCGGTCGTAGTCGACCAGTTCCTCGTCGTCGAAGAACAGGTCGATCTCGCGCTCGTTCGCGCCGGGGTCCTCGTTGTCGGAGCCGTGGATGACGTTCCGGCCGAGGTCCAGCCCGAAGTCGCCCCGGATCGTGCCGGGGTCGGACTCTGCTGGGTCGGTCTCGCCCATCATGGCCCGGACCTGCCGGGTGGCGTCCTGGCCCTCCCAGACCATCGCCATGACCGGGCCGGACGTGATAAAGTCGACGAGGTCGTCGAAAAAGGGCTTGTCCTCGTGCTCGCCGTAGTGCTGGTGGGCGAGGTCGTCGTCGATCTGCATGAACTTCGCGCCGACCAGCTTCAGCCCGCGGTCCTCGAAACGCGAGACGATTTCGCCGACCAGTCCGCGCTGGACGCCGTCGGGCTTGACCATCACGAAGGTCCGCTCGGTGTCGCTCACGCTTGTGCCTCCTCGGCTTCCTCGTCGGCCTCCTCGTCTGCCTCGTCCTCGTCCGCGTCGGCCGATGTTTCGTCGTCGTCCTCGGCATCAGAATCGTCCGGCGCATCCGTAGCAGCCTCCTCGTCGTCGGCCGAGTCGTCAGTCGCCTCGGTCTCTGCCTCTTCGAGGTCGGGCGTGGAGCCGGCCTCCTCGCGCTCGTCGACCTCCTCGACGGTCTCCGGATCGACCTCGTCCTCGGCGGGCTCCTCGAGCGTCTCGCCGCCCGCTTCCTGACCGGCGGCCGTCCACTCGAGGTCCCGGGCCTCGCGCCCGAGGTCGGCGTTCTTCTCGCACTTCGCGGAGCAGTAGTAGACCGTCGACCCGTTCGTGCGGACCAGCATCGTCCCCGTGCCGGGTTCGATGTCGTCGCCGCAGTAGTCACACGCGCGTGATTTGGGCATTATTGACCTCCGATAGTGTCGGCCTCGCGGGCCGTCTCGCGCAGTTGGAGGACGTCGCCCTCGCGGACCGGTCCGAGGACGTTTCGGGTGATGATGCGACCCTTGTTCTCGCCCTCGCGGATGCGGCACTTGACCTGCATGGCCTCGCCGTGCATCCCCGTGCGGCCCACGACCTCGATGACCTCCGCTGGCGTCGAGCCACCGCCACCGTCTGAGTCCTCTGCGCTCATCTCAGCTCACCTCAGCGGAGTTCCTCGACGGTGTCGACGATGTCCTCGACCTCGTCGGCCGCGTCGCCGGCGTCCGTGATCGCCGCGGCGGCGCTGCCGACTTCGAGGCCGGCCGCGTGACCGAGGTCGTCCTGGGCCGCGACGAAGATGAAGGGCACGCCCTTCTCGTCTGCGAGTTCCGGGATGTGCATGACGATCTCCTCGGGCTGGACGTCCTCGGCGACGTAGACGAGCTCGGCGTTGCCGCGCTCGACGGCCTTGGTCGCCTCGTTGGTTCCTTTCTTTACCGATCCTGTGTCCCGTGCAATCTCGAGCGCCTCGAGGGCGTCCTCTTCGAGATCGGCTGGAACGTCGAAATCTACGTATACTGGCATGGATGGATCACCTCCCGCGCGCAGGCTCGCACTCCCCCGCCCTGGCGGACGGTTCCGCCTGCCGTCTGATGAGGACGGCCTGAGTGTCCTGTGGGGGCTGGGAGCGTCATCAACCTCGCGCAGGCTGTACACACAGGTCCAGCATCTGCCCCTAAAGCGCTTTCGAAGCCATAGTGGGGTGTGACGCCGGGACACGGGGCCGAGCGGCGGCGTTACCCATCCCGACCGACTGCTCCCGACGCTCGCTCGATCGCCTGGGCAGCCGTCGCCACGAGCGAGCGCACGACCTCGCCGGCCGGTTCGACGGCGTCGGTCGTTCCCGCGCTCTGACCCGCGTAGTGTGGAAGTTCGTCCGGGTCGCCGGCGACGCCCTCGATCGGCGGCAGATCGTCGTACCGTTCCACCACAGTTCCGTCAGAGAGTTCCGCGATGCTGTCGCCTTCCCCGGGCCGATCCCCAGACGGCGGCCGCCCCGCCGCGTCCCACGCCTCGACCACGTCGGTGACGAGTGTCCGATGTGACCGACCCGGCCAACCGCCGTCGAAGAGGGACGACCGGACCGTCTCTGTTTCGCTGGCCTCGACGACGGCGCGCTTGTACGCCTCGTGTGCAGCGGACTCGGTCGTCGCGACGAACCGCGTCCCGAGCCAGGCACCGTCCGCGCCGAGCGCGAGACTCGCAGCGAGGCCACGGCCGTCGCCGATGCCGCCTGCCGCCAGGACCGGCACCTCGGGGACGGCGTCGACGACCCGCGGGACGAGTGCCATCGTCGCCACGTCACTGTCCAGGTGCCCGCCGGCCTCGGCTCCCTGAGCGACCACCACGTCGACGCCCGCGTCGACGACGGTATCCGCCTCCGCCGCACTTCCAACCATTGCGATCACGGGCACGTCCGCCGTCCGACAGCGATCCACGTGGGGTGCGGGATCCCCAAAGGAAAACGACACGATCGGCGCACCCGCGTCAAGAGCCGCTTCAAGGTGCTCCTCGACCGGCACCTCGACGGTTCGGTCGTCCAGGACGAGGTTCACCGCGAACGGCCGGTCGGTAAGGGCCCGTGTCCGCTCGACGGCCTCCCGCGTCTCCGCGAGGTCCCGCCACGACACGGCGAGCGTCCCCAGCCCGCCCGCGTTCGAGACGGCAGCGGCGAGTTCCGGGCACGTCAGGCTCCCGATCGGGGCCTGCGCCACGGGTCGGTCGATGCCGAGTGCCCCACAGACGGGCGTCGCGAGGGATACCATACCGAGGGGGCGACCCGCTCCGCAAAAAAGCCGCCGTCGTCGGAACCGGTGGGCCCTTGCCCCTCGCCCGCGACCGGTGACACATGCGCGACCTGGTCGAGCGCCTCCTCGCCGAGGCCGACCGCGCCGACGAGCGTCGCCTCCTCGTCCTCGCGGGCGACGCGACCGCGACCCGCGACCGCGCGACGCTCGCAGTCGAGGCTGCGGACGTGGATCCCGCCGCCGTCACCTCGATAGGCGAAGACGACGCCCTGCCCGGCGAGGTGGTCCACTCCCGACGGTCCGAAACCGTCCTCGGCACGACCAGGTCGGCCGTCGTCCTCGACTGTCACGCCGAGTGCCGGCCGAACGCCATCGGCCGCGCCGTCGGCGCCGTCGACGGCGGCGGTCTCCTGATCTTGTGCACCCCGCCGCTCGACGAGTGGTCGGACAGGCGCGACGGATTCGACGAGTCGCTCGCCGTCCCGCCCTTCGAGGTGGACGACGTGGCCGGAAACTTCCGGAGACGGCTGGTCCGGACGATCCGACAGCATCCCGGCGTGGCAGTCGTGGCCGTCGGCGACGCTCTGGAGGCCGACGTCGTCAAGCGGGACGGCAGCACCGATCCGACGCCCCCCGCCTCGTGCGCCATGCCCACTGCTCCAACCGACCACGTCTTCCCCGACGGGGCCTACGCGGCCTGCCTGACAGCGGATCAGGCCGACGCCGTTGCTGCCCTCGAAGGACTGCTCGGTACACAGGAGGCGGTCGTGATCGAGGCGGACCGCGGACGGGGCAAGTCCGCGGCGGCCGGACTCGCGGCCGCGTCGCTTGCCCTCGGCGGACGCGACGTCCTCGTGACCGCGCCGGCCTACCGCAACGCCGCAGAAGTGTTCGCTCGCGCCGAATCGCTCCTGGTCGACCTCGGCGAACTCGACGGGCGCGACCCGGACGACCGGCCCCGAACCCTCACGACCGAGACCGGACGCGTCCGGTTCGCCTCACCGACGGCGGCCGTCGACCTTCCAGACGATCCGGACGTCGTCATCGTCGACGAGGCAGCCGCCCTGCCGGTCCGGACCCTGGAGCAGTTCCTCGCCGCCGAGGCGGTCGCCTTCGCGACGACGATCCACGGCTACGAGGGGGCCGGCCGCGGCTTCTCGATCCGGTTTCGCGACAGGCTCGCCGCGTCCGACCACGCGCTCACCGACGTCCGACTGGATCAACCGATCCGGTACGCCGCTGGAGATCCGGTCGAAGTCTGGGCTTTCCGGGCCCTCGCGCTCGACGCCAGCCCCGCCGTCGACCAGGTCCTGGGGGACGCGACGCCAGAGACTGTCTCGTATCGGGCCCTCGATCCGGAGGCCCTCCTCGCGGACGACGCGCTCCTTCTGGAGGTCTTCGGCCTGCTGGTCCTCGCCCACTACCGAACCGAGCCGAACGACCTGGCGCGATTGCTGGACGCGCCGAACGTCACCGTCCGGGCGCTCTGCCACGACGGCCACGTCGGCGCCGTCGCGCTCCTCGCACAGGAGGGGAACCTCCCCGCAAACCTGCGGGCCCGGATGTACGAGGGCGAGCGCGTCCGGGGGAACATGCTTCCAGACGTCCTCACGAGCCAGCTCCGCGACGAGGACGCGGGCCGGCCCGTCGGCCAGCGCGTCATGCGCATCGCCACCCACCACGCCGTCCGCTCGCGCGGGCTCGGATCGCGTCTGCTCGACGAAATCCGCGCCGAGTTCGGGGCCGAGATCGACTGGGTCGGCGCGGGCTTCGGCGCGACGCCCGAACTCCTCTCGTTCTGGCGGGCCAACGGCTTCCGCACAGTCCACGTCTCGACGACCAGGAACGACGCCAGCGGCGAACACAGCGCCGTGGTCCTCGACGACTGTTCTGACGCAGGCCTGGACCTCCTGGATCGACACACCGAGTGGTTCTGTCGCCGGGGCCCGTCCATGCTCGCCGACCCACTCGACGACCTGGACCCCGACGTGGTCCGGGAAACGCTTCGCTCGGTCGACGCGACCCCCGAACTCGACCTCTCCGCGGCGGAGTGGCGCCACGCGGCTGGCATCTCCCACGGGGCGGCGATCTTCGACACCGCGCCGCGGCCCGTCCGGCGACTGGCGTTTCGGCACCTCGTCGCACCGGCCGAATCCGAGTTGCTGACCCCTCGACAGGAACGGCTCCTGATCTCGAAAGCCCTGCAGGCACGTGACTGGGATGCAGTCAGCGAGGGGATGGCCTTTCACTCTACGTCGACGTGCATGCGGGCCTTCGGGGAGGCGGTGGCACCGCTGGTCGAGGCCTACGGCGACGCGACGGCCGACGCGGAACGGAGGCGATTCGAGTGAGTCCCGTCGGCGGCGTCGAGGTGCTGACGCTCGCGGCGTTCGCCCTCCTCGTGGCTGGCGTCGTCGGCAGTCTCGTTCCCGCGGTCCCGGGGGCACTGCTGTCGCTCGCGGGCGTCTACCTCTACTGGTGGCACACGGGGTACGTCGAGCCCCACGTCGTCTGGCTGGCCGTCCTGACCCTCGGTGGCCTCCTGGCGCTCGCGTTCGACTGGCTGGGCGGCGCGGTTGCCACGTCGGCCGGTGGCGGATCGACGCGGAGCACCGCCGCCGCTGGCGTCGTCGGGTTCCTGCTCTTCTTCGTCGCTGGCCCGCTGGGGGTCATCGCGGGCGTCGCCGGGACAGTGTTCGTCCTGGAGTACGTCGGCGGGAACTCCCCTGCGACCAGCCTCCGCGTCGCGGCCTACGCGACCGCCGGCATCCTGGCGTCGGCGGTGGTCCAGGTGCTCGTCACCTTCTCGATGCTCCTCCTCATGCTCGCCGTCGTCCTGCTCTGATCGCCGCTGGTGCGCAAGGGCAATGCGTCCGGCGACCGTTGGGTCGGGCATGCAGTGCGACATGGCCGGGTGCGACGACGAGGCGAGCTTCGAACTCCACATTCCGTGGACGGAAAACGAGTTCGTCTGTGACGGCCACGCGCGCGTCCGCTCGCGACAGGACGGCATCGTCGCTGACCCCCTCGACGCCGCTGGCGACGAACTCCCGGACGGTGCCAGCAACCGAGACGAAACGGTGGACCCCTAGTCGAGAGAGCGGGCGAGCATGACCTCGTCGACGTACTCGCCGTCGATCTTGTAGTGATCCTCGCGGATGGCCTCGATCTCGGCGCCACGTGAGGTCATGTACTCGACGGCCGCCTCGTTGCTCGCCGGCACGCTCTGGTAGATCTTCTCGAAGCCCTCGGAGCGGGCCCACTCCGTCGCGCGCTGCAGGAGGTGGGTTCCAATCCCGTGGCCACGGTACCGTTCGAGGACGCCCACGGTCAGTTCGGCCACGTGGGAGAGTTTCTCGAGTTCGGGGTGCTTGAGGTGGACCCAGCCCACGACGTCGTCGTTGACGGTCGCGACGAAGAAGACCCGCGACTCGAGTTCGTTGTGCCGAAGCAGGACACCCTCGTGCTCGACGACCTGGGCGACACTCTCGGCGTCGACGTACTCGCCACTGCCGATGGTCTCCCGGATCGCGCCGACCAGTCCCGTCAAGTCGTCTTCCCGTGCCTGGCGGATAGTGAACTCGACGCCGCCCTCCTCGAACTCTTCCTCGGTCCCCGTGTCGAAGGCGACGCTGATCCGGCCGTCCTCGTCCTCCTCGAGCAGGCCGTCGCGCTTGAGAATCGCAAGGTGGTGCCCGAAGGCACGCTCGCCCATGCCGAGTGCACGACGAGCGGCCGATTGGCGCACCGCACCCTTGGCCTCCACGTACTCGTAGAGGTCCTTCCGGTCCCCGTGATCGATTTCCAGTCGCCCGGTCAGTTCCATGCCACACGCTACCACCCCCCGTTACTTAATGGTTGCAGCAACTGCTGGGACTCGGGAACCTCGTACGGGACGGAAATGCGTTCGAGGGCAGCCGCCGTCAGCGGCGGTCGGGAACCTGGGTCAGGATGGTCGCAACGTCCCTGATGTTGTGCGTGTCGATGAGCAGTTCGGCCGCCTCCCGAAGCGCCCAGTCGGCCTCCAGGTCGACGCCGTAACAGGCCGCGTACAGTTCGAACCAGGTGTTCATGGCGCCCTCCAGTGCCTCGTACTCCTCGGGCGGGTAATGGACCTGCAGACCCCCGGTCCGGGATTCGACGAACAGCGATACGGCTTGCCCCGCACCCTCCCGGAGGAAGGTCATCGCCCGCTCCTCGTCCGGTGGATCCGCGGGCGGCGAGAAGTCGCGTCGGTCCTGCTCCGCACGCTCGGCGAGGTCCCAGGCTCGCTCGTGGAACCGGGACGCCGCCGACATCGCGTTAGCCCTGCTCGAACTCGACGCCCTTGCCACCCGCCGGGTGCTCCCAGTGGGTGTCGGCGACGACGGCGCAGGTCCCACACTCGACGCATGGCTGCGTGTCCAGACTGACGAGGTGTTCCTCGCCGCCGTTGGTCTGGACGACCTCGTCGCGGTAGCAGCCGCCGCCGAAGTCCTTCGCGCTGACGGGGCAGGCCGTCACGGCCGTCCCGCTCGCGGCGAAGCTGTTGTCCTGCAGTTCGATGTGCGGGTCGCCGACGTTGTACGTGAGGTCGCCGATGCGCTCGTCGAGTTCCGGCGGCTCGATGTCGTTGGTCCCCTCGATACGGTCGCCCAGCACTTCGGCGATCCGCGTCGGGACGGTGACGTAGGAGAACCGCGTGTCGGGTACCATTCCGAGGACGAACGGTGAGTTGAACGCCCGCTCCATCAGGCCGCCGAATGCCTTGAGGCCGACCGAACCGATCGGCGAGTTCACGATGGCATCGTTGAGCTTGTTGACGGCGCCGTTCTCGGAGATGGCCCGCGTCCAGCGGTAGCGCTTGGGGCGGAGTTGCTCCATGACGCCCTCCTCCTCTAACTTCTGCTCGTAGAGCTGTCCCGCGTTGCTCGCGTCGCCACGGGTCTTGGCCTCGTGGAAGGCCTCGGCGGCGAGGCCGCCGGCGGTCACCGCGTGGTTCATCCCTTTGATGATGGGGCCCTGGGCCTGCATCTGGCCGGCGGCGTCGCCGACGAGGAGCAGGCGACCCTGGTGGGGCGAGGGGTGCGCGACCTTCTTCGAGTCGGGCACCAGCTTCGCGGAGTACTCGAGTTCCTCGTACTCGCCCTGGAACCACTGGTCGAGCAGCGGGTGGGTGAGGAGGTTGTCGAGCAGTTCCTGGGGCTCGGCGCGCTCCTCGGCGATCGAGTCGAGGTGGAAGACCGTCCCGATCGACAGCGAGTCCTCGTTCGTGTAGAGGAACCCACCGCCGCGGACGCCCTCGAAGAGGTCGCCCGAGAACAGGTGGGCCGCGCCGGTGTTCTCGCCGACGTCGAAGCGCTCGTCGATGTCGTCGGGGTCCATGTCGACGACGGCCTTGACGCCCTGGAACCACTCGTCGGGTTCGTCCCAGTCCATCAGGCCCGCGTCGCGGGCCAGTTCGGAGTTGACGCCGTCGGCGGCGACGATCAGATCCGCCGTGATCGGGTCGAGTTCGTCGCAGGTCACGCCGACGATCTCGCCGTTCTCCCGGAGGAGGCCGTTGACCCTGACGTCTGTCAGGAGGCCGCCGCCGGTCTCGCGGGTCTTCTCGTGGACCCGGTCCGCGAGCCAGGAGTCCATCTCCCGCCGGAGGACGGCGTCACACCAGTCGGTGTCGTGGTGGTGGATTTTCTCCAGGTCGAAGGTCTCGACCTTGCGCCCCGCGACGTTGTGCATCTTGTACTCGTCGATGGGGCGTTCCGAGGCTTCCTCGCGGAAGTCCGGGAACAGCCCGTCGATGGTGTAGGGCGCGGACTCCTCGGCGTAGATGAGACCGCCGGAGACGTTCTTCGAGCCGGCGTCGACGCCGCGTTCGAGTACCAGCGTCTCGACGCCCTGTTCGGCCAGTGCCGCCGCCGCTGCGGCGCCGCCGGGACCAGCCCCGACGACGACCGCCTCGTAGTGTTCGTAGTCCTCAGTCATCGCTTGCCTCCTGCACTGCCGCCGCGAGTTCACCCCGCTCGAGCGCTTCGGTCAGCCGGGGCAGGACCTCGAAGAGGTCGCCCTGGATGTAGTAGTCGGAGTAGTCCTTGATGTCGGCGTCCGCGTCGGTGTTGATGGAGATCACCGTCTCGGCGTCCTCCATCCCGACCGTGTGCTGGACGGCGCCGCTGATGCCCGCCGCGATGTACAGCGGCGGTTCGACCTCTTGGCCGGACTCGCCGATCTGGCGCTCCTCCGTGACGTACTGTTCGACGTGGCCGCCGAACTGGTAGGAAGCCGTGATGACGCCACGGGAGAGACCGAGGTCGGCGTCCTCGAAGGCGTCGACGAGGTCGACGCCCAGTTCGATGCCCTCGGTCGGCTCGCGGCCGATGCCACGGCCCAGCGCGACGATGACGTCGCGTCCCGTCAGGTCCACGCCCGAGTCGAGCGTGTCGTGGTCCGTGACCTCGGTCATGAACCAGTCCTCGGGCAGGTCGATATCGTGCTCCTCGACCTCTCCCTCGCGGTCGCCGTCCGGTTCGGGCAGTTCGAAGGTCCCGGGGATGACGCTCGCGCCCTGCGGGTGGAAGTCCCGGTGGGGCTTGTCGATACAGAGGATGGTCGAGTACTCGAACCCCGAGAAGTCGGGCCGGGGCATGTGGAGGATGCGCTCGAACTCCTTGCTGTCGCCCGGCGTCCCCGTCTTCGCGGGGTTCGAGATCATCGCGTTCTCGATGTAGAGGTCCGAACAGTCCGAGGCGAGCCCGGAGTCGAGTTCGCCCTGTACGAGCGCGGAGAGGTCCCGCCCGTTGTCCGTCGCGGGGAAGATGTTGTACCGCGGCTCGTGGTAGTCGCGCCAGTCGACCTCCCAGTCGCGCTCCATGTGACACATGATCTCCGTGTAGGGCTTGTGCCGGAAGCGCGCCAGGCGCTCGTCCTCGTGGTAGACGACGCGGTCGGCGCCGTACGCGATGGCCTCCTCGGCCAGGTCGGCGACGTCGTCGCCGATGAGCACCGCGACGACGTCTTCGGGGTTCCCGTCCTCGTCGCCCCCGTACTGGTCGTTGCAGTCGTCCACGAGCTGACGGGCCTTCGCGAGCATCTCCTTCGAGACGTCGATCAGCTCGCCGTGCTGGGTCTCACAGTAGACCCACATGTCGCGGTAGGTCTCGCCGGAGACGGCCTCGACGTACTGCTTGTCGGCCGTCGGGTGCGAGAGGTCGGGATACTTCTCCTCGGGCGGGACGTACTCGACTTCTTCAGCGTCCTCGTCGTCTCCGCCCGTGACCGCCTCGATGCGGTTCTCGATCTGGGTCTTGGCACCCTTGCGGTCCTTGCCGGACTCCTCGCGCTCGAGGAGGTCCTCCAGGACGTCGACGTCGTCGACGTCCCGGACCATGTTCGCGATGTCGGCGATGGTGAGGTCGGTGAGGTCCACGGTCTCGGGGTCGACCTCGTCGTCGTCCGCCTCGAGGTCATCGATGCGGCTCTCGATGAGGGTCTTGACCGGCGGGCGGTCCTCGCCGTCTTCCTCCAGCTCGAGCATCTCCTGGAGGTCGTCGACGTCGTCGACGCCGTTGATCTTCGGCCCGAGGTCGGCGATCTCGAACTCGGTGGGGTCGAACTCGGGCACGGTCAGTCACCCCCCGCGAAGCCGACCATCTCGTCGAAGACCTGTTCCATCGCGTCGTCGTCCTCGGGCGTCAGTTCCGTCGCGTCGCGGGCGCCCTCGCCCTTCTCGATGGGGTCGACGCCCGAGACGATGGTCGGGGAGCCGTCCAGGCCGATGAAGTCCGGATCGAGGTTCAGATCCTCGTGGTTCCAGACCGTCACGTCGTCCTCGGCGTCCTCGGCGCGCGCCGTGGTCTCCTCGCGGAGGTCCTTGTACCGCAGTCGGTGCTCGGCCTTCCGGTAACTCGCCTCGAACTCGGGGTCCGTGACGATGAACGCCGGGAGGTCCGCCTCGACGGTTTCGATCTCGCTCACGTCGCCCTCGACGAGGCGCTTGACCCGCACTGTCTCCTCGTCCTCGTCGACGTCGATGGCGATGACGTGCGTGATGAGCGGGTAGTCCGAGAAGTTCTCGTTGATGTTGAGACACCAGTTCGTCTGGGGGCCGGTGTGGCCCGTCTCCCCGTCGGCGGTCTTGAAGCCCGCGAAGACGAGGTCCGGTTCCTCGTCCATGTGCTCGATGCCCGTCGCGATGGTCATCGCCGTCGCCCAGGTGTCGGCGGCGCCCATCTCGCGGTCCGAGAAGAGATAGAGGTCGTCCGCGTAGACGTCGCGCATCCCCTCGACGAGGATTTCCTTGTAGCCCGGTGGCCCCATGCTCGTCAGGGACACCGTGCCCCCGTGTCGCACCTTCGTCTGCAGTGCGGCACGCAGCGCCACCTTGTCGTTCGGATTCATCACCGTCGGCGTCTTCCCCCGCTCGAGGTGGCCGTCCTCGTCGAAGGAGACTTTCCCCTCGCGGAAGTCCGGTACGCCCTTCGTAAGTACGACGCTACGCATTATTGGTACCCTGTGTGGAACCCACACCCAGTGCGTCCTAAGTGTTTCGTCATCCGTCGACACGGCCGGCCTCGCGCGGTTTGACGGGGCGGTCGCTACCCGGGCGAGCAGGATGCACTCGGCCGCGTCGCTTCGGGATCGCGGGCGTTGAAAACGCGGGTCAGTTCAGATGCGGCCGGCGCGGCTCGGGTCGACGTCGATGGCGTCGACGGGACAGACGTCCACGCAGAGCATGCAGTCGATGCACTGGTCCTCGTGGGTCGGGTCGGCCTTGATCTCGCTCTCGGGGTGACCCGGCGTGTCGACCCACTCGAAGACGTCGACGGGACAGTCCTCGAGACAGGCCCCGTCGGCGATGCAGATGTCGAAGTCGACCGCGACGTGGGTCCCGTGGATGCCCTGTTTCTCCTCGGTGGGGTCCTCGCCATCGGGCGTCCAGACGCGGTGGCCCTCGTGTCGGTCGACTTCCTCGTAGTTGTCCTCGAACTCCGGATCGATAGCCATGCTACCTAGACACAGCGACAGCGGGCACCTTAAAGGTTGGACCGAAGGCAGTCGCCGTGGGGGAGTTTTCGGTCTGCCTAACTTCTGAGGCGGCGGGAACGTCGCCGCAGGTATTTGTGTCGGGAACGCCAGTGAACACGTAGAGGGGTGGCCGACCGCGCCGCCTCGTAAGTCACCATGCCAGAAACCATCGAAATCGACGACGACCTGGCGGAGCGTCTGGACACCCACTGCGAGGAGGGCGAGACCCGCGCGGAGTTCATCGAGGAACTCGTCTCCATGTACGAGACGGAAGGAGCGTTCCTCCAGGAAGGGTACTCGGAGTAACGCCCGGCCAACCCTTCTCCGAAATCCCAGAGCGTCCGATAGCGACGGCTCAGGGGTGTGCGAAGTACGTGACCGTCTCCGCGTCGTCGTGGCGGTCCAGGCGAACGAACCCGACGCGTTCGAACTGGAGCACGTCGTCCGCCTCGTAGACGGCGACGCCCGGCTCGGCCAGTCCCGAGACGTCGCCGTCCATCGTTCGCAACCGCGTGGGGACGTTCTGGTCTGCGGACACCCAGTGGATGACGTCGACGCCTTCCTCGCGGACGACGTCGATGCCGTCGCCCGTGTACTCGAACGCGTCGCGCGTGTGCCGGACGCAGCCGAGGCCCTTGAGCCACACGCGATCGCCGTGCCCGGGGAGGTCCTGTGATTCGACGAGCACAACGCTCCCGACGGGAATCTCGCGCGTCCCGCGCGCTTCGTGTTCCGGGTGGACAGGGGGTTCCGCGGTCTCCGGACCACCGACGACCTGGCGCTCTACCGCACCGCCACCGTGGGCCGGGTCGTCGCGCACGAAGAAGGCACGGTCGGCCCCGTCGTCGATCAGCTCCCGGTTCGCGGCGTAGATCGAGGACATCGCGAGGTCGACGTTCGACGTGGACGTACCCAGTTCGATCATCGCCGAGACGATCGACTCACCGCGAATCCCCCGGCGGCGGAGGCTGGCGACCGTGGGCGCGCGAGGGTCGTCCCAGCCGTCGAGGTCGCCGGCCTCGATCAGTTCCCGGATGCGCGAGGTCGACATCGGGACGTCGTAGGCGTCGATCTGCACGTGCCCCCAGTGAATGACCTCCGGGTAGTCCCAGTCGAAGTAGTCGTAGACGAACCGCTGGCGCTTCGCCGAGTCCTGGAGGTCGATGCCGCGGATGATGTGGGTCACGCCGGTCAGGTGGTCGTCGACGCCGCTCTGGAAGTCCAGCATCGGCCAGCACCGGTAGTCTGCGGCCTCGGGCCGCGGGTGTGGCGTGTCCACCATGCGGAAGGCGACCCAGTCCCGTAGCGCTGGGTTCTTGTGGTCGATGTCCGTCTGGACCCGCAGGACCATCTCCCCGGAACTGTACTCGCCAGCCACCATGTCCTCGAACTCCGCGCGGACGGTCTCGACGTCCTTCTCGCGGTGGGGACAGGCCTCGCCGGCGTTCTTCAACTCGGAGAACTCCTCGCCCGGGCACGAACAGGTGTAGGCCCCGCCGCGGTCGATCAGATCGCGCGCGTGGTCGTAGTACGTTTCGACCCGGTCACTCGCCGTGATGACCTCGTCTGGTTCGAAGCCGAGGTAGTGGATCGCGTCGAGGATAGCGTCGTACGCGTCGAGGTCCGGGCGCTTGACCTCGGGGTCGGTGTCGTCGAACCGGCAGACGAACGATCCGTCGTAGCGGTCCTTGTAGGTCCCGACGACCGCGGCCATGCGTGCGTGGCCGACGTGCCAGGGCCCGTTGGGGTTGGGTGCGACGCGCATGCGGACCTCGTCGTAGTCGTCGACGTTCGGGAGGTCGGGAAGCGGGTGCTGGTCCTCGGGTTCGTCGGCTTCGAGTTCCGCGACCTTCTCCGGGGCGAGTTCGGCGAGGCGCTCCGTGCGCTCCTCGGCGTCCATGCCGTTGACGCGCTCGACGACCGGCGCGATCACGCCCGCGATCTCGTCGCCGTGCTCGCGGAACTCGGGGTGGTCGCCCATGAGCGGCCCCATGATGGCACCCACCTGTGCCTCGCTGTCGTGTTTGAGCGCGTTGAAGAGGGCGTTCACCTCGGCTGCCTCTTCGACGTCGGCGCGTAACTCGTCGTCCATTGTCGACACCGTGGCGACCGGGACCCAAAATGGCGTCGGGTCGGGGGCGACCCGCGACGGACCACGGGTCGCCGGTCAGTAGTCCCGCTCGATGAGGTAGTCGGCGATACCCGAGAGGAGGTCCCGGGCCTCGTTGTCGGGGAGGACCTCGAGGTTGTCCTTCCCGCTGGCGACGAGTTCGCGTGCGGTCTCGCGTGCGTACTCGATGCTCCCCGCAGACTCGAGTTCGTCGAGTGCGGCGTCGATCTCGGCCTCGGTCACGGCCTCGACGGTGTCGGTCTCGACGAGCGAATCCACGTCGACGCCCTGGTCGCGCGCGTGGACCGTGATGAGGGTCTGCTTGCCCTCCACCAGGTCGCTTCCACGCTGCTTGCCGAGCTTCTCGGTCGGCGTCGTCAGGTCCAGCAGATCGTCCTGAATCTGGAACGCTCGGCCGACGTCGAGGCCGTAGCCGTACAGTGCGTCGACCGCGTCGTCGTGGCCGAGGACGATGGCGGGTGTGCTCGCCGCGGCGGCGTACAGCACCGCCGTCTTGAGTTCGACCATCTCCAGGTACTCGTCGGGCGTGACCGCGCCGCGGTCCTCGAAGGAGATGTCCAGCGACTGCCCCTCGCAGATCCGGGTGCAGGTCGTCGCCAGTTCCGCGAGGGCCCGAACCGACTGCTCCGCGGGGGCGCCCGTCTCTAGCATGTTCTCGAAGGCCTTCGAGTAGAGGGTGTCGCCAGCGAGGATGGCCGTCGAGAGGTCGTACTTCTCGTGGACGGCGGGGACCCCGCGGCGGACCTCGTCGTCGTCCATGATGTCGTCGTGGATCAGCGTGAACGACTGGATGATCTCGATACTGACCGCGGCCGTCATCAGATCGAGGCGTTCGCCCGACGCGGCCGGGAACTCGCGGTAGTCGACCGAGAGCGGGTCGACGTCAGCGAGGGCCTCACCAGCGAGCAGGAGAATCGTCGGGCGCAGTCGCTTGCCGCCGGCCTCGAGCAGGTATCGTGACGCTTCGTAGAGGCGCTCGGGTCTGGCGACCGGCAGTTCGACGTCGATGGCGTCGTTGACGTACTCGCGACGGGTGGCGATGGCTTCCTCGACGGCCTGCTGTCTCGTCATGCGTGCCGACGCTCACTCCTCGACGAGGGTGATCATGTTGCCGTTGCGCGTGACGTGCAGGTCGCGGCCCATCTTGTAGCCCATGTTCTCTGCGAGGTTGACGTAACTCGAGTAGCCGCTCATGTCCTGGTGGGCCGGGATGACGTTCTGGGGCTGGAGGGCGTCGAGCATCTCGTAGTGGCCCTCCTGATTGAGGTGGCCGGAGACGTGGATGTCGTCGTAGATCCGGGCGCCCTGCATGCCCAGCAGCTTCTCGGACTGGTAGCGCTGGCCCTCGTTGGTCGGCTCGGGGATGACCCGGGCACTGAAGATGACCTTGTCACCGTCGTCCAGTTCGTAGGGCGTCTCGCCGCGGCCCATTCGGGTGAGCATCGCCCGAGGCTCTCCCTGGTGGCCGGTGACGATGGGTAGGAAGTTCTCCTTGCCCTCGTTCATGACCCGCTTGAAGGTCCGGTCGACGGACTTGCGGTGGCCGTACATCCCCAGGTCCTCGGGGAACTCGACGAAGTCAAGGCGCTCTGCGGTCCCGGAGTACTTCTCCATGGACCGGCCGAGCAGCACGGGCTGGCGCCCGATGTCGTCGGCGAACTCGACGAGGCTCTTGACCCGGGCGATGTGGCTGGAGAACGTCGTCGCCACGATGCCGCCGTCGTAGTCCTCGATGCTTTGCATGACGTCCTTGAGGTGCCGGCGGGCGACTGACTCGCTGGGTGTCCGGCCCTTCTTGTTCGCGTTCGTGCAGTCCTCGATGTAACAGAGGACGCCGTTGTCCTCACGGCCGATCTCGCGGAACCGCTTCATGTCGATCGGGTCGCCGATGACCGGCGTGTGGTCCATCCGCTTGTCCAGCCCGTAGACGATGGATCCTTCCGGGGTGTGGAGGACGGGGTTGATCGCGTCGATGATCGAGTGAGTGACGTTGACGAACTCGAGTTCGTTGTGGTCCCCGATCTTCGTGGACTCGCCGGCCTCCATCTTGATCAGGTCGTTCTGGACGCCGAACTTCTCCTCGCTCTGGATCTGCTGTTTGACCAGTTCGATGGTGAACGGCGTCGCCATGATCGGTGCGTCGTACCGGTGGGCGAGCTTCGAGATGGCGCCGATGTGGTCGAGGTGGCCGTGGGTCGGCACGATGGCCTTCACGTCGCCCTCGAGGTCGGACATGACGCGGTCGTCCGGGATGGCGCCCATGTCGATGAGGTCGAGCGAGTGCATCCGCTCGGTCTCCACGTTGTCGTGGATGAGGACCTTCGAGAGGTTCAGCCCCATGTCGAAGATGACCACGTCGTCGCCCGCCCGCACCGCGGTCATCTGCCGTCCGACTTCCTCGTAGCCGCCAATTGTCGCAATTTCGATTTCCATGGTATCACGCCGAGGGGCCGTCCGGGCGCCGGGCGGCCGGCGGACGCGCAGTGCGTCCGGGAGGAGCGCCGACTAGCACCCACCACTCCCGGTGGGCGCGGCGGGCCTGCCGGAGGGCCGTAGCCCGCCGCAGCGTCGGGGTCCCGTCCCCGAGCGCCCCGGGCCGGTCCCGCGTGGGACGACGGTGGGGCGCTCGCCGGCCGTCCACTCGGAGCCTGGAACGGCCGTACGCTCGGTTACGTGGGACTTCGGGGCGGGGTGTTAAAAACTGTGCGGGTCGTCCTTTCGCTACTCGTCCTCGGTCGGGTCCGCCAACGGATCGGACGCGGCCGACCGGCCTGCAGGACGAACGGCGCCCGAACTCGAATCCGCCGGCTGCTCGTCGCCAGGCTCCTCGGCCTCCGGCTCGTCGCCCTCGGACGACCCGAATGCAATCTCCTCCGGCGATGGCTCCGGCGGCCCTTCCGTCGCACGCGACCCGTACGCGTCGTCGGCATCCGCCTCCGGAGCCACGTCGCTCTCTGTTCCGTCAGTCGACACAGCCGCGGCTCCCTCTGGTGTCGAGTCGGGTTCGACGCCGGGCGCGCGCCGTGGCTCGTCGGTCGGGCCGTCCGCAGCCGCCGGTGTCGTCGACGTCGATCCGGTAGCCCCGCCCGTATCAGGTGCTGGGGCAGTGCTGTCCGTGGCGCCAGTGACGGCACCGGTCGCGACCGCGTCGGCGATCAGTTTGTACCCGGTACCGAGGTAGCCGATTGCCAGCACGCTGAGGCCAATCAGGCCCAGGACGCCACCGGCCGCGAGGTCCGTGGTGTCGGCGCCGCCGGTGCCCACGAGGGAGGTCGCTTCGGGAACCGCCAGCGCCAGCCCGAGGCCGAGGGCGCCACCGCCGACGAGGGTTACTCCGAGGAGGTACGCGTAGAGTCTCGCCCCGTACGCCGCGCTCTCCCGGAGTCGCACAGTTGTCATATCACGTTCCCGGTGGACGACGCACAAATACATTTCGCCAGGCAGCGGGCGTGTCGGCCCCTCCTCAATCGCCGTGGCGCCCGCGCACTGTGGTCCCTGGTGACGCTCCCGCGAGGAACGGGCCGAGGGCCTCGAGGTCGAAGATCGAGGCCGGGACCGGCAGTTCGAGCAGGGCGCGCACCTTCGCTGCCATTCCGCCGGTGACGTCGGTCGCCTCGCTCTCGCCGAGGGCCGCCGACACGCTCTCCAGGGAATCGATCTGCTCGACGACCGCCCCGTCCGCGTCGAGCACGCCCGGGACGGTCGAACAGAGGCCGACGCGATCCGCCCCCAGGGACCGCGCCAGCGAGACGACGAGTTCGTCGCCGCTGAGGACCGTAAATCCTTCATGGCTGTGCGGGACGAGGTCCCCGTGGAGAACCGGCGTGATCCCCTCATCGAGCATCGTCTCGACGCCGGTCGCCGGAAGCCCGAGCGCTCCGTCGTCGTCGCGGCTCCCGAGCGAGAGTGGGTGGACCGGTACTGCCGGGACACCGGCCTCGCGGAGCGCCCCGACGACCGCATCGTTCAGCGTGCACATCGCGCCGTGGATCGCGCCGACGGCTGCGACGTCGTGGGTTCCCGCCACGTCGGTGACGTCGTGGGCCGCAGCGTGGTGGTGGCCGAAGCTCCCCCCACCGTGAACGACGACGAGGTCGCCGGCGGCTGCCGTCCCTCCGTCTCCCAGGGCCCTCGCAGCAGCGTCCAGCGCGTCACGGTCGACGGTCTCGGGCTCGTCCTTCCGCGTGACGACGCTGCCGCCGAGTTTCAGCACGGTCGTCACCGTCACCCCTCCTCGGTCCGGACGCCCTCGGTGTCGAGAGCCGCGCGGAAGGCGTCCTCGCAGCCAGGCGTGTACTCGAGGGCCGTCGTCGTCTCTGTCGTGTCGTCGAGGGCGACGATGCAGCCACCGCCGCCGGCCCCGGTGAGTTTGGCCCCGAGCGCGTCCGCGTCCCTCGCGGCCCAGACCATGGCGTCGAGCGAGCGCGAGGAGACGCCGAGCGCCGAGAGCAGGCCGTGGTTGAAGTTCATCAGGCGGCCGATCTCTTCGACGTCGCCCTCGACGAGGGCGCGTTCGCCCCGCCGGACAAGGTCCCCGATGGCCGAGACCGTGTCGGCGGCGAAGTCGTACTCGTCCTTGAGTCGCCGAACCCCGGCGACGAGCGCACCCGTGTCCCCTGCCCCGCCGTCGTAACCGATCACGAAGGGCAGGTCCGGCGCGTCGATCGTGGCGCAGTCGTCCCCCTCGACGCGGGCGGCCCCGCCCATCGTCGAGCAAAAGGTGTCCGCTCGCGACGCCTGGCCATCCTGTACCTCGTGTTCCACCCGGTACGCGCGGTCCGCAATCTCGGCGCGGTCCAGTTCGATCCCCAGTTCCCGGCTGGCGGCGTCGATCGCAGCCACAGCAACCGCCGCCGACGAGCCAATGCCCGCCCCCAGCGGGATGTCACTCTCGACAGTGACGTCGAATCCCACGTCGTCCACCCCGGCCGCGTCCCGCGCCTGCGCGAGCGCCTCGTTGACGTACCCGACGCCGGCCTGGACGAGCGAGTCGGAGACGTCGACGTCGGGCCGGTCGGTCGTGTCGCCGTCGTACTCGACCGTGAACCCGTCGAGAGTGAGGTCCGCGGCGTGGACGCGCAGTCCCGACTCGCGCCGTTTCACGGTGACGCGGGCACGCCGCTCGATGGCGCACGGGACCGCCGGCTCGCCGTAGACGACCGCGTGTTCGCCGAAGAGATAGACCTTGCCCGGCGCACTCGACGTAACCATGCCCGCTGCTGGTCGCCGGAGGGTGTTTTAGGTATCGGTGTCGCCCGGCCTCAGAGCTCGATGTCCGTCTCGTACCTGACGTAATTCCCCAGCCAGCCCCCCAGCGCCGCGAAGCCGACCGTGTAGACGAGCCCCAGGAGCAGGGCGAACAGGAAGAAGGCCCCACCGATCGCACCGGCAAGCCCCATGTTTCCCATCCCCATCCCCGACATGCCGAGAACGGCGAGGAAGATGGGGCCGACGACGACGACGAACAGGATGAGCATGGGAACCAGCATGATCGCGCCGGCGAGCGCGCCGATCCGAACACCGCCCTCCCGGTCCCCGCCCTGGAGGTAGCCCGACACCGCCCCGCCGAGAACTGGCGAAAAGGGCACGAACCCCGACAGCACCACACCCACGACCGCCCCGATCGCTGCGTTGACGAACGTGTCGCCTTCGGCCATGGTGCCATCGACGACCGTCTCCTGCATGAGTCTTGCCGTCGGGACGTCGGGGCGGACGTGTGTCACTCCGGAATCCGGCCCAACGAGGAAGCGTTGGCCGCGAAGCCGGTCTGCGTTCTCCTCGCAGGCGTCAACGCGCAGTCACGACCCGTGAAAATGCGTCCAGTAGCTCTCCGAGAAGGGCGTTTCGCTGTCAGCCCTTCCGGGACGCGGTGAAGCCACTGCGAGACAGGCAGCGACGAACGACGAATCAGTGAAACGAGCGTGACGAACCCGAAATCCCGCAACTCAGAGTTCGCTCTCGAAGTCCTCGAGGGCGTAGGCCGGCTCCGCCCCGCGGCGGTCCAGCGTCTCGTTGGCCAGGAGCCAGTAGACGACCGAGAGAGCCTTGCGACCCTTGTTGTTCGTCGGGACGACGAGGTCGACGTTGCTGGTCTGGTTGTTCGAGTCGCACATCGCGATGACCGGGATACCCACCGTGATGGCCTCCTTGACGGCCTGGGCGTCGCCGATGGGGTCGGTGACGACCACGACGTCCGGTTCGATGTATCCGTCGTACTCGGGATTCGTCAGCGTCCCCGGGATGAACCGGCCCGTGCGGGCGCGGGCCCCGACGGCGTCGGCGAACTTCTCGGCCGGGAAGCGGCCGTACTGGCGCGAGGAGGCCACGAGAATCTGCTGGGGCTCGTAGTTGGCCAGGAAGTCCGCGGCGGTGCGGATGCGCTGGTCGGTCATCGAGACGTCCAGCACGTACAGGCCGTCGGTCCGGACGCGGTGGATGAACCGCTCCATGTCCTTGGTCTTTTGCTGGGTCCCGATGTGGACGCCGGAGCCCAGGTAGTCGTCGACGGGGATGAGGAGGTCGGCCTCCTCGTCGGGCATGACGTCCTCCTCCGCGGCCGGGGACTGCTCCTCGGTCTCCGCCACGTCGTCCGGTTCGGCCTCGGCCTCGTCGGCCTCGGCGGGCGCTTCCTCGGTCGTCTCGGCCTCGCTCTCCTCGTCGGCCGCCTCCGCGACCACGCCGGCGTCGTCGGCGGGTTCGGGGTCGACGTCGGACTCGGATGCGTCGAGGCCTTCGTTGTCGTTTCCGCTCATGCGTTGTGCTCGATTCTGATGAGTTCGTTCAGCTTTGCAGTGCGCTCGCCGCCGACCGCGCCCGTCTTGATGTACGGGGCGTCGGTCGCCACGGCGAGGTGCGCGATGGTCGCGTCCTCGGTCTCGCCACTCCGGTGGGAGATGACGGGGTCGTAACCCGACGCGACGGCCAGTTCGACGGCGTCGACGGCGTCGGTCAGGGTCCCGATCTGGTTGGGCTTGATCAGGATGCTGTTTGCCGCCTCGGCCTCGATGCCGCGCTCGAGTCGCTCGACGTTGGTGACGAACAGGTCGTCGCCGCAGACGAGCGTCTGGTCCCCTACTCGCTCCGTGAGTTCGGCGAAGGCATCGAAGTCGTCCTCGTCCAGCGGGTCCTCCACGTAGACGAGGTCGTACTCGTCGACGAGGCCGGCGACGTAGTCGATCTGCTCGGCCGAGTCCCGGACGGCGTCACCGTAGACGTAGCCCCCGGCGGACTCGTCGTAGAGTTCCGCGCCGGCCACGTCGAGGCCCATGCGAATCTCGAAGCCGACGTCGTCCTCGACGGCCGAAATGGCCGCGTCGGCGACCTCGAATGCCTCGCCGTCGTCGATGGACGGCGCCCAGGCGCCCTCGTCGCCCTTGCCGCAGGCCACGCCGCGCTCGTCGAGTTCTTCGGCGACGGCGTGGTGGGCGGCCGCGTTGGCGAAGACCGCCTCCTCTGCGCTCGGGGCGCCGACCGGCGCGACGAGGAACTCCTGGATGTGGGTCGCGTCGGCCGCGTGCTCGCCGCCGCCGACGACGTTGCCCAGCGGGACGGGGAACGTGTTGCCCCGGAAGGTCCCGCCGAGGTGCTGGAACAGTGGCGCGCCCAGCACGTCGGCACCGGCCTTCGCGGCGGCCATCGAGATGGCGACGGCGCTGTTCGCTCCGATGCCCGAGAAGTCGTCCGTGCCGTCCGCGGCGTGGAGTGCCGCGTCGACCTCGCGCTGGTCGCCAGCGTAGACTTCGCCGACGAGTCGCGGGATGGCCTCTTCGCGAGCGGCGGCGATCGCTTCGCCGACCGGGAGTTCGATGGCCTCGTACTCGCCGGTCGACGCGCCGCTCGGTGCCTTCGCGCGACCGAAACCGCCGCTATCCGTCCGGACGTCGGCCTCGACGGTGGCGTTGCCGCGGGAGTCGAGTACCCGCCGCAGCGTGACGTCCGTGACGAGCGTCACTCGGCGTCACCCCGCCGCACGGTGAACGGGAGGACGCCCGTGTCGAACTCCTCGGCCGCGATGAGGATTGGCTGGGTCTGCTCGGTGTCGACGAGGACCGGCGCGCCGTATGCCACCTGCAGCGCTCGCGCGCCGATGATGCGAGCCTTCTCGTACCGGTTGTCGGTCTTCTGTGCAGTCATTGGTACGGTGCGACGATGTCGACCAGGTCCTTGTGCGAGACGAGCATCCGCCGGCAGCAGTGCCGCTCGACGCCGAGTTCGTCGAGGACCTTCTCCGGGTCCTCCGGGTCGTCGGCCTCCCGCGTCCGTGCCTTGAACTCCTCCCAGTGCTCACCGACCACGTTCCCGCACGTGAAACACCGGACTGGGACCATCATGGCTGGATCACCGGTAGGACTTCTGGTAGCGCGCCCGGGCGCCCGGGCCGCCCCACTTCTTGGACTCGGACTGCCGGACGTCGTTGACCAGCAGCGACCGGTCGAACTCCATGAAGGCGTCCCGGAGCTCCGCGTCGTTCGTGTGCTCGACGAGCCCGCGGGCGATGGCGGTCCGGGTCGCGTCCGCCTGGCCCATGACGCCGCCGCCCTCGATGCGCACGTCGACGTCGACGCCCTCGCGGAGGTCGTCGTCGGCGATGCGGAACGGTTCGAGCATCTTGAGGCGCGCGAGTTCGGGGTCGACCAGTTCGACGGGCTGGGCGTCCACGCGGACCCGACCCTCGCCGTCGCGGACGGTCGCCCGCGCGATGGCCGTCTTCTTCTTGCCGGATGTGTTCGTTACCATGTTACGTTGGCTCCGAGTGCGTCGCTGACGTCTCCGAGGGAGACGAACTTGATGTTCGACAGTCGGTCGAGCGAGGTGTCCTCTAGCACTTCCGCCTCCTCGTCGTACGGATTACCCATGTAGACGCGGATACCTTCGAAGGCCTCGCGCCCCCGGGGCGTCTTGTAGGGAACCATCCCGCGGATGGACCGCTTGAAGATCCGATCCGGTCGCTTGGGGTACTCCGGCCCGCGGTCCGAGCCGAGTTCGCGTCGCGTCTCGAACGTGTCGATCACGTCTTCGCGGCGGCCCGTGACGACGGCCCGCTCGGCGTTGACGACGGCGACCCGCTCGCCGTCGAGTGCGCGCTCGGCGACCTTGCTGGCGACGCGGCCGAGGATGCAGTCCCGCGCGTCGACCACGACGTCTGCGTCGAACTCCGCGACGCTCATCGGATCACCCGCACGTTGCTGCCCTCTGGGTTCTGTTCGAGTGCCTGTTCCAGGTCGATGAATTCGCCGGCCTGTTCGATCTTGGTCCGCGCGGACCCGGAGGCGTCGACGGCGGCGACCGTCACGTCCTTCTGCAGGACGCCGCTGCCGAGCACCTTGCCGGGCACCACGACCGTCTCGTCCTCCCGGGCGTACCGCTCGATGCGGCCCAGGTTGACTTCGGCGTGCGTGCGCCGCGGCTTCTCGAGCCGCTCGGCCACGTCGCTCCAGACCTCGCCGTCCGCCGTCCGGGCGGCCGACTTCAGGTCGGCGATGAGACTACTGAGTCTCGGGTTCGTCTTGCTCATAACCTACCTCCAGAAAAGTGCAGGGAGCAGGATTTGAACCTGCGGACCCCTACGGGACAGCGCCCTGAACGCTGCGCCGTTGGCCTGACTTGGCTATCCCTGCACGCGAATGCTGCTTCCGCTCGCGCCCCCATTGTCGTTTCGGTCGACCCCGCGGCCCTGGCGCTCTCCGCCTGGGCGAGGGTCGTGGGTGTGGGGGCGCTTTGCATGGTTACAGTTGTACTGCCGCCTTGAGTTCGGTCGCCCGGTCCTCCAGGGTGTCGATGGCCTGGACGACCAGGTCGTCCGCGGAGAAGGAGCCGTCGGTCTCCACCTGGAAGACGAAGGCGTTCTCCACGTCCGTGACTTCGATGTCCTTGCCGGGGTAGTGCTTCGAGAGGTCGTTGTCGAAGGCCGCCGTCGGCACGAGATCGCCCTCGGACGGCATCTCGCCGTCGACGGGTTCGGCGTGCTCGGGTGCACCCTCCTCGATGACGCCCCGCAGGATCTGCGGATCGTCGTCCTCGAACTCGCTCTTCTCGCCGACGACCTCGACGCGCTGGAGGTGTCGGTAGCCGACGGCGACGCCGCCCTGGTGTTTGGCGTGTTCCTGACCGGACTCCAGGACTGCGTCGGCCTCGACCTCCAGGCGCTGGTTTTCCTTGAGGTCGATGATCGGGACGTTGTCGTCGGCCGCCTCGACGAGGGTGTCGCTCGACACGAGGTCCCCCGAGTAGGCGGTATCCGGTCCCTGGACGTCCAGGGAGAGCGTGACCGTGTCCCCGACCTCGAACTCGCCCGGGTCCGGCGTCGTCAGCGGGACGAGGCCGAGCCGGTGGCCGATCTGCTCGTCGAACATCACGCTCGAGTTCTCGATGACCCGGACGGTGTCGATGCTAAAGGTCGGCACGTCCGCGATCATCGCCCGGCGGATGCCGTTGGCGAACGCTGGCGTGATCCCCCGGACGAGGAATCGTGCCTCCCGATCGCCCCGGTCGACGAACTCGACCTCGTAGTCCCCAGTCATTGTTTAGAATCCTGCGTTCTTCGGGCCCCGCGTCCCGTCGTGCGGGATCGGGGTGACGTCCTCGATGCGGCCGATTTCCAGGCCGGCGCGAGCCAGCGCGCGGATCGTCGCCTGGGCGCCCGGCCCGGGGTTGGTCTGCTGGTTCCCGCCAGGGCCGCGTACCCGGACGTGGACGCCTTCGACGCCCTGTGCGAGGACGTTTTCCGCGACCTCCTCAGCCATCTGCATCGCGGCGTACGGCGAGGCCTCGTCGCGGTTCTGCTTGACGACCGTCCCGCCGCTCGACTTCGCGAGCGTCTCGGCGCCGGTCTGGTCGGTGATCGTGATGATCGTGTTGTTGAACGATGCGTGCACGTGGGCGATGGCCCAGATGTCGTCCTTCCCTTCTGGCATGTTATTGCTCCTCCGCGCGTTCCGGGTGCAGTTCGTCCGTCAGCGGCGACGCCGAGTCGAAGGCGACCAGGTCGGCCTCGTCGACCGAGACCTTGTAGGACGGTCGCTGGACCCGTGCACCGTCGACGGTGACGTGACCGTGCGAGATGAACTGCCGGGCCTGCCCCGTCGTGTTTGCCAGCCCCTTCCGGTAGACGACGGTCTGGAGTCGGCGCTCGAGCAGGTCCGTGACGCCCAGCGACAGGACGTCGTCGAGCTCGTCGGTCTCGCCGAGGATGCCAAGGCGCTGGAGGCGTTCGAGGAACTCGCGGGCCTCCACGCCGGCCGCCTGGGCGTCGCCCTGGGTCCGGCCGAGCAGTTTCCGCGCCTCGCGGCGCATGTTGCGCAGCTCGGACTGGGCCTTCCAGAGCTCTTCTTTGTTCTTCAGGCCGTACTTGCCGACGAGCCCCGACTCGGTGGCGATGCGCTCGCCCTGGTAGGGGTGGTTCGGCGTCTCGTAGAACTTGGTGTTGGAGCCGAGTGCCATCTAGAGTCCTCCCTCGTCTTCCTCGTCCTCTTCGGCGGCGGCGGCCTCCTCGGCCTGCTCTTCCTTGATCGCCTCGACGTTGACGCCGATCGTCCCCTCGGTCCGGCCGGTGGACTTCGTCCGCTGGCCGCGGACCTTCTGACCGCGCTTGTGGCGCACGCCCTTGTAGGAGTTGATCATCTTCATCCGGTTGATGTCCTGCCGGCGCGTCAGTTCGAGGTCGTTGCCGGTCTCGTGGGTGGTCTCGCCGGCGAAGAAGTCGTTCTGGTGGTTCGTGAGCCACTCGGGTACTTCGTCGGCGAAGCCCTCGACGAGGTCGACGATACGTTCGATTTCGCCGTCCTCGAGCGCGCCGAAGGTGGCGCGGCGGTCGATACCGGCCTGGTTGGCGATGATGCGGGCCGCGCGTCGGCCGATGCCGTTCATGTCGGTGAGCGACCGCTCGACGGACTTCGTGCCGTCGAGGTCGGTCTGGCCGATGCGGACGAAGTAGCGGAGGTCCTCGTCGTCCTCCACCTCCTCGTCCGCGTTCTCGGGTTCTTCTGCGCTCATGTGTGGTCTTGCACGTCGTGGCGGGGATTCGAACCCCGGAGGCTTGACGCCACAGAGTTAGCAACCCTGCGCCTTGGGCCAGGCTTGGCTACCACGACACGCGGATCTTGCCTGGTACTCGCGCCCGCCGCACGCGGACTCGGGACCTCCGGCCCCTACACGAGTTGTACCTGTCTCTCGCCACCCGCCGTATTTAAACGCAACGAAAGAACGGTGGGGGTCACCTGCCACCAGCCACGACGCCGGCGAGCGCGACACCTATTCACAAGCCTTTTCGCCGGCACGTCGCCTACCGGCGGGCATGGACGAGGAGGCTGTCTTCGAGCGACTCTCGCAGGTCGAGGATCCGGATCTTGGGGGCAACATCGTCTCGCTGAACCTCGTGAACACCGTGACGGTCGACGACGAGGACGGGGCCATCTACGTCGATCTCGCGCTGGGGGCCCCCTACTCCCCGACCGAGACGGCCATCGCGGCGGACGTCCGCGAGGCCCTGGCCGACGTGGACTACGAGGTCGAACTGTCGGCCAGCGTCGACCGCGAGGTCGACCCGGAGGAGGACGTCCTCCCCGGCGTCGAGAACGTCATCGCCGTGGCCTCCGGCAAGGGCGGCGTCGGCAAGAGCACAGTCGCCGTGAACCTCGCGGCCGGCCTCGCAGACATGGGCGCGCGCGTCGGCCTGTTCGACGCCGACGTTTACGGCCCGAACGTGCCCCGGATGGTCGACGCCGACGAACCGCCCCAGGCCACCGACGACGAGGAGATCATCCCGCCAGAGCAGTACGGGATGAAGCTGATGAGCATGGACTTCCTCGTCGGCGAGGACGATCCCGTGATCTGGCGGGGCCCGATGGTCCACAACGTCCTCACCCAGCTCTGGGAGGACGTCGACTGGGGCCGCCTCGACTACATGGTCGTCGACCTGCCGCCGGGGACCGGCGACACGCAACTGACGCTCCTCCAGAGCGTCCCCGTCTCCGGTGCGGTCATCGTCACGACGCCCCAGGACGTCGCCATCGACGACGCCCGGAAGGGGCTCAAGATGTTCGGCCGCCACGACACCGCCGTCCTGGGCATCGTCGAGAACATGAGTTCGTTCGTCTGTCCGGACTGCGGCGGCGAGCACGCCATCTTCGGCGAGGGCGGCGGCCAGGCGCTCGCCGACGAGGTCGAGATGCCCTTCCTCGGGAAGATCCCGCTCGATCCGTCCATCCGCGAGGGTGGCGACGAGGGGAGACCGATGGTGCTGCGCGAGGGCGAGACGGCCGAGGCGCTACAGGAATTTGCCGGCCAGACGGCGAACATGCAGGGGATCGTCCACCGGCAGCGCGTGAGCCGACAGCGACAGTAGTACTCACGGTGCGACCTGTACCGCAAGCTGGAGTGCCTGCGGTAACAGGACGCTGATCAGGATCTGGGACCACATCGTAAACGTCGAGGGGTACTCCTTCGTGGCCCTGACTTGCTGTAACCGGTGTTCGATGGCCTCTCGACGGTCGTGGTCCGCGATGTGAGCGGTGTTTATGTCGTAGGGATCGTCGAGGATCTCTCTGATCTCGTCTTCGATTTCGCGGATCGTCTCTGCCTTCTTGCGGGCCATCACCGTGTGGATCCGGTACATCGAGTAGGCGATCGAGGCGACGCCCGCGAACCAGAGCACCGTGAACATCACCAGTATCGGCGCCTCCGGTTCGGGGAACGGCGTGGGCAGAATCCCCGAGAGGATCACGGGGCCATAGACCAGGAAGAAGTACAGCAGCAGACCGACCGTCAGCAGGTAGTAGGAGCGCTTGAGCAACTGGCCGACGGCGGCGAAGCCACCCATGTCCCGCGGGTCGTAGTAGAACAGATCGAGGTCCGCGGCCGCGATCTTCCGGGGTAAGCCCACGTGGATCCCGAGGTACAGGACGCCGAACTCGATCATCGCCGGCACGACGACCGCTGGCAACACGATAAAGTCGCGCAGGATCGTCCCGACCACTCCGCGGATTTCCACGAGCGTGTCGATGCCCAGGAGCACGACCGCGTTCCCGAAGAAGGCCAGGTAGCCGATCACGAGGAAGGCGAGCGTGACGCGCACCGGAACAATCGAGCGGAATGCCCTGGGAAGTGGTTTCCCGGCATCGCCAGTCTCGCCGACTGTGCCGTCTCGCTCGGACGGTCGCAGGTCCGCGACGGCCTCGGCGTACGAGTCCCGCATCCACCGGCTGCCCGCGACGGCCAGGATCAGGCCCAGGCCGGTGATCACGGACGTCGGGTTGTCGAGCACCGTCGACCGACCGGTCACGACGAAGTTGTACCCGTCGACGACGCCGAACTGGATCACGAGGGCCACCGCGACGAGGACGTACGGCGGGTAGACGTCCCCCGGGAGGCGCGCTGCCAGTCGCTCGAAGCCGAGACGGGCCGCGATGCGTTCGATCACCAGGCGGTCCCGGTACCGGTCCGGATCGTCGCGCTGCATGTGGCCCGCGTATCCACCTACGTGGGAAAGGTCGTGCGATCGTATCGACGCGCGAAATCGACCGAGGCCGCACCCAAACAAACGATTTATCCACCAGCACGCGCGAGTTCTGGGTATGGACACGGCCGAACGGTTGGATCTCGTCACGCGGCACACGGAGGAGGTTGTGACCGACGAGGAACTCTCGGAACTCCTCGAAGCGGACGACTCGCCGTCGGTCTACATCGGGTACGCGCCCACGGGCGAGATGCACATCGGCCACTTCACGACGATGCGAAAGCTCGCGGACTTCCTGCGAGCGGGCCTCGACGTCACGGTCCTCATCGCGGACCTGCACGCCCACCTCGACGACGAGAAGAGTCCCTTCGACCTGCTCGACGCGCGCGCCGAGTACTACGAGGAGTCCATCCGCAGCATGATCGACGCGGCCGGAGCGGACCCCGACGCCATCGAGTTCGTCCGCGGGACGGACTTCGAACTCGACGAGGACTACAGCCTCGAACTGTACCGCATGGCGGCCGAGACGACCATCTCGCGGTCACAGCGCGCCGCCAGCGAGGTGGTCCGCGAGTCCGACTCGCCGAAACTCGGCGGCCTGCTCTACCCGCTCATGCAGAACCTCGACGTGCGCGCCCTCGAGGCAGACATCGCCTACGGCGGGGTCGACCAGCGGGGCATCTACATGCTCGGCCGCGAGATCCTGCCGGACCACGGCTGGAAGGCACCGATCTGCCTGTTCGCCCCGCTGCTCTCTGGTCTCTCCGGGGGCAAGATGTCCGCGAGCCAGGCGTCCTCCAAGGTAAACCTGACCGACGACCGCGACGCCGTCGTCGAGAAGATTCAGGGCGCGTACTGCCCCGCCGGCGATGTCGAGGACAACGGGGTCCTCGAGTACCTCGACCACCTCGTCTTCCCGATCCTCGACCAGCGCGGGGACCACCTCCGCATCGAGCGCCCGGAGGAATACGGTGGGGATCTCGTCTACGAGGACTACGAGAGCCTGGAGGCGGACTTCCTCAGCGAGGAACTCCACCCGGCGGATCTCAAGCCCGCTGCCGGGGAGTACGTCTCCGAAGTCATCGCGCCGATTCGCGAGCGCCTCCTCGACCGCCCGAAACTCCTCGCCGAGGCCTACCCGGACTCCCACGGCGACGGGGAATGAGTGACGACGACCTTCCCCGGGCGCCCGGCCGCGTCCGAGATGTCTACGACGAAATCGCCCCGCACTTTGCGACGACACGCCGGTACCCCTGGCCGGAAGTCGAGGACTTTCTGGCTGGGGTAAAGGAAGAGGGCAGCGCGCTGGACGTCGGCTGTGGCAACGGCCGCCACGCCGAACTGCTGGCCGAGCGCTTCGATCCCGTGGTCGCTCTGGACCTCAGTCGTGGCCTCCTCCAGGAGGCAGAATCGAGAATGGTCGCGAAAGGCTGGACCGCCGAGACGGTCCAGGGCGACGCCGCAACGCTGCCCGTCCGAGACGACGCGGTGGCACTCGCCCTGTCGATCGCTACGCTCCACCACCTCCCCGATCGTGAGGCGCGGGTCGAGAGCCTGCGCGAGATCGGTCGGATCCTCCACCCGGACGGTCGCGCGCTCGTCAGCGCCTGGAGCACGGCCCACGACCGGTTCGACGCCGATGTGGACGCGCAGACGGGCTTCGACACCACCGTCGACTGGACGTTACCCAGCGGCGAGACGATCCCCCGGTTCTACCACGTCTACGCGCCCGCGGAGTTCGACGCCGACCTGGCGCGTGCTGGCCTGCAGGTGGACGACAGCTACGTCTCCAGTGGGAACTGTTACGCCGAGGTCCGGATCTGAAGGGAAACGCCCATAGTGGGCCACCGGTTATCGGAGAGCGCCGGTGGTGAGCGATTCCGGCGGAATCGCGATCCTCGGCGCGCGAACGAGCGAAGCGAGTGAGTGCGCCGGTGGTCTAGTGGTAGGACCTGAGCCTTCCAAGCTCATGGCCCGGGTTCAAATCCCGGCCGGCGCATTTTGCGAGGAACGGAGTGACGAGCAAATGCTACGCAGAGGGAGTTGAACCCTGGAAGACGCAGCGGCGAGCGGAGTGAGCCGACCGTCTTCCTCCGGTTCAAATCCCGGCCGGCGCACTACTTTTTTTTGCCTCGGGTAGCTCGCTAGCTCCCGGCGTCGCCGTTCGCCCATCCCGAGGCGCTCACTGCGTTCGCGCCTCGCGGCTCGCGTCCGGGGTCCTCGTGAGCGACCGTAGGGAGCGAACGAGAGCTTGGAAGTCGCACGCCCGTGCAGGCGCGAAGCGCCGAGCAGGACCGTCTTCCAGCGAACCGCCTCGCTACGCTCGGCGGATACTAGTTCGAATAGGTGGGAGTGACCCCTGCCAGTGGCAGCTCGCGTAACGAAGAGAGCACAACCGTCTTCCGTGGGTTCTATTCCCGGCCGACCCATCTTCGCCGCCTTCGCAAGTGGCCGAGCCCTGGAGCCGTCAGTACTCGCGCTCGACGCTGCTCGTGAAGAATCGTGGCTCGGTCGCTCCACGGGCCCGGACCCCGTAGTACACGCCCAAGAGGCCGCCGATGACGAGTCCGAACCCGGACGTGGTGGCCGAGACGTAGCTCAGGCCCACCAGTCCGATCAGCCCCCAGGCCACGATGCCGGCGACGAGGGCCTCGGATGCCTCACGTCGCAGCCCGTACCAGATGCCGAGGAACAGCGCGGTGACGACCACGAGCGTGGAGACCCCGCCAAAGACGCGGACCGCGAAAGTGAGGAGGCCATCGACGGCGACTAGTGGCGTCCCAGATCCGACGCTCCGGACGAGGGCATCGAGTAGGAGGTGCGAGCCGACGAAGAAAAGGAGGAGGACCCCGATGGCGAGGTTCGAGCGCCGAAATTTCTGGAGGTAGAGCCGCGTTGGGTCGTGTGCCTGGGTCGGCTGTTGCTCACTCGCCTCGGTACGACCGGGGGTCGACCCGGCCGGGGCGGGCGTTTGCGTCCCGCGATAGAAGTCAACGACGACCATACCGATCCAGGAGACCAGGGCGACCCCGAGCAGCGCGTAGAGCGGCAGGCCGTTCGTGGTGAGCGGATTCTCGTCGGCGCTGACGACGACGAACGACCCGAGCGCAGCGACGAACAGTATCCCAGCGAGTACCGCGAGCCACTTCAGCGCGGCCCTGAGGGTCGAGAGCGTCGACATCGCGATCCCTTTCGTTCGCTCCTGTGGGTCCCGAGAGAGCAAATACGTCTGGACCGTGTTCGGTCCTGATACGAAGCGGACTTTTATGTACCAAATATCCCGAGAACGGTGCTCTCAGTCCCCGTAGGCGGTCGTGAGCGACGTCGGATCGACGCGCGATTTCGGCGCGGGCATCGGACATCGCGGCAACACTAGGCCAAATCTAGCGGTCGATCGACGGCGAGGTGCGTCGTCTCCGGGTGGTCGTCGTCTACGGTGACCGCGACGCCGAAGCGATCGAGGAGTTCCAGACTCGTGGCGACGTGGTCCGTGTTCGCGGGCACGACGGCCTCGCCGCCGGCCAGGGCGAGGAAGACGAGCAGCTGGTCGGCCATGTGGCGATCGACCACGGCGGCCCCCTCGTGATAGGCCAGGGCGGCCGTCGCGGCCGCTTCGCCGACGTCCTCTGCGGGCTTGCCGGGCTCTCCGAGGGCGCTGAAGCCAGCGTGGGTATCGGCGTAGTCGAGAGCGACGAGAATCGACGAGCCGGGACAGGCTGTGTCGGCGGACGTCGTCGTCAGGTGTCGAACGTCGAGCCCGTCGCTCTCGAGGCGGTCCCGGGCGGCCCGGGCCTGTCGCGGGGCGACGTCGGCGTCCGCCAGTTTCTCGCTGGCGATGGAGTGGACGTCGACGCCGTGGCCGTCACCGCGCTCAGTCAGGTCCAGGGGGCTGAGCGTCGACGGACCGACGTGGAGCGTCGCCCGCCCGCCACCGACTGGATAGAACCCCGTTCGCTCGCGCTCGACCGCCGCCTGGAGGCCGTATCGACGGAGGAGTGGGAGCTTGACGCGGTCGAGATACGCGAGGGGTGGTGACCAGGCGACGTCAGTTCCGCCGGTGGCCGACAGGGTGAGGGGCTCGTCTAGCGTGGCGGCCAGCGGGAGGACAGCGTCGAAGATGAGGGCCACGCTTCCGGCGGTTCCCACGTCGACGGCGAGTGACTGCGCGCTGACGGGCCCGGGAGTGAACTCGACCGTGGTCGATCCGAGCGCGGCACCCGAGACGTCGGCGTCGCAGATGCGAGTCAGCGTCTCGACGGCCGCGAGATGCTGGGGCCTCAGACCGGGATCGGACCGGCTACCGCGGACGTCGGTGATCCGGACCGGGGTCTCCGTCAGGACCGAGAGGGTGAGGCCGGTCCGGAGGAACTGGCCGCCGGCGTCGCCGCCGTCGAGTTCGAGCATGCGTCGGCTTGCTCACCGAGGTGAATAGCCCTTCTCGTCCCGGCCGTGGCCACCGCCTCACTCCTCGACGTCGACCCAGTGGGTAGAGGAGAGGAACGCCTCGTCGGCGGCCGGATCGGAGATAATCAGCCGGTCCGCCGTCCGCTCGACCTGGAGCGCGGCTCGGCTGGCTGGCAGTCCACGCCTGGTACCTCGTCCGGACGGGAGCGACCGCCGCGCCGATGACTGGCCGTCGTCGGATCCGTCTCGCGGGACCGGCAGCACGTCGAACTCGGCGACGGTCGGCAGCAAGGAGTCTCGAGTGCGGCGTGGCTGTCGTGGACGGCGGGAGCGCCGCACGGCATAGCGCACGCCGCGTCGAAGCGAACCAGCTACGAGTCGCCAGGCGCGGCCGACACGCAGTCGCCAGTGTGCAAGGAACACGAGCACTCGCCGCCACCATCGGCCGAGGGGGCTCCCGTCGCTGTCCGGGTCCTCGGTGGCGGCAGACGGCGGCCGTTCGGCGGCTGATCCGGCCATGGGTGTGGTACCCTATGGCACGCTTCGGGATCCCGCCACAAAACCGTTGTGACCAGTCCACCCCCCGGGCCGGGTCTCGCGGACGGCAAAGCCTTTGAGGCGACCGGGCGTCCGGGTGACCCATGAGCCGTGGCGGGTTCGACGCGAGTCGTGAGGACTGGCCCGTTCGCATCCTCGACGAGGACGGTCACGTAGTCGACGGGGCCACGGTGCCCGACCTCTCCGACGACGAACTCGTCGAGATGTACGAGGAGATGCGCTTCGCGCGTGTCCTCGACGAACGGGCGACGACGCTCCATCGCCAGGGCCGGATGGGGACCTACCCGCCCCTCCAGGGCCAGGAGGCCGCCCAGGTCGCGTCGACGCACGCCCTCGACGACGCCGACTGGCTGTCCTTCCAGTACCGCGAGCACGGCGCCGTCGTCGCCCGGGGGCTCTCCCACGAGTACCTGCTCTACTGGCTGGGCCACGAGGCCGGGAACGCGTGGCTCGCAGACAAGCGCGTCATGCCGATCAACATCTCCATCGGCAGCCACATCCCACACGCCGCCGGGATGGCCTGGGCGGCGGCGCTCTCCGGTGACCGCATCGCGGTCGCCTGTCACTTCGGCGACGGCGCGACGAGCGAAGGCGACTTCCACGAGGCGCTGAACCTCGCCGGCGTCTTCGACGTCCCCGCGCTGTTTTTCTGCAACAACAACCAGTACGCCATCTCGGTCCCGCGCGAGCGCCAGACCGCAAGCGCCACCTTCGCCCAGAAGGCCGAGGCCTACGGCTTCCCCGGCGTCAAAGTCGACGGCATGGATCCCCTCGCCGTCTACGCCGTGACGAAGGCAGCCGCGGACCGGGCGAAGGCCGCCGACCCCGACGGCCCCCGACCGTCGCTGATCGAGGCCGAGATGTACCGCCTCGGGGCCCACACGACGGTCGACGACCCCTCGGCCTACCGGGACGACGCGGAGGTCGAAGCGTGGCGCGAGCGCGACCCGATCCCGCGCATGGAGACGTTCCTCCGCGAGCGGGGGTTACTCGACGACGAGGCGGTCGCCGCGGTCGGCCAGCAGGCACGCGACGAGATCGACGACCTTGTCGCGGCCGCCGAGGCTTACGAGGGCGATCCCGAGGACATGTTCGCTCACACGTACGCCGACGACACGCCCCGAGTCGCGGACGGGAGGGAGCGTCTCCGGCGCCTCCGCGAGCACCACGGCGACGCGGCCCTCCAGCAGGACGAGTGATCCTCAGAGTTCGATCCGTTCGACGATCTGGTCCTCGTCCTCGCGGGAGTTGATGGCGACGATGCGGACGAGTTCCTCGAGGCCGGAATCGGCCAGTTTGGCCTTCAGCAGATTGTCGACCTGGTAGACCCCGGCGGCGTTTCGCATCTCGATCTCGACGAGGACTGGCCGCTCGTCGCCGGGTCTGAGCGTGACGCGTTCGATGGCCTGGCTGGAGACCGTGTTGATGCCCCGCCCGCCCTCCTCGTAGGGGATCCGCGAGCGGCCGCGTTCCATGTCGAGCGCGTCGGCGATGCGGACGACGCCCGCCTCCAGGGTCAGTGGGACCTCCTCGGTGTGGTGACAGAGGATCGCGTGGAGGACCTCGCCCTTGAGGCGAACGGCGTCGCCGACGCCGTAGAACTCCGGCAGAAACCGGTCGAGGACGTCCGCGGCGAGGGGGATCGAGTAGTAGGGATGGTCGTCCCGGTGGACGACGTGACCGATGTCGTGCAGGACGGCCGCGAGGCCCACGATCACGGCCTCGTCGGCCTCGTCGAGGCCCTGGTCGGCCGCGCCGTTGAACTCGACGCCGCCGGCCTTCAGGAGGTCGTACAGACGGAGCGCACGGTTGCGGACGATGTCGATGTGCTTCGACCCGTGATCGTTGTACCGCTTGCGGGCAACTGGATTGACGTTCTGTGCCTCGAGGTAGGCCTGGATCTCCTCGTCGGCCTCCACGGTCGCCAGGACCTCGTTGAGGCGTTCGTCCGGGAAGGCGTGGTCGTCCTCGGGGTCGTAGACGCGACCGGATCGATCCGGGTCGTCCTCGGTCGTCTCCGCGACGGGTTCCTCACTCGATCGGTCGCTCATGAGTCGGACGAGGACCGCCAGGGAGAAAAGCCCGGCGTGGTCGACTCACGCCGCGTCCGCGACCGCCTCGAGGACGTCGTCGTAGTCGGGTTCGACGCCGGGGTCGTCGGTGACCCAGTCGTAGGTCACGGTCATGTCCTCGTCGATCACGAACACGGCGCGCTTGGCCACGTCCCCCACGCCGACGTGATCGAAGTCCATGGCGACGTCGTAAGCGTCGACGATCCGGCGCTCGGAGTCGCCGAACAGGTCGAATCCCAACCCCAGGTCGTCGCGGAACGCGTTCAGGGCGAAGGGCAGGTCGACGCTGACGCCGAGGACGGTGGCGCCGTGGTCCTCGAACTCGTCGAGGCGGTCCTGGAAGGTCTCCATCTCGTGGCTGCAGACGCTCGTGAACGCTCCGGGGAAGAAGGCGAGGACGACGGGGGCGTCCTCGGGGAAGGCGTCTGCGAACGCGATCTCGGAGACGTCGCCGTGCGCGAGCGGTGCGACGAAGTCGGGCGCTGGATCGCCAGCCGTGACCATGGGGTGGGCTGTGGCCGTCCGACGGTTGTGCGTTACGTTCCATTCCGGACGCGGCCCCAGCCAAGGCGGGCGTTGGGTCGGCGTCGACTCCGTTCACGGTCCCCGTCACGGTCGGTCCCGGAACCCCGTGGCGAGCAAAAAGCCTATAATATGCAGTTGGCAAGGAAGAGGTACAATGGCACAGTCACTTGTTCCGCTCTTCGGGCCGGTCCCGGGGGGAATGGAGATGGTGGTCATCCTGCTGATCGCAGTGTTGCTGTTCGGTGCGAACAAGATCCCCAAGCTCGCCCGCTCGACCGGGCAGGCCATGGGCGAGTTCCAGCGCGGCCGCGAGGAGATCGAACAGGAACTCGAGGACGTCAAGGAGGACGCGACGGTCGACACCGAGAGCACTCTCGGCGAGAGCGACGACACCACGTCCTCGACGGGCACGACGACCTCGTCCGAAACGACCACCGACGAGTCGTAAGCGGCCACCAAGCCTTCTCCATTTCTCGACGGTGAGCGACGGCTTCTCCGCCTCGGGGCCGGCCTCCCCCGGACTCGTCAGCGAATGTGGATCGCGGGCTTGCCCGGACGCGCCTTCGTGGCCAGGGGCGAGTCCGTCTCGGCGACGTGGACGTCCACGTCGGCCCCGAATTCGTCCGCGAGGAGCCAGGCGGCGTCTTCGAGCACGGCCTGTTCCGTGTCCTGGCCGAGGACCGGTTCCAGGCCCTCGACCGCGGCCTGGAGGTCCTCGGCGTAGGACTGGGCGGCCTCGCCGTGGGCCGCGATCGAGTCGGTGCCCATGATCTCGCCGACGAGCGCCGCGCCGGGATCGGCCATCCGGGCGATCTCGTAGGCCTCGTACTTCCAGGCCGGCGCGACCGCGACCTCGATGACCTCCGGGTCCGCGATGCCGGCGACGTCGACGATCTCCCGGACGTCGTCGCGAAGCCGGCCGACGAGGCGCCGCTCGATGGCGAAGTCGTCGGCGGGCCGCTCGGGCGTCGGCCAGTCAGCGGCCGCCACCAGGCCGCCGCCGCGGAGGTGGTTCCAGAGTTCCTCCCCGAGGTAGGGCGTCATGGGGGCGATCAGCCGCGCGAGGACCGACAGGCCGCGGTGGTAGACGTCCTCGTGTGGCTCTTCGTAGCTCCGGTACCGGCCCAGCAGGTCGGCGAGCGAGCGGACCTCGTTCGTGACCTGATGGAACCGGAACCGCTCGTAGTCCTCTGTCGCGGCGGCGATAGTCCGGTCGATCTCGCGGGCGACGTAGTCGTCGTGTGACGCGCGCTCCGATCGACCGCCACCCGACTCGGCCCAGGAGGTCACCAGTTCGAAACAGGTCTGCTGGAGGTCGTAGGCGCTGCCGACGTCCTTCGCGGTCCACTCGAAGTCCTGTTCCGGGTGGGCCGCGCTCAGGACGAACAGCCGGGTCGTCTCGGCGCCGTACTCGTGAGGCGTGACGACGTTGTCCTTGGTCTTCGACATCTTCTCGCCGCCGTGCAGGACCGTCCCCTGGTTCACCAGCCGGTCGACCGGTTCGCGCTGGTCGAGGAGACCCAGGTCGGCGAGTGCTTTCGTGAAAAAGCGGATGTAGAGCAGGTGGAGCACGGCGTGTTCCTCGCCGCCGACGTAGGCGTCGACGGGCAGCCAGTCTCGCGCCCGGTCGGCGTCGAACGGCACGTCGTCGCGGTCGGGCGAGAGGTACCGGAGGAAGTACCACGAGGAGTCCACGAAGGTGTCCATCGTGTCCGTCTCGCGTTCGGCGTGGCCGCCACACTCGGGACAGGTCGTCTCCACGAACGAGTCGACGCTGGCCAGGGGGTTCCCCGTGGACTGGACGAACGCCGGGAGTTCCACGGGGAGGTCCTCCTCGGGCACGAGCACGGGACCACAGTCGTCACAGTGGACGATGGGGATGGGCGTCCCCCAGTATCGCTGGCGGGAGATGAGCCAGTCGCGCAGTCGGTAGGTGGTCGCCGACTCGACGGCGTCGACCTCCGCAAGCAGGCGATCGCGGGCCGCCTGGCTGGCCAGGCCGTCGTACTCCCCGCTGTCGGTCAGCATCCCCTCGCCGGTGAACGGTTCGGCTGGCAGGCCGGCAGTCCCGTCGATGGGTTCGACGACGTCCTCGATCGGGAGGTCGTGGGCCATCGCGAAGCCGTGATCGCGCTCGTTGTGCGCGGGGACGCCCATCACCGCGCCCGTGCCGACGTCCTCCAGGACGTAGGAGGCGACGTAGACTGGCAGTTCCTCGCCGGTGAGTGGGTGGCGGGCGGTCGCGTCGGTTGCGACGCCCGACGTGCCACCGGACCGGTCGTCCGGCGGTGACTCGACGTAGTCCGCCACGGTATCGTTTGCCTCGGCGAGGTGCTCGGCGAGGTCGTGGCCGGGTGCGACCGCGACGAACGTCGCGCCGTAGACCGTGTCGAGTCGGGTCGTGAACGCGTCGACCGTCCCGTAGTCGTCGACGTCGAAGGACACGGTCGCACCCTCCTGGCGACCGATCCAGTTGCGCTGGATTTCGCGGACGCTCTCGGGCCAGCCGTCGAGATCGTCGAGGCCGTCGAGCAGTTCGTCGGCGTAGTCGGTGATCGTGAAGAACCACTGTTCGAGGTCTCGCCGGCCGACGGGCGTGCCACAGCGCCAGCAGACGTCGGTGCCGTCCTCGTCGATCACCTGCGCGTCCGCCAGGGCCGTCTCGCAGTCCGAACACCAGTTGACGGCCGCGTCGCGGTAGTCGACCAGGCCGGCCTCGTAGAACTCCCGGAAGAAGTACTGGTTCCAGCGGTAGTACTCCGGCTCGCAGGTCGTAACCGCCCGGCTCCAGTCGTAGCCGAAGCCGAGCGTCTCCATCTCCTCGCGCATCTGCGTGATGCACGCCCGGGTCCAGGACTGGGGATCGGTGTAGCGCTCGTGGGCGGCGTTCTCGGCGGGGAGGCCAAAGGCGTCCCACCCCATCGGGTGGAGGACGTCGTCGCCACACATCCGCCGATACCGGGCGTAGGCGTCCGTGATGGCGTAGTTTCGGACGTGACCCATGTGGAGGGTCCCGGAGGTGTAGGGAAACATCCCGAGGACGTACGTCGGGTCGGTCGCGTCGTCGTCGAGTTCGAAGGCGTCCTCGCGGTTCCAGACGTGTTGCCAGTATTCCTGGACTCTGGCGTGGTTGTATGTCCCGTGTGCCATCGTTTCAGATCCGCTTGCCGACCATGGGTCCCCGTCGCATATGATTGTTCGCCACTCGTCGCCGCCACCTAGTCGCGTCGCTCGAACCGGTGGCGGACGACGTCGGCCTCGTCGTCCCACTCGAAGTGGTCGTGTGCGCGGTTCAGAATCTCGCGATACTGCTCGAGGTCCCTCGCGCCTTCGGCGCGGGCGTCGGCGTCGGTCAGGTCCCCGAGCGTCCGCTCCGCGACGTCGACGACCTCGAAGCTCGTCCCGTCGACGACGAACGTGTCGCCGACGTCGGCGTACTGATGGCCGCGGTGGATCTGCGTCACCTCGCCGTCGAGGGCCTGCTCGCGCATCCGTTCGCTCGGGAGGAGCGTGTCCGGATCGATCTCGCTCATACCCATCCGTCAGTCCCGGGGCCCAAACGACTTGTGCCACGGCTCGTGGGAAACCACTATTCGACCGGGCAGCGGACACCGGGACATGGACCTGACCTTCCTGGGAACCGGGAGCGCGATGCCGACCGGCGACCGCGTCCAGACCGGGTTGCTCCTCGAAGCCGACGACGACCGGCTCCTCGTGGACTGTGGCAGCGGGGTCCTGCACGCACTCGCCCGCACCGACGTGAGCTACGAGGGCGTCGACACCGTCCTCCTGACCCACCACCACCTCGACCACGTCTCGGACCTCGCGGTCCTCATGAAGGCGCGGTGGCTGGCGGGCGAGACGACGCTCACGGTGGTGGGGCCGGAGGGAACCGAGTCGCTCGTCGCCGACCTCCTTTCCGTTCACGACTACATGCAGGATCGCCTCGACCTGACGGTCCGGGACGTCGAACCGGCGGACGCCCCCGTCGACGTGGCCGGCTTCACCGTCGACGCCACCGAGACGATTCACTCCATGCACTGTCACGCCTATCGGTTCGAACACGCGAGCGAGTCGGCGGCCGCGGCCGACAGCCGACCCACGGTCGTCTACAGCGGCGACGGGGAGGCCACGACTGACCTGGTCGAGTTCGCCGACGGCGCGGCGATCCTGGCCCACGACTGCTCGTTCCCGGACGAGGTCGACGTCGACAACCACCCCACGCCCGCCAGTCTCGGCGAGGCGCTCGGCGCGGCCGACGCCGACGTGGGACGGGTCTACCTGACCCACCTCTACCCGCACACCGAGGGCCACCACGAGGAGATGCTCGCCTCCGTGGGCGAGTCCTACGACGGCGACGTCCGCTTCGCTCGCGACGGCCTGTCTGTTTCGGTGTCCTGACACCCGACCGAGGGCGGATCAGGCCCGTTCGAGCGTGATCCGGAAGTCGGCACCGCCGCTGTCGCTCTCGGTCACCGACACGGAACCGCCGTAGGACTGGACCAGTGCCCGCGCGATACCCAGGCCGAACCCGGTCCCGTCGCTCTCGGGACCCTTCTCGCCGATCTGGAAGATGTCGTCTCGAACTCCAGCCGGAATGCCCCTGCCGTCGTCGGCGACGCCCACCGTGATCGTGCCCGGTGTCGTCTCGGCCGCGTAGACACTCGCGGTGACCGGTTCGTCGTTGTGGGCCACGGCGTTCGAGAGGACGTTCGTGAACACGGAGTCGACGAGGTCGCCCGTGTAGACCTGCGTCTCGAAGTCCGAGGGGTCGTACTCGACGGTGAGGTCCGCGAACTTGGACTCGACGTCCGCGACGACGTCCGTGAGGATCGGTTCGAGGTCGCGGACTGCGGGTTCGGTCTCGTGTTCCAGCGTTCGCACGAGGTCGCCGACGCGCCCGATCAGGTCGGCCGCACTCCTGGAGGTCCGCTGGATCTTCTCGGCGTAGTCGGCGAGCTGGTCGTCGTCTTCGTCGACCGCGGTGGCGAGTGCGTCGGAGAAGCCGTTGATGACCTGGAGGTCGTTGCCGAGGTCGTGACGGAGCAGTCGGTCGTACATCTCGACCATCTCCTTGCGCTTGGCCAGGTCGTTTCGGGCCCGCTCCAGTTGCTCACGCGACCGAATGTTGGCGACGGCAGTCGCGACGTGGTCCGCGAGGTACTCGACGGGCTTGACGTGGTACTCCTCGACGGCGTCGATGACGTCCCACTGGACCTGGAGGATCACGCCGGCGTCGCCCGCCTCGTCGCCGTGGAAACTCGGCGCGGCGATGGTGGCTGCAGCGGACGGCGGCTCGTCGAGCGAGCCAGGCGACGTGGCGGTGCAGTCGTCAGTTTCGTAGCCCAGCGCCGTCTCGTCGTCAGTCACGATCACCGTCTGGCCGGTCTCGCACGCCCGTTCGGCGATGGGGCCCGCCGGATCGCCAGACGAATAGCCGGGCGTCATGCTCTCCAGGACCCGCGCCTCGCCCTGGACCACCTCGAAGACCGTCGGTGCCGGGTGGCCGTCCATGACGTGGTACGTCGCCTCGAGCGCGTAGGTGCCGACCTCGTCGACGGTCTCGCTCTGATTGACTTCCCGGCTGTACTTGACGAGCTGTCCGACGGTCCTAGCCGTCTTCTCCGTCGTCCCGCCCGACGTCGTCTGGTCCTCGGATGACATGCCTGCTCCGCGACTGTTTTCCTCGAATTACGCGTCCTGGTATAAAAAACCGAGTCGCCAATTACCAGACCTAAAACTGGGAGATCCCACGAGAGCGCCGGAGACTACTCCAGTCGATACCGGAGCAGTGCCGCAATGCCCCCGAGGTTTGCCAGTTGCCGGCCGGGGTCGAACTCGCCGGAGAACACCGTGACCTCGCCGCCCTTCTGCTCGGTCGTCTCGATGATCTCGTCGGCGTCCACCGGCCAGTCGCCCTCGCCCCGGCGATCGTCCCGGAGGTGCGAATCGAGCACGAGCAGGTGCTCGATGGCCCCGTAGTCGGCGGCCTGTGCGACCTGCTCCGGGCCGTAGACCGCTTTCGCGCCCTCGGCGATGCGCTCCATCAGTTCGTCGATCAGCGCGGACTCCTCGGCGATGCGGGTCTCTTGCTGGACGTCCTCGACGGCCCCGCGCTTGAGCACCTCGTGGACGCCCCGGTCGCCGACGGAACTCGTGTCGACGACGGTAATCCGGTCGGTCAGGTCGGGGGCCTCGTCCTCGATGTGCGAGAGCGCGTCCTGCTTGGTGAAGCCGGGCCCGGCGAGGATGATGGCGTCGACGTCCTGGCGCCGGAGGACGTCGGTGAGTTCCTGGAACAGCTCCGAGCGCGGGCGCGCGTACTCGCCCTTGCCAGTCGGCGCGGTGATCGTGGCGCGCTCCTCGGTGCCGTACTGGGCGACGGTGTGGACGTGGGCCTCGCCCTCCTCGACGGTGGCGATGGCCACGTCGGGGTTCTCCGTGGCCTCGACGGCGCCCTCGACCCGGTCGATCTGGTCGGGCTTCCAGCGCTTCTCGATGGAGATCTCGGCGTGTTCTTCGACGTTCAGCGTGTGGTGGTGGCCGAGCTGGTCCTCCCGGGAGCAGCCGACGATCTCGCCGCCGATCCGCAGGCGGTTGGCGAACTTCGCGAACTCGACGTCCTCGACGCGGATGGCGACCCAAAGGTGCTCGCGCTCGCCACCCTTGTCGCGAAGCTGATCGTCGTCGCGCTGGATCCGCCGCGTGGTGTCGCCGGCGACGGTGTCCCCCGGCTCGATGACGTGCGAGAGGTGCCAGAGGTCGTCGAGGTGTTCGGGAACGAGTTCGATACGCTCGCGCCCGCCCTCGACGGTCTCGCGCTCGGCGATGCGCATACGGCGAGTCCGGGAGGCGGTGGTAAGTGCGTGCTGGTTCGGGCTGCCCGCAGACGGCCGCCACCCACGCCCGACCGCGCTCAGTCGTCGACCATCCGGCTCCCGCCAGGTGGGAGGAACTCCTGGATCAGGTCGGGGCTGGCGACCTTCCGCACGAACGACTCGTCCGCGAATCGCCCACTGAGTTCGCGATAGACGCGCTTGGCGGCGTCGTTCTGGGCGAACTTGCCCGGTTCGAGCGTCACCGTCGTCTCCGCCGGACCCTCGATGGCCGAGGGCGGCCCGCCGATCACTCGCGTCTCGGGCTCGCAGGTGATCCCGACCGCAACCCCGACCGGGGTGTCCTCGAAGTACGTCCGGTCCCCGCGGATGGCGAACCCGCCCTTCTCCAGGTACTCGCCGCTCTCGGGGGTCTTGCTCACCTGGTCGTGGTCGACGGCGTACACGTCGCCCGCGAACTTCCCGTCTTTCCAGACCGACGAATAGGAGACGGCGAACTGCGCGGCCTCTTCCAGGCTCGACTGCGGGACGTCCACCTCGCGCGTGGGCTCGCTCGGCCCGGTCGCCTTGAGGATGGTCGCCGGCCCGCCGTGGGCCTGGGCGTGGAAGAACCGGTCGCCGCGATCCAGGTACTTGGAGACGAGGGCCTCGTTCTGGTCGGCGTTGCGGCCGCCGATGACGAGGAAGCCGTCGCTGGTGTGGAACCACCGGAACTCCTCGTACCACTGTTCGTCCTGCCTGATCGGGATCGACTGCCGGGAGAGCCAGTCGATCTCGTCGGGTTCGTCCGCCTCGTCTGTCAGGTCGTCCTCGTCTTCGTCCTCGCCGGCGTCCCAGGCGTCGCGTCGCTCCTTTACCTCGGCCAGTTGGTCGCGCGTCTCCTCCACGGCCGTCTCGGCGCCGGCACGTTTCTCCTCGATGCGCTTGGCTTCGGTGTAGAGCCGGTCGGCGTTCTTCTCGACGCCGGTGTCGGCGACGACGGTCACGTCGTGGTCCACGAGGTCGATCGTGACCGTCCCCTCGCTGCCGTCCACGTCGACGACGGCCGCGGCCGCGTCGATGCCGCGCTCGGCCCCGTCGGCGAAGGTCGCCTCGATCTCCGCCCAGGCGACGTCGTTCTCGCGGGCGTCCTGGACCGTCGAGAGTATCTCGTCGACGAGGTCGTAGTTCGCGTAGAGGAGTTCGGCCTTCTCCCGTTCGGCCTCGGCCTGGGCCGTGAAGTCCTCGATAGCCCCCTCCTGTTGCTCGATGATGCGTCGCTGTTTCTCGATCTCGGCCTCGAAGTCGGGGCGCTGGCGCTCGTCGCCGTCGCTGCTCTCGGGGGCCGCGGACTCGACGGCCGCCAGGCGCTCGACGTAGTGGTCGATGGCGCCGTTGAACGTGTCGAAGCGGTCCGCGTCGAGGCCGGCGTACTCCTCCATGGCCACCGGCGTGACGTCGACGGGCCGCCGATCAGCCTCGACGTCGTCCGCGTCCGCGGTTGCCTCGTAGTAGACGTGCGGGTCGAACGCACCGTCGTCGAGGGTCTCGACCAGCGCCTGGACCTCGCGGTAGACGGCGGCGATCTGGTCGTCGGTGACCTCCCCGATGTCGAGGGTCTTGGGCACGTCGGCGCGGGTACACAGTTCTTCGGCCCAGAGACCGCCGAAGTTGAGGCGGGTGGCCAGCGTCCGGACGACGTCGGTGTCCGAGTCGCGCATGCGCGCGGCGAACCCGTTCTCGTCGACGGCGAGGGGGTTGAACCGCGCCTCGGGGAACTCGTACTGGGCGCCGGGGGCGACGGTCCGGGACTTCAGCCGGACGGTCTCGAGGCAGTCGACGACGCCACCCGTCGCGTCGAGGACGGCGAAGTTGCCGTCGCCGAACAGTTCGACCACGACGGTCGTGCTGTCCCCATCGCGCTCGAAGCGGAGTTCCAGGATGCGGTCGAATTCGAACTGCTCGACGCCGGCGAAAGTTGACCCCTCGAGGCGGTTGCGCAGCATCATCGCGAAGTCCGGCGGTCGCTCCGGGGCGGATGGCACGTGGTCCGGGGTGGCGACGCGGACGTGCTTCGGGTCGCGGACGTTCACGAGCAGTTCGGCCCGGCCGTGCTCGTGGTGGCGCAGCTTGAACCGGACCAGGTCGTCGTCGTACAGGTACGCCTTGTCGAAGAACGCGCCCTCGTAGTCGCCCAGTTCCCGTGCGAGGGCGGCCACGTCGACGCTGGTCAGCTCCCGCTTTGCCTCCATGCCCGCCGCTTCCGCGGGGAGCCGCAAATGCGTGTCGTTGCCGGGTCGCCCCCGACCGGGCCGTCGGCAAGTCGTAAGGCCAACCGGACCGACGCGGCGGGTATGGACGCCCGGGAGACCGTGGAAGCCTACTACGACGCGCTGCGCGCTGGAGAGCCACTGGGGCCGTTCTTCGCGGGCCGCCGCGACGATGGCGACGACGCGACCGTCAAGTTCGGCATCTCGGAGGGACTGGTCGGAATCGAGGCCGTCCGGTCGAGCCTCGCCCGGCAGACCCGAACGACCAGCGGCTGGACTGTCGACAGCGACGCTCTCCGCGTCACCGAGCGCGCCGACCACGCCTGGTTCAGCGACGAGGTGGCGCTGGGATGGACCGACACCGAACGCGGAATTCGGTTCGAGTTCGTGACGCGCTGGAGCGGGACGCTCGAACGCCGCCCCGCGGACGGCGACGGCGAGTGGCCGACGTGGCGGTTCGTCGGCATGCACGTCAGCACGACGGCGGAGCTCTGAGCGGATTCGGCGGGTAACCCCACGTTCGCAACCGATACGTTCAACGGGGCCCGGCCGGAGTAGGAAGTAGGAACGTCCACCATGGAACTCCCAGACGACCTGCTCGCGCTGTACGCGGCCGAAATCGAGGTCCGGGACGGAGAACCCTCGATCGCCATCCCGGACCGCGAACTCGAGATCGGCGACCTCGCGGTCGGTGACCGGTACCGGATCGCCGTGTTGCCGCCCCGGGCGGAGGAATCGAGCGAAGACACCGACCCACAGCGTGTCGATCGCGGTACCGCCGTCGGGTCCGGGCCCGAAGACCGTCGCAACGGCGGGCCACCGGTTTCCGAGGGCGAAGTCTGTGAGGTGGAGATCGAGGACGTCGGCGACCAGGGCGACGGCATCGCTCGAATCGGCCCCGGATACGTCGTCTTCGTGCCCGAGACGGACGTCGGCGACCGGGTCACGGCCGAGATTACCCAGGCCCGCGAGAACTTCGCGTTCGCCGAGGTCGTCGAGGGCGAGCCGCTCTCCGAGTGAGCGGTCCGCCACCGGAGCCCGCGTTGCAGAGCCGGCAACGCGACGGGCGATACTTTCCCGACGCCGTGCGCACCGATCGTCATGCGACTCCGAACGCGATTCGTCGCGAGCATCGTCGCGCTCACCGCCGTGGCTGCCGTCGGGCTGTACTACCGCTCCGCCGTCGACGACAGTGGCGACGAGCCATCGGCACCCCACGCAGGGACGCGGTCGGTCGAGTAACGCAGGGTTCCTGAACGGCCTGCAGTCGGACTCCCCCCCCTTCTGTGTGCTCGTCCGGGCCACGACATCCTCGGTTACGGTGGCGTGTCGGCGGGTCGGCCGAGGTAGCGTGTCGGCGCGTCGAGCAGGATAGCCTGTCGAAGCGTCGGGCAGGACGGCCTGTAAGCGCATCAGGTACAGTGTCTCGTCCTCGCGGGCGGGATCGGGTACACGCGTCGGTCAGTCGATCGGCCGGAAAAACGGTGGCAAGGTGGGCGTTACTGGTCGTCGGACGAGGTGGCCTCGTCTGTGGTGTGGCGGTTACGGTGGCGCCGTGATCGGACGCGATCCGCGACGTCGTCCGGGGTGGGAGAGTCGTCGGTTGTCAGGGGAACCACGCCGACGGGGACCGTCGGCGAGTGCATCGTGGCACCGAGCCGTAAAAACACCCACAGCGGCGTTGCGCGCTCAGCAGCACGACTTCGAGTCACCCGTGACGGGGTGGTGCCGTCACCGGTCGCGGCTACCGACCGCGCACGGCGGAACCGGATCGGACAGTCCGGACCGGGCGAGCGGCAGAATTTTACACCCTCCCGTCCGTGGTCAAAATCGTAGCACACGAGCGATGACGACCACGCACGATCGGCTCAGACTCGCAGTCGTCGAGCCGACCGACGAAACTGGGGAGGTCGGGGGCACGCTCCAGGACGAAACGGCACACAGCGTCGCGACCGTGGACCCGGACGACGGACTGGGCGACCCGCCGGAGGCGGACTGCCTGCTCGTCGACCAGGGGGCCGCCCCGGACCGGTGGCGCGCGATCCTCGCAGACGCGACCGACCGAGGACGACAGCCCGCCGTCGTTGTCCTCGTCGCTACGGAGTTCCAGGCGACCGTCTCGACGGCGATCGAGGCTGGAGCCGACGGCTACCTCCCGCGATCGGTGTGTCTGGACAGGCCGACCCTCGCAGCGAGCCGCGTGGAAACAGTCGTCTCCCGGACGCGAGCCGCCTCAGACGATGGCGACGGACTCGACGGCACACACCGGTCGCTGTTCGAGAGTATCTCCGACGGGCTGGTCGTTCACGAACCCGAGAGCGGCGAGATTCTCGACGTGAACGAACAGTACTGTTCGCTGACGGGGTACGACCGATCCGAGTTGATCGGCTCCCGGATACGCATCATCGTGCCCGAGGAATCCGAGTACTCCTACGAGACGGCCCTTCGCCACATCGAGAACGCACGGGAGGACGGGCCGCAGCTATTCGAGTTCGAGGGCGAGCACAAGAATGGGGAGCGGTTCCACGCCGAGGTGCACCTCCAGACCGTCCGGTTCGGCGGTGCCGAACGGGTGCTCGCGAGCGTCCGGGACGTCACCGGCCGCAAGCGTCGCGAAGACGCGATTCGAGAGCTCCAGACCGCGACCGAGCGAATCCAGCAGGCCGCAACGCGCGAGCGGGTCGTCGAAATCGTCGTCGAGACCGCCGCCGACGCGCTCGGGCTCCCGGCTGCCTGCTGTTGGTTTCAGGAGGACTCGCCCGAGCGGCTGACGCCGGTCGCGGCGACCGATCCGATTCACGAACGCGGGCTCTTCGCGCCGGTCCCGGTAGACGCTTTCGAGTACGAGGCCTTCGAGGCGGGCGAGATCACGACCTACGAACCGCGGCGTGTCCACCCCGAGGTCGACTTCGAGACGGCCGTGTTGCTGCCACTGGGCGACCACGGGCTAGTGGCGGCGGGGCGGTCGAACTCGCGAACCTACGACGAGGTTACCCTCGACGTGGCCCGGACGCTGGCCGAACACGCCACGACGGCACTCGACCGGATCGCCAGGGAGGGGGAACTGCGCGAGAGCCAGCAGCGCCTCGAGGCGATCGTGGACCGAATCGACGAGGCCATCTTCCTCGCTCCGGTGTCCGAACTCCCGAAGGCACAGCCCGCGCCGGACTTCGTCAGTTCGGGCTACGAGGCGATCTGGGGTCAGCCACTCGACGGCATCCAGAAGCGCTACGACGAGGGGTTCTTCGGGACGCTCCACCCGGAGGACTACGACGACTACCGCGCCCAGATCGACCGAATCGTCGACGACGTCGAAGCCGGCGTCGCGGACGATCGGTACTCCCGGGAGTATCGGATCGAGCGACCCGACGGGACGGTCCGGTGGGTGCACTCCGACTTCTATCCGACGGACTGGCGGGACGGCGAGCCACAGGTCGTCATCGTCAGTCGCGACGTCACCGCCCGGAAGGAGCGCGAGCGGACGGTCGAGTCGTTCCAGGACGCCTCCGCCGGCCTCACGACGGCCGAGACGGTCACCGAGGCGGCACGGATCGCCGTCGACGCGGCTGCCGACGTCTTCGACCTCCCGGCGACCGCCGTCTATCACTACGACGACTCGACGCGACTGGATCCGACGGCGACGGGCCCGGCCGTCCCCGACGCGAACGACCTTCCGGTCCTCACCGCAGACGACGCGCGGGCCTGGGAGTCGTTCGTCGACGAGACGATGTACTCCGTCGCAGTCCAGGAGACGGCGGCCCTCGACGTCGGCTCGTGGCCGGAGGCGCTTTTGCTCCCGCTGGGGGGCAACGGGCTCCTGGTCGTCTGGCGGACAGCGGGGGAGTTCGACACCGAGGCGGCGAGCATCCTGGCGGCGACGCTCGAGGCCGCCCTCAACAGGCTCCGGGGCGAGCGGCGCCTGGAGACCCGCCGCGAGGAACTGGAGACCCAGACCGAACGCGCCCGGCGGCTGGAAGCGATCACGGAAGTGACCCGACGTGTCGAAGCGGCCATCACGACCGAATCGACCCGCAGCGGCGTCTTCGAGGCCGTATGTTCGGAGCTCGTCGAGGTCGATCCCTTCACCGGGGCGTGGATCGCCGGCGCGGAAGTGGGGACCGATCGGCTGACGCCCCGGGCGGTGGCCGGCGTCGAGCGCGACCACGTCGACCGGGTGCTGGGCGGTGAGACGACGTCCGACGCGGACCGCCACCCCGCGACGGATGCGTGGCAGTCGGGATCGCCGCGCGTCGTCGGGTCGCTCGTCGGCGGCGGTCGACGGAGCGAGTGGCGACAGCACCTGCTCAAGGCGGGCCTGAGCTCGGTCTGTGCCGTACCCCTGGCTCACGGCGGGGTCACCTACGGCGTGCTCGTCGTTGCCGCCGACGAGTCAGACGCCTTCGACGAGCGCGTGGTCGACGTCCTCTCGCAGCTCGGCCACTCGATCGGGCACGCGACGACGGCCATCGAGCGACAGCGGGCGCTGGAGTCGGACGACACCGTCGAACTGGCCTTCAGGGGACCCGACATGGATCTCCCCATCGCCCGACTCGCCCGCGAGGCGGAGTGCCAGGTCCACCACGAGCGGACCGTCAGGCGCCAGGACGGGACGGTGAGCGTCTTCTACAGCCTCCGCGACGGGGAACCCGCCGACCTCGACGCGCTGGCGACCGAGACCCTCCCGGGTGACGTGGAGGTGGTCGCCGACGGCAGCGAGCGGGCCGTCCTCGAACGACGCGGCTCCTCCTGGTTCGGCGCCGTGGTCTCGGAGTACGGTGGCGTCCTCCGCCACGGCGAGGCGACGCCGGAACGCGTGGAACTCGTCGTCGAGCTTCCGCGGGAGACTGACACGCGAGCCATCGTCGAGCGGCTCCAGGCCGAGTATCCGGCCCTGGAACTCACGGCACAGCGCCACCACCGCGAAACGGACACCAGGCCGGGCGACGTCCAGGACCGCGTCGAACGGCAGCTGACGGACCGGCAGTACGAGGCCATCGTGACGGCCCACGCGATGGGCTACTTCGACTGGCCCCGCGAGAGCAGCGGCGAGGCCGTCGCGGAGTCGCTGGACATCACGCAGCCGACCGTGAACAAGCACATTCGTCTCGGCGAACGGAAGATCCTCGACCTGCTGTTCGGCTCGGCGGATACAGACGCCAGCTGATCGGCGTGGCCCGAGGTGAATTCGTCAGGCCGCTAGAAGTGGGCAGGTCGAAACGAGCGGCGGGGTCGGTGGATGTTGGAATGGTTTGGGGCGTGGTGGGGATGTGGTGGAGGTGGGGCGTGGAGGGCCGAGGTGGACGGCTGATGACGGCAGCTACGACGTCAGTCGGCGCTGGAATCAGCCAGCAACAGCCGGCCGTCGATGCCGTCCTCGTCGACGGCGATGCGCAGTTCGTCGAGGACCAGTTCGAACCGCTGTCGGTGGTGGCCGTCGCGACACACCCGCATCCGGGCCGAGACGAGTCCCGCGTCGGTGAGGCGGTCCAGGCGGCGGTAGACCGTCGCCCGGGACATGCCACAGGCGTCCGCGATGTCCCTGGCTGCCATCGAACCGCCCTCGAGTGCCCGGAGGATGTCACAGACGTACTCGTCGCCGAGCAACTCGAGGATCTCTGTCACCGCGACCTCGGATTCGTCGGAGGTGGATCCGGGGGTGTGGTCGGTCTCGGGCGTGGCGGTGCGCCGCGTGCCAGTCGACCGCCGGTTGGTGGCGGCATCCGACGTGGCGATGGTGACTGCTTCGTTCGCCGTCATCAAAAAGACGAATGCATCCTGCCCACCCAACTGTGATGGAAGTGCTGACTGATTGTGACCCAGTGACAGGGCTATACTGATTGATGTGGCGGCGTCGCGGCCCGCGGGTGGTCGTGTTTCCCGGCCAGCAACGCGGCTCGTCGCTTTACGTCGGCGTAGCCCCTTCCGCGTCATCGTGCAGCGTCTCACGAACCAGCCGACGAGCACGGATCCCGGAGACCGTCGGTCACGGGCGGGCCACGCCGGGACGCCGTGGGCCGAGTACAGTTGCGTGATCCGACGTGGGGCACACCGCCACTGGGGGCGCAGGTCAGGCACGTCGGAGGGCTGCTCGTCGTGACGCACGAGATTCACTGCGACCGGCAGTTGCTCGTCGCTGGCGATGGGCTCGCTGCCCTCACCTGCGCGGGGTTTCTGGACCAAGCCGGCTTCGACCCGGTGCTGGCGCCGGCCACCCGGACGACAGTCACCCCCGACTGCGAGGCCGTGCCGATCTGGCGGCCGGGGCTGGAACTGCTGGCGCACGTCGGCCTCCGGCGACCGGTCGAACGGCTCGGGACGCGCCTCGACGCCCGGCGCACCATCCCCGGGGGCCGGGTCGCCGCCAGCGATCCAGCCGACCGACCGGTGCTCGTGACCATCCGGGCCGCCGACCTCCGTGACATGCTGGCAGCACGAGTCCGGGACCGGATTCGGACGAAAGAGACGGCGGTGACCGGTCTCGAATCGACCCGGGCCGGCGTGCGCGCGACCTTCGAGCCGGGCATCTCCGAGACGTTCGACGCCGCCGTCACGACCGTCCCGTCCCTCTACCCCGACGCGTCCCCGTCGTCCGGCCCCACCGGTCTCAGGGCCTGGAGCTTCGAGTGGATGGGAAGTGAGCGGGGACCGCACGAGCCCGTCGAGTCGGTGGAGGGAGCCCGCGCGGCCATGACCACGCCGGTCGACGACGGCGTCCGCGTCCTTCTACTGGGTGCCGAGGACTCGACCCCCGACACGCCGGTCGCAGTGGAGAAGCTGGAGGGGGTCTTCGGCCCGCTGCTGGCCGACATCGGCGATCCCTTTGACGGCCTCGCCCAGCACGATCTGCAGTACTGGCAGTCCGGTCGCCAGCTCCCGCGGTCGATGGTGACCGGCAGCGTCGGGCTCTTCGGTCCGGCGGTCCGGGCGTCGGTGCCCGGCGACTGCCTCGGGCCGAGCCTCGCCGTCGAGGACGCATGGGTGCTCGCCGACGAACTCGCCTACGGACCGTCGTCGGCCGAGGCCGCCCTCGCGGCGTACCAGACGCGACGCCGCAAAAGAATGGCCGCCGTCAGCAGCGAGTGTCACGACCGGGCGAGGGATACCAGGGGCCACGCTCGGTCACGCACACTCGCCGCGCTCCGTGGCGCCCGCTCACTCGCGTTCGACCACGTCGTGGGTGGAGTTCCTGCACTCGCTCGCGACATTCCCGGGCGGCTCTGAGCCGCGGTCCGATCGCGCGCTGCCACCCTAGATGCCGGAATCGACAGCGGGACGGCCCGTGTTGCCGGATCAGAAACTCGACGCCGGGATATAGGGCCTCTCCGTGCACAGTCGATCACATGAGCCAGCTATCTGCGAGGCAATCTCGACGCGGTCCCGTCCACGACCGGGCTGGTGACGGAGTGGGCGTCAGCGACGAGGTTCTGGTCCTGCGGAACTACGACGGCCAGACCACCCACGACGTCCGGGTCACCTTTCTCGACGCGCACGACGACGTCGCGCTCCAGCGCCAGTACACGGTCGCTCCGCTCGGGGTGACCAGCGTCGCCCGGCGTCTGGAGCGCGGTGTCTATCGCGTGACGGCGACGGTCGACGGCGAGCACGTCGCCCGCGCGGACTGTCTGGTCGGCAGCGGTCCCCACGAGACGGCCATCGTCGAAGTGGGGAACGGCGTCGTGAGTCTCTCGGAGGGCGGTCGCTAGCGAGAGGTTCGGGAGGCTCGACCGGCTCAGTCAGACGGGCCGGCCAGCGGGAGTTCCGCGACGACCAGCCCCAGTGCGACGGCGCCGGCGGCCGTGGTCGGCGAGACCACCGACTCCACGACCAGCACCGAGAAGACGGTGGGGAGGGCGACGAGGACCGTGGCTCGGAGGGCAGCGCGACGTGGGGCCATCGTGTGATTCGCCCGACGGTGTCGGACTCGTGCCGACCCAGGCGCCCGGGGTACATACCCGGGTGCCCAGCGTTGCAGGCCGTGCAACTCCGCCCGAGGAGGGACTGTGTGTGTAGAGGAACGCCCTGCGTTCGTGTCCCGCGAGGACGGGCCTGGGAGAGCCGATCAGTCCAGCACGCGGGCGATCCAGCGACGGGGCGCGTCGATCTCGTCGTCGGTCGGCAGGTTCGCCGGGTCGTCCCAGACCCGGCCCGCCGCAGCGATGCCGCGCTCGTCGGCCACGGTCTCGAAGAAGGCCTTCCCCCGCTCGTACTGACGGCGCTTGACGCTCAGGCCGAGGAGGCGTCGGATCAGCGTCTCGACCGGGCCGCGGCCCTTCCGGCGTTCCTCGAGTTTCCGGCGGAGGTCGGCGTACTCCGCGTCGAAGGCCCGGTCCATGACGAGTTCGGCGTATCCCTCGACGGCGGTCATCGTCGTGTCGAGTTCGCCGAGCGTGTCACGGTCGATCGACCCGGACGCGAGTTTCTCGACGGTCTCCTGCAGGCGCGCCTCCATGTGCCCCGGAAGCCAGGGCGCCGCTCCGAACTCGGCGGCGTGGGCCACCTCGTGGAAGGCGATCCAGCGGCGAAACCTGGGGACCGGCACGTCGAGTGCCTCGGCGACGCGGTGGATGTTCGGCCGGACGAAGTACAGCTTGTGGTCGTCGCCGTCAGCGAGCAAGAGCGGATCGTACTGGCCGAGGACGTGGTTCGCCAGGAAAGAGAGGGCGACGGTCATCGAGCCGGTGTTCACGATCCGTGCGACCCCTGGCATGAGGCCCACTTGCGACTCCAGGGGTGCCATGACGCGCTCGAAGGTGCCGACGTTGGCCTCCAGCCAGTGGTGGCGGTCCTGAATCTCGACGGTCTCGGGGAGGTCGAAGTCGATGGCCGTGACGTCGCGGACGCGGGCACGCGCTTCACGCACGTCGTCGGCGATGGCTGCCCGCTCGGCAGGAGAGACATCGAGGTCGCCGGGGTCGGTCGCAGCCGTGGCCGCCTCGGTCACTGCAGTCCAGTCGATCGGTCCCGTGCCGGAGGCGCCGGTGACCGCGCGGACGCTCCGATAGAATCCCATGGGGCCGGTCGGAGCCCCGCCGCTATAGGTCTTGGCCCGTCAGGCCGCGATGGGTTCGGTCTCGGTCTCCTCGACGGGATCCGAGTCGCCACCCCGCAGGCGCCGGACGGCGAGGCCGATGCCCACGAGGAAGACCAGTCCGACGACGAAGGGGAGCGGCGATCGACCGCTCCCGTCCGTCTCCGCGTCGCCGGTCGAGAATCCGTCGTCAGTCTCACTCTCGGACTCGCCCCCGAGCCGTTCGCCGCTGAAGGGCGCTTTCGCACTGAAGGACGGGTCATCCAGGTTCACCTCGAGGAGTGTAATCTCCATGTACGAGAGGTCGCCGACGAGACATATACGGGTTTCGCCGGGGGACGCCTGTCCAGGGCCGATCCGCGGGATTGACGGTCGTCCCCCACGACACCACTCCATGGACGAGACGCGTCGCGATTTCCTGCGGAAACTCCTCGAGACTCACACCCCGTCGGGTCACGAACTGCCCGGGCAGCGGGCCTGGGTCGAGTACGTCTCCGAGTTCGCCGACGAAGTGCGAACCGACGAGTACGGCAACGCCGTCGCCGTGCGAGAGGGCACCGAAGACAGCATCGCCCTCGCCGGTCACGGCGACGAGATCGGCTTTATCGTCCGCGACGTCAGCGACGACGGCTTCGTTCGGATGGAGCGCATCGGCGGCTCCGACCGGACGGTCTCGCAGGGGCAACACGTCCGGATCCACACCGAGAACGGGCCCGTCTCCGGCGTCGTCGGCCAGACGGCGATCCACCTCCGGGACGCCGACGAGGAGTCCCTCCAGGACGTGTCCGAACAGTTCGTCGACGTAGGCGCAGACGACGGCGACGCGGTCGAGGAACTGGTCGATCGCGGCGACCCGATCACCTTCGAACAGCGCGTGACCGAACTCGAGAACGGGCGACTCGCGGCGCGGGGCATGGACAACCGCATCGGCATCTGGACCGCAGCCGAGGCGTTCCGGCGGGCCACCGAGCGCGACCCCGAGGCCACCGTCTACGCCGTCAGCACGGTCCAGGAGGAACTCGGGCTCCGGGGGGCGAGCATGGTCGGATTCGACCTGGATCCGGACGCCGTAATCGCGGTCGACGTCACCCACGCAGTCGACACGCCTGGCGTCCCCGGCGACAGGTCGACCGGCGTCGAACTCGCTGCCGGGCCGGCGATCAAGCGTGGCAGCGTCAACCACCCGCGCCTCGGCGAGGCCGTCCGCGACGTGGCCCGGGAGGAGGAAATCGACGTCCAACTGGAGGCCGCCGGGAGTCGCACGGGGACGGACGCCGACGCCTTCTACACCGAACGGGGCGGCATCCCGTCGCTGAGCGTCGGCGTGCCGAACCGGTACATGCACACGCCGGTCGAGGTCGTCGATCCGAGCGACCTCGAGGCGACGGCGGAACTGCTCGGTGCGGTCGCCGCCCGGGCCCACCGGTTCGAGTTCGAGCCCGACGTCGGCGTGTAACCGGAAGCCGACCGCGTCGAGACGGCACCCGTGCGACCGTGGCACAGCCCGGTCCGTGTCCGGTACGTTTATGCGGCCACTACCACCCCGTTGAGACATGAGTGACCGCGGGAACCGACCACTGGACGTCCTCGAAGCCGCCGTCGGCGACGAGGTCGTCGTCTCGCTGAAGGATGGCGAGGTCCACGAGGGACGGCTCGTCGGCTACGACCAGCACATGAACCTCGTCGTCGAGGCGGGCGACAACACAACGATTATACGCGGCGACAACGTCGTGTCGATACGTCCATGACCGGCGCAGGAACTCCGAGCCAGGGCAAGAAGAACACCACGACACACGTCAAGTGTCGACGGTGTGGCGAGAAGTCCTACCATTCGAAGAAGGGCGTCTGTTCGTCCTGCGGTTTCGGCAAGTCTGCCAAGCGGCGCGACTACGCCTGGCAGAGCAAGGCCGGCGAGTAACATGCCCGGCCCGTCCGTGGCCCCGGCACCGATATTCTCGATCCAACCGTGACTGACACCCACCTGAAGGACTGGCACGAAAAGTGCGGCGTCGTCGGCGTCTCCCTCGCCGACCGCGACGCAGCCCGTCCCCTCTATTACTCCCTCTACGCGCTCCAGCACCGCGGCCAGGAATCCGCCGGCGTCGTCACCCACGACGGCTTCCAGCAGCACAGCCACGTCGAGATGGGCCTCGTCGGCGACGCCTTCGAGCCCGGGGACCTCGAGGGTCTGAACGGCTCGAACGGCATCGGCCACGTCCGGTACCCGACCGCCGGGAGCGTCGAGAAGAGTTGCGCACAGCCCTTCTCCGTCTCCTTCAAGAGCGGCTCGCTGGGCCTGTCGCACAACGGGAACCTCGTCAACGCCGACGAACTCCGCGACGAACTGGGGATGCTCGGCCACGCCTTCACCTCCGACGGCGACACGGAGGTCATCGCCCACGACCTCGCGCGGAACCTCCTCGAGGAGGACCTCGTTCGCGCCGTCAAGCGCACGATGTCGCGCATTCACGGCTCGTACTCGCTGACGATCATGCACGACGAGACCGTGCTGGGCCTGCGCGACCCGAAGGGCAACCGGCCGCTGTGCATCGGCGAACTCGACGACGGCTACGTCATCGCCTCCGAGTCGGCGGCCATCGACACTCTCGACGGCGAACTCGTCCGCGACGTGAAGCCCGGCGAACTCGTCGTCCTCCACCCGAACGGCAGCGGCTTCGACTCCTACCAGCTGGTCGAGGAAGACCACACCGCCCACTGCTTCTTCGAGCAGGTCTACTTCGCCCGGCCGGACTCCGTCATCGACGACCGCCTCGTCTACGAGGTGCGGCGCGACCTGGGTCGGAAGCTCTGGGACGAGTCCGGCATCGAGACCGACGTCGTCATGCCCGTTCCCGACTCGGGGCGAGCCTTCGCCTCGGGCTACGCCGAGGCGGCCGGCGACGACGGCGCCGAGACCGAATTCGCGGAGGGACTGATGAAGAACCGGTACGTCGGCCGGACCTTCATCATGCCCACGCAGGACGAGCGCGAGCGCGCCGTCCGGCTGAAGCTCAATCCGATCAAGTCCACCATCGAGGGACGGACTGTCACGCTCATCGACGACTCCATCGTGCGCGGCACGACCTCGACGCAACTCATCGACCTGCTGCGTGACGCCGGCGCGGAAGAGATCCACCTCCGCATCGGATCGCCGCCGATCCTCGCGCCGTGTTACTTCGGCATCGACATGGCCACGCGCGAGGAACTGATCGCGGCGAACCGGTCGGTCGACGAGATCGAGGCGGCGATCGGCGCGGACAGCCTCTCGTACATCTCCATCGACGCCGTCACCGACGCGATGGAGATGGACGACGAAGACCTCTGTCTGGGCTGTGTCACCGGCGAGTATCCCTACGACGTCGACGGCGAGACGACCGACCGCGACGTCGAACGGCCCGTGATCGACGGGGTCTCGGCGAGCGCCGACGACTGAGCGACGACCTCATCCGCTGACACGATCGCGTCAGTGTCTTACGTCCAGCGGATCCTCGATCTCGCCCATGACCGCTTCCAGCGCGTCGGTCGCCGTGAGGAGGCCGACGACCTCGCCGTCCTCGAGCACGAGAGCGAGTTCCTGGTTTTCCCGCTGGAACTGGTCGACGGCCTCGCTGAGTGGCGTCTCCACGTCCACGGTCGTCGGCGGCGCCGCGATGTCCGCGAAGGTCACCCGGCCCGCCCGGAGGTCGTCGATCACGTCGACGATGGCGGGCACGTAGACGATTCCCCGGAAGTCCGCCGGGTCCTCGCCAACCAGGGGGAACCGCGTGTGCGGGCTCCCGCCCACGCGGTCGAGGTTCTCCTCGGGAGACGCCGTCGTCGACAGGAATACCACCTCGTCGACGTGGGTCATCTCGTGTCGGACGGGGCGCTGGCCGACGGTCAGCGCGTTGATGACCTCCTCCTTGCGTTCCTCGTCCATGTCGACGCGGTCGAGGAGCGATCCCATGCGATTGCGCAGGTCAGCACGCGTCTCGATGACGTCGGTTTCCGTCTCCAACCACGCGCCGGACATCTCGACGCCGAACAGCGAGAGCGTCCACTTCGCGACGCTGTCGCCGATCGCGATGACGGGGGAGATCAGCTTCGCGAACCAGTACAGCGGGGTCGCGCCGTGGCGAACGACGAACTTCGAGCGCTCGACGCCGAGGTAGGTCGGCGTCTGTTCGCCGTGGGTGAGGTGGACGAGGTTGATGATCACGAAGGCGATGATCGCGCCGGCGCCGACCGACGCGAAGAACGTGTTCGCGAAGACGGGCTCGAAGATAGCCGCCAGGGCCGGCTCCGCGACGATGCCGACGGCGATGGACGACGCCGTGATCCCGACCTGACAGCTCGTGAGGTAGATTTCCAGGTCCTGTGTCATCTCCCACCCGCGCCTGAGGCCAGGTTCGTCGAACTCGGACTCGGGATACTGCCGGACGCGCGTCAGCGCGAACTCGATGGCGACGAAGAAGCCGTTGGCGAGGATGAGCACGAGCCCGGCGGTCAGCCGGAGCGAGAGCTCGAGTGCGTTCATTGGTTCCGTTGCGGCGCAGGGGTACGCCGCCGGGTCGTATGGGTTCTTTGATGAGTGGCCGCTCGAGGCTTCGGTCCCAGTCGTCGGTGGGAAGACTGATTGACGATCCAGGTGAACTGCTGCCCAAATGGACGCGGTGAGTTTCGACCTCGACGGGACGCTGGTTCGGTCCGCGGAATCCCGTGAGCAGTCCCTCGCCCACGCCCGTCGGGCAGTCGATCAGGATCTCCCCTCGATCTCGGTCGACGCCTACCAGACCGCCTTCCGAGACGCCCTGCGAGAGCGACTCCCGAACACCGCCCGCGAGATGCCCGTTCGACGCGCGGCGTTCGAGCGAGCGTTCGCCGAGCGCGGACGCGTTCCGCCGGCGCCGACGCTGTCCGCGTTCGCGCGGGCCTACCGCCGTCGACGGCTGGAACGGCTAGAACCGCGGGCGGGCGCAGTGGAGATTCTCTCCAGCGTCCGTGAATCCGGTGGGGTTACGCTGATCGTCACCAACGGCCCGGCCGGGCTCCAGCGGGAGAAACTGGAGCGAACTCGTCTGGCCAAGCACGTCGACGCGATGGCGGTCGCGGGGCGGTGCGGCGCCGCGAAACCCGACCCCCGCCCGTTCGAGGTCGCGCTCGACCGCGTCGACGCGTCGGCCGACGGGACGATCCACGTCGGCGACGCGCAAGAAGACGTGACTGGGGCACGCCGGGCCGGCCTCGATCCGGTCCTCCTCGACCCGGACGGATCCAGGCCAGACGGGCCCGGGCCGGAAACCGCGCTCACCCCTCGCTATCGGTCACTCGCGGCCGTCTCCCGGCGCGTTCTCGACTGAGAGTCACCGGTCGGAACGGGAGTCGTCGTCGTACAGGTCGCAGACGCGGTCGAGTAGTTCCCGCTCTCGAATCTCCGCAGCGACGGAGTCGGGAACGCGCTCGTCCCACTCGTCGCCCGCGGCCATCGCCTGGCGGACGGCCGTCGCGCTCACCGTCCGCGTGCCCCGCTTGTCGCGGACGGTCCGCCCGTTGCTCCGCAGCCGCTCGACCTTGCGTTCGTGCCACTCGCCGAGGACGTTGACGTAGTGGACCGCCTCGGGCGGGGCGTAGGCGTCCCAGAGGTCGGGCCTGTTGATCGGGAAGGGAGCAATCGAGACGGCACAGGGGAGGTCGGCGTCGTCGAGCGCACGCTCGATGATCCGGTGGCGCTCGTAGTACGTGAACGGATTGTTGCGCGGGCGGTGGCGCTCCGGGTCGGCGTCCGTGGCGACCGTGTGAGCCGAGTCGGCGTTCGTGATCCCGATGAGCAGCCGATCGCTCGCGCTGTCGGTCGCCGCCCAGCGCACGTAGTCGAGGTGCTCGTCGTGGAACGGCTGGAACCGCCCGTGGACGTGGGCCGGCGGCGTGGGGTCGGTCATACCGGGCGGTTGGGCACCGCACCCTATGGACCTTGCCGCTGGGCGACCTGCTCGAGGTACCGTGCGAGGTCGGCCCCGGGGTCCCAGTGGAGACCGGTCTCGTCGGTCACACGGCCGATCCTGACAGGGTCGGCAGCCGAAACGGAATCCAGTCGCCGCTCGAACCGATCCAGCGCGGCGGGGGTCCCGACCGCCGCGAGCGGCCCGTTGGTCTCGACCGTCACGTCCGGGACGGTCCAGCCGTCCCGAACGGCCGCGACGGCGTCGCCGTCCAGTACCGGCAGCGACTCGACGCGGAGTCCGCAGTCCGTGGCTTCGAGCGGCCGCGCGAGGCCGCCGACGCCGGGGCCCGAGACATCACCGACCCACTTCAGGTGGTGCGCAGCATCGAAGGGATCACCCGGATCCGGACACGCGGCTGCGACGGCCCGGGCGACACCCACGTGGTCGGTCGTCAGTGCCTCGACGGCACGCCCTCTCGTGGCTGGGTCGAGTGCGACGCTCTCGTCGACGGCGCCCGCGTAGAGCGCGAGTCCACCGAGCGGACGGTGGAGCAGTACCTCGTCGCCCGGTTCGACAGCGCGCCGCCGGACCGGCGGCACGTGACGGGTCACGGCCGACGCGGACGCACCGAACTGCCAGCCGCGCCCGTCGTGGGATACGACCGTAGGGGCAAGGACCGTGACTGAGGACGGTGCCGCGGATTCGTACCAGTCGCTGACGCGATGGTGAGCCGGTGTCGTCCCCCTGGGGGCGGTCACCAATGGTCGGACGGCCCGCTCCTCGGCCGCCCCCTGTGCGTAACAGTCGTCGAGAGCGTGGCAGACGGCCACCCGCGCCTGCTCGGTCGGCGAGAGGTCCGGGAACGCGTGGACGACGTCGACGTTGACGGCGCGATAGCCGGGACGCCGACGCCCGGTCGGGACCAGGCACTCACCCCAGACGGTCGGGCGGCTGGCCCCGTCGAGCTGGATCGAGTGGCCCTTCACCACCGTCACGGAGCGACCGTCGGCCCACCCGCCGTACGCGTCCGCCAGGGTGGCAGCGAGCGCGGACGGCGCGCTCCCCCGTGCGGCGTCGAGGAACGCGGCCGCGACGACGCGCGACGGCCGCGCCCCGGCCGGAGCCGTGTCGCCGTCGTCGCCGAGGGGGGTGCGGTCCAGCCCCGCCGAATTCGGGAGCAACCCGGCCTCGAGGTCGGCGGCGATTCGAACCCCGTCCAGATCGTCGCGAAGTGACTCGATCGCCGGGCGGACGACGCGTTCGAGTGGCGTCTTCCCGGCACAGCCACACTGCGACGGGTCCGGAGTGACCGGGTCGGTGTCTGCGGCGGTCATTGCTCTCTGTCGAGCGGGCGGACGTCGGTGGTCGGAACCGTCTCGTCGGCGGGCGTCCGGCGGAGTCCCGCGAGGAGGACCCTGTCCGCGGCGGCGCGAGCGAGCCTGAGGAGGTTGCTGCCGTCGACGCGCCCCAGTCCCCCGGCCGCGGCTGGCCGTTCGCCCGTGGCGTCCACGTCGTCGACGCGCACCGTCGGCGCCGCCACCGTGACGGGGACCGGCTCGCCGGAGTGGACGACGTTGCCGACGCTCGGCGTGGTGTGATCCGCCGTAACGACCGTGACGAGGTCCGAGTCGGCGAGCGCACGGTCCACAATCGGTTCGAGCGACGCGTCGATGGCCGCCAGTTCGTCCCGCTTCGCAGCCGGCGACTCCGCGTGTGCCACCTCGTCCGGCTCCGGGTAGTGTGCGTGGACGAACTCGGCGTCGTCGACGGCCTCGAGGACGGCCGCCGCACGGTCGTCGTAGTCCGCGGGCGGGTCGCTGACTGCCATCCCGAGCGTCTCGGCGAGGCCCGACAGCACCGGCTTCGGCGTGAGCGAGACGCCCTGCATCCCCTGCGTCTCCGCGAAGGGCGGGGGGTTGGTGGGTGTCCCGGCCCACTTCGCCAGGACGACGTCTGTCCGGCGGTCGGCGAGACGGTCGACGGACCAGCGCGTGTACCCGGCGAGCGCGTCGGCTGTGCGACGGGCAGCCCGCTCGTCAGCGGCGTCGGCAGTCGGTTCCGGATGGACGACTGGCAAGCCGGCCTCGAACGGATCGGTGTCGGTCACCCCCGGGTCCAGGTCGGCGCCGTCGGCCGTCAGTCGGAGGATTCCCCGGTTCTTCCAGGTGTACGTCAGCGAGACGTCGATGCCGTCGGCGTCGAAGGCCTCGACGAGCGCCGCGTCGGTCTCGCAGTCCTCGCGGGCGTCCCCCACCGACCGATCCGTGACGGTCCAGCCGTCGGTGGCGGGGTCGACGCGGGCGAAGCTCGCACTGCAGACGACGCCGTCGCCGGGGACCGGAACGTCCAGTCCCCGGGCTTCGAGGACGCTCCGGCGCGGGAGCGTCGCTGGATCGTAGCCGAACAGGCGGGCGTGTGCGCGGTCGCTCGGTAGCGGCGTTCCCGGCGGGCCGACGTCCACGAGGCCAGACGCGCCGGCCGCCGCGAGGCGATCCAGCTGGGGCGTCTCGGCCGCTTCGAGTGGCGTCCGGCCGCCGAGGGCAGACGCCGGTCGGTCCGCCGCACCGTCGAGCACGACGAGCAAGATCCGACGACCCTCGCCGCGCATGTCAGCCCTCGAGGCCGAGCGTCTTGGCGATCGTGGACTTCTGCATCTCGGTCGTTCCCGCGGGAATCCGGAGATTTCGGGCGACTCGGAACACGCGCTCGACGCCGCCGGCTCGCATCAGGCCCTGGCCGCCGAGGACCTGCACCGCGCGGTCGGCCCACTCGTAAAGCTGGGTCTCGGGGTAGTACTTGAGCATCGCCAGCAACTGGCGGGCGTCCGGTGGCTGGTCCAGGTCCTCGATGCTGGCGATGGTCTCGTACTCCTCGATGAGTTGCGTGGCGAACGCCCGCGTGGCCTTCAGTTCGGTCGCCGTCTCCACGATGGGCCACTGGACCGCCTGGTTGGTCCCGATCGGCTCGCCGAAGGCCTCGCGGCTCGTCGCGTGCGACCGCATCTTCTCGAGCAGGTACTCCCCCATCCCGACGCACATGCCGCCGCGGTCGATCCGCCGCCAGTTGATCCAGGTCAGGGCGAGCTGGAGGCCCTGGCCGACCTCGCCGACCAGCTGGTCGTCGTGGACCCGACAGTCATCGAGGTGGAGGTCGGACGTGATGCCGTCCATCATGAGGTTGGTGTTGATGCGGCCGTGGCGGAATCCGGGGTTCTCGGTGGCGTCGACGAGGAACATCGCCATTCCCTCCGGTCCGTCGGCCTGGTCGGTCTTCGCCAGGATCTGGGCGGTGTCGGCGTACGGCCCGTTCGTGATGTAGCGCTTCTGTCCGTTGATGACCCACTCGTCGCCGTCCTTCTCGGCGGTGGTCTCGATGGCACCGACGTCAGATCCGGCGCCGGGCTCGGTGATCCCGATACAGGCGGACTTCCGGCCCTCGACCAGCGGCGTCAACCACTCCTCGCGCTGGTCATCGTCGAGGTGGAGCAGCGGCGCCGCCGGTCCCTCGGTCCAGGCGAGCATCGACTTCGTGAGACCGGATCCGTGGCCGGTCCCGTACCGGAACACCTCCTCGATGACGTAGAAGTGTTCGAGTTGGGAGAGCCCACCGCCACCCACCGACTCGGGGAGGTGGAGGGCGTACAGCCCCGCGTCAGCGGACCGGCGGCGGACCTCGGCCTGTGCTTCGTGGATCTCCTCGCGGAGTTTGCCGTCATCGTCCAGGTAGTTGTGCGGGTCGCCGAGGTACGCCTCGTACTCCTTCTCGACGGCCTTCACCTCCGTCTCGATGAATTCGTGGACGTCCTCGACGATCGGTGCGACCGAGTCGGGGGGTGAGAAGTCGCCAGCGAGCCGGTCGGGATCCCAGGTCACGGCTACCACGTCGGGGACGGTGACGAAGAAGGTTTGGCCCGAGTGATTGACTGGCTGTCACGAGGGGTCGCCGTCGCTCAGGGCTCGTTTCACTCGCCGTTCGTAGAAAACGAGACGCTCCCGTCGGTCACGTCTCGCTACGCCTCGCGGTACGGTACGCTCACCGCTCGGCTATTCGAGATTCTCGCTCCGCTCGAATCTCGCTATACTCCGACAGGGATTCGAACTACGTCCAGACGGTCGGCCTCACTCCGTTCGGCCGCTGCGTCTGGCCTCATTCGAATCTCTGGTAAGTCACATTCGCAGCTCACTTCGTTCGCCGCAGAATGCTCCGACAGGGATTCGAACCCTGGTCATTGCCGTGAGAGGGCAATATGATTGGCCGGACTACACCATCGGAGCGCGTACCTTCGGATAACCCTGAGTGACGTTTAATGATTGCGCTTCGCCGGAGGGATGTGAGGCGGTCTCACTCGTCCTCGAAGGGCGAGCCGGCGGCCTCGGGCTCCTGGCCTGCCAGGCTGATGATGTTCTCCCGGCCGAGTCGAAGCTTGCTGATCTGGCCCTCGTCCTCCATGTCCGAGAGCAGCATGCTCACCTTCGACTTGGACCACTCCGTCTCCTCGACGATGGCGACCTGCTTCATCCGGCCGTCGTTCTCGTCGAGGAGGTGCAAGACGCGGTCCTCGTCCGAGAGCAGGTCCTCCCCGGGAACCTCGGCCGCGCCGGCTGTCGCCGCCGCTCCGGCTCCCCCGCCCCCACCGGCGTCGACGTCGGTGGATCCGGACGCGCCATCGTCACCGGACTGACGGTCGAGAATCCACCCGCGACCCGAGGGCACGTAGCCGCCGTACCAGGCCAGACCGCTGGCGAGGATGAGCACGACGAGGCCGCCGGCGAGGAGCACGGGCATCATCCCCCCGGCGTCACCCCGCGCGGGCGTCCCCTGACCGTCGCCGGCCGCGCCGTCGCCCCCACTGGCAGCTCCGTCACCGGCGGCTGCAGTCGTCAGATCACCGCCGGCCGACCCCGCCGGCAGGAACGTCACTGAGGGTCGCTGGTCGAGGAAGCGCGCCTCGCCAACCCACGTGATCGATTCGCTCGCGGCTAGGTCTCCTCGGACGGTCATGGAGTCCGGGGAAGGGGTGGCGTTGGCGAAGGCGAGAGAGGGGCCTCGTTCTATCCGGAGTCGCTGATCGGGGCCGACGTACATCCCGCCTTCGAAGACGTCGCTCACGACGACGCGGTCCCCCTCCGTCCGGGCGAAGTTCGTCCAGCGGAAGGACATCTCGATCGACCCCTGCGTCTGGCCGAGTTCGCGGACGGAGGCGTCCTTCGAGAAGGCCGTCGCGTTCATCGACCGACCTGTGGCGTCCTCGCCGAAAGCAACAAGATTCCGAGACCGGTTCCGGAAGTCGGTGTACGTCTGGGTTTCGGTCTGTCGGAACTCCTCGGCGTAGCGCTCGAAGTCGGGAATCTCCGAGTCGTTCAGCGGCCGACTGTGCTGGACGGTCCACTGAGCGGACCCGTTCTCGTAGACTGTGATTCGAAAGAGGGTGCCGTCGAACTCCTCGGGGGTCGACTGGGGCTGGGGACTGGCGGCGGCCTGCGCGTCGGCGACGCCGCCGAGGGCCCCGACGCTGGCGAGGGCCGTAACGAGGACGAGCCCGAGCAGACAACTCCCCAGCCGGCGGTTCATCTACTGTGTACCATCCGAGGGCAGGATAAAAACACTGTGCCTGGCATCGACGGGGGGCGGGCGATTCGTCCCACAGGCCGGTAAAAACGGGGTCCGCCCATGGCGGGACGCTGACCCGACGAGCTCGGTCGGATGGACGTCGCTCGTGCGCGAACCGGTCAGGGGGCGAGGCGGTTCTTGCGGTTCTTCATGTTTTCCTCGTAGTACTCGAAGGTGATCGGACACCAGTCCGCGGCAATCTCGAGGATGCGCTCGGTCATCTCGCGGATCTCCCACTGAGCGTCTGCCGCCGCGCGCATGTCCGCGACGTGCATCAACATCCGCGCGTTCATCGACATCACGATGTTGACCTTCGTCCCGATGGGCAGGACGAACCGCGCGTCTTCCGGGGGCATGCCGAGGTCCAGCAGGTCCTGATACGACTCGACGGCGTCCTCGATGGCGTCCTTGAAAACGTCCTCCCGCGCCTGGGCCGTCTCCGCGTCGACCTGGCCGGTCCGCTGATTGCGACCCACCCAGTCGGGATCCGTCGCGGACGGTGGGATCACGACCATCTCCCCCTCGCGGACGTCGGCCGGGTCGACGTCGTCGAACGCCACGTAGCGCATGGACTGGACGTCGAAGGAGACGTGGCGGTGGCGCGTGATCTGGGCCATGCACGAGCGGCTGACGCCCTCGATGGCGAAGGTAGCCTGCGCGTGCTCGAAGGGGCCGTAGTGACCGTGCTCGAGGAGATGGTGGATGAGCGTCTCCTTGCGCTCCTCGATGTCCCCACCTTCAACGTCGTCCATGACCTCCTCGAAGGGCATCGTCCCGACGAACTCCCCCATGTAGTCGTTGCGCGCGCCCTGACAGACGACGCGCTCGGGATCGTCCGTGGCTTCCAGCAACGTGACGTTCATACTGGTGGGGGTGACCCGGAGGTAGATAATTCCTGGCACTCCACGGGCTGGCGAGCCTCAGAGGTCGACCCAGGGCGAGGGATCGGGCTGGACACCCAGGACGCGTGCCTCACGGCCGCCGTCGCGTTCGCGGACCTCGAGCAGGCCGTCGAAGGGCTGTTTGACGACCTGCAGGGTCTGCTCGTCGTGGGCAGTCTGGTCGATGGTGAATGCCCCCAGGAAGTCCGCGGCGTCGATCCGGGAGGTGAGGACGTGACAGAACTTGAAGACGGTCTGCCGGTCCGTGTAGGTCAGCATCGTCGAGAGCGAGGCGAGGCCCAGGCGACCCCGCTCGATCCCGGCGCGCTCCAGGCGCTCGAGGGCGCTGGTGATGCCGACGCCCATCCCGGTCAGGTCGCTCGGGTCGGCGACGTGGTACCGGTGGGCCCCGCTGGTCGCGTCGTCGGTTCCCTCGCCCCGGGAGTCGATCACGCTGAACTGGTCAGGGTCCGCGTCCGGGGCGCGTTCCCGGAGATCGCCGAGGACGTCCCCGGCGGTGCCACCGGTCGTGAGAAAGACGGCTCCCTCGCCGTCGGTGGCGCCACTGGCGAGCATCTCGCGTACGAGGGACTCGGTCCCCGTCATCGCGGGGCCGGACACGAGGATGCTGGCCCCTGCCGGGACCGCCTCGAGCGCCGTCACGTCCAGCACGTCGGAGAGGTCGTACATTGTCGTTCAGGGCTCGTCCGCCAGGTCGCGAATCGTGGCGACGAAGTCGTCGTCGTCCTCGACGCCGCCGAGGGTGTCCTCGAGGTCGTCCCGGATCGATTCGATGTCCGCCCGGAGGCGGTCGTACTCCTCGCTGTTTGCCAGTTCCGCGCGGCTCTTCGTCGACTCGAGGGTGGCGCGCGTCTCGACCATGGCGTAGTACTCCTGGAGGAGGGCGTCGTAGGCCGACCGTTCCAGGAGGTTCTCGACGGTGTCGAGGAGCTGGTCGCTCTTGATCGGCTTCGTGAGGTACGCGTCGAACCCCAGTTCGAGGATGTCGAAGTCGGGTTCGACCGCGGTGACCATCGCGACCCGGCAGTCCAGTCCCCTGTCGCGGATCACGTCGAGCACCTCGTCGCCGGAGAGGCCCGGCATCATCCGATCGAGGAGCACCACGTCGACCCGATCGTCCAGTTTCGACAGCCCCGCTTCGCCGTCTGCCGCGACGCGAACCTCGTAGTCGTCGAGCCAGAGCCGGTACGTCTCGGCCACGTCCGTCTCGTCCTCGACGATCAACACGACCGGATCCTCGGCGTCCGTCATCTGGGCTCTGGCCTCCGATTCCGGGGCATGGCACAAAGCCTTGGGGGTCCGGACAATTCACGTGACCGCGCGGGACAGTCCGGCTTCGACACGCGTAAGCACGGTCCCCCGGACAGCCAATACATGATCCGCAACCTCGCCGCGAACGAACCCGGCTTCACGAGCAACGTCTTTCTCGTGGCCGGCGAGCGCACCGTGCTCGTCGACACGGGGAACGACTTCGACGTGGTCGCGGCCGTCCGCGAGCACGTCGACGACCTCGACGCAGTCATCCTCACGCACACCCACCCCGACCACGTCGGGACGCTCCCGGACGTCGTCGACGCCTTCGACGTCGACGTCTGGGGCTTCGACGAAGGGCTCGACTACGTGGACCACCAGATCTCGGACGGCGACACCGTCCACCTCGGTGACCACGACTACCTCGCCATGCACACGCCGGGGCACAAGGACGACCACCTGTGTTTCTACGCCGCCGAGCCGAAGATCCTGTTCGCCGGCGACCTGATCTTCGCGAACGGCGGGTTCGGCCGAACCGACCTCGAGGAGGGCGACCGCCCGCTGTTGATCGACAGCATCCAGCGCGTGGTCGAGACGGTCGACGAGGACCTCGCGGAACTCCACACCGGCCACGGGCCGAGCGTCACGACGAACCCGAGCCAGGACCTCCAGCTCGCCCGCCAGGCAGCCGGGATGGGGCGCTAAGCCAGGAGCGGGCGCTCAGTCGGCCCTCGCCAGATCGAGTAAGGCCTCGTACGCCCGCCCGTGCGCGTCGGCGACGGCGTCGGGGTCAGATCGCACCGCGTCGGGCAACGGCTCGAGGGAAACGGTGGCGGCCGGCTCCAGGAGGTCGACCACCGCCGAGGTTCGCTGTTCGAGGAGGCCGTCGGTCCGGCTCCCGGGGGCCACCTCGCAGGCCTGCACGTAGCGACGGCCGTCGTAGAGGCGCACCCGACGGGGCTCGACGACTGCGACGGCGTCGGGCTCCGGCTCCCGGATCGGCCGTGCGACGTGGGTGTACGACTCGACGACGGCTCGCTCGGTTCGCTCGACGTCGCGCCCGAGCGCCCCGAGGGCTGGCAGGTGAGCGTCCCGCATCGCCGCATTCAGGGCCGGGAGTGACTCGACCACGACCGCGTCGTCGAGTGGAAGCGCCTGGCAAACGGTGTCGGGAACGTCGACGGTCCCGTTGACGACGAACCGGTCACCCGCACGGTCCACGAGGAACTCCCGGTCCTCCTGGCCGAGGAGTCCGGATCCCGGTCCCGGGGACGGGCGCCAGAGGCGATGGACCGGATTGAGGAGTTCTGGCTCGAAGTCGCCCGGGCTCGCCTCGGCCAGGCGCACGACGTCTTTCCCGTGGAGCCGCCCCCGGTCGAGGACCCTTCGGCAATCGTCGTGACTGAACCAGTAGTCGTTGCCTGCACGTGGCTTGAAGCCCACCGCGCCCGCGTGGACCACAAGCCCGGTCGCGAAGGTCGTCTTTCCAGCGTCGAGGCGGTTCAGGCCGGCGACGAGCAGATTCATTCCGCGAGACCGTAGTAGCCGGGTTCGTCGTCCGCCGCCGGCTCGGCGAAGACGAGGTCCTCGGCGTGGCGCATCATCCAGGGAATCGCCCAGTCCAGGAGGACGTTCTCGGTCTCGACGTCGAGGTCGGCGTCGGCCTCGAGCCCCTGGAGGAGACGGCCGACCTCGTAGACGGTGTAGAGCCGGTCGGGGTCGAGAACTTCGTCGGGCTCGCGAAAGGCGAGCGGGCGCAGGTCGTCGTACTCGGACTTCGGGACGGGCATGTCCGGCGTTTGGAAACCTCGGCCGGTAAGGCCACCGATTCGAGCTAGATCGACATTTGTCGAGGATACCTTTAACTGTAGTCGTACCCACGACTGTACTGTATGGCGTCCAACACGTACGGCGGTCGACCGCGAGCGCGACGAACCGGCGGCCCGACAGCATTCGCGTGTCCGTCCTGCGGCGGTCGGCTCCACCGCGCCCACGGCACGATCGAGTGTGGCGAGTGCGGGCACGTACCCCTGCACGGCGCTGATTGATCGGGCCGCACGAGTCGCGGGCAATCGGGCGCGAGTCGTCGCGTCAGCGGATTCGTCGTCGGTCCGTACACTCAGTGCCAATAGCTGGGGTTTTTGGTCGCGCCCGCCCCCACGTTGGTATGGACATCATCCACGTCTGCCTGAACGTCTCGGACGCCGAGCGCGTCGCCGACTGGTACTGCGAGGAACTGGGCTTCGAACGTTCCTGGGAGTTCACCACGCCGGACGGCGACACGCGAAACCTCTACGTGCGCGACGGGAATGGCGTCGAACTCCAGCTTTCCGACACCGAGGGCGAGACCGACGTGGAGTCGGGCACGGCCTGGGATCACCTCGCACTCGGCGTCGACGACGTCGACGCTGCCTTCGAGCGCATCGACGCCCACGGCGTCGTGAAAGAGCCCGCCGACCAGCCGGCGGCTGGCGCGCGGACGGCATTCATCGAGGATCCGGACGGTCACGTGGTCGAACTCGTCCAGCCCCTCGACTGAGCCAGCTCATCGGTCGGGCTTGCAGCCGCTGTCGTCGGCCGGCCGGCGACGACCGCCTTGCGGGGACCGGCCGTCGAATCACTCAGGCGAGCGCTGCAGCCAGTTTCTCGACCGGATGCGGGGGGTGCTCACCTTCGAAGTCGTCGTCGCCGAGTTGTGAGCGACAGGACGCACCGGGTGCGACGACCGTGTCGCCGGGACTGTCCTCGACCTGCTCGTAGAGGATGTGCCCGATGGCCTTCGAGACGTCGTAGTGCTCGGCCTCGTAGCCGAACGACCCGGCCATGCCACAGCAGGAGGAGTCGAGGTGGTCGACGTCGTATCCCGCCTCGCGGAGCGTGACCGCAGCGTGGAAGTCACGATCCAGCGCCTTCTGGTTGCAGTGGCCGTGGTAGGTGAGGTACTCGTCGGGGGCGTCGAAGTCGATGCGATCGTAGACGGCGTGCGTGTTGAGGTATTCGGAGACGCCGTAGGCCGCGACCGCGAGGTCCTCGACGCGGTCGTCTGCTCGCGGGTCGGCCGACTCTCCGCCGAGCAAGTCGGTGTATTCGTCCTGGAACATCACCGCGTCGGAGGGTTCGACGAACAGCACCGACCAGCCGTCCTCGACGTACGGACCTAACGCCTCCAGGTTCGTCTGGGCACGGTCGTGGGCCTCGTCGAGCAGCCCCATCGAGAACGCGGCCCGGCCGCTCGGGGCCACCTCGTCGCTGTCGATCACCTGAACGTGGACGTCGGCCGCCTCCAGCACCTCGACGGCCGCCTTGCCCGGTTCGGGATAACTGTAGTTCGTGTACGTGTCGGGGAACAGCAGGACGCGGTCCTCGGCCTCCTCGGCCGGCACCTGCGATCGGCCGCGGGCGACGAACCAGTCCTCGAGGGTGGTCCTCGTGAATTTCGGGAGGTCGCGGTCCGGCGCGATGCCCAGCACTTTCTCCGCGACGAGGCCGCTCCCCGGGAGTTTCTGCGCCGCGTTCGCGAGCGGCGCGAGCGTGCTCCCGATGGCGCTCACGCGGTCGATGTTGCCGAACAGCCGCGACCGGAGACTGATGCCCTTCTCCTGGTGGTACTCGTGTTTGACCTCGGCCTTCAGTTTCGCCAGGTCCACGCCCGTCGGACAGTCGGACTTGCAGCCCTTGCAGCCAACACAGAGGTCGAGGACCTCCGACTGGAAGCGCTCGGAGTACAGTTCGTCGTCGGACAGTTCGCCACTGATCGCCGCCCGAAGCATGTTGGCACGGCCGCGGGTGGCCTGGATCTCCTCGCGCGAGGCCCTGAAGGTGGGACACATCGTGTCGGTGCCGTGCTGGCGGCAGGTCCCACAGCCGTTGCAGAGTTCGACGAGGTGCGAGAACCCGCCCTCGTCGGAGAAGTCGAGCGTCGTCTGGGGTTCGAGGGACTGGTACTCGGCCCCGTACCGGAGGTGCTCCCGCATGTCCGCGCCGACGCCGCGCTCGCCGTCTGGGCCGGGATCCTCGGGGCTCTCCCGGTAGACGACGTTGCCGGGGTGCATGTACCACTGGGGATCGAAGGCGGTCTTGACCGCCTTGAACGCGTGCCAGAGGTCCTCGCCGTACATCTTCGGATTGAACTCGGTCCGGGCCATCCCGTCGCCGTGTTCCCCGGAGAACGCCCCGTGGTGTTTGAGTACCAGGTCGGTCACGTCGTCCGTAATCGAGTGCATCGTCTCGATGCCGTCCTGGTCCTTGAGATTGAGGATGGGCCGGATGTGGAGCGTCCCGCTCCCGGCGTGGGCGAAGTACGCGGCCGAGGTGCCGTGGTCGTCCAGGACCTCCTCGAACTCCATGACGTACTCCGCGAGTTCTTCGGGCGGCACGGTGGCATCCTCGATGAACGGGTAGGGCTTCGGATCGCCCTGAAGGCTCATCAGAAGCGGGATGGCGGCCTTCCGGAGCTTCCAGATGTCGGCCTGCGCGTCGGCGGAGTACGCCTCGATCGCGTCGAAGGCGTCGCCCTCGTCGACGAAGTAGGCGTTCGTCTCGGCGATGGCCGCCTCGAAGTCGTCGTGGAGTTCCGAGTCGTACTCCAGCATGAGCGCCGCGGCCGTTCCCTCTGGGATCGGCTCGACGTACTCGTCGTAGCCGTCGGACTCGGCGGCCAGTCGGAAGACCTCGTCGTCCATGAGTTCGACGGCCGAGACGTCGAACGCCAGGGCCTCCGGGACCGCTTCCATCGCGTCGACGAGGTCCTCGAAGCAGTACAGGACCAGCGCCGTCTCCTCCGGCACGGTGACGAGTCCCACCGTCGCCTCGACGATGACGCCGAGCGTTCCCTCGGACCCCACGTAGAGTTTGGCGAGGTTGATGACCGTCTCGCCGTCCGCGTTCTCGTAGATGACGCGGTCGAGGTTGTAGCCGCTGACGCGGCGCTTGAGTTCGGGATAGCGGTCGGCGATCTCCGCTTCGTTGTCCTCGATCAGCGAGCGAACCGTCTCGTAGATCTCCGCCTCGCGGTCGTCCTTCGAGACGATGTCCTCGTACTCCTGGCTGTCGAGGACGACGGGGCGGGCGTGGAGGAGGGAGCCGTCGGAGAGGACGGCCGTGACTTCCTCGGTGTAGGCGTCGGTGATGCCGTAGCGGACCGAGTGTGCGCCGGTGGAGTTGTTCCCGATGCCGCCGCCGACCGTCGCTCGGTTCGACGACGCCGGGTCGGGAGCGAACTTCAGCCCGTAGTCGGCGAGGTGTGCGTCGAGGTCGTCCTGGACGATGCCGGGCTGGATGGTCGCTCGCTGGGCCTCGGGGTCCACGTCGAGGAGCCCGTCCATGTGCCGGGACATGTCGAGGACGACGCACCCCGGGCCGACGGTCTGGCCGGCGAGCGAGGAGCCAGCACCGCGGGGCAGGATGGGGACCTCGTGGTCGGTCGCGACCGAGACCGCGGCCTGAACGTCGGCCGCGTTTTCAGGATACACGACGCCTGCCGGGCGTGCCTGGTAGATACTACCGTCGGTCGCGTAGAGAATTTGTGCGTACTCGTCGAATCGGACGTCGCCGCCGACCACCTCGCGGAGGTCCGCCGCGAGGTCGACGTACTCCGAGACCGTCGGTCCCGGGTCGCGTGCCAGGGCCGCCGGATCGGACGGCGGGTCTGCGGGTCGTGCGATCGGATTTGCGTCGTCGACACCCATGGCCACATGCAACTACCCCGAGGGTAAAAATTGCCTCCTTAGTGGGTTGACAGGAGTGGCGCCAGTTTCACCCAATACATCGCTGTTCCCGTCCTCGTCGACGCGACGTCGCCCGCCGGGCGAGTCGGACGTGAACCGCGCCCACTCGACGGCTGGACCCACGACCCGGCAGGGTCGACGAGATTCGGGGACAGCCGTCGCTCGGCGGTCTCGGTCGCAAAAAAACGGCTGGTCTGGCCGGTGGCGCTACTCGAAGTGGTCGAGGCACTTCTGGTACTCGTCTGCGGCCTTCTCCCAGTTGACGACCTCGAAGAAGGCGTCGACGAAGCTGCCGCGGTCCGGCCCGTAGTCGTAGTAGTAGGAGTGCTCCCAGACGTCGATCGCCAGGATCGGATGGGCACCCCAGAGTGCACCCTGATCGTGCTTGTCGACGGCCACGTTGCGCAGTTGCTTGGCAACGGGGTCGTAGACGAGCAGGGCCCACCCGCCGGCGGCACCGGCGGCGGCGCGGAACTCGTCCTCCCACGCGTCGTAGGAGCCGAAGTCCGCCTCGATGCGGTCGCGAAGGTCACCGGACGGCTCGTCGCCGCCCTCCGGACTCATGTTCTCCCAGAACAGCGTGTGGAGGTAGTGGCCACTGCCGTTGTGGGTGACGTTGCCCAGCGCACCGCCGGTCGAGGAGTGGTCGCCGCTGGCGCGGTTGTCGGCCAGCGTCTCCTCGGCGGCCGCGAGCCCGTTGACATAGCCCTGGTGATGGGTGTCGTGGTGCCACGTCAGTACTTGCTCGGAGATGTGCGGCTCGAGGGCGTCGTAGTCGTACGGGAGCGGTGGAAGCTCCGGATCAGATTGCTCTGGCATAGATAATCCCTCCGGGCAAAATGTCGGTTGGACGCCTGTTAAAGGTTGAGATGGCGGCCACCTGCTGCGGGCATCGGGGACGCGAGTGTTACCGCGCGCTCACTCGCCCCGGGCCGTCCGGTACATTTCCAGGGCCGCCTCCCGAGCGTCCGCGTGGTCGACGATCGGTGCCGGATAGTCCGGCGCGACCTGGCGACGGACCGACTCCTCGAGGTCGGGCCAGTCGTGGATCCGGCCCGTCGCCGCGTCGCGCAACTCCGGCACGTACTCACGGACGTACTCCCCCTCGGGATCGTAGTCGGCGGCCTGCGTGGCGGGGTTGAAGATCCGAAAGAACGGCTGGGCGTCGGTCCCCGTCGAGGCGGCCCACTGCCACCCGCCCGCGTCGTTCGCGGGGTCGTGGTCGACCAGCTTCTCGCGGAACCAGGCGTACCCCCACCGCCAGTCGATCCGCAGGTCCTTCGTGAGAAACGAGGCGACGATCATCCGCACCCGGTTGTGCATCCATGCCTCACGCTCGAGCTGTCTCATGCCGGCATCCACGATCGGATAGCCGGTCTCTCCCTGCGTCCAGGCGTCGAAGGAAGCCTCGTCGTTGTTCCAGTCGAGGGACTCCGGGAAGGGATCGAGGTTCGCGGCGATCATCGAGGGGTGGCTCGACAGCTGTTCGGTATAGAAGTCCCGCCAGGCGAGCTGTTCCTGGAACTCCCGGACCGAGGCGCGCGCGTCGTCGTCGGGCGCGTCGGCGTGGGCCCGTTCGGTGGCAGCGTGGACCTCCCTGACGCCGATCGTTCCGAACGAGAGGTGTGGCGAGAGTCGCGACGTGGCCGCGGCCGCCGGATAGTCGCGACGGTCGGCGTACGCGTAGATCGGGCCGTCGCAGAACCGCTGGAGACGGTCCCGGGCTTCGGCCGTCCCCGCTGGCGGGACGGTCGCCGTGGGCGACGCACAGCAGCAGTCCGCGAGATTCGGAATCGAACCCGGAGAGAGGCTATCGGGAGGCGACGCCACCGTCGGATGGTCCGGCGCGGGGTCCCGCTTGTCCCGCTCGTGCCAGGTGTCGCCGTAGTAGCTGAAGACCTTGTAGGGGTCGCCAGCGGTGGTCGTGATCGTCCCGGGGGAGACGAGGACCGCGTCTTCGACGAACTCGATGGCGACGTCCGCGTCGCCAAGGGCGGCGGCAACGCGGTCGTCGCGCTGGCGAGCGAGACCCGAGTAGTCGGCGCACGCCGTGACGACGTCGGCGTCCACGGACGTCGCGAGTTCGAGCAGGACGGTTTCGGGATCGCCGTGTCGAACCAGCAGGTCCGACCCCGCCTCGCGGTAGTCGGCGCGAAGCGACCGAAGCGCGTCGAGGAGGAAGGCCACGCGCGGCGGAGACGCGTGGGCAAGCACGTCGTCGTCGAGGACGAAGACCGGCAACACCGGCGAGGACTCGTCCGGCGCCGAAAGGCCCCGGTTGTCGGGGATCCGGAGGTCGCACCGGTGCCAGTGTATGCGCATGGAGGTGGAAGGACGGGCCGCTGTACAAGCACAGCCCCCAACTGTTGGGGCGGTGTCCGCAGGGCGACGGACGCGAAACCGGTTACAGCTTGCTCTCTGCGTCCTCGGCGAGTTCCTTCATGCGCTTGCCGACGCGACCTGCGTCGGAGAACTCGTCCTCGCTCATCGCGTTGGCCAGCGCGTTGCCGAGGACGAAGACGGCGTGTTTGTGCTCGCTCTTGGACATGTGCACGTCGTCCGGCGTGACGTCGAGTTGCCGGTAGGGCTCGAACAGTTCGGGGTCCGTCGACTCGAGGTCGGCGAAGTACTCCATGATCAGCACCATCTGTTCGTGCAGTTCCAACAGTTCGTCCTTGTGCATGCCGGGCCTACGAACCGCCACCGGTTAAATATTGTCTGGGATCGTCTCCCAGCCGCACGCGTTTGCAAACGCGGGGGAGTCCAGGACGGGACGGCGAACTGGCACGACCGGTCAGAAGACGTACTCGTCGTCGTGGCCCATCATGCCGTCGTCCTCGAACCCGGGTTCGTCCTCCTCGTCGACGGGACCGCTCGTCTTGTATGCCTTCAGTCCCGTCGACAGGAGATCCTCGATCGCCTCCTCGCGGTTGAGGAACTCGCCCTGCTCGACGAGTTGGGCGATCTGCATCTCCAGGTGCTCCGGGACCGTGATCTCTACCTTGGGCATCGGAACGTTGGTGCGTTCGACTGAGGGGTATTTAACTTTGACGGGGGTCGTTGCCGATGAGCAGAACTCTGCCTCGAATCGAGACAAGGGTTCTTCTCCAATCAGGACAAAATATTATCTATCGTCATACATTTATCATGATGTATATACGAACCGTCCGCGGACCGGTTCGGGATAGTTAGGCTCAAAGGGGCACGGGTCAAACCCGCACGCAATGGAGTCGAGGCGCGGCCGAGACCGACGTGTCGGCCAGAAACCGACGGACGTGGCCGTCGCCGGTCGTCGCGTCCCGGCCGCGCCCGACCGCTCGCTCCTCTCGTTCGCCGACCAGCCACGGTTCGCCTGGTCGACCGAGGACGCCACGGTCGTCACCGGTGGCGCGGCCGTCTCGCTCGTCGCCCACGGCCCCGACCGGTTCGAGGCCGTGAAGGGAGACGCACGCCGACTCTTCGAGTCGCTAGAAAGGCCCGACGACCTCGCCGAGGCCGCGCGCCCACGGTTGTTCGGCGGTTTCGCCTTCCACGAGGCGCACGGCATGCCCGCCGATGGGCCCTGGCAGGGGTTTCCCGGGGCCCTGTTCGTATTGCCGGCCATCCAACTGACCCAGACGGCGACGGGGACCTGGCTGACCACGGCTGCCGCAGGTTCGGATCGCCACGACGTCGCCGCCGACCGCCTCGAGCGCTGGACCGAACGCCTGGCGGCCCTTCCCGCGCAGTCGCCGTCCGGCCCGCCAGGGATCCGTCGACGCCGACCCCGCCCCGATCGGTCGGGGTGGCGCGACCAGGTCGAGACTGCCCTCGCGTCCATCGACGGCGGGGCGCTCGACAAGGTCGTCCTGGCGCAGTCGCTGTCCGTCGACCTCGACGGCGACCTGCGCGTCCCGGACGCGCTCGCCCGCCTCGCCGAGACTTACCCCGACTGCACGCGATTCCTCGTCGATCCCAGTGGCGCCGGGAGCTTCTTCGGCGCGACCCCGGAGCGTCTCGTGCGTCTGTCGGGACGCGATGTCGACACGACCGTGCTCGCCGGGTCGACGGGCCGCGGCGAGACGAGCGATGAGGACGACTGGCTCGCCGCAGAACTGACGCGCAGCGACAAGGACCTCCACGAACACGAGGTCGTCCTCGACGCCGTCAGGGACCAGCTCGCGCCGATGACGGAGTCGATCACGACGGCCGACCGGCGCGTCCGGACCCTCGCAACCGTCCAGCACCTGGAGACGCCGGTGTCGGCGACGCTGGACCGCGACCGACACGTCCTCGACCTCGTCGAGGCGCTGCACCCGACGCCGGCCGTCGGAGGGATGCCACAGGACGCCGCCCTGCGGGCGATCCGCGAACACGAGGGCTTCGACCGGGGCTGGTATGCAGCCCCCGTGGGGTGGATCGACGCAGACGGCGACGGGGGATTCTCGGTGGCGCTCCGATCGGCCGTCGCGCGCGGGAATCGGGCCACGCTGTTCGCGGGGGCCGGCATCGTCGCCGATAGCGAGCCGGACCGCGAGTGGAGCGAACTACAACTGAAGTACCGGCCCGTCCTGGACGTACTCGAATGACGGCTCCCAACCGGAACGCCCTCTGGGGCGAGGTGCTCGTCGACGAACTCGCAGCCTGCGGCGTCACCGGCGTCTGCGTCGCGCCAGGAAGCCGCTCGACGCCGCTGACCGTCGCCGTCGCCGCGCACCCCGACATGGACGTCTTCTCACACCTCGACGAGCGGTCGGCGGCCTTCTTCGCGCTCGGCCGGGGTCGCCGGACGGGCGAGCCGACTGCCCTCGTGTGTACGTCCGGCACGGCCGCCGCGAATTTCCACCCGACCGTGATCGAGGCGAGCGAGGGGCGCGTCCCGCTGCTCGTCCTGACCGCCGACCGCCCACCGGAACTGTGGGACAGCGGGGCGAACCAGACGGTGGACCAGACCGACCTCTACGGCGACGCGGTCCGGTACCACCGCACGCTCCCCGAGCCCGAAGCCGACGGGCGGAAACTCCGGTCGCTCCGAGTGAGCGCCGCCAGGGCCGTCGACGCGGCCACCGGCACCCCGCCGGGCCCGGTCCACCTGAACGTGCCCTTCCGCAAACCACTCGAACCGGTCGAGGTCCCCGGCGACGTCCCGGCAGACCTCTCCGAGACGGCGCCACTCGGTGAGACCGGTCGTGACGGCCCGTTCGTTCAGACCAGCCAGGGACGGCCGAGCCTCGACCGGAGCGAACTGGACGCTCTCGCGAACGCCCTGAGGGATTCGGAGCGCCCGCTGGTGGTCTGTGGCCCGGCCGATCCCGCGACGCCGGATCCCGACGCGCTCGCCTCGCTGCTGGCCACCGTCGACGCGCCGGTCCTGGCGGACCCACTCTCCGGCCTGCGGTTCGGACCCCACGTCCCCGACCTGCCGATCTGTGGTGGCTACGACGGGTACGTCGGAGCGCTCACGGACTGGCCGGATCCGGACGTCGTCCTCCGGTTCGGTGCCTCGCCGACCTCCAAGGCGCTCCGTCACTACCTTCGGGACGCCGACGCCCGCCAGGTGCTCGTCGACCCCGCCGGCGGATGGCGCGAGGCCGAGTTCACCGCGACCCATCGCGTGACTGCGGACCCGACGCGCCTCGTGGCAGGGCTGGCCGAGGTCGTCGACGGTGGGGGCAGTCCGGCCTGGCGCGAGCGGTTCCAGGCCGCCGACCGCGTTCACTGGGACGGCGTGGCCGACGCTGTCGAAAACTCGACCCTCGAAGGAGGCTACTTGCACGCCGTCGCGACGCACGCCCCCGACCCCACGACGCTGTTCGTCTCGAACAGCATGCCCGTCCGGGACCTGGACCGCTTCGGACGGCCCCGGGCGGCCGCGGTCACCGCCCTCGGGAACCGCGGGGCGAGCGGCATCGACGGCATCGTCTCGACGGCCCTCGGCGCGGGCAGCGCGACCGACGACCCGCTGGTCTGCGTGCTCGGGGACCTGGCGTACTACCACGACATGAACGGGCTGCTCGCCCTCGGGCGCTGTGACGTCGACGCGACCATCGTCCTGATCGACAACGACGGCGGCGGCATCTTCCACAAGCTTCCCATCGAGGACTACGATCCGCCGTTCACCGACCTTTTCAAGACGCCCCACGGCATCGACTTCGCGCCGACGGGCGACCTCTACGACCTGGAGTTCCAGCCGGTCGCGGACCGCGCGGACTTCGTCGACGCCTTCGAGTCGGCCGTCCGAACGGCGGGAACCCAGGTGCTCGCCGTCGAGATCGACGCCGCGGCGAGCCACCGAACGCGCGAGGCACTCCAGGCCGACATCGCGGATCGGCTGCCCTGACTCAGTCTCGCAAGGCGACGTGAATCAGCACCGCCAGGCCGAGCGGGAGGGCCGTCCCGCCGAGACCGACCCACCAGAGCAGCGCCGTCGGTGGCACGCCGAGGCCGACCGTCAGCACGACCGGCAGCAGGACCGTCCACGCACCGAAGACCACGACCCCCACGGCCGGCATGCCGACGAGGAAAACGACGAGGAAGAGGAGACACGCGCCGAGGACGAGGTTCACGAACAGCGGGAAGCGCGGTTCGAGCGTCGCCCACAGGAGGACCGGGTAGATGGCAAACCCCACCGCGAGCAGGATGAGCGACGGCCCCGGCGGAAACAGCCGATTGCCGATGGTGGTCCGGTCCGCGGCGTGTACGCGATACGGGGCGTCGGTATCCCAGGCGCGCCAGCCGCGAGCGCCCGCCTCGTCCCCGACGGTTGCTCCGGCCTGCCCGGCCGTGTTCCAGCCGGCCCTCGTCTCCCGGTTCTGCCGCCGGCGGCGGTCCCGGTCGGTCCGCGACTCGCGGGGACCGGTCCCAGTAGTCCCACGTGCAGTCGTCCGCTGGCTCGCCCTGCCGGTAGTGCTCGCTCCAGAGGCGGCGCCGTCCGTTCCCGCTTCTGACGTAGACGTACCGTCGCGGGACGCGGTCGGCGCGTCGTCGGCACGGGACCCATCTGCGTGCGAGGTCGAGCCTTCGAGGCCCTCCGTTCGCTCGACGTACGCGCGATGCCCGAGTCGGTCGTACCGCTCGCGCTCGGTCTCGTCTGTCAGGACGTCCCTGGCCTCGATGAGGCGGCGCGTCCGGGCGCCGGCGTCCGGGTCGTCGCTGACGTCGGGATGGACCTCAGTGAGGCGGTCCCGGTACGCCGCTTTGATCTGCTCGCGCGAGGCGTCCGGCGAGACCCCGAGGCGTTCGTAGTACGTCCTGGCCATGGGGCGAGCGTCGCTCGAAGGTGATTTCCACGCGGCAAAAATCCACGGGAGTCACGAGGCGAGCCAAGGCGTTCGGGCGTCGGGCGCCCGCCAGCGACCACGGAAAATCGCGACCTCCGCCCCAGGGCGTATTCTTCAGGGTCATTCCTGGTACTCGATGTAACTCACGCACCATCCCTCGGGTTCGATCATCCCCTCGACGATGGCACAGGCCCCGAGGCCGTCGTCGTTCATATCGGTGATGTAGTACGCGCAGCCCGAACACTGCTGGCCGTCGCTCGGTGACGACTGGTATTGGACGTCGGACTTGGCCGACAGGGAGTCGGTGCTTCGCTCGGTCCCGTCCAGCGAGGTGGCCGTCTCGTACTCGGCCGGGACCGGTCCGAGGTCCCCGCCACTTCCGTTCCCCCCATCGCCGTCGCCACCGTCTCCACCGTTTGCGTCGCCGTCGCCAGTCCCGCCGCCGTCCCCGTCTGTGCCGCCGTCGCCACCGTCACCATTTCCACCGCCACAGCCGGCCAGCCCAGTGAGCGACGCTACGCCTGCGATCTGAATGAACCGACGCCGTGACCGACGCGTTCGGTTTGCCATACACGAGCCATTGCCCGCCACGGCCATCAACGAACTGACGGCTTTCTCACCAGAAGGCCGGCGCGCGGGTCACCGGACTGGTCGTGACGACGACTCCGGACGCCTCCAGAGTTGGGACGAGCGCAAACGGTCCTCGGGGCGGCCCTGTCCAGACCGTGGTGGCATTCGCGAACGTCGAACCTTTTTGCTGGCACCGCCCGGAGCGGCCCCATGGTCTCAGAGGTCTTCGAGCCAGACGACTGGGAGCCGGTGGACGGCTTCGACTTCGCTGACGTGACCTACCATCGCGGGGTCGACGTCCCGGCGGTCCGGATCGCCTTCGATCGCCCCGCAGTCCGCAACGCCTTCCGGCCCGAGACGGTCGACGAACTCTACACCGCACTGGACCACGCCCGTCGCCAGCCAGACGTCGGCTGCGTGCTACTGACGGGGAACGGCCCCTCGCCGAAGGACGGCGGGTGGGCCTTCTGCTCGGGCGGCGACCAGTCGATCCGAGGGGAGTCGGGGTACGAATATAGCGAGGACGAGCCGGGGGGTTCACAGGCGGGTGTCGGCCGCCTCCATATCCTCGAGGTCCAGCGACTCATCCGGTTCATGCCGAAGCCGGTGATCTGCGTGGTCCCGGGCTGGGCCGTCGGCGGCGGCCACAGCCTCCACGTCGTCTGTGACATGACGATCGCCAGCGAGGAGCACGCCGTGTTCAAACAGACCGACGCGGACGTCGCCAGCTTCGACGCCGGCTTCGGATCGGCCTACCTCGCCCGGCAGGTCGGCCAGAAGCGCGCCCGCGAGATTTTCTTCCTGGGACGCGACTACGACGCCAGCGAAGCGGCGGAGATGGGGATGGTCAACGAGGTCGTCCCGCACGACGACCTGGAGGGGGTTGCGCTGGAGTGGGCCGACGCCATCACGCGCAAGTCGCCGATGGCCATCCGGATGCTCAAGTACGCCTTCAACATGGCCGACGACGGCATGGTCGGGCAACAGGTCTTCGCCGGCGAGGCCACCCGGCTGGGCTACATGACAGACGAGGCTGCAGAGGGGCGTGACGCCTTCAACGAGGGGCGCGAGCCGAACTTCCGGGACTATCCCTGGCACTACTGACCCGGATCGCAATTCCCTTCGGCACTCGGCCGCGAGTGTCCACATGCGCCTCGCCGCCCGGTACCGTGTGCCGGCTCTCGCGGCCGTCCTCTCTGTCGTCTCGCTCGCGCTCGTCTTCGGCGCCGTCCTCGGTGCGGTGCCGCGATGGCTCCTCCCGCGCGTCGACGCACTCCTGCCGGTCATCCCGCACGCCAACGCCGCGATCAGCGCCGTCGCCGTCGTCGTCATCGCGGACGGCTGGCGCGCTGTCCGCGCTGGGGACGTCGCTCGCCACCGTCGTCGGATGGTGACCGGCCTGACACTCTTCGCCGCGTTCCTCGTCCTCTACCTCTACCGCATCTCCCTCGTCGGGCCGACGCACTTCGACGGACCGGCCGTCGTCGGTACCTACCTCTATGCACCGCTGCTCGCCGTCCACGTCCTACTCGCGATCGTCTGTGTCCCGCTCCTGTACTACGTCGCCCTGCTGGCCGTGACGCGTCCCATCGGGGAGGTCGGGGAGACGCGCCACCCGCGCGTGGGTCGCGTGACGGCAGCCCTCTGGCTGGCCTCCTTCGCGCTCGGCGTCGCCGTCTACCTCCTGCTCTACTGGGTGTTCTGAGCGCCGACAGACGACCGGCCGACGGAAGTCTGACGTACTGTTTTGATGCGCGGACGCCCAGGTGGGCCCATGCAGGACGCGCTGGCGGACATGGAGACCGTCACGATCGAACTCGAGGAAGCGGAGGTCGACGCGGTCGACGACATCGCGTTTCGCGACCACCGGGACAACCGGGAGGCCGCGCTCCGGGGACTGTTGCAGGAGTGGCTCGACGAAGAGCGGGCCTGAACCGACTTCGTCGCCCCCCACTCCCCCCGTCCGCTCGTCGTCGGTCGATGCACCCGTCGGCCACCCGATTCGCCGTTCACTCGAATTCGAGACTGGCAGTCGTCAGTCACCGAATAGACGACCAAACCGGTCGGGTGGGATCGCCCCACTAACGGCGTCGGTCTCGGTCACGAAGGTCGGCACGCCACGGACACCCCTGGCGCGTGCCGCCTCGAATCGCTCGTTGAGTTGCCTCTCGAGTTCGTCGTCCGCGAGGGCGGTCTCGACCACGGCAGGGTCGAGGCCAGCGTCCGTCGCGAGGTCGACGAGTACGTCCGGGTCCCCCACGTCCCGTTCGGCCTGCCAGAGCGCGTCGAAGACGGCGCGGTCGAACGCCTCCCAGGACTCGGGGTGGGTCGACTGGACGTGCAGCGAGACGAGCTGGGCGTTCCAGGAGTCGACGTCGCGGATCAGCGTCCGGGCCATGTCGACGTCGTACTCCTCGCTGAGGCGCTCGACGTTCTCGCGGGCGCGCTCGAAGTACGCTTCGTCCTTCCCGTCGTCGGCGTCCCGATCGAGGGTCCCGTCCGGGCGACGCCGGTCTGCCCTGAGGTCGAACGGGTGCCACTCGACGGTCAGGGGGTCGTCGCGGCGCTCGCGGTAGCGGTCGAGCGACCGTCTGCCGAGAAAACAGAAGGGACAGACGTAGTCGGAATACACCGTGATCGTCTGGAAATCGTCGTCAGCCATGGCCACACTTGGGGCGGGAAACGGTAAAGCCCCGTGACAGTCACCGGAACGCGAACGCTGATAAGTGGCCGGGCGTCACAACTGCCCATGGACGACATCTTCGTGGCACGGATCATGACGACCGACGTCGTGACCTGCCGGCCGACCACGCTCGTCGAGGACGCGGCCCAGCAACTACTGGAGAAGGACATCGGCTCGCTGGTCGTCGTCGACGAGGACGGCCACCTCGCCGGGATCCTGACCACGACGGACTTCGTCGAAATCGTCTCCAAGAGCGAGCCGAAGGCCGAGACGACCGTCGAGCGGTACATGTCGACCGACGTGAGCACGGCGACCGCCCAGGAGTCGATCCAGGACGCCGCCGACAGGATGCTCGATCTCAGCGTCCACCACATGCCCGTCGTCGACGAGGACGAGGGCGTCATCGGGATGCTCTCGACCTCCGACCTCGCCGGCTACCTCTCGCAGGGAGAGGCCGTCTCGTCGTGACGCCGACCGGTCCCGTCCGGGCGGACCGCTACGGGCGATAGGCTACCGGCGCTCTCGTTCCCATGGGCTACCACGTCGTCGACCCGGCCGCACTCGATTCGACTCCCGATCATCCCTCCGAGCGACGCTCGATCAGCGACGCGGTCGATCTGTCCTCGCTCGCGGCCGCCGTCTACGAGATCGAACCGGGTGAGCGACTGTCCCGGACCTACCACTACCACGAGGCTCGCGAGGAACTGTTCTACGTGCTAGCGGGCACGCTGACGGTGCAGACGCCCGACGAGCAATACGAGGTGCCCGCCGAGTCAGTCTTCGTCGCCGAACCCGGGAGCCCGCTCCTGCCGCACGTGCCAGCGGACGCGGCGGAATCGGCACGGGTCCTCGGCGTCGGGGCGCCGGGCTACGATCCAGCGAAGCCGTACGATCCGGACGGGTCAGACTCGGATCCGGACCACTCGGCCGTCGACGACTGACTTCCGTGGCGGCGTCCGACGGACTCACTCCTCGACCTCGCCCCGTTCGATGGCCAGTTCCGTGACGTAGCCCGCCTCCCGGAGCGCCCGGTGGGCGGCTTCGAGCGAGCGGGCGTCCTCCACAGCCGCGACGAGGTCCGACGCTGCCGCGACCGGGCCCGGATCGAAGTAGAGCGTTCCGACGCTGGCGGCGGTGAGCCGGAGCGTCCGGTCGCCGTCGCGGATCGTGCGTTCGCCGAGGTCGCCACGGGCGGCCTCGACGGGAAGTCGGCTGGCCTCCGTCTCGACGACCGCTAGCAGGTCGTCGAGGTCCGCCAGGGTTCGCGGCGTCAGTCCCCAGGCACCGAGCAGTCCCCCTGCAGCGGCGACTGTGGCGAGCGACCCATCGAGTTCCTCGGGCGTCAGTTCGCCGTCGCTCCCCCAGCCGTAGACACCCAGCATCCTGGGGGTGGACAGGTCTGCGAGTGCGGCCACCCCGATGGCGTCGGCGATCGGACTGCGGATGCCCGGTTCGCCACCCCGGGCCAGCGCGTCGCCGCCGGCGTCGACGCCGACGACGAAGTCGACGTCGAGGGCGTCGCAGGCCGCCTCAATGCCCGCTGCCACCGCCTCTGGGCCGGCGGTGATGTCCACCAGCGCAACGGGTTCGTCGTAGTGGGCTGCGACCTGCGTCTCTGCAAATTCGACCCCGTCGTGTGACCGCGTTGCACCCGTCGCCAGCCCCACGGTGTCACTGACGCGGTCGACGTCCCCGATCTCGTCGAGCGAGTACGGCCCCGGCGTCGGGTCGATCACGCCGCGTTCCCAGGGGATGCCACCGAGAATCGTCTCGACGCCGTGGGCCTCGAGGAGTCGCGCGGTCGGGATCGTCCCGACCACGTCGCCTCCGCCGCCGATGCCGTAGACCAGCGCCCGCTCGAATTCGAAGGTGTCCTCGAGGCTCTCAATCCGCCCAGGCCCGCCCGCCTGATCGCTCATGAGAGCGGATTTACCCGCGTCGGCAATGCCTCTTTCCACGTGCTCCCGGCCGGCGACACCGGCACGGTTTTGGGCGCCCCCGACGAAGCCCGTCCCCATGAGCGACGAGCCGTCACGACTGCTCGAACGTCTCGGGCTGACCGAGTACGAGCGGACGGCTCTCGCCGAACTCCTGACGATCGGGCGGACGACGGCGCCGAACCTCGCTGAAGCGACCGGGATTCCCAAGGCACGGATCTACGGGGTGCTGGATTCGCTCGCGAACGCCGGGTACGTCAAGGTGATCCCCGGACGACCCAAGGAGTACCAGCCCCGCGCACCCGACGAGATTCTCGACCGCGCCGCGGAGAATCGCCGACAGGAGTACGAGGACTTCGCCCGCGAAGTGGACGACATGCGGGAGGCGTTCCTGGCGGAGTTCGGACCGCGCTTCGAAGGGGCCAGCGAGGACGTCACGCCCGTCGAAGAGCTGTTCCACGTGGTCGACGTGGGCGACGCCAGTGAGAGCGAGACGCGACGGCTCTACCGTGATGCCGAGGAGCGGATCTGCGTCATCACCAACAGTTTCGCGTACTTCGACGCGGTCGAGCCCGCTGTGGCCGACGCGCTGGACCGCGTCGACGTGGACGCGCTCTTTTTGCATCCCGACCTCTTGGCCGAGGAGAAGCGCTCAACGCAGGCAGATGTCGTCGAGTACGTGCGGGACTCGTATCCGGAGCTGGGAATTCGGTTTTCGACCGGGCGCCTCCCGTGGCGGGGGACGTTACGTGATCCGAGTCCGGAGTACGACTCCGGGGAGGCGATTTTTCTGGTTGAAGAACCCGAGGTTCCGAATCACATGCGCCAGGCGGCGATTACGGAGAACGGGTCGTTCGTGGCAGGGTTGAAGCGGTACTTCGATTTGATTTGGGAGTACGAGAGCGAGGACTAGTATCCAGTCTAGGGTGGGCAAATCTCACAACATTGCGGAGAACCAGCATCTGTGACCGGGACTGCTACTCGTCGCCGGAGCAGAGTTCATCAATTCATACCATGACGTTGTCGCGGACCGTCTCTCGGAACCTGGGCGAGACCCCCAGTAATACAAAGATATAGACAACGGCACCTAGTCCAACGAGGCCGATGCCAACGGAGATTATGCCAGGGAGCAGCCGTCGTAGCGAATAGACAACGACGCCCATAACACCGGCGGCCAAGAGCTGTCTGCCGAGTTCACCGACCGGGACCACAAAGCTGTCTACAATTACGTGAGTTTGCCGGAGCGCTAGGCCGAGAGCGAGGCCGGCTGAGATGAGCGTAGCCACCGCAGCCCCGATCCAACTGAACGCCGCGACCAACAGAAGATTGAGACAGACGTTCGCGACGAGGAAAACGGCGTTAACCCGAAAGGCAGCTTCGGGCCGGTCTAGCCCGTTGAGCGCCGTTAGTAGTTGATTCGCGTACGCATAGAGAAGTCGAGCGAACACGAGCAAAACCAAGACTGTGTGGCCTCGAGTGAACTCGTTCCCGTAGACGTAGAGGACAAGGTCGCCGACTACGACGGCTCCGATGAAACCGGGAATGAGTAGCAGGCCCGCATAAGCGAGGCCGCGCTCCAGAAGGTTGGCAACTTCTCCTGGGCCGTCTTGACTTGCGACGCGGCTCATCTCGGGGAATAGCGTTTGGGTAATCGCGGTCCCGAATACGGCGAGGATGGACGCCAAGTTCCAAGCGACCTCGTAAATCCCAATCAGCCCGACCGAGACGAACAACCCGAGTATCACTGTATCGATGCTAGCAAAAGTACGGTTGCTCATCCGGCCCAGCCAAGCAAACCGGGCGTAGTTGATCAGTTCGACAAAGTGACGTCTGGCGGGCCTATTGATCATCATCTTGACAACTAAAACGCCGACGATAGCCGCTATCAGGGCCCCAAGGCCGAACCCGGCGAGAAGACCATAGAGGCCTACTCCCGCAAAAATGACTGCAATTTGAACGCCGGACCGAACACCGGTTTCGAGGGGTTTCAGTGCCGAAGCGTAGTGGACGAAATGGGTCCCCTGGAGAAGCCCTGAAGCGAACGCCACCGCGGCGGTCGTCCAAGTCAGTACGACGATGATTAACGACGCAGGTTGGCCAATATAGGTGTCGATGGGCTCCGCGGCGACGAGAAGAATGACCGATAGCACGGTCAAAATCCCGCCGAGCAGCAGCGCTGCAGCGACGGCGTACTCGCCCGTATCGCCCTCCTCGCTCAGGCGCTTGACCATTGCCGACCGGATGCCCATGATTGCGATGGTTTTCAGCCAGATGACAACAGCGACGATAAGGGCGTAGGTGCCAAAGACCTCTGATCCAAGATTCCGTGTAATCAGGACTGTCGCCACGAAGCCCAGGACGGCAGCGAGGATTTGCGAGAGAAAACTGACGAAGGAAATCTGCCCCAATCTCATGGATGACCAATTCTCAGTCGCAACGAGGTGGCTTCGAAACCACCGTATTTGTAAACTTCGGCACCTGCTCGACGGATCAGTCTACTGTCACAGTCACGAAAAACCGTATTTGGGTACTTTGCTATGATTTCCTATCGTGCTGGAGCCCAACGTATTGTTACTGGTCCTTGATAGCGTCCGCGCCAGCAACACTAGCCCTCATGACCATCACAACAAGAGGACACCATTTCTCGGTTCTCTGGCTGCCGAGCAGGCGACGGTCTACGAACAGGCGCGTTCACCAGCAGAGTGAAACCCCCCCAGTCACGCAAGTATCTTTACGGGGTATCACGTTACCCGGCACGGGATCACCAAGCGCAATCGACAGATGCGACCCGTCGAGAGCGTCTGGACGGAGCTTAAAGACGCAGGCTACGCAACGGGGGTGTTTTCCAGTAACCCGTATCTGACCGAGCTCCGGACGGGCCTCGACGAAGGATTCGACACCGTCCGAGGCAGTCAGGACCTGCCCTATCCCGACGCGTTTAATCCCAGACGTTTCGTCGAAGAGCACGGGCACGGCGACTTCATCACGTACGTGCGTGCGAGCCTAGGCAGCGAGCGGCCGGTACAGGGGATAGTGAACGGAGTGAGCGAGAAGCTCAATCAAGACGCTCCGTGGTTTTGTCCGCCGCCCTCCGGGCGTCGTCTTCCGCCGACACCTACGCCGACCTGTTCTTCGAATGGCAGGCCGGCCGAGACGGCCCCTGGGCCGCGTGCGTGAACTTCATGGACGCACACACGCCTTACTCGCCCAGTCCCGACCACGATCACTGGGGAGGCAAACGGGCCCGAAGGCTACAGGACTCGATGGACAACCAGATCTGGGAGTTCTACGGTGACCGGCGACCATGGTGGCAGCTAAGTCCACTTGAAGGGCTGTATGATGGCGCGATCCACCGGATCGATGAACAGATCCGACATATTGTCACGGAACTGAAATCGAAAGACGCCTTCGATAACACGCTCCTCGTGGTTACCTCCGACCACGGCGAAGGCTTCGGTGACCGTAGCCTGATCCGTAACCGGTTCCGGGTGGTGGGCCACCAGGCTCGAGGCCTCGAAGAATCGCTGTTGCACGTGCCCCTCTTGGTGAAATCGCCCGGACAGACCGACGCCGAAACCGTAACAACGATCGCATCTCTGACCCCGATTTGCCGACGTGGTCCAGGCAGTACGGAATGAGGTCCGGACCGACGCCTCGTTTGATCCCGACGGCCCGGTCCTAGCGTCTACGCACGGGCTGACCGAACAGAAACGGGCCGTCGCCGTGGATTACGTCGACGACCTGACTCCGTTCCATGTAGTCGGCCACGCCCGATATCAGGGTCAGGACGATTCCGTAGAGAAGGAAGTTGTCTGGGATGGAAGCGAACTGACGACGCGGTGTTTCGATGCACTGACAAGCATCAGAACGGATCGATCCGACCGACCGTCCGTCACGGACACGATAGCCGCCCTGCCCAACCCAGACGTGTACGAAAGTGCCGACACAAGCGTCGACGCGGGAACAAAGCGACGGCTGGAAGAACTTGGTCACGTCTAGTCAAACAGGCGGCGCTTGACTGCAGTCGCGAACCGGTGACCGGGTCGACCCGTCAACGAGACTGCCAAGTACAGCCAAAACGTTGGCTCTAGCGGATATGTCAAGACGGCCCGGAGAAGAAACTGGCGGGCAGCCCCATAGTGACCGGTTCGGAGCGCATTGTATCCACCCACGCGGAAGGCTGCCCATCCAAGCATCTTGCGCTCAAACAGGGAGCCGTACTCGGCGGCCAATGGCCTAAATTTCTTGAGGAATAGCGGATAAGCCTCGGTGGCGATTGCCTCGAAGTCGTCGCTCAGTTGATTGTGGGCCCCGGCTTGAGTGTTGATCGCCATGGGCTCGGACACGACGACGAACTCGCCATGCTGTGAGAGGCGCACGTACCACTCCAGATCCTGCCAGGCCGGGAAGCGCTCGTCGGGCGACCCCACCGCGTCGACGGCCTCCCGCCGGACCAGCACCGTCGAGTATGAACCAACAACGTTCCGGCAGAGCAACGTCTTCGTCAGGTCACCCGACGCCGCCGGCTTGTGGGTCCGGACCGTCCCGCTGTCCCCGTCGACGATACGCATACCCGTGTACGCGACGACGGCTTCTGGCCCAGCCTCTCGCAGCGCGGCTACCTGGTTCGCCAACTTCTCGGCGACCCACCGGTCGTCGTCGTCCAGAAAGGCGATGAAGTCGCCATTCCCTACCTCCATCCCGGTCGCCCGGGCGGCCGGAGCACCCCGGTTCTCGTCGTGGCGCCGCACGTGGACCGCCGCGAACCGATCGAGGTCCATATCGCGGACACGTGGTTCGATAGGATCCGACGAGCAGTCGTCGACCACAACGAGTTCGATCGGCTCGTAAGTCTGCTCGCGGACGGTTTCGACGGCGCCCACAACCGAATCTGGCCGGCCATAGGTCGGGATCACGACGCTAACGAGCGCTTTTGACATGGACGGCGGCTCACTCCCTGTAGCCCAGGTCGCGCAGCCGAGCCTTGACGTCCTCGTCCATGTCGACCTCCACGAGTTTCCCGGCCGTCCGCTCGACGGCCTCCCGGTGCTCGTCAAGGACCGCACCAAGGCGGTGTGCCACGTCGGGGCGCTCGGAGACGACGTTCTCGTTCTCCTCGGGATCCGAGGGCAGGTGGTAGAGTTCACCCCCGCTGGCGCGCCTGATCAGCTTCCACTCGTCGTCGCGGTACGCAAATCGCTGCTCGTCCTCGCGATTTCCCCAGTCACCGATCACGTACTCGCGGGGCCACGAACCGCCCTCGACCAGCGGCCGGAGGCTATACCCGTCGAAAACGGCAGGGGTTTCGACGCCGGCGTAGTCGACCAGCGTGGCGGGAACGTCCTGAAGGCCGACGAGTTCATCGTGGCGGCCGCTGCCGGGGACGCCGTCGACCACAAGCGGGACGTGGAGGACCTCGTCGTAGAACGTCGCGTAGTGGCTGAATCGACCGTGGTCCAAGAACTCCTCTCCGTGGTCGGCGGTGACGGAGACGACGGGAGCCGAATCCCACGCCTCCCGGACGCCGTCCAGCAGCCGTCCGATCTCGGCGTCGGTAAAGCGGATCTCGGCATCGTAGAGGTCGACGATGTCGGACAGTTCGTCGTCGGTCACGGCCTCGGGCTCCTCGATCATCTTCCGGCGGAGCTTAATCGACCGCGACTCCCTGATGGGGTCGTCCCTGAAGGCCCGCTGGTGGTCGGCCGGCGGGACGTATGGGTGGTGAACGTCCATGTAGTGGACCCACATGAACCGCGGCCCGTCGCCGGCGACCTCTCGGGCCCACGCCAGCGCCCTGTCGGTCGTCTCGTCTGCCGCGTCGTAGGCCGAGCCGACATTGAGGCCGGCATGGCGCTCGGCCTGGTCGAACATCGACGCGAGAAACCCGTAGATCCGGCCGTCCTCGTCGAGTCGGTCCTTAACGAACTGGCGGAGGCGGGCCGTCGCGGAGGGATCAGTCCGGGAATCGTAGAAGGTGTCGAACCCGCGATCGTAGCCGAAGTCGGCGCTGAGGTAGAGGTTCGAGTGAAAGCCCCCGGTCCGGTAGCCGGCGTCGTCGAAGGCCTCGGCGACCATGGTCCGGCCCTCGGTCATCCGTTCGAAGCCGCCGTGTTTGAGCGCGTGAGAGGAGGAGAGAATCGAGGGGAAGGAGGGGCGGGTGCTGCAGGCGTGGGCGAAGGCGCTCTCGAAGGTGTGGCCGCCGTATGCCAGGGCATCGAGCCGCGGGGTAGTCTCGCGCTCGTAGCCCAGGTGGTGGACGTGATCGGCCCGGAGCGAGTCGATCGTCACCAGCAAAACGTCAGCCATATGTCTATTCGTCGCGCGCCTCGGTATTTGACCGTTGTGATAGCCGACTCGTGGTCGGGAGTAGAATCGCCATGAGCCATATCTGTCACCTGCTACGCTACCGTCACTATCGCCGACCTGTAGTCAGCCGCGATCCGCTGCCAGTCGAACTGCGCGACGAACTCGCGGAGGCGCCCACCGCCCGCTGCCTTCGCACATTCGATGGCGTCGGCGACGGAGGCAGGGTCGGCGGTCGCATACTCGACGCGGTCGCCAAAGCGGGACTCGGCCCGGCCCGCACGTTGGACAACCGGCAAGCCAGAGGCGCCGTACTCCAAGACCTTTAGAGTGTACGGATCGTCGACCAGCGAGACGCCCACGTCCGCGAGGGCAAGCAACCCCGGGATCGTCTCATGGGTCACGGTTCCGAGAAATCTGATGCTGTCAGTCTGGGCCGCCGCTTGATCGACGACAGGTTCTAGCGAGCCCGCGCCTGCTATCACCAGCGTCCAGTCCTGGAGGTGCTCGACACTCGCGAGTAGCGGTTCGACGGCGTATATCGGTTCTAGGCCCCCGACGTAGACGGCCACGTCATCTTCGACGTCGTCGAGTCGTTGGCGCGCGTCCGCGATCGCCTCCTCGTTCGGGTCAGCGAAGCGTTCGATGTCGACACCGAGATTTGTCCTGGTGACCATGCCGGCCCGCCGAGTGACGCGGTCTGCCTCTTCGGCGTAGACGTACAGGACGTGGTCGGCCAAACGAAAAGCGGTGTTTTCCAGCCGCTCGACTGCACTAGCGACAGGCCAGGACGCAGTCTCGCGAAGCTGACGGATCGGGTCCACATGGTCCACGACAAGAGGTCGACCGTGCAGGCCCGCAACCAGGCTTGCGGCGATCGCTCCCGCCCGCGTTGTCCCGACAACCACGTCGTACTGGCCCCGCTCCCGTAGCGAGGCAAGGACGGCTCGACCGGTCGTACCGCGGAGCGTCAAGTCGAAGCCCGCCTGCTCTAAATGTGCCGCGATCCGCTGGCGACCAATGCTGATGTTCGCGGGTTTGTCCGGTGTTAGCCAGAGAACCGAGACAGCGTCGTCCGGGCCCGGGACCGCATCGGAATGGTCGGCGATATCTAAGTCCTCAGCGTCCGTGGTCACCATCGTCCGTTGGCCCTCCTGTCATGTCGGTCGGTGAAACAATCCTGGATTCCTTGCTGAACACGACCAGGAAGGAGGCGACCGAGAGTTCCGTAAGATAGGATGTCCCTCGTCATGCTAGTATTTCATAACCCCGTAAAGGTACCCAATCCCGACGATCGCCGTGAAGACGAACAGCATACAGAGTTCTACCGCGCGGGCGAAACTGGGTCGTCGAATCAGCGTCGCGACCCGCGATGGGACACCATCCGTAAGCAATCGGCCAAGGAAGTCCGACTCCTCGCCAGTAGATTCCGGCACGAGGACCTCCATTCCACGTTTCGAATAGCCCTGCCAGAATGCCCTATCGAGGAGCCACCCCAGCTCCGTTCGGTACTCGAAGACCTTGTGACCGACCTCGGCATCGGGCGTGTAATAGACGCCGTGTCCATACTCCTCCGCCATCCTGGAACACAGCTCCGTTTCGCCCCCCTGAAGGTTGGCTGACCCCTGTCGACCGCCGACCTCGCTGTCGAATCCCCCGAGTTCCGCAAAAACCCCCCGACGAAAGGAGATGTTCGAGCCAAAGGTATTACGTACCTCGCCGGGACCGTCGGCAAACCCGCGGTGGGTAACCCCCACAAGCCAGTAGAACTCCTCGGGCAGGTAGGCCGGCTCGCCAGCGACCCAGAGTGGGGTCATCTTCCCACCTACTGCCGGGACATCATGATCCTCGTAAACATCCACGAGATGCTCGATCCAATCCTCGCTGGCGATCGCGTCGTCGTCGATGAAGGCAACCACCTCCCCAGAGGCTGCCTCGGCCCCGGCGTTCCTGGCCTCCAGTAACCCGACGTTCTCCTCGAGACAAACAACGCGAACGTCGTGGGCTGTCTCGACGTCGTCCCCGTAGTCTTCACGAAAAGCCGCACACACTTCGGGATCCCCGTCGCTGACCAACACCAGTTCCACGTCGTCGTGTGTCTGCTCGAGAACGCTGTCGACGGCTTCCCGACAGTCGGGATACCGCTCCGGGTCGTGCTCGCACAGGACGACCGAAACCCGCATTGTGCTCCCCTGGGGAACCAACTGGGTTAGGCGTTTCCGTTGCTCGGCACCGGTATTCGGTGGCCCAGTCCCGAATTCGAACGCGGCAAATCGAGAGACTCCGACGCCGTTGTGCGAACGAAGTTCTCGCAAAGATAACAAGGCTTAAGCGAGCAGTGGGACTGTCACCGCCTAATGAGTACCTGGCGGGAACAGCTACGAGAGCGCACGGACTCGGCCGCCCTCCGGGACGTCCTCACCGAGACATACCACTACCCGGTCCTCCTCGCGCTCGTCGGCTTCGCCCTCTACACCCGAGTCGTGAACTGGCAGCGGTTCGTCCTCGGCGAGGACGTGTTCTTCTCCGGGAACGACCCCTACTACCACTTCCGCTCGACCCAGTACGTGGTCGAGAACTGGCCGGCGACGATGCCCTTCGAAGTATGGACGAACTTCCCTGAAGGAACGTCGTCGGCGCAGTTCGGGACGCTATTCGACCAGCTCATCGCGACCGCCGCACTGCTGCTCGGACTCGGAAACCCGAGCGACCAACTGGTCGAACTGGTCTTCCTGTTCGCTCCCGCCATCTTCGGCGTCGCCACCATCATTCCCGCGTACTTCATCGGGAAACGACTGGGTGGTCGGTTCGGCGGGGTCATCGCCGCGGCCATCGTCGCGCTGGCACCGGGCAGCCTCCTGACGTCCGGGTGGGTCGGGACCGTCGACCACCACGTCGCAGAGGCCCTGTTCCAGGCGCTCGCAGTGCTCGGAACGATGGTCGCCCTGACCGTCGCCGAACGCGAAAAACCGGTGTACGAACTCGTCACCGACCGGGCTTTCGGGTCGATTCGGGCAACGCTCGGGTGGAGTCTACTGGCCGGTGCGGCCATCGGCGCGTACCTCCTCGTCTGGCCCCCAGGTGTTCTCCTGCTTGGCATCCTGGGCGCCTTCTTCCTGATCCACCTCGGCGTCGAGTACGTCAGGGGCCGCAGTCCCGAACACGCCGGCTTCGCAGGCGCGGTCGCACTGACCACGGCCGGGATCATCGCGCTCTCGACGACGAACACTCTCGACGTGAGCGCGACGAGCCGGTCGATACTCCAGCCCGGGCTGGCGTTCGCGGTCGCGTTCGGGTGTGGGTTCATGGCCTGGCTGGCACGCGAGTGGGACAGCCGCGACCTCCCGCGGGTCGGCTATCCGCTGGCCGCAGTCGGGCTCGTCGTGGCGCTCGCTCTCGCCACGGCGGTCGTGTTGCCGAACCTCTTCGGGTACTTCGTCGACCAGGTCCTGCGCGTCATCGGCTTCACGACCTCGCCGACAGCCGGCACCATCGGCGAGGCTCAGCCGCTCACGGACCCGGGGCAGCTCGTCGACATGTACGGACTCGCCATCGCCGGCGCGGCCGGTGGGGCGATCCTCCTGCTCGCGAAGCAGTTCAGGGTTCGCGACGCGCGCGGGGAACACCTTCTGGTCGTCGTCTGGATGGCTTTCATCCTGGCGGCGACGTTTACCCAGGTCCGGTTCATGTACTACCTGACGATCCCCGTCGCGGTCCTGAACGCCGCGCTCGCCGGTGACGTCGTCCGATTCGTCGCCGGGACCACGGACGGTGACGGCATCGAGATCTACCAGGTCATGACCGTCCTCGCGGTGATCGGCCTCGTTCTGGCACCGATCGCGTTCGTCCAGCCGACGGCACTCGATCGGTCGACGCAGAAGGCCCCCGGAGAGGTAATCGGGTGGGACTCGAGCCTCGACTGGCTGGACGAGAACACGCCAGCCCAGGGCCAGTACGCGAACCCCGACGGCGAGCCCATGGAGTACATGGGAACCTACGAGAAAACTGACGATTTCGACTACCCGGAGGGGGCATACGGGACACTCGCCTGGTGGGACTACGGGCACTGGATCACGACGACCGGTGAGCGGATTCCGAACGCCAACCCCTTCCAGCAAGGAACCGAGCAAGCGGCCAACTTCCTGCTCGCCGGCAACGAGTCGGCCGCGCTCGACACCCTCGCAGAGCGGGACGAGGACGACGCCGAAACCCGGTACGTCATGATCGACTGGAAGATGGCCGACATGACGAACAAGGGATCGGCACCCATCGCGTTCGACGACGACGTCGGCCACGAAGACCTCTACAGCTTCCTGGTCGACCGGAACCGGCTCCAGTCGACGGGCAGTTTCAACCAGGCCGTCCTCGGCGTCCGTCACAAGCAGGGGTACTACGATTCGATGGTCAATCGGCTGTACAACTACCACGGCAGCGCGATGAGCCCACAGCCGTACGTGACCGAGTGGCAGGGCAGCGAGCAGGAACTTTCGAGCGGCGCGACGTTCACGTTCGCCCCCGGTGGCAACGGTACGCAGGGCCGGGTGGTCCGCCAGTTCGATTCGATGCAGGCCGCCCGTGACTACGTCGCGGAGGCGCCCGAGGTCAGACAGCTCGGCGGCGTGGGCATCTACCCGAACGAGCGGGTTCCAGCCCTCGAGCACTTCCGGCTCGTGCACATTGCAGACGGCGTGACGGCCACCCAGGGTGGCTACCAGCGGACGCTCGCCAGCACGATGACGACGACCCCGGGCTGGACAAAGACCTTCGAGCGAGTCCCCGGGGCGACCATCGAGGGGACCGGTCCCCCGAACACCAACGTGACCGCCAGGGTCGGCATCCAGGCCAACGTCGGCAACGAGTCGACGTACACCCAGCAGGTGACCACGGACGACAGCGGGTCGTTCTCGATGACGGTCCCGTACGCGACGACGGGTTACGACGAGTGGGGGCTCGACGAGGGCTACACCGAGACGAGCGTCCGCGCGACCGGTCCGTACACGCTACTGACCCCGCCAGACATCAACGGGTCGACCGTCTCACGGGACATCGGTCGGGTCAACGTGACCGAGGGGCAGGTGCTCGGGGAGGACGACTCGCCCGCGACGGTGACCCTGACCGAGGAGACCCAGAACATCTCGCTGGGCGGAAACGAGTCGTCGGGTGACTCCGTCGACGTGTCCGACGGCGGGTCCGGCGACGGTACCGACGGCGGATCGAGCGACGGGGCTGACACGGGTACGGGCGACAGTGGGGGCGGTGACCAGGGATCCCTGGCACCGCCCAGCGCGCCCGCGGCAACCATCGCGGCAGACGCCGAGCCGTGACTGACCGGACGATAGACGGCGGTCCGGACACGCAGGAAGATCCAGGAACGGACCCTGCCCTCCGTGAATACGGCGTGGTCTACCTGAAGGGGATCGCGATGGGCGCGGCCGACACCGTCCCGGGCGTCTCCGGCGGGACCATCGCGCTCATCACCGGCATCTACGAGCGACTGATCACGGCGATTGCAGCGCTCGATCCCCGACTGCTCGTCGAGTTGCGCGGCATCCACCGCGCACGGGGACGAGCGCAACTCCGGGAGACGATCCGGCGAATCGACTTTCCCTTCCTAATCGTGCTCGGCCTCGGTGTCGTGACTTCCGTCGTCGCCCTCTCGCGGTTCATGCACGCGGCGATCGTGAACGCGCCGGCGGCAACGTACGCCTTCTTCTTCGGCTTGATCGCCGCGTCGGCGGTCGTCCTCTACCGCGAACTGTCGTTCGAGGGCGTGCCGACGGTCGCCGGCGGGGTCGTCGGCCTGACGCTGGGGTTCCTCGTCGCCGGTGGATCGGAGGGCAGTGCCGTCGTCCAGGGCCTCCCGATCGTCTTCGTCGTTGGGGCGATCGCCATCACGGCGATGGTCCTCCCCGGGGTGTCCGGCGCGTTCATCCTCATCCTCCTCGGGCAGTACGAGTATCTGACCGGCGTGCTCACGAGGTTCGTCGACGGCGTCATCGCAGTCGTGCGAGGCGGCACCGCGACGGGACTCGTCGACGGCGCGACGGTCGTGGCGACCTTCTGTGCCGGGGCGGTCGTCGGCCTCCTGAGCGTGGCCACCGCGGTCCGATGGGCGCTCGACCACCACCGGGCGGCGACGCTCGCTTTCCTCGTGAGCCTGATGGTCGGATCGCTTCGCAAGCCGGCCCTCGAGGTCTGGCAGGGTGTCGGCCCGTCGGTGACGCCCAGGGCCGGCGCCATCGTCGGCCTCGCCGTACTCGTCGGGACCGTTGCCGTCCTCGCGCTCGATCGGTACACGGACGACCTCGACCTGGCTGTGGACGGATAGGTAGTTCTTTCACCCGCCTGCTGCACAGCCATCCCATGTCGCGCGACGCGAGTCCAGAACGAACCGCTGGACGGCCGGTCCCCGGCCCGAACGCGAGCGGCCGACCGATCCGTGGAGGCCCGGGATGGTAGTCGAGGCGTTCACCCTCGAAGCGCTGCTGGCGGGCGTCGCCGGGGGCGTCCTCGGCGCCGCGATCGGCGGGGTGCCTGCGCTGAGCCTGGCCGGATTCGTGATCGTCGTCGGCGAGGCCGCGGACGCGCTCCTCCGCGCCGTCGGTGCGCAGACCCTCGCCAATCCGTCCGGGCTGAACGGGGTCGGCATCACGGAAACGATTGGCCTCGGCCCGGCGCTGGGCCCACACGTCGCCTTCGCCGGCGGGGTCGCCGCAGCGGCCTACGCCGGTCGCCACGGGGCGCTGGACGACGGGTTCCCCTACCACCCCGCGAAGGACATCCGGACGCCGCTGGGCAGTAGTCCGGACGTCCTGCTCGCGGGCGGCCTCTTCGGGCTCCTCGGCGTGCTTCTCGCTCGCGTGGCCGCTGGCTGGTCGCTCCCGGTCGACCCCGTCGCCTTCGCAGTCGTCCTTTCGGGCGTCGGTCACCGCGTCGCCTTCGGCTATCCGCTCCTCGGTCGCGTCGAGGGGAATCTTCTGGACCTGTCACCCTTCGAGCACGGCGAACGCCGCGGGGGCATCGGCGCCGCGGACCCGGCGGAGTCCTCCGGCCGGTTCGCCGTCGAACCCTGGCAGCCCCACCACTACGACTGGGTCGGCGTGACGATCCTCGGCGCGGCAGTCGGTGCCGTCGCCGGCTACGTCGGCCTGGCGACCGGAAGCGCCTTCCTTGCTTTCGGCCTCGCAGCCGCGAGTCTCGTCTTCCTCGCCCTCGGCGTCGATCGGTTCCCGGTCACGCACCACATGGCACTCCCGGCGAGTATCGCGGCGCTCGCGCTCGCCGGCCAGCCCGCCTGGCTGGGCGTACTCGCCGGCGGCGTCTTCGGCGTCCTCGGCGGGCTCTTCGGGGAGTTCGGGGAACGGGTCCTCTACGCCCACGCCGACACCCACCTCGATCCCTCGTTCCTCTCGATCCTCCTGACGAGCGTGGTGCTCGCGGGCCTGGCCACGGTCGGCGTCCTCGATCCCGCCGCGATCCCCTACCCGGTCCCCTGACCCTCTGCACACAGCTCAGGGGATATCCCATCACTCGACGCTCTCGGTCATCCACGAAGCGTAGGCGTCGTCGATCGCCGCCGGGTCGAACCGCTCGATGCAAGGCACGTCGTAGGGGTGCAGTTCCCGGACGCGCTCGGCGAGGGGTTCGTAGCCGGCGTCGGTCGTCTTGCACAGCAGGATCTCCTCATCGTTGTCCACGACCTCGCCGTCCCACCGGTAGGTCGACCGGCAGGCGACGCGGTTACAGCAGGCGGCGAGGCGCTCCTCGACGAGGGTCCGGGCGAGATTCGGTGCGACGTCAGGCGGTGCAGTGACGAACGCGGTCGGCATACGGCACCCTGGCTCGTCGCGACAAAGAGTCTGCCGGCGTCAGGACTCGACGACGGGGTTGTAGGCGCCGGTCACGTCCCAGTCGTGGACGCAGTGTGGATTGCCCAGCGAACTCGGATCGTCGGGATCTTTCGCCACCCACGTCGCTCGGTCGTCGCTCCAGACTTCCGCCCGCCCGCACCGCTCGCACGAGCGAGCCCTCGGGGGGTCGATTCGTACCATACCACACGCCTGGACGCCGACGACCTTGAAGCTTCCCGGATCGCCGGAGCCCTCGGGGGCGCGGCGCCGTCAGTCGAAGTCCGGGAGGTCCTCCGGGTCGTCGTAGTCGGCCTCCCAGTCGACGTACTCGGCCTCGAGGACATCACAGACGACCTGGCCGAGTTCCGTCAGTCCCGCGTTGATCGCCGAGACGGTCTCCCAGGAGTCGAGGTCGGGGTGGAGGTCGCGTTCGCGCCAGTCCTCGGGGATGCCGGGCGCGTGGTAGCCGACGCGGTCGGCGAAGTCGTCCCAGAAGAAGTCGAACTGGCGGAAAAGTCCCAGGTCGCGGACAGTTTCGTAGTCCTCCGCGGTGACGTCGGTGTGTTCGCTCCACTCGGCGAAGGCTCGCTCCCAGGCGCCGTCGGCGAAAAAGGCCTCCAGTTCGTTCCGGCGGTAGTCGTCGCCCGCGACGTTTGCGTCCTCGTACTCGTCGGGGTCGAAGTGGGGCTCGAGTTCCGGGGGCTCCGGGACGTCGACGTCCAGGCTCATGCACGGCGGTACGGGCGAGGCGGCAATAAAGCCCGCAGCTCGCTCCCCGGTCGCCCGGGACCGTGACAGGTATACGGCGGGGCCCTGTTACCCGCACCAATGACCGAGGGCGGGGCGGCTGGTGACGAACCGGAACCGGTAGTCGGCGGCGGGGCACCCCCCACCGACGCGTCCGGGGAGGGCTCGGTGACCGTCGTCGGCACCGCCCACGTCTCGCCCGACAGCGTCGCCGAGGTCGAGGAGACGATCGAGCGGGAACACCCAGACGTCGTCGCCGTCGAACTCGACGACGGCCGCTACCGCCAGCTCAAGGGTGAGACGCCCGAGGACATCGACCCCGGGGACGTCCTCTCGGGGAACACCGTCTACCAGTTCCTCGCCTACTGGCTGCTCTCGTACGTCCAGCAGCGGATGGGCGACCGCTTCGACGTCAAGCCCGGGGCGGACATGCTCGCCGCCGTCGAGACCTCCGAAGCGCTGGGCATCGACGTGGCGCTGGTCGACCGCGACATCCAGGAGACCATCCAGCGGCTCTGGGGGCGGATGCGTCTCCGCGAGAAAGTACAGTTGGCGGGCAGTCTCGCCGTCGAGATGGCCAGTCCGCTGACGGTCGGCCTCTCGGTCGGCCTGTTCGTCGCCTTCTTCGTGACCTTCATCGCCCAGGCGCTCGCCGGCCCGTTCCTGTTGCCGGCCAGCCTCGGTGCCGGCCTGAGCGTCCCGCTCGTCGGCGGCCTCGTCGGCCTGCTGGTCACCGCCGTCGACACCCTTCTGGTGGCGCTGGTCGTCGGCGCCGTGCTCGGCATCCCCATCGCCGGCCTCCTCGCCGCGGCGGCCCCCGACGAGGACTACGAGGACGTCGACATCGAACGGCTGACCGACACCGACGTCGTCTCGGCGATGATGGAGGAGTTCCGCCGGTTCTCGCCCGGCGGGGCGCAGGCGCTCATCGACGAGCGCGACGCCTTCATCGCCCACCGCCTGGTCGCTCTGCGGACCGCTGGGTACGACGTCGTCGCCGTCGTCGGCGCCGGCCACCGCGAGGGCATCGAGGGCTACCTCGCCAACCCGGAGACGCTGCCGCCGATGGAGTCGCTGACGGGCACCGCCAGCGGGGGTCGCCTCTCGTCGCTCCTCTACAAGGCCTTCGGCTACGCGTTCACGCTCGGCTTCCTGGTCTTTTTCGTGCTGCTCGCACTCGGTGGCGTCCAGCAGCAGTGGCTGATCGGCCTCCTCGCGGCGTGGTTCCTCGTCAACGGCGTCATCGCAGCGGCGCTGGCCCGCGTGGCGGGGGCCCACTGGACGAGCGCCGGCGTCGGCGGCGCCGTCGCCTGGCTGACCAGCGTCAATCCCCTGCTGGCGCCCGGCTGGTTCGCCGGCTACGTCGAACTGCGGTACATGGACGTCAACGTGGCCGACATCAGCCGCCTCAACGAGATCCTCGACGACGAAGAGGCCCCGCTCGGCGAACTGTTCGAGCGGATGCGCGAGGTGCCCCTCTTTCGCCTGATCCTCATCGTGGCGATGACGAACATCGGGAGCATCATCGCGAGCGCTGGCTTCGCCGCCATCTTGCTGCCCGCGTTCGCCGGGGACGTGGGCGGCCTCGCCGGGCTGGCAGACCTGATGCTCGACGGAGCCGCCAACGGCGCGGACCTGCTCTGGGGGCTGCTCCCGTGAGTCGGCGCGGCGGCCGGAGCCTCAGCTTTGGCCAAAAGGAACTCCTGGACCTCGCCATCGCCTGGCTGGCGCTCGGCGTCGCCTTCGCGATTTTCCTGAATCCCTCCATCGTCCAGCGGGTGATTCGGAGCGGCGGCGTGACCGTCGGGGAGATCCTCCGGGCGTTCGCGCTGGCGATGCTGACCGTCGGCGTCGGTTTCCTGCTCCACGAACTCGGCCACAAGGTCGTCGCGGTCTACTACGACCAGGTCGCCGAGTTCCGGGCCGACTACGGCATGCTTGCGCTCGCCATCCTCGCGGCGATGGCGGGCTTTCTCTTCGCGGCCCCCGGCGCCGTCCACCACCGCGGACGGATCACGCCGCGCCAGAACGGCCTCATCTCGCTGGCCGGTCCCGCCGTCAACGTCGGCCTCGCGGTCCTTTTTCTCGGCCTGGCCATCGTCGCGAGCGGCTTCCTCGCCGAGGTCGGCAGCCTCGGCATGATTGTCAACGTGTTCCTGGCGGGCTTCAACATGATTCCCTTCGGCCCGCTGGACGGGCGCAAGGTCCTGGCCTGGAACCCCGTCGTCTTCGGCGTCGCCTTCCTCGTGACCGTCGGGCCCGGCCTGGCGCTGTTACTCGGGCTGTTCCCCTGAGTCGGCCTCGTTGTGGGCCAACCCTACGTGTGGCTCAGGACGTAGCGAGGGGATTTATGACGAACCCTCTGCCTACCTGGAGGCATGCAACCCACACGACGACAGTTCGTGGCAGCGGGCGGCCTCGCCGCCGTCCTCGGAACGACGGGACTGGCTGGCTGTAGCGGACTCCTCGGCGGTGGCGGGACCTCCGCCGAGTCGCTCCAGTACGATCCGTCCGAAGTGGCCGACACCGGGAACGTGCTGTTCGGGTCGATGAACTACGGGGACCTGTACGAGATGCGCGAGGACCTTCCCGCGTCCGCACAGGACAGCTTCGAGGTCGACGACGAGGACTCGCCGTTCCAGGCCAGCGACGTCGACCAGATGGTGGGCGTCGGCGGTGGCGACGTCGGCCAGATGATGGAGTCCACGTCCTTCTTCGGCTCGCTCGGCGTGACGGGGAGCTTCGACCGGCAGGCGATGGTCGACCAGATCGAATCTGAAGGCGAGGTGTCCTCCGCCGGCGAGTACGGCAACTTCGCGCTCTACGAGGTACCCGAACTCTCCCAGGCCCCGGTGGGTGGCGTGGGACAGCAGACGCCGCAGGGCTCCGGGACCATCGGGCTGAGCGAGGGCGCCATGGTGATGGGCGTCGGCGTCGCCCAGAACAGCGACCTCGCGGTCGACGGCGAGGAGGCTGCCAAGGCGATGATCGACGCCTCTTCGGGCGACGTGCCGCGGCTGAGCGCGTCCAGCGGACCCGCCCAGGACCTCCAGAGTCGTATCAACGACCGACTCATGGCGGTCGGCGCCGAGGTCGATCCCGACCTGGTCGAGATGGCCCAGAGCCTGTACGGCGGCGGTCCCGGGATGGGCGGGGGTGCCATGCTCAACGGGATCCGCGCCGGCGGCCTCGGCGCCGACATCGACCCGGAGACGACGACCTACGAGTTCGTCCTGATCTACGACAGCGGGAGCAGTGCCGAGGAGTCTGGCGTCGCCGACCTGGTCGACGGCGTGAGCGGCCGAATGGAACAGCAACCGGCGATCGACAGCGTCTCCAGTTCGCGAGACGGCGCGGCCGTGACCGTGGAGATGTCGGGGTCGACCGAGCAGATCCTCGACCAGGGACCGGGCGCCGGCGCGGCCCCGCTCGCCCTCGGCGCGCCGACGCGCTAACCGAGGCTGGCCCTGGGGCTGTCGGCTGGCACCCGATGGGCTTTAGACCGTACCGCACGCGACTCCGGACATGAGCGACGAGGCCGGAGACGAGACCGAGGAGGAGGGACTCACCTACGCCGAGACGGGGGTCGACATCGACGAGAGCGAGGGAGCGACGGCGGCCCTCGTCGGGGCGGCCGGCGAGTTCGAGGGCGACTACGCCGGCCTCGTCGACATCGGTGACCAGTACCTCGCGCTGGCCACCGACGGGGTGGGGACGAAACTCCTCGTGGCGGAGGCCGTCGACGACTACTCGACGGTCGGCATCGACTGCGTCGCGATGAACGTCAACGACCTCGTGGCCCAGGGGGTCGAACCGGTCGCGTTCGTCGACTACCTCGCCGTCGAGGAACCCGACGACGAGACCGCCGAGCAGCTCGGCGAGGGCCTCCGCCGGGGCGCGAGTCAGGCGGACGTCGCCCTGGTCGGCGGCGAGACGGCCGTCATGCCGGACGTCATCTCGGGACTCGACATTGCGGGGACGGCCGCGGGACTGGCACCTCACGACAGTCTCTTCGAGGGGGCTGCCGAACCCGGCGACGCCATCGTCGGGTGGCCGTCCTCCGGCATCCACTCGAACGGCCTGACGCTCGCCCGCGAGGCCGTCACCCGGAGTCACGACTACGACGACCCGTTCCCGCCGAACCCCGACCGGACCATCGCTGCGGAGCTCCTCGAACCGACGCGCATCTACACCGACCTGCTCGAGACGCTCCGGAACCACGAGACGCACGCCGCCGCTCACGTCACCGGCGGCGGGTGGACGAACCTCACCCGGATGGGCGCCCACCGCTACGACATCACGGACCCGTTCGACGCCCAGCCGATCTTCGAGTTCGTCCAGTTCGAGGGCGAGGTGACCGACGAGGAGATGCACCGGACGTTCAACATGGGGACCGGGTTCGTCGCGGCGCTCCCCCCCGCGGCCGCCGAGGTCGTCGCCGACGCGACGGCTGACGGGCGCGTAATCGGCACCGTCGCGGAGTCGGACGAAGCAGAGGGTGAGGTCGCGATTCGCGGGCTGGCGCTCTGCTGAGGAACCCAGCGAACGGACGGACGAGGGCGCGCTTTCAGGCCAGGACCAGCGGCAGGCCGAAGACGACGGCGAGGCCGACCAGCAGGATCACGAACCCCTTCGTCACCTGGCCCATCGTGTACGCACTCTGGGGGGCGGTGCTCCGGAGCGGGGGCGTCCGCGCCGGCGGCGTCGGCGACGATGGGTCGTACTCCTCGGTCGGCTCGTCGTCGTGGCCGTGGTCGTCGGTCATGCCCGATCCTTCTCGGGTCGGCTACTTCGGTGTATCGGAGTCGGTCGCCAGCCACGCACCGTGACGACCGCCCTTATCGAAACGGTAATCCGGCCCCGCGGTGTCCAGTCTGACATGACCGACGCGCCGACGCGACCGGGGGGCGATCGGGCGTGACCCTCACCAAGCGAATCATTCCCTGCATCGACGTCGACCTGGACGACGACGGCAACGCCGCCGTCTACACCGGCGTCAACTTCGAGGACCTGGAGTACACGGGCGACCCCGTCGAGATGGCCAAGGCCTACAACGAGTCGGGGGCCGACGAGTTCGTCTTCCTGGACATCACCGCCTCCGCCGAGGGGCGCGAGACGATGCTCGAGACGGTCTCGGCGGTCGCAGACGAGGTGTTCATCCCCCTGACGGTCGGCGGGGGCATCCGCACGACCGACGACGTCAAGGAGACGCTCCGGGCCGGTGCGGACAAGGTCTCGATCAACACCGGCGCCCTCGAGCGACCCGAGCTCGTCGACGAGGGTGCACGCGCCTTCGGCAGCCAGTGCATCGTCATCTCCGTGGACGCGAAGCGACGGTTCGACGAGGGGGGCGAGCACTACGCCGAGGTCGACGGCGAGTCCTGCTGGTTCGAGTGTACCGTCAAGGGCGGCCGCGAGGGGACCGGCCTCGACGTGGTGTCGTGGGCCGAGGAAGCCGCCGAGCGAGGCGCGGGCGAACTGTTCGTCAACTCCATCGACGCCGACGGGACGAAGGACGGCTACGACCTCCCCCTGATCGATGCGGTCACCGACGCCGTCGCGACGCCGGTCATCGCCTCCTCGGGCTGTGGCAGTCCCCAGCACGCCTACGAGGTCTTCACCGAGGCCGACGCGGACGCGGCGCTGGCCGCCTCCATCTTCCACTTCGGCGAGTACACCATCGAGGAGACCAAAGAGTACCTGGCCGAACGCGGCGTGCCGGTGCGACTCTAGGGCCAGTCGCGGCCCAGCCGACGGTCTTTTCCGGTCACCGGAGCTACGAGACTGCAATGGAGTGGCGGTGTGAGTGGTGTGGCAAGCCCCACGAGGCGGACGAGCCGCCCTGCGATAACTGCGGCCACAGCACCTTCGAGAAGGCCGTCGTCCAGCAACCGGCCGACGGCCCCGCCGGCGGGACGACGACGGTCTGGGTCTGTACGGAGTGCGGACGCGAACACCCCAAGCACGCCCCGCCGTGCAGTCGCTGTGGGAACGCCGAACTCGAACGCCGCGAGGTCGGCGTTGACGACAGCGAACTCGTCGCGCCGGGCTACCGCGATCTGCTGACGCCCCGGTACGTGCTCGGGTTCGCCGTCGCCGCCCTGTTCGGGGTCGTGTTGCTCCTCGGAGTCACCGGGGTCGTCGACCTGCCGGGCATGGCCGACTCGGACGTCCCGACGGTCGAGGACGTCCCCGGCAGCGCCGACAGCTACGAGGGCGTCTCCCTGGACGCCGTGGAGACGGCCTACCTCGCCGACGTGCAGGCCCAACTCGATCGGACCGACGGCCCCGCGCTGGAGCGCGACGAGCGCCTCGACGCGGTGGCGACGTTCTACAATCAGCGGTGGGTAACGTCCGGGTCGGACGACGCCACCGTGCCGAGCGACGAGCGGGTCGTCAACCTGCTCGAGGGTCGGTGTGACGGGCAGATCGTGCGGATACCGGGGACGCTCGCCGCACCGACGAGCGTCGACTCCGCCGAATCGCTCGGCCAGGACCTGGCAGACGTGCAGTTCGCACGGGGAGAAGTGGAGTTGCCACCCGACGCGACGGTGACCGGCGTCGACGTCCACGCCGCCGACGGCCGGCTCTTCGTGACGCAGTTCGTCTGTTGATCAGGCCGCGCCCTGGTAGGCCTCGCGGAGGCCGTCGGTCTTCTCGAGGACGCGGTCGGCGCCGTCCTCGAGTGCGTCCAGCGCGTCGACGTCCGCTTCCGTCTTGATCGTCAGGATCGGATCGGTCTGGCCCCCGGACTGCTCGGGGTTCATGTCGTACGTGGCGGCGCTGACCCCCTCGGTCTCCAGCAACGCTCCCTTGAGGACGTTCATGAAGGTGTGGTCCTCGCCGGCGACCTCGATGGAGAGTTCCGTCTCGGACTTCTCGATGACCCGTAGTTCCATGGTCGTCAGTTGGCCGCTCGATCCCATTACGCTTACGAACCCCGCCGGCGAGCGATCCTGGTCCCTGGGTGACCTGCAGGGCTAAGTGCGAGCGTATCCTGGCCGCTCGCATGGAGACCCTCGACGTCGAGGACGGCTTCGACGTACACAACTACCGGCACGGGCTGAAGTTGCTGAAGGAAGACCGCGAGACGATGCACCTGGCGAACCGCGAGGAGTTCGCCTGTCCGGCCTGTGGTGCGGCCTTCGAGCGCCTGTTCGTCACCGAGCGACGGACCACCACCTTCGGCGACCCTGGCGGGCCGTTCTGTCTCGTGCGGACGGACGACGAACTGCTCCTCCTGACACACTGAGCGGACGCCGGGCGAAAATCGCGGGCACTCCGCGTCGAGGCGAGGTGATCCGTCGACGATGGCAGTCCGGACCGGCGGTCGCCTCCACGGGCGAGTGCAGACCGCGTCGCGTGGCGGAGCGGGTCGGCGGGCCGAGTGTCACGGGTGCAATGCCAGCAGTCAGCGCAGTCGCGGTCGGCGTGGCGTGCCCGCGACGGCACGGTGGCGGTCGCCGGCTAAAGTAATGTGGCGCACCTGGGCAGTACGCAGTCACTACTCGGGGCCACGCGCAGGTCCATCGCGCGTCCGGCCGGCACAGGTGCCCGTCAGGGCGGGATGCCAATTTCGAGTCTGTGGGACCAGCCCATCCGGTCGACGCTGAATCTCTCGGTCGAGGAGTCCCGAGTGAAGCCACTCGTAGTGAGTGCATGCGGACGTCCCGCCGACGGGACCGTCGGTCTCGCTGTGTCGTGACAACGACCGTCAGTTCGCGGCTAGTTCGGCCGTGTCACCGAGCGGCCGGCGAGCGATTCCTGAAAGATGACCAAGATTAATCACCCGGTGCTTTGATGGTCTTTGGCATGGTCACAGAGAGTCGCTCCCAGGAGAGTCAGTACGGTGGACGGTTGTTCGAGTGGTACACGAAGTACGTCTCCGAACCGGAGTCGAAGAAGGACGTCTACGGGTACACACTGCTGGTTCTGGGCTACCTCCTGGCCATCGGCGGCATGTTGCTCTACCAGATCGGCGGTGCCCTGCTCAACCGGTTCGGCCCCGCCGCCGGGACGCAGGCGCTGACGGACCTCCAGTTCCTCTTGCGTGGGACGGTCGGCGTCCCGGCGGCGATCGGCCTGATCTCGGCGCTTCTCGGGATCGTGCTCCTGTTGCCCGTCACCCGGAACAGCCTGATCGTCGCTGTGGTCGGCGCCTGCATCTCGCTGGCGGCGGTCGTGCTCTTCTGGATCCACTATCCGTACAACTGGTCCGTCGGCACGCCGGCCTACAGCGACCTGATCATCGGCCTCTACACGGTGGGAATCGGCGTGGTCGCGGGCGTCGTCATCCTCGTGCCCGTCGTCACCGGGGAGCGGAGCTACTTCTCGGAGACGGTCCACGGCCCACGGTACGATCACCCTGACATCATGATCGGCGAGGCCGACCGCGGCGGCCTCTTTGCCCTGTACAAGCGCGGCACGGAGTGGACCTGGCGGTTCATCGACCAGGCGGCCGTCGCCGGGTCGACCACCAGCTTCCTCTCGCGGCTGGAGACCGAGGAGCGCGTCGACCTCGTGAAGGAACAGGTCGCCAACGCGGGCCTGCTCGAGATCAAGAACGCCGCCTTCCGGCTCTACGAGTCCGCAGACGGTACCTGGCAGTGGTACCTCATGCGCGACGACGGGTCGGCCGTCGCCGAGGGTGGGAGTGACTTCGCATCCCGCGACGCGGCCGACGGAGCCATCAACACGCTCAAAGACCACGGCCCGGACGCCGAGACGTTCGTCATGGACGAACCGGTCTACGACACCCGCCGGACCGACGGCCAGTGGAACTGGCGACTGGTCGACGAGAACCGATCGCCCCTCGCGCTCGGCGCGGACGCGCATCCGGACCGCGACGACGCGCTCGCGGATCTCGCGGAGTTCCGGGGGCTCGCGGCGGACGCGATCGACCTCGTCGTCGATACCTACGGCGTCGAACTGGTCGAGGCCGACGGCCGGTGGACCTGGCAACTCCGGGATAGTGCCCACCGCCAACTCGCCGAGAGCGTCGACGCGTACGACTCGAAGGGGACCGTCGAGGACGGCGTCTACGACCTGCTGGACCGCCTCCAACGGGCGAGCGTCCTCGAGGCGGGCCAGCCCACGTTCGACGTCTACCGCTCCGGGAGCGACTGGGCCTGGCACCTGCTCGACGGCGCCGGACGAGCGGTCGCGGCTGGCACCGAGCACCGCGACGAGGCCGATGCGGCTGCCAGCGAGGCAGCGACGCTACAGGCACAGGCGCCCGACGCGGCCGTCGTCGAGAGCAGCGACCTGGAGTTCGAGACCTACCGGACCGGCGACGGGTGGCACTGGCGCCTCGTCACTCCGGAACGCGAGGTCCACGCCGAGAGCACGGACACCTACGAAAGCGAAGACGCCGCAAGCCGGATCGTCGACCGCGTCCGGACGGAAGCCCCCGAGGCCGACCTCATCGAGTTCGAGAACGCCGCCTTCCAGGTCTACGAGGCGCCCGACGGCGCCTGGCGCTGGCGACTCATCGACGAGGACGGGGCCGTCCTGTCGGACTCCGGCCAGGGCGAGTACGAGTCCAAGGACGACGCCATAAGCGCGATGACGACCCTCCAGGAGAACGCGCCCGACGCCGAACACCTGGAGATCGAGAACGCCGCCTTCGAACTGTTCCAGGACGACCGCGGCTGGGGCTGGCGACTCGTCGACGACATCGGCGAGACCATCGCGGACGGCGTCACCCGTCACGAGACGGAGAACGGGGCGCGCCAGGCGATGGACGACCTCGTCGCGACCGTCAGCGACGTCGAAGAGCGGACCATGGAGTCGGGACTCTTCCAGGTCTACGTCGACGCCGACGACGAGTGGTGGTGGCGCTTCGTCCTCCCGGACGGCACGATCCTCGCCGAGTCGCCGCGTCGCTTCGGCACGCGCCACGAAGTCGAAGGCGCCGTCGACGACATCCAGGGCATGGCCGGCGAGGCACCCGTCGAGACCGTCGGCCGCCTCGCCGTCCTGCTCGACCCCGCCGACTGGTCGTGGGACCTCGTCGACGAGAACCGCGACCCCGTCGCCATCGGCGCGGTGAGCCACGACGACCGCGAGTCCGCCGTCGCTGCCGTCGAGGACCTCCAGCGCCACGCCACGGAGACGACCGTCTACGAGATCCGGACCGCGGCCTTCGACTGCTACGAGTCCGACGAGGGCTGGACCTGGCGCCTCGTCGACGCGGACCACGAACCCGTCGCGCACGCCCCCGAGACGTTCGAGGACCTGACGGCCGTCGAGAGCGCCATCGACGCCGTCAGCGCGGTCGCAGCGGACGCCGAGCTCGTCGACTACGACGACGTGGCCTTCGAACTGTTCCAGGACGAGGACGGCTGGACCTGGCACCTCGTCGACGAGGACCACACCGTCCTCGCCGTGGCCGCGACGAGCCACGCCGAACGCGCCGCTGCCGAGCGCGACGTGGCCGACGCTCGCGACGAGATCGCGGCCGCGAGCGTCATCGAGATCGACTCCGCCACCTTCGAGTTCCACCACGACGGCGACGGCTGGCGCTGGCGACTGGTCGACGAGAACGGGAACGAACTGGGCGAGAGCATCCAGACCTTCGAGAGTCGAGCCGCAGCACAGGAGGAACTGTCGACGGTGAAGGAACTGGGGCCGGACGCGTGGGTGTCCGTGGCGGAGTAGCGCGACGAATCCGAGCTACGCCGATACTAAATCCTAATTATTTTATATGTCTTATCGATCGGCCAGGAAATAAGTACATCTATTAGAAATCTAATCACAGTGTGAAATGATAACAAGCAAATATACGGTAGAGGATTGGCAAACCGGAGAAATGGAGTTACATGAAATACCAGAAGGAGTCTTGTCCCTCTCCGTCGAAGATCTGATGAACATTTCAATTAAAGAATTGAATTCTGTCAATCTCAATATCATTGAACTCGTTTTCGCTTGCATTTTTCGTAACAAAGGGTGGCGTGTCGTGAGGACTCCACTGAATCCAGACCGCCCAGTTCAAGGTCACCTTGCAAAGGCTATTGAGCAAAATATTGGAATAGCAGACGCCTTGCATGACATCGGCGTTCCTGACCTCTTTCTTTGGAATACAGACGGGGAACACCGATTTGTAGAGGTGAAGGCGAGTGAGGATTCACTCAACAGGGGCGTGTTTAGACGCTAGTAAGAGCAGCTAAATGTCGAACTTACTAGGAAGTGAAGCGGGAAAAGGGAAGTGTGCAACTTTCAATCTCCCGCTTCAC